>Ga0102924_1004000_pt1 | contig 15144 bp, 11 predicted proteins | sample PaiPotPPM11metaG_FD_80116 | JGI IMG/M metagenome (GOLD analysis project Ga0102924, IMG submission 80116) | Iron sulfur acid spring bacterial and archeal communities from Banff, Canada, to study Microbial Dark Matter (Phase II) - Paint Pots PPM... ... | reverse complement strand
CTCTACTCGATGGATCCGCAGACGAAGGCGACCACGACGATCGGCACCTTCGCCGGCACCGGGGGGACGTCCACCGACAAGGCGGTCACCGACCTCGCGGTGAACGCGAACGGCGACGTCTTCGTGAACACCGAGTCGGTCGTGTACCGCGCGGCGCTTCCGTCGTCGCTCCCCGGCACGGTGAGCCTCACGCGCCTCGCCGCGCTGCAGACGAGCGACCGCTTCTACGCGCTCGCGTTTGCACCCGCCGGCGCGCTCGATCCGGCGAACGAGACGCTCATCGGCGGCGACGGCAACGGCGAACTGTGGGCCATCGACACGGCGTCCGGCGCGACGATCGACCTCGGCCACTTCGGGAACGACCCGGCGAAGTCGGGCAACGTCTTCGCGCTCTCGGGCGACCTCGTCTTCTACGAGGACGCGAGCGGCAACCCGACGGGCCTGGCGACGATCCGCTCGTGTCCGTCGGGCGGGAGCAGCAGCTGCGGCAAGGACTACCTCGCGGGCGTCGACATGGCGGCCCTCAAGAACGCGTACACGAACAAGCACGCCGCCACCTCGCTCCTCGCGGGGATCTACGGCGGCTCGAGCGCCGGCGCGGGCGGCGGCACCGGCTACGCCGACGTCTTCGGCCTGGGCGCATGGCAGGGCAGCGTCTTCGGCTTCACGCGCCATACGTCGTCGTCACCGCCGACGCTCATCTTGATCGATCCGATGAGCGGCGCAGGGACGCAGCTTGCCACGTTCACGTTCCCGAACAATAACGGCTGGTCGGGCGCCGGCGTCACGACGAAGGTGACCGTGAACGTCCCGCAGCCACCGCCCGTTCCGCAATAAGACGGATCCGCTCGGCGTCGCCGCCGGGTCGGCGGCCGAGGCACCCCTGGCATGCATGCGCAGCCGGCCCTACGCTCCGTCTCCACAAGGAGCGAAAGGGCACATGGGCAAACCGATCCGTCGGGCCGCCGTCATCGGCGCGGGCGTCATGGGCAGCGGCATCGCCGCTCACCTCGCGAATGCAGGCGTGCAAGTCCTCTTGATGGATATCGTGCCGCCCGATTTGGCGAGTGCCGTGGGCGCGAACGAGCGCGACCGGGCCGCACGCAACCGCTTCGCGGCGGGCGGGCTCGAGAAGGCGCTCAAGGCGCGCCCGGCGGCGTTCTTCTTCAAGGATCGCGCGCGACTCGCCACGATCGGCAACGTGGAGGACGACCTCGAGAAGCTCAAGGACTGCGACCTCGTCGTCGAGGCGATCATCGAGCAGATCGAGCCCAAGCGCGCGCTCTTCGCCAAGCTCGAGAAGATCGTCGCGGACGACTGCATCGTCGCGTCCAACACGAGCGGCCTGCGTATCGCCGAGATGATGCAGGGGCGGTCCGAGTCGCTCCGCAAGCGCTTCCTCGTGATGCACTTCTTCAACCCCGTCCGGTACATGAAGCTCCTCGAGCTCGTCGCCGGGCCGGACACCGCGCCCGAGACGCTCGAGCGCGTGCGCCGCTTCGGGGAAGACGTCCTCGGCAAGGGGATCGTCCTCGGCAAGGACACGCCGAACTTCGTCGGCAACCGCATCGGCGTGCACGCGATGATGACGGCGATCCACACGATGCTGGCCGAGGGGCTCGCCCCCGAGGACGTCGACGCCATCACCGGCGAGCCGATGGCCCACCCGAAGAGCGCGAGCTTCCGCACGGCGGACCTCGTGGGCATCGACACGTTCGCCCACGTCGCCGACAACTGCTTTTTGTCGCTCGCGGCCGACGAGGACCGCAAGGTCTTCGAGGTCCCCGCGTACATCCGCGCGATGATCGAGAAGAAGCTCCTCGGAGACAAGACCAAGGGCGGCTTCTACAAGCGCGGCAAGGACGGCGAGATCGAGACGCTCGACCCGAAGACGGGCGCATACCGCCCGCGCGGCGGCGACAAGGAAGTGCGCGGCGCCTGCAAGGAGATCGGGAAGATCGAAGACCCGCGCGAGCGCGTGCGCAAGCTCGTCTCGGCGCCGGGCAAGACCGGCGACGTCGCGTGGAAGCTCCTCTCGCGTTCTCTTGCTTACTCCGCGAGGCGCGTGGGCGCGCCTCCACGGGGGGGGTTGGGGGGAGCGGCGCTCCCCCCAACGGAGGAAGCCGGTGCGGTCGAGAACCACGTGGCCGACGACATCGTCGCGATCGATGACGCGATGAAGTGGGGCTATAACTGGGAGCTCGGCCCCTTCGAGACGTGGGACGCGCTCGGGTTCGAGACCGTCGTCGCCCGGATGAAGAAGGACGGACTGGCGCTACCGGCGTCGATCGACAAGATGGTCGCGTCCGGCGCGAAGAGCTTCTACACCGAAGACGGGCGCGTCTTCGATCTCATCAAGGGCCGCTACGAGAAGCTCGCCGTCGACCCGCGCAACGCCACCCTCACGATCCTGCGCAAGGGCACCGCGTCCGTCCTCAAGAACGACGGGGCCGAGGCGTGGGACCTGGGAGACGGCGTCCTCGGGCTCACCTTCAAGACGAAGGCGAACAGCATCGATCCGGACGTGATCCAGATGATCCACGACTCCGTGGCCCGCGCGGAGCGGGACTTCCGCGCGCTCGTCGTCGCCAACCAGGGCGAGCACTTCTGCGTCGGCGCCAACCTGTTCCTCGTCGTGATGGCGGCGGGGCAGAAGGAGTGGGGCCAGCTCCGCGACATGGTGAAGAACTTCCAGTACGCGTGCCAGCGGATGAAGTACGCGACCGTGCCGGTCGTCGCCGCGCCGTACGGGATGACGCTCGGCGGCGGTCTCGAGGTCTGCCTCGGCGCCGGGAACGTGCAGGCGGCCACCGAGACGTACGCCGGTCTCGTCGAGGTGGGCGTGGGGCTCGTCCCCGGCGGCGGAGGGACGATGAACCTCCTGTGGCGCGCCCTCGACGGAGTGCCCGACGGCGCGACCGTCGACACGTACGCGTTGGTCACGCAGGTCTTCAAGAACGTCGCGCTCGCGCGCGTCGCGACCAGCGCGGAGGAAGGGAAGGCTTTCGGCTACTTCCGCCGGACGGACGGCATGTCGTTCGACCGCGCGCGCCTTCTCACGGAGGCGAAGGCTCGCGCCATCGGCCTCGCGGAGAGCGGGTGGCATCCGCCGGCGCCGCGCGCGTACGTCCTCCCCGGCGAGAGCGGGATCGCGACGCTGTCGATGATGATCGGCACGCTGGTCGACGCCGGGCAGGCCAGCGAGCACGACGCGAAGATCGCGACGAGGCTGGCGGAGCTCATCTGCGGCGGCGTGAGCGGATCGTCCCACGAGGTCACCGAGGACGAGATGCTCGAGCTCGAGCGCGAGGCCTTCGTGAGCCTCTGCGGCGAACCGAAGAGCCAGGAACGCATGCAGTACATGCTGATGAACAATAAGCCGCTGCGGAATTAGCCTCGGCCTCCCTTGCCGGGCTAAAGCGCACTCCTTAGAGAGGTGGAGTCCCCATGATCGAGAACGTTGCCATCGTAGAGGCGGTGCGCTCCGCCGTCGGCCGCGCGCACAAGGGCTCTCTCGCGCAGACGCGCCCCGACGAGCTCGCGGGGCAGGTCATCGCGGCGCTGCTCGCCCGCGTCCGTCAGCTCAAGCCGGCGGACGTCGAGGACCTCGTGCTCGGCTGCGCGATGCCCGAGGGCGAGCAGGGGCTGAACGTGGCGCGCGTCGCGGGGCTCCTGGGTGGCCTCCCGGTCGAGACGAGCGCGATGACGGTGAACCGCTTCTGTTCGAGCGGCCTGCAAGCGATCGCGATCGCCGCGGGCGCGATCGCGACCGGAGCGAACGACATCGTCATCGCCGGCGGCGTCGAGTCGATGACGATGGTGCCGATGACCGGCAACAAGCTGAGCGCCTCGCCGGAAGCGATGCGCCGCTGCGCGTCGGTGTACACGCCGATGGGCATCACGGCAGAGAACGTGGCGAAGAAGTTCGGTATCACGCGCGCCGACCAGGACGCCTTCGCGCTGCGCAGCCAGCAGAAGGCGGCCGCCGCGCAGAAGGCGGGCGTGTTCGCCGACGAGATCGTCGGCGTGAAGGCGACCCGCTACGAGGACGGCAAGCACGTCGAGGCCGTGTTCGACCGCGACGAGCTGGTCCGGGCGGACACGACGCTCGAGGGGCTCGCCGCGCTCAAGCCGGCGTTCGCGAAAGAGGGAACGGTGACCGCAGGCAACGCGTCGCCGCTCTCCGACGGCGCTGCCGCGGCGGTCGTTGCGAGCAAGGCCAAGGTCGACGCGCTCGGGCTCAAGCCGCTCGGCTGGTTCCGCGCGTACGCGACGGCCGGCGTCGACCCGGCCATCATGGGCATCGGCCCGATTCCGGCCGTGCGCAAGCTGCTCGGCAAGACGGGCCTCTCGATCCGCGACATCGACGTCATCGAGCTCAACGAAGCGTTCGCGAGCCAGGCGGTCTACGTCCAGCGCACGCTCGAGATCCCGGACGAGAAGCTCAACATCCACGGCGGCGCCATCGCGCTCGGGCATCCGCTCGGGTGCACGGGGGCGAAGCTCGCCGCCACGGCCCTTCACGAGCTGCGCCGCCGCAAGGGTCGATACGCCGTCGTGACGATGTGCATCGGCGGCGGCATGGGCGCTGCGGGCCTCTTCGAAGCCGCGCGGTAGACTCGCCACGTGGAGATGCAGGCCGCCGGGGCGCGGGCCGCCCGAGACGGCAGTTCGACGCTCGCGGAGCTTCGCGCGCTGATTGGCCTTTCGGCGCCGATCAGCCTGACGCAGCTCGGCTTCGTCGCGATGTCGCTCGTCGACACAGCGGTGGTCGGGCGCGTGTCGGTGCAGGATCTGGCCGGAGCCGGCATCGGTCGCGCCCTCGCCTTCGCGCCGATCATGGTCCCTTTCGGCGTCGCGACGGGCCTCGAGCCGATCGCGTCGCAGGCCGTCGGCGCGGGCGAGGCTGCGCGCGCCTGGCGCGGATACCTCGCGACGCTCCGGGCGAGCCTCCTCCTCTGGGCGCCCTCGATCCTCGCGTCGTTCGCCGCGACGCTGGCTCTGCCCGCGATGGGCGTCGAGGCCGCCGTCGTCGACCGGGTTCGCCTTTACATCGCCGGACAGACACCAGGTCTCGCGGCGATGGTCGCGTTCCAGGCGGCCAAGACTCTCCTTCAGGCCCACGGCCGCACGGGCCCGGCGCTCGCCGCCAGCCTCGGCGCGAACGTCGTCAACGTCGTCGTCTGCAACCTGCTCGTCCGCGGCGACGACGCCCTCGCGGTCGTCGGGCTGTCCGCGGTCGGGTTGCCCCGGCTCGGTGCGCTCGGCGCGGGGCTCGCGTTCAGCATCGCCAGCTTCTTCATGCTCGCCTTCGTCGCGATCGCGGCGGTTCGGCATCGCGACCGCGCCGCCGCCGGTTCTCCCGTTACGGTCGCGACGGTCTATCGCGTCGGCGTCCCCGTGGGACTTCAGATGCTCGCTGAGGTGGGCGTCTTCTCGCTCTCGTCGGCGCTCGCCGGTTCGCTCGGGGCGGTGGTCGCGGCCGCGCACCAGATCGCCATCGGGATGATCAGCTTCACCTTCATGGCGGCGCTGGGCGTCAGCGGCGCCACCGCCGTTCGCGTCGGCTACGCCGTCGGCGCGGGAGTGTCGCCGCGCCGGGCGGGGATGCTCGGCATCTTGCTCGGGGCCGCGGCGATGAGCCTCGGCGTCGCGGCGTTCACCGGGGCGCCGGAGGCGATCGTGAATTTGTTCACTCGCGACGAGCACGTCGCCGCGATAGGCGTGCGGCTGCTACGAATCGCCGCAGTGTTCCAGCTCTTCGACGGCGTGCAGTCGGTCGCGGCCGGGGCGCTGCGCGGCGCGGGAGACGTGCGCTTCCCGTTCGTCGCGAACGTGGTCGCCCACTGGCTGGTCGGGCTGCCCCTGTCGCTCGTCCTCGCGTTCGCGCTGCACGGCGGTGCGCAAGGCCTCTGGTGGGGACTGACCGCGGGCCTCGTCGTCGTCGCCGTGGCGCTCTCCGTCCGGTTCGCGCGCGTGTCACGCGGCATCGTGGCGCGCGTTTAACCAAGCGGCTCCCTACGCGAAGCGGCGCCCTATTTCGCGGCCGCTCGCGCGCCGAGCATGCTCTGGGCGAACGCGTCGTACCCCGCGCGCCAGCGGTCGAAGTCCCCGGCGAGGCCGTCGGTGATCTGCACGCCGAACCCTGCCGGAACCGTCGCGCGCTCCTGCGGCCCGTACGCGCGCCTCCATGCGACCTTCCCCGCGAGCCTGACGCGTCGTTCCGACCGCGGAGGCCACATCTCCAGCCAGACGTCCTGCCCCGCCTCGAGCGGCGCGAGGGTGCGAACGTACACGCCGCCCGCGCTGATGTTGTACGAGAAGCCGATCTCGTCCTCGTCGCGGCCGGCGACGCGGAAGGCCACCGTCGTGCCGTAAAGGAGGCGGGCGCTTGCGCGCTTGTCGACGCCGCGCTGGTTCAGGAGCTCGTTCGAGAGAAAGAGGACGTTCTCCGGCGGCGCGAACCCATCGGCCACCGACACCCGCGGGAACGGCGCGGTCGCCGCGTGCATCGCCGCCATCTTCTTCGGCGGGACGACGACGACCCACGCCGCGTTCGAACCGCGCTCGCGCGCCCTCGCGAGCGCCGCAGCCGGCTCGAGGTCGTCGACCGCGACCACGAGGCGCACACCCTCCGCAGCGCTTTCGCGCTCGAGATCATCCGCGCTCACGACGAAGCGCACGATGAAGCCGCCGTTATGAAGCGCGCGGCCCATGACGCTGCGCCATCGCGGGTCGCCGCTCGCGACGATCGCGGCCCCCTGCGCCGCGCTCCATTCGCCGGAAGCGGTCGTCGGCGGACGCGCCGCCAGCGGCCGCAGCCGGCGCGTCAGGGACTGCGGAGACGACAGGCTGACGAGGTCGTCTCCCCCCCACGAGAAGAGCTCCGTGAACGCGAGGTCGTTGCGCTCGCCGGGTATCCCGAAGAGCGGCACCTGGGCGAAGCGCGCCTGGCCGCGCAGGTACCCGTAGGTCCCTTCGGCACCGGGAGCGTCCATCTGAACGACGATGGCCAGCGGCTCCGCCGACGCGAGCGCCTCCGGAGCCTCTTCGCAACGGCGCACGATCGCGGTCGCGACGCCGAGCGGCAGCATCTCTTCGCTCACGCGTGCAAGCGCGTCGTCGCGGAAAGCCCCGACGAGGAACAGCTTCCTTCCGGTCGCCCGCATTCGTCCCGACGACCCTTCGGTTGCGCGTTCTGGCTGCGCCACGGGCATACCCTCACCCCCCCCATGCAGACTACCGCTCACACCTCATCTTCGGGGAACGGCCGTGGGGGGGTAAGGCTTAAGCCATCGACGCGTTCACACCCACCTCGACCGCCGACACCGCTGCGGTCTGGAGCTCGACCTTGCCGCCGTCCGGCGGATCGTACGGGGCGCGTCCGACCTGGTGCGTGCGAAAGCGATCGCTGAAGATGCCGAGCAAGTACGCCTTGATGCAGAAGCCGAAGATGCTCTGCTGGTTCAGCTCGGGATCGATGAGGTGCGCGATCTTCGCGTGCGCTTCCGGAAGCTTGCTCCAGTGCAGGCCGGCGCTCTCGTGGTGTGCGGCGTGGTAGCCGTTGTTGAAGACGAGGAAGTTGCCGAGCGGCGACACGAAGTTTCGCGAATGGTTGTGCTCCGACCACGGGTCGGTATGAACGTGCTGGATGTAGTTGATGAAGATCATCGACCAGTTCGCGAAGAACGCCGGGATGGCGAACCCGAAGACGTAGACGAGCGGCCCGCGCCACCAGACGTCGTGATGCAGCGCCACGGCGAGCCCGAGGAGCGCGGCGTGCGTCCCGCCGAGGACGAAGTACTGCGTCAGGATCTGGCGGTAGAGCGACCGATTGTTCGCGCGCGCTTTGCGAATGTACTCGTCGATGACCGGCTTCTGCCAGAACGCGGAGACGAAGTAGTACGTGCTCGCGATGAGCCACGTGTTCCTCTTCGAGTACCGCCAGGTGATCGTCGCGTCCCCGGCCTTGTTGACGAACTTGTGGTGGTTCAGGTTGTGCGTCGGGATCCACATGAAGGTGGGGAGCCCGTAAAAGATGCTCAACCAGGCCGAGTAAAAGGCGTTCAGCCGCCGGTTCTTGAAGACCGGCGAATGGTTATGGTTGTGGCTGAAGACGCCGGCGCAGAAGCCGAAATACAGGCTCAGCGGCAGGAGCCACGGGATGACGCGCGGCTCGACGTAGGGCGCAAGGCCCACGGCCGGAAAGTAGACCAGCGCCCAGAGAAGCGTTCGCCAGTCCGATGCGTGGCGCACCATGGAGACCTCGTCGGCGCGCCAGGCTAGTCCGCATCGCGGCCGCCTGGGAGAAGGAAAAGGTGCGCAAACGCGTTCGCTGTGAGGGCGGCGACGCGCGCGAGCCACAGCAGGAAGAGCAAATCGCGGTCGACGTCGGGGTCGGGATCGGCGTCGGGGTCTAGGACGGGGACGGGGTCGAGGTCGGCGTTCGGGGATGCGCGGAGACGCGCCCGACGTGCGGCGAACCTCGAGGTCGCCCGCTGCTGGGTGCCGTCGTTACGACAAAAATTGCATGGGGACGCAATCGACTCGCCTATCGACGGATAAGCTCCCCCCTGGTAGAAGGACCATGGCAGAATTGTCGCGGGGACCAGTTTGTCGCGATGAACGGGCAAAATTACAACTGGCGAAACGACCAACGAGGGGCCGTAACGGAGGCGCCGCCGATGAATTACCAGTCCGCCGTGCCGCAGTGGCGCACCAACGCGCCGCCGCCCTTGCCGACCCATCGTCGCGCAAACGGGCCGCCTCTGCCTCCCCACCTGCGCCCCGATCTGCGCCCGGCGCCCCCGTTCCAGTCGCTCAACCCGCTTATCCGCGACCTTCGCACGACGGCGCCGGTGCGACCGTACGGGATCGGCTGGTTCGGCGTCTTCGTCACGTGGGTCGCGACGATCACCGTGGCGGCGCTCGTATCCACGAATTTGCCTGCGCACGTGACCGCGCACTCGCGATTCACCACGCGGAGCTTCGCCGTCGCCCCGGCGGTCACCGCGGGTCCGAGCGCGCCCTCCGCGGCGGGCACTGCCCCGGGCAGCGCGTCCGCGCCTTCCTCCCCGCCGGTGCTTGGCGCGAGCCTGCCGGCGTCCCCCGCGACCGCTCGTCTGGGCGCAGTCCCGCTCGAAATCGGCGTGTCCGAGCTCCCGCGCGCGCCGGCGCTTCCCCTCGCCGCGCAGCCGCGTCCCGCCATGTCCCATCCTCACGCGCGGGCGCATCACGCCGCCGTGCGCCGAAGCGCGCCCGCCGCCGCCGACACGTCGGATGACGACAGCGACACCGACGACTCCGCTGAGGCGGCCGCTCCTGCGCCTGCGCCTGCACCCGCGGCTCGTCGCGCGGCTCCGGCTCCGGCCTCCGACTCGGACGACGCCGCCCCCGCGCCCGCACCCAAGCCCGTCGCGGCACCCAAGCCCGTCGCCGAGGCCGCTCCGCCTCCGCCCAAGCCCGCGCCCGCGGCCACCTTCGCCCCCGGCTCCCTGGAAGACTTGATCCGCAAGGAAGTCGACAAGGAGCAGAAGCGCGCCCACGCGAAGAAGTAACGGTTACGTCCCGCGCTTGCCGTCCGCTGTACCGAGGACGCCGTAGAGGTCCGGCCGCCGGTCGCGGAAGAAGCCCCACGACGCGCGTGTGCGGGCCAAACTCTCGCGATCGAACTGGGCGACGACCACGCCCTCCTCTTCTCGCCCCATCTCCGCGATCTTGTCTCCGCGGTGGTCTGCGACGAAAGAAGACCCGTAGAAGCGTTGGCCGCCCTCGTCACCGACGCGGTTGGCGGCCACGACGGGGACGACGTTCGACACCGCGTGTCCGATCATCGCTCGCTGCCAGGGGTCGCGCGTATCCAGGTCGGGCTCGTGCGGCTCGCTCCCGATCGCGGTCGGGTAGAGGAGGATCTCCGCGCCGAGGAGCATCATCGCGCGCGCCGCTTCGGGAAACCACTGGTCCCAGCAGATGCCGACGCCGATCGTGCCGTGGCGTGTGGACCAGGCGCGAAATCCGGTATCGCCCGGGCGAAAGTAGAACTTCTCTTCGTAGCCGGGTCCGTCCGGGATGTGGCTCTTGCGGTACGTGCCGAGGACCGCGCCGTCCGCGTCGACGACCGCGAGGCTGTTGTAATACGCCTGCCCGGCCCGCTCGAAGAACGAGACGGGGATGACGACGCCGAGCTCTCGCGCGACGGCGCGCATCCGCGCGATGGCCTCGTCTTCCTCGAGCGCTCGGGCCTCGGCGAAGTGGCGGCTCTGCTCCTCGCGGCAGAAATACGGCCCCTCGAAGAGCTCGGGCGGAAGGATCACGCGCGCGCCCTGGGCCGCGGCGGAGCGTACGTGCCCCTCGACGCGGGCGATGTTCTGAGCGCGCGAGCCTCCGAGCGGGCACTGGAGGGCAGCGACCGTGAGCGGCCCGGAGGTCATGCCGCCCCCGCCGGCTGCTGCTGCGTGATGCAGTGGAAGGCCCCGCCGCCCGAGAGTATGGCCCGCGCGTCGACGCCGACCGCGCGGCGCCCGGGGAAGAGCGCGCCGATGCGCTCGACGGCCTCGTCGTCCCACGGGCAGCCGTAGGTGGGCACGACCACGCCGGTGTTCGAGAGGTAGAAGTTCGCGTAGCTCGCCGGCATCACGCGTCCCGCCTCGTCGAGGACGCGGCCCGGCGAGGGGACCGTCACGACTTCGAGCCTGCGCCCTCGGGCGTCGACGAGCGCGCTTGCCTCGCGCAGGAGCGACCGCAAAACGTCGCGGTTCGGGTCGTCGTCCCACCGCGCCTCCATCGCGACGACGACGCCCGGGCGGACGAAGCGGACGATGGTGTCGACGTGCCCGTCGGTGTGGTCGTTCATCAGCCCCTGCTCGAGCCAGAGAACGCGCTCGACGCCGAGCGCGTCGCGAAGCACTTCTTCGACCTGCTCCGGGCTGACCCGTCCGTTGCGGTTGGGGTTGAGCACGCACTGACGCGTCGTCAGAACGCTGCCCTCGCCGTCGACGTCGATCGCGCCCCCTTCGAGGACGAATGGCCTCGCGAACGTGCGAACGGCGGCCAGCGACGCGACGCGCTCGGCGACCCGATCGTCGTGGTCGAGCACGTATTTTTCGCCCCATCCGTTGAAGGCAAAGCGGGCCGCGGCGATCTCCCCTTCCGCTCCTTTCAGAAAGATCGGCGCCGTGTCGCGTAGCCAGATGTCTCCGAAGGGGACCCGGTGGAAGACGACGCCGGCCGCGGGGAGGGCCTCCCGCGCGCTCGCCTCCTGGCTCTCGTCCGGGACGAGAACCCGTGCGATTTCGCCGCGTCCGCCGTCGGCGATCGCGCGGACGAGGCGCACGAACGCGTCGCGCGCCGCTTGCAAGTGGTCCTGCCAGAGGTCGGCGTGACTGGGCCAGGCGAGCCATGTGCAAGCGTGCGGCGTCCACTCCGCAGGCATGCGAAACGCGTCGGATCGAGGGAGGGACGTCACACTGCGGGTATAGCCGACCGCGGCCGACTGCCAACCAGGCCGACTACGCCAACCGCGGGATGGATCTGGTAAGGAAGATCGGCCCGGACGGCGACGTGCGCAGGCCGCCACATGGGATAGACTGCGAGGTTCACACGTGAAGCATGCGTTCGTTCCGGCCGTCGCGGCCGTCGCCTTCTTCGAGCCCCTCCTGGCTTTCTCGCTGGCGTCTTGCTCGCCGTCCCACAACTCCGCCGCGCCCGCCGACGCCGGACACGACGTCACCGCTCCGCCGCGGGACGCGTCCCCTCCCCCCGTGGGCGCCTTTTGCTCCCTTCCGGGCTCTGTCGTCTGGTCCGGCCAGGGGCCGAGCGTCGTCGGCGGCGTGCCTCCGTCGTCCCCCGACCTGACATGGCTCTCGCTTCCCCCGGGGTTCTGCGCCCACTACTTCGGCGTGGTGCCGGACGTTCGCCAGATCCGGTTTGCGCCCGGTGGGGAGCTCTTCGCGACTTCGCCGCGGACCGCCACGACCGGTGGCAACTACACCGAGGGTCTGTCCGCCATTCTCGTGCTCCCCGACGACGACCGGAACGGCGTCGCCGACACGAACATCACGTTCCTCGACGGGCTGCCGTCGACCCAGGGGATCCTCTTCGCGAACGACAGCTTCTACTACCAGGACGGTTTCACCATTCGCAGCGTGGCCTACCGCAACGGCGACCGAACCCCTTCGGCTTCGCCGAAGGTGGTCACGGACATCTCGAAAGCGGCGCCGCAGGACGGCTTGCACTGGCCGAAGGTGATGGACGTCTCCGCCGACGGGACGCTCTACGTCTCGAACGGGGGCTCGCAGGGCGACCAGTGCATCCAGGGGAACCCGACGAGAGGCGCGATCTTCGCCCTGAAGCCCGACGGAACGACATCGCTCGTCTCGAAGGGATTCCGCAACCCGATCGCGATGCGGTGCGAGCCGAACCACAACGTTTGCCTCGCCGCGGAGCTGGCCCTCGATTACTCGGCGGATCACGGCGGTCGAGAGAAGGTGGTCCCCGTGCGCCTCGGGGACGACTGGGGCTACCCCTGCTGCGCGACGCGGAACCTCCCCTACGGCGGGACGACCTACACCGGCGGAGGTACGCCTGACTGCTCCGGGGTGCCCGAGGAGGGGGACTCGTTCATCATCGGCCATACGCCGTTCGGCCTCGACTTCGAGCGCGGCAAGTGGCCGGCGCCGTACGGGGGGCGTGTGTACGTGACGCTGCACGGCGTGGCCGGATCGTGGGAAGGCGCGCGCGTCGTCGCCATCGGCCTCGACCCGACCACGGGTCTTCCGGTGCCGGCGACCGAGTTCGAAGGCGGCGCGCCGGACCCCGATGCGATGCTCGAGTTCGCGTCGGGGTGGGACGACAACATGCACGACCACGGTCGCCCGGCGCCGGTCGCGTTCGCCGCCGACGGCCGCCTCTTTCTCGGCAACGACCGCGACGGGACGATCGTCTGGATCGCGCCAGCGGGTCTCATGCCGCAATGACCCGCGAGCTTTATCGCGCAGACCGGTTCTTCACGTAGCGGACGGCGCCGTGCTCGGTCTCGACGACGCGCCCGTCGTGGCGCGTTGCGAGGACGAGTCGCTGGTCCTTGTCGCGCGACCCGACCGGCGCGACGAGCCGCCCGCCCTCGGGCAGTGCGTCGAGCCATGCCTGGGGGAGCCTGTCGACGGCGAAGGCGACCGACACCTTGCTTGGGCGATCCCATGCCGGGGCGCTGGCCATCGCGTCCCGATGCTCGATGACGACGTTGGGATATTCTGCCAGGTTCCGCGCTGCCCAAGCGGCGAGCACGGGGTCGATCTCGAACGTGCGCACGCGTCCCTCCGCTCCGACCACGAACGCCGCGAGCGCCGCGCCGTAGCCCGATCCGGTGCCCAGCTCGACGAGCGAGTCGCCCTGCGCGAGCTCGAGCAGTCGGAAGGACAAGAGGTACGCGTGCGGTGCGCTGATCGTGGCGAGCCCCTCGTCGTCGAGCGGCAGGGGCGTGTCCTCCGCGCTGCGCACGATGTCTTCCTGGCGCACGAAGCGCTCCCGCGGGACCTCGAGCAGCGCGCGCAGATGGAGCGGCAGGAAAGGACCCAGCTGCCGGTCGATGGACTCGACGAGGGGCAGGCGACAGCCGCGCGCGACCTCGCCCATCTCCTGCGCGAGGAGCGGGCTGGGGTCCCGGACGAACCGTGACGCGAGAGAGCCGAGCCACTCCTGCCGGTCGACCTGCGACAGCTCGGCCATCTTCTTGCGGAATTCCACGGTGAATAGGAGCGGATGCACGGCCTCGAGCGGCCTCCGTCGCCACGTTCTCGGCAAGCCCTGAGGTAAGTCGCGCGCGTGCGGATGTCGACCCACAACGGCTCAGAACTGAGTCGTCCCGTTGGCGCACAACGTCTCGGGTCCCTGCCCGTAGTGCGCGAGCGCAAAATCCCGTAGCGTCGGAGGGTCGGCGCACTGCGCCTTGTAGACCCAGCCCCACGCGGCCGCGGCGACGGGACCGGGGATGAGGGGGTCGGGCGTGATGACGGTGCGGACGCGAACGCCCTGCCCGGCGGAGGCGCACAGCGGGTCATCCGGGATGGCGTCGGAGACAGCCTGGAGGGCGCCGACGGTCTCGGGGCAGCCGCCGTCTCCGCAGTTGTAGAGAAACACGATCGCGCCGTGCTCGAGATCGTGGACGTAGTACCCGCGCGGGACCGGCGTCGTGTACGCCTGGAACGCGGCCCAGATCGGGTAGTGCGGGCCGCTCGACGGTGGGTTGGAGTCCCACTGGATGGTGCTCGGGATGGGCACGTGTGCGGCGGGCAAGAGGGGAGGTTCGTCGATCTCGACCGGGCAGCTCGCGTCGGGGAAGAAGCGGGCGCCGGCGTCCGACGGGATCGGTCCCTCGCGGGCGCCGCACCCGAGCACGAAAGCGGCGAGCGCGAGCGCGACGAAGGACGCGGCAGGCAATCGCACGGCGGGATTATGAGATGATTCTCGCCCCGTGACGACCCCGCAGCTACGCGACCACGCGCTCCGCGTCTCCAGGCGCTTCGTTCGAGGGCTGCAGACGCACAACGCGTTTCAAGCGGCCGCTTCCATCGCGTTCTGGTTCTTCCTGAGCCTGATGCCGCTCCTCGTCCTGGCGGGCTTCCTCGTGGGGCACGTCGCCCGCGTGAAGGGCGTCGACGCCTTGCTGTCCCCGCTTCTCGACGTCATCCCGTCGACGGCGGAGGACATGGTGCACAAGGAGCTCGAACGCCTGGCAGGCGGGGGTGCGAGCTCGCTGGCGCCGCTCGGCGTGGCCGGGTTTCTCTGGACGGCGTCCTCGGGGTTGCACAACCTGATGGACGTCTTCGAGTCGAAGGGGAGCGTCGAGCGGCGGCCCTGGTGGACCAAGCGCGTCATGGCGCTCGGATGGGTGGTCCTCGGCTTGGCCGCCATGTGCCTGGTGACGTGGCTGCTCGTGCAGATCGACGCGGGATTTCACGAGGTGCCCTCGCAGGCAATGGCCAAGGTGCACGGCATCATCAAGCGCCGCGTGCCCCATCGCCACTTCGATCGACCGCTCGAGCAGATGGTCGCCGGGGTCCTGATGCTCGTCGTCGGCATGTCCTTCCTCGCCGGGTTTTACCGGTTCGCGGTCGTGCATCCCGCCGGCACCAAGCGGAGCGTGTT
>Ga0102924_1003999_pt1 | contig 15149 bp, 14 predicted proteins | sample PaiPotPPM11metaG_FD_80116 | JGI IMG/M metagenome (GOLD analysis project Ga0102924, IMG submission 80116) | Iron sulfur acid spring bacterial and archeal communities from Banff, Canada, to study Microbial Dark Matter (Phase II) - Paint Pots PPM... ... | reverse complement strand
GGCTGGAGAGGGCGCGGGCGCGGATCGACTTGGCGATTGTCTCGGTGTTGCTCGATGCCGGCGCCGGGCCGGTTTGGCGCTATCGCGAGGCCGAGACCGGCGCGGTATTGGCGCGCTCCGAGGGGCTGGCGGTCGCCAGCCTGCGGGCGATGCAGCAAGGTCTGTTTTCCAGCGATCCCGATAATCCGTGGCGCGCCGATGCCGCTGCGTTGCGGGGACTGACGGCCGACCGGCTGGCGGGAGCCTTTCAGCATGGCCCCGGCAACGAATTGGCCGGGGTCGAGGGGCGGGCCGCATTGTTGCGGCGGCTCGGCGAGGTCGCGGGGGATGCGCCGCAATGGTTCGGCCGCCCGGCCCGGCTCGGGAATTTGGTGGATTTTTGGGCCCGAAGCACGGCTGTCCCTGACGCTTTTGGGCGGCGGGACGCCCGCGGTCCCGGTGAAGTTGCCGCGCCGGCAATCCTGCGGTTGTTGCTGCATGCGTTCGGGGCGATCTGGTCCGGGCGGTTGTCGCTCGGCGGGGTTCCACTCGGCGATTGCGGGCGGCACTCCAACGTGCCCGGCGACGGCCTGGTGCCGTTCCACAAGCTCAGCCAGTGGCTGACCTATTCGCTGGTCGAGCCGCTCGAAGACGCCGGCATGCGGGTCACGGACCTCGACGGGCTGACCGGGCTTGCCGAATACCGTAATGGCGGGCTCTTTCTCGACACTGGCTGCCTCGTCCCGCGCGATCCCGAATTGCCGAAGCAAACCCTCGACCCATTCGCCGAGCCGGTGGTCGAGTGGCGGGCCTTGACTGCGGCGCTGCTCGACCGGCTGGCGGCGGAAGTTCGCGGTCGCCTCGGCAAGAACGCGGCCGAACTGCCGCTCGCCGCCGTGCTCGAAGGCGGTACCTGGGCCGCCGGGCGCGAAATCGCCGCGGAATTGCGGCCCGACGGACGCCCGCCGCTCACCGTCGCCAGCGACGGCACGCTGTTCTGAAGGAGGCGCAGATGCCGCCGAACGTCATCATCGTCGATCACCCGCTGGTGCAGCACAAGCTGTCGATCATGCGCGACCGTGATACCAGCACGTCGAAATTCCGCATCCTGATGCGCGAGATCAGCCTGTTGCTGGCCTATGAGGCGACGCGCGAGCTGATCCTCGAAGAGGTCGAGGTCGAGACCCCGCTCGAACGGACCACGGCGCCAAAGCTTGCCGGGAAAAAGCTCTGCCTGGTCTCGATCTTGCGCGCCGGCAACGGCTTTCTCGACGGCATGCTCGATCTGGTGCCGTCGGCGCGGGTCGGCCATATCGGCATCTACCGCGAGCCGCGGACCCTGCAGGCGATCGAGTACTACCTGAAATTGCCCGAGGATCTGCCGGAACGCGACGTAATCCTGGTCGACCCGATGCTGGCCACCGGCAATTCGGCGGTCGCCGCGATCTCGCGGCTGGTCGAACTGCGGGCGCGTTCAATCAAATTTGTGTGTCTGGTCGCCGCGCCGGAAGGGGTCGCCCAGGTCCACCGCGTGTTCCCGGCGGTGCCGATCCTCGTTGCGGCGGTCGACCGCTGCCTCGACAGCCACGGCTACATCCTGCCCGGGCTCGGCGATGCCGGCGACCGGCTGTTCGGGACCAAGTAGGGATCAGTGGTGCTCGCCGGGGCGGCGCCACCATTGCACCGGCCGCTCGCGCCAGACTGCGATAAATTCCGCGCGCTGTTGCGGCGACAGCGTGTTGAGGAAGTTCAAGGTTTGCGTGGTGACGTCGCGCATCATCGACAGCCGCTTCTCCCCGACCTGATCGAAAACCTGCGTCAGCCGCGCCTGATCGGGCTGGGGCTTTGCCAGCTCCTGCCAAGCCGCGCCGATCAGCGGGTCGGTCTCGTCGCGCATCCGGGTGGAGCGGGCGCGCAGTGCGCGAACATAGTCTTCCAGTGCGGTTTTCTGGGCCGGGTCGAGCCGCAATTGGTCGCCGATCTGGCGCAACCGGGTCGCCTGGCTCGGTGGCGCATGCAGGTGGATCCAGACCGCGCCGGCGACGAAAAACAGGTTCAACGCGAGCGATGCGGCGAGCAGGACGGCCGGCCAGCGCTGGCGCCACCACAGCCCGAAGCCGGCCGGCTGCGCCGTCAGGCTAGTCACGTCCGCGACGCCTCGGTCAAATCGCGCATGAAGCTGGTCGCTGGGTCGAGCACTTCACGAGTCCCGTCGTCGCCGGGCCGGCTGATCTGGCTGTAGTCGGTCCAAGTCTCGATGCCGAGGTTGAAGCCGAGCCAGCCGGCAACCACGACCGCCGCGGCGAGGCCGGCCCAGCGGGTGACGCCGTTCCAATTGGCCGCCTCGCGGCCGAACCGCGGGTAGGGAAGGATGCGCGCCGCCGCGGAAGGTACCGGGTGGGCGGCGCAGGCGCGGACGATCACCTCTGTGGGCGCCTCGGCAACGGCCGTCCCGACCAGCAACCGTGCGGCCGCGACATCGGCCATCACCTCGGAATGGCCGCCGATCAGAGCGGTGACGCGCTCGCGATCGTCCTCGTCGAGACGGTCCTCGGCGAACGCCGCCAAGTCGAGAAACCGTGTCGCCTCGTCGTCGGGCGCATCGGTTTCGCGGCTCGTCCGCCACAAATCGTAGTCAGGCGAGGGCGTATTAGCGCTGCCCTTATCCGCATGCATCGCAATGAACTCCTCTTACATCCTTGTACGATGGCAGCAAACGGATCATCCCCGCAACCTATTGGTTCTTACCGCCATTCGACTTCGGCCTTGAAGTGGGCGCGCAATTTGAGCATGGCCTTGTGGTGGGCGCTGCGCACGGTCTGGGGGTCGATCCCCAGCATTTGAGCGACTTCCGCGACATCCATTTCGCGGTCGTAGAGCATCGTCAGGATCTCGCGCTGGCGCGGCGACAGCAGCGCGTCGGGCAGTTTCAACTTTTGCACCGGCTCGACCGGATCGACCGCGAGCTGCGCCTCGGGGACGTTGTCGATCGGCACCGAATCCGCCCGGCGTCGGCGCAGCGCGTCGCGCGCGGTGCTGCGGGCGACGATCGTGATCCAGGTCGACAGCCCGGCCCGGGCCGGGTCGTAGGTGCGCAATAGCCGGAAACTGTCCTTGCACAGGCGGACGAACACCTCCTGCGTCAGGTCCTCGATGTCGGAAGGGGTCGGCGCGACGCCGCGCACGGCGGCGACGATCAGCCCGGCATACCGCCGCACAAATGCGTCCCACGCCGCCTTTTCGCCGCCGAGCAGGGCGCCGAGGCCGCTATCCTCCGCCACCCGATGCCCCTGACAGCCGCCGCGATGCCGGCTGGATTGTCAATGTCGCCGCAACGGCAAGCCGTCACCCCCGCCGATGCGAGGGTCCGGGACGGCTCCCGCAGCGCTTGACCCCTGGATTGCCGCTTTCGCGGGAATGGCGAACAGAAAGATCATTAGAGGGCGCTGTAGAAGTCATTGCCCTTGTCGTCGACAACAATGAAGGCTGGGAAATTGACGACCTCGATACGCCAGACTGCCTCCATCCCGAGCTCGGGATACTCGACGGTCTCGACCTTCTTTATGCAGTCTTGCGCCAGACGCGCCGCCGGGCCGCCGACCGAGCCAAGATAGAAGCCGCCATATTTGCGACAGGCCTCGCGCACCTCGGCGCCGCGGTTGCCCTTGGCCAGCGTCACGAAGCTGCCGCCTGCCGCCATGAAGGCATCGACATAGCCGTCCATGCGGCCGGCCGTGGTCGGGCCGAACGAGCCGGAGGCATAGCCCTCGGGCGTTTTCGCCGGCCCGGCGTAATAGATCGGATGGTCCCGAACATATTGCGGCAGGCCCTCGCCGCGGTCGAGCCGCTCCTGCAATTTGGCATGGGCGATGTCGCGGGCGACGATCAAGGGGCCGGTCAGGCTGAGCCGGGTCTTGACCGGGTATTGCGCCAGCGTCTGCCGGATCTCGCCCATTGGCCGGTTCAAATCGACCGCGACGACGTCGCCGCCGAGCGTCTTCTCGTCGATGTCCGGCAGGAACCGGGCCGGGTTGGTCTCCAGCTCTTCGAGGAAGATGCCGTCGGCGGTGATCTTGCCGAGGATCTGGCGGTCGGCCGAGCACGACACGCCGATGCCGATCGGCAAACTGGCGCCGTGCCGCGGCAGCCGAATCACCCGCACGTCGTGGCAGAAATACTTGCCGCCGAACTGGGCACCGACCCCGAGATTGCGGGTCAATTCCAAAACTTCGGCCTCGAAATCGCGGTCGCGATAGGCCTGGCCGTAGCGGTTGCCGTGCGAGGACAGGGTGTCGAGATAGCGGCAGCTGGCGAGCTTTACGGTCTTCAAATTCATCTCGGCCGAGGTGCCGCCGATCACGATCGCCAAGTGGTAGGGCGGGCAGGCCGAGGTGCCGAGGGTGCGGATTTTCTCGTCGATGAATTTAACGAGGCTTTTCGGGTTCAGCACCGCCTTTGTCTGCTGGAACAGGAAGCTCTTATTGGCCGAGCCGCCGCCCTTGGCGATGAACAGGAATTTGTAGGCCTCGCCCGGCTCGGCGTAGAGGTCGATCTGCGCCGGCAGATTGTCGCCGGTGTTGACCTCCTCGTACATCGATAAGGGCGCCAGCTGGCTGTAGCGCAGATTGGTCTCGGTGTAGGTGCGGCGGATGCCTTCGGACAGGGCCGCGGCGTCGTCGCCAGCGGTCCAGACCCGCTGGCCCTTCTTGCCCATGACGATCGCGGTGCCTGTGTCCTGGCACATCGGCAAGACCTTGCCGGCGGCGATGTTGGCGTTTTTCAGCAGGTCGAAGGCGACGAACTTGTCGTTTGCCGAGGCTTCCGAGTCGTCGAGGATCCGGCGCAGTTGCGCCAGATGGCCGGCGCGCAGCAGGTGCTGGCAATCGACGAAGGCCTGGCGCGCGAGCAAGGTTAGCGCCGCCGGCGCGACCTTGACGACCCGCTCGCCCTCGAATGACCCCACGGAGACATGGTCGCCGGTGAGCTTGCGATAGGGCGCCTCGTCGGCGCCGATCGGAAACAGCTCGTGGAACGCGGCTTCACTCATGCGGGTACTCCAGAACGTCTTACCGCCGCAGCATCTTCCATTCCGCGCCCGGGTCAAGCGAGGGCCGGGATGATGCCGTGGGCGGGGGAGGGTGGCGAATATGCCGCCCGATTACGCCGATTTGCCGCCGCGGAATTTTTTTGCTCTTTCCGCCGGGAGCCAAGCCCTGATGCGGCGGCTATTTAGCCAAAAAAACAGCGGGAGAACAGCGGTGGAAGCGGAACATCGGCGGCAAGTCTGCTAGGGAACAGCGGGGGAACAGCAACGATACGGCAACAATAGTGCCACTTGTAGACGGGAGCGCGCGAGCGGTGCCGGGGCTAGCGTTTGCGAAAGGTGTCGAGAGCGACGACCTTGGCGGCCGGCTTCTCGTCCTCTTTCTTCCCGTCCGGCTTCGGCGCGGCCTTGGCTGCGGCGGGCAACGCCGCGACACGGGGTGCGGTTTCGCCCTCGGCGGCGCCCGGCGCGGCGAATTCCAAGGCGAACTCGACCGACGGGTCGGTGAAGCTGCGCACGGCGGCGAATGGGATCGTCAACCGCTCGAGCTGCTTCTGGAAGCTCAGCGTGACCGAGAACTTCTCGTTGTCGACTTCGAGGTCCCAGAACTGGTGCTGCAGGACGATCGTCATGTCGGGCTGGAAGCGTGCCCGCAACTCCTCCGGAATGTCGACGCCGGGGGCCGCGGTCGCGAACGTGATGTAGAAATGATGGGCGCCGCGCAGCCCCTCGCGCCCGGCTTTCGCCAGCGCGTCGCGGACGACGCCGCGCAAGGCGGCCTCGACCATCCGCTCGTACTGAAACAAATCCTGCGCCATCGCCCCTCGCCGGCCGGAGCCGGACTACCCCGAAGAGAAGTGAGGGGCTTCTGTTGCCCGGTGCCCCTCGAACCGCGAGTTACCTGCTAGCTTCACCCCGTGAAGGGTTAGGCAGCAAGAGCCTCGGTTGCGACGTTGTCGTTCGCAATCAAGTTATGACCCGATAACGGTGGTATCATGCCGGGCGACGGTTCCTGCCTTTACTACGCGCGTCGAGCCTAGTTCGCCCCCGTAAGCCGCCGGCCGAGCGTCGATTCGCCGGGCCGGCGGGAATTGGTGGAGGCGCCGGGTACTGCCCCCGGGTCCGCAACGCTTATTCCACAAGCCGTTTATCGCCATAGTCGGTTGCCCGACAGGGGAAGATATAGGGTGTAAGCCTTTCCGGCGCAATCGAGTGCCGGGGCTCGCGGCCCATTCGTCGAGAGCTGGATCGACGCTTTGCGTCCTTGGGGACACCAATCAGGCGATCCCTGCGCAAGCGGACGGCGACTTGTCATCGCAAGGGCGAAGACGCACTCTCGGCTGATCCATGTCGCATAGGGAAACCCATGCCGAACATTCCCGACGACATCTTCACCGAACCCGATGTTTCGCCGGATACGCTGGCCAATCTGGGCCCGCTGCGTCGCCTGGCCGGCGTGTGGCAGTCCGATCAGGGGGTGGACATAAACCCAAAGGCGGAAGGCCCCGAACGGCGCGTATTCCGCGAACATATCCGGATGGACCCGATCGATGCCCAGACCAACGGCCCCCAACTCCTCTATGGGTTGCGCTACCACATCCATATCAACACGCCGGAGGAAGCCATCACCTTCCACGATCAGGTCGGTTATTGGCTGTGGGAACCGGCCACCGGGCTGATCATGCAGACGATCGCCATTCCGCGCGGGCAGGTGGTGCTAGCGGGCGGAACGGCGACGCCGGACGACGATCGCATTTCGGTGGAGGCGCGGCGCGGCGATACCCGCTTTGGGATTTGCTCGACTACGTTCCTCGAAGAGGCGTTTCGCACCGACTATTACCGCATCGACATCACCTTCAATGGCGACGGCAGCTGGACCTATGTGACGCGCACCGATCTGGCGGTCCGCGGCCGTACGCCGCCGTTCGACCACCGTGACACCAACACCCTGCGGCGGATCGCGCCACCGACGCCGAACCCGCTTGCCGGTTCGGCGCATCAAGATCAGCGCGGAAAAGAGGGGTGAGCGCAAGGAGCGCCCTAAGGATGCGTCTCGAAGCACGCAATGCATCGGTGCAGCCATGCCGCTGAGCCCGGAGCAGAAAGGCGAGATCGCAGCCTCGCGCGGAGAGGAGCGGCCGACCCGGCGGGCGACGGTGCCGGCGCTTGAAGAGATCCTGTACGAGGCGATGCCGGTGCTCGACCACGGCTTCGTCCGGGTCATCGATTACATGGGCGATGACGGCGCGATCGTGCAGGCGGCGCGCGTCTCCTACGGGCGCGGCACGCGGCGGGTCAGCGAGGACCAGGGGCTGATCAACTACCTGATGCGGCACCGGCACACGACCCCGTTCGAGATGTGCGAGATCAAATACCACGTCAAGCTGCCGATCTTCGTGGCGCGGCAGTGGATCCGGCATCGCACAGCGAACGTCAACGAATACTCGGCCCGCTATTCGATCCTCGACAACGAGTTCTACATCCCGGCGCCGGAGCATTTGGCGGCGCAGGCGATGACCAACCGCCAGGGCAGGGGCGATGTCGTCGAGGGCGCTGCCGCGCACCGGGTGCTCGACCTGCTGCGCGAGGATGCCGAGCGCGCCTATGCCGGCTATGTCGAGATGCTGAACGAGGATGACAGCGGCCAGCCGCGCGACCCCGCCTGGCCCGGCCTTGCCCGCGAACTGGCGCGGATGAACCTGTCGCTGAACTTCTATACCCAATGGTACTGGAAGACCGACCTGCACAATCTCATGCATTTCCTGAGCCTGCGCGCTGATGCACATGCGCAGTACGAAATCCGTGCCTATGCCGAGGCGATGGTCGACACGATGCGGCGCTGGGTCCCGCTGACCCACGCCGCCTTTCTCGAATACCGGATGAACGCGGCCTCGATCTCGGCGACCGGGCTTACAGTGATCCGGCGAATGCTGGCCGGGGATACGGTGGACCAGGCGTCGAGCGGGTTGTCGGCGCGCGAATGGCGCGAATTGATGGCGGTGCTGGGGCGGTGACGGCTTTCATCGTAGGATGAGTTGAACGCAGCGACCATCGCTTTCCTCATTCACAATGACGCGGAGAGGTCCAAGCCGTCGGATCTCAACGGCCGCCATCGCATATGAGCCGATGGGTTTCGCTGCGCTCAACCTATCCTACGATCCGGCCGTCATTGTGGGCGATGCGAAGCAATCTCGATCCCGGTGCCCTCAGCCCATCGGGATTGCCTTGTCGCCTTCAGACCCTCGCAATGACAGCGGCTACAGCGGGGGCGGGGTGAAGCCGCCGTATTCGCGTTCGATCAGTTCGGCGAATTTGATTGTGGTGCGGTCGTCCAGGAAGCCGCCGATGATCTGCACGCCGATCGGCAGGCCGCTCTCGCTCTTGCCGATCGGCGTCACCGTCGCCGGCAGGCCGGTCAGGGTGGCGATCCCGGCCCAGGCGATCTGGTTGAGGTAGGGCACCTTCTTGCCGTCGATATCGACTTCGCGCTTGTGGCTCGGCTCGGAATGGTCGTGCGGAAAGGCCGGAGTCGGCATCGGCGGGCACAGCACGACATCGACGTCCTGGAACAGCGCCTGCCAGCGTGCCCGCAGAGCGTCTCGCACCCGGCTCGCGCGGAGCCATTCCGGGTGGCTGATCGCCAGGCCGCGCACGCGATAAGCAGTGAGGCTTTGGTCTTCCGGGGACAGCATCTGCGCCGTGGCCTCGACCTCCACCCGCTCCGCGGGCGACAGGTCGCCGGTGAAAAACGCCAACAGCAACTCGCCGTAGTTGCGGGTGGTGCGGGCGAGGTCGGGCATTTTGGCGTTCTGGCGGCCGACGGTGCTGCCGGCCTTGGCGAGGCGGTCGGCGAGCACGTTCAAAGCGGCCCGGACGCTATCCGCGGTCGGGCACAACGGATGCTTGTCGATCACCAGCACCCGGTAATCGGCGAGCTTGTCATGGCGCGGCGGCGGCAGTGCCAGTTTGTAGCCGATGCCATCCCACATCGGGTCGGGGCCCGCGATCACACCGAGTTCAAGCGCGAGATCGGCGGCGCTGCGCGCCATTGGCCCCGCAACGGCCATGTCGCCGCGCACCGGGATTGGCGGTGTTTCCGGATATCCCGAGCCACGCTGCGGCACTAGGTCGAGGCTCGGCTTGTGGGCGCAAACGCCGCAGTAATGCGCCGGCGACCGCAATGAACCGGCGATATCGGAGCCCAACTCCAGCGGCACGAAGCCGGCGGCGAGCGCCGCCGCCGCACCGCCCGACGAGCCGCCCGGCGTGCGCGAGGGATCCCACGGGTTGTTGGTGGTGCCGTAGACGTCGTTGAAGCTCTGCCAGTCGCTGAGCGCGGTCGGCACATTGGTCTTGCCGAGAATGATCGCGCCCGCGGATTTCAGGCGCTGGACCGCGAGCGCATCGACCTCAGGTTTCCAATCCTTGAATTTCGGGTAACCCCAAGTCGTCGGCAGGCCGGCGACGTTGTACTGCTCCTTGACCGTCATCGGCACGCCGAGCAGAGGCTTCGTCTCGCCGTTGGCCAGCGCCTCGTCGGCGGTGCGGGCGGCTTCCCTGGCCCGATCGAAGTCGCGCACGACGATGGCGTTGATCTTCGGGTCGAGCGCCTCGATGCGGGCGATCGCGGCGTCGACCAACTCGCGGGCCGAGATTTTCTTGTCGACGAGCGCCGCGACGATTTCGGTCGCGCTGCGATAGGCCGGCCCGGCGCTGTCGGCGGCGAACGCCGGCTGCGGCAGCAGCGGGGCGGCCGCGACGGCGCCGATGCCGGCGATAAACGAGCGCCGGGTCGTGTCGAATGCCATCGTGTCCCCCTTGCCGCATCGCGGCGACACGCCGATGATTGCCGCAGAGGATGACGGCCGGCGGGCGGGCGCGCAATGAGCGAACGGGAGGACGCGGTCTCACGCCTGCTGCTGGTGCAGGAGATCGCCGATTTCCTTTACCGCGAGGCCGAGCTGCTCGACGAGCGCCGCTACCAGGAGTGGCTGGCGCTGTTGGCCGACGACATCCGCTACTGGATGCCGATGCGGCGCAACGTCAAGCTCGGCGATCATGAGCGTGAGTTCACCCGCGCCGGCACCGACATCAACTGGTTCGACGAAGGCAAGGACACACTGTCGCGCCGGGTCAAGCAGATCGAGACCCGCATCCATTGGGCCGAGGAACCGGTGTCGCGAATTTCGCACATGGTGTCGAATGTCCAGCTGGTCGAAGCGACGCCCTCGGTCGACGACGCGGCCGAGGCGCTGGTCAAATGCCGCTTCCTGATCTACCGCAACCGGGTCGAGACCGAGACCGATCTCTTGGTCGGCAAGCGCGAGGATCTATTGCGGCGAGCGGGTGACGACTGGACCATCGCGCGGCGCAAGATCATCCTCGACCAGAACGTATTGCTCAGCAAAAACCTGAGCTTCTTTTTCTAATTGTTCACCACAGAGGCACAGAGACTACAGAGAAGAGATATCCTTTCGCATTCGATATCACTGCCGCAACCGGCCTTTTCTGGACCGGTGCATGATGTCGAGCGTGGTCGGAGACTTGCTCGTAGTCGTTATGCCTCTGTGGTGAATCCGGGAGGTGCGCATGGCGACGGCACGCGTATCCGGTTACCGCGACGGGCTGGTCGATATCGGCTGCGGCCAGGTCAGCCGCGAGATCTTCGTCAACGACGAGATCTATGCCGAGGAGCAGGAGCGGATCTTCGCGCGTGCCTGGCTCTTTCTCGGGCACGAGAGCCAGGTCCCGAACCCCGGCGATTATTTCGTCTCGTGCATGGGTGAGGAGTCGGTGATCCTGGTGCGCGACCGCGCCGGCGGCATTCACGGTTTCCTCAATTCGTGCCGGCATAGGGGCATGAAGGTGTGCCGCTACGACGAGGGCAACACCGCCATCTTCACCTGTCCCTATCACGGCTGGAGCTATGGAACCGACGGGCGCCTCGTCGGCGTGCCGTTCTTCCGCGAGGCCTATCACCAGACGCTCGACAAGGCGAAATGGGGCCTCGTCGAGGTGGCGCAGCTCGCCAATTACAAGGGCAGCATCTGGGCGAGCTGGGACCCGGACGCGCCGCCGTTTCTCGAATATCTCGGCGATTTCGCGCGCTACCTCGACCTGCAGCTCGACGGCTGGGACGGGCGCGAGGGCCAGGCCGAGGTGCTGTGCGGCATCGAGAAATGGCGGGTGCCGTGCAACTGGAAATTCCCGGCCGAGAATTTCAGCGGCGACACCTATCACAACATCAGCCACCGCTCGGTCGACCTCGCCGGCATCGGTCCTTCGGGCAGCAGCCGGCGCGACATGGGCGAGCGCAACGTCAGCCGCAAATTGCATGTCTGCATCCCCGACCGCGGCCACCAGACGATCCACTACGTGCTGCCGGCCGGCGAGTTGCCGCCGCCGGCCTACCAGAACGCACCGATCGTCGCCGAATATTTCCGCCATTGTGAAGAGGAGAAGCGGCGGCGGCTCGGCGACATGGCGCGGCTGGTCGGCTCACCCGGCGAGATCTTCCCGAACACGGCCCTCCTATCGCGCCAGCCGCGGACAATGGCGGCCTGGCACCCGCGCGGGCCGCACGAGACCGAATGCTGGCGCTGGTTCTTTGTCGATCGCGACGCGCCGGCGGAGGTGAAGGCGTTCCTGCGCGACTACTACATCCGATACTCGGGTCCGGGCGGGATGACCGAGCAGGACGACATGGAGAACTGGAACTATGCGCACGCCGCCAGCCGCGGCGTCATCGCACGGCGCCACCCATACAATTACGAGCAGGGAGCCGGCACCGCGGTGACCGATTACGAATACCAGGGACTGCGCGTGCCCGGCGAAGTCATCGACATCACCGAGGTTCAGTCATCGGAACAGCCGGCGCGCAATTTCTACCGCCGCTGGGCCGAGTTCATGGAAGCCAAGGATTGGGGCGACCTGGCCACCTGGCGCCGCAACGACCGTGCGGCGGCGGAGTGAGGTAGAGAGACTGCATTTGAGGCTTTGCGCCCCTCGGGCGCTTCTCAGGATGAGGTGAACGTGTACAGGGCGTCGAAGACGTTTCCACTCGGATGAGGTGCCTCCCGGAAAGAGGCCTCGAACGACGCATGGCGGGTCCCAGACTCTGATGGCCGAGGCGATTAACATCCGCACCTTGGCGCCGGGCATACAGGTGACTCTGGAGGGCGGCGCCACCGCCGAGATCGTGTCGAACCCTAAGGATGGGGTGTGGCTGTTCGCGCGCTATATCACCTCGCCGCATGACCAGGCGCTGGTCGGGCAGGAGGACATGATCTTCGCGCAGGATGTCGTCGAGGTCAGACGCTGACTATTGCGAGTTTGCCCATCCATACCACACTCGATCCGGATTGTCAAGATAATAATTGTAACATGCACAATTCCCGGCCTCTACTCCACGACGATGCGCGGCGGCGTCGGCATTGCGCCTGGGCCGGTGACCTTTTCCCAGACTCGGGCGGCCATCTCGCGATAAATGCGGGAATAGGGGGAGGCGGGGTCGGTCGCGGTGATTGGACGGCCGTCGTCGGAGGTCTCGCGGATCGCCATGTCGAGCGGCACCTCGCCGAGGAATTCGACTCCGAGGTGCTCGGCCTCGCGGCGGGCGCCGCCATGATTGAAGATGTCGCTGCGCTCGCCGCAATGCGGGCACAGGAAATAGCTCATGTTCTCGACGATGCCGAGCACCGGCACGTCGACCTTGGTGAACATGTTGAGACCCTTGCGCGCGTCGATCAGCGCGATGTCCTGCGGCGTCGAGACAATGACCGCGCCGGCCAGCGGCACCTGCTGCGCCATCGTCAATTGCGCGTCGCCGGTGCCGGGCGGCAAATCGACCACCATGATGTCGAGCTCGCCCCAATCGACTTCGCGCAGCATCTGCTGCAATGCGCTCATCACCATCGGCCCGCGCCAGATCATCGGCGTGTCCTCGGGCACGAGGAAGCCCATCGACATGACTTTGAGCCCGTAATTCTGCATCGGGGCCAGCTTCTTACCGTCGGGCGAGGCCGGCCGGCCCGAGATCCCGAGCATGCGCGGCATCGACGGGCCGTAGATATCGGCGTCGAGGATTCCGACCTTGAGCCCGTTGGCATGGAAGCCGAGCGCGAGGTTTACCGCCGTCGTCGATTTGCCGACGCCGCCCTTGCCCGAGGCGACCGCGACGATCGTCCGTACCCCCGGGATCGCGCCGCGCTGCTGCATCGGGTTTGGCCGCGCCGGTCCGGCGGCTGGTCCATGAGCGGCATGCGCGGCAGGGCGGTCAGCAGGGGGACGGGGCGCCGCTTTTGTCTCAGCCGTCAGCACTGCGGTCACCGAGAGAACATCGGGCAGGATCTCGACCGCCTGCTCGGCGGCCTTGCGCAGCGGTTCGAGGCGCGGACCGCGCTCGGGCTCGACCTCGATTGCGAAGCCGACATTGCCGTCGCGGATGACGAGGCCCGAGATCATGCCGAGCGAGACGATGTCAGCGCCCTTTTCGGGATCGCGGACCTGCCGCAACGCATCCAAAACCCGCTGCTCAGTGACCTCGGCCATGTCGTCCTCCCGGCCGGAGCGGCCGATCCTTTCCGATTTGGCCCCGCCGGCACTACTTGACAACACCTTGCCGGCGCGCCCTCTATCGCGCGGCATCGGGACGGCGGCCCGGGGGGCGGCGGTCCGGGATTGCGGCGCGCGGGGCATTTTTCGCGCAAAAGGCAAGGCAATGATCTGGAAAGCGCAAGGCGGCAGCCCCTGGGGCACCGGCCCGCGCGGGGGCGGCGGCAACGGCGGCGGCCCGTGGGGCCCCGGCCGCGGCGGCGGCTCCGGCGGAGGGCCGGGCGGCGGATCGGGCGGCGGCGGCGGCCCGCGCGGCTTCGGTCCGCGACCGCCCGACCTCGAAGATTTGCTGCGGCGCAGCCAGGACCGGCTGCGCAACCTGTTCCCCGGCGGGTTCGGCATGGGGACCGGGGTCGCCGTCGTGGCGATCGCGCTGGTCGTGCTGTGGCTGATCAGCGGCTTTTACCGGGTGCAACCGGAAGAAGTCGGCGTCGTATTGCGGTTCGGCGCCTTCAACCGGATGACCCAGCCCGGCCTCAACTATCACCTGCCGACGCCGATCGAGAGCGTGCTGACCCCGGCGGTGACCCGCGTCAACCGCACCGAGATCGGCTTCCGCAGCGACGAGCGAACCAACGGGCGGCAACTGGCAAGCAACCAGATCGAGCAGGAATCGCTAATGCTGACCGGCGACGAGAACATCGTCGACGTCAACTGCACGGTGTTCTGGATCATCAAGGACGCGCAGTCCTACCTGTTCAACATCCGCGACACCGAAAAGACGGTCAAATCTGCGGCCGAGAGCGCATTGCGCGAGGTGATCGGCGAGCACCCGCTGGCGATGGAATTGTCGGCCGGGCGCGAGCAGATCGAGATCGACACCGGCAAGCTGACGCAGCTGCTGCTCGACTCGTACGGCGCCGGGGTCGAGGTCACTCAGACGACGTTGCAGCGGGTCGACCCGCCGGGCCCGGTGATCGCCGCCTTCCGCGACGTACAGGCGGCGCTCGCCGACCAGGCGCGGCTCAAGAACGAGGCCGACGCATACCGCAACGGCGTGGTGCCGAAGGCGCGCGGCGACGCCACCAAGATCATCCAGGGCGCCGAGGCCTATCGTCAGCAGGTGATCGCGCAGGCCAGCGGCGACGCCGCCCGCTTCGACTCGGTCTACGCGGCCTACAAGGTGGCGCAGGACGTGACGACGCAGCGCCTCTACCTGGAAACGATGGAAGAGATCCTGAAGAACAGCAACAAGGTGATCCTCGACAAGAGCGCCGCCGGCAGCAACGGCGTATTGCCGTACCTGCCGCTGCCGAGCCTGCCCGGCTTCCACACGCCTGCCGCCACCCCACCGGCCGCCGCGGCGACGCCGAATGCCGCGCAACAATCGGTGCGGCGGCCATGAACCGGCGCATTCTCGCGGCCATCGGCATCGTCCTGATCGTCGTCGGTTTGGTGGTGTCGAGCTCGACATTCATCGTCGACCAGACCGAGCAGGCGCGTGGGCTGCAATTCGGCCGGCCGGTGCGGGTCGTCGAGAAGCCCGGGCTCGAGTTCAAGATCCCGTTCGCGC
>Ga0102924_1003996_pt1 | contig 15156 bp, 11 predicted proteins | sample PaiPotPPM11metaG_FD_80116 | JGI IMG/M metagenome (GOLD analysis project Ga0102924, IMG submission 80116) | Iron sulfur acid spring bacterial and archeal communities from Banff, Canada, to study Microbial Dark Matter (Phase II) - Paint Pots PPM... ... | reverse complement strand
TGTGCTTGCCTCGTCCCTCGGTGTAAGGGTCAGTGTCAGCCTGGAGCCTCTAGAGTCCATTCCAGGGAAAGGTAGTATCCGGTTGCACCCCCTGGACTCTGGAAGGCTAAGGTAATCAGCAGATATGCATGGTGTACACATCGCCAGAGAACGGCTTCCCATTGACGTAGGCCTGCCACCACACAGTCGCAGACAACTGCGTGGGATAGCCCAGTTGTGCAAACTGGTTCTCCCAGATGTCGAGGAAGTTCCCGAGTTTGATCTGTTACAACATCGAGTACTTGCGCGGTCTGCTTGAGCTTAGCACGGAAGATGACGGAGAACCAACAATGGGCATGGTGTCCTCACGTGTGCATACGTGATGTCTCAATCGAGCCAACCAGCACTCCACAGACACGATCCACCTTGACTTCAGTGACCGAGGCATTGTCCCGGTAAAATCGTCGCCAGGAATTAAGGTCGACCTTGAGCAGGTGACAGAGAACCACCTGGATCACCCCTACATGTGTTACCCACACGACTGTCGCCTCTGGAGAGTGGGTATACCAGCGTTCTAGCGCGCGCACCACCCGGTCACGCAGCTGGACAAGTGTTTCTCCTCCAGGTATCTGACACTCAACAGGAGTCTGCCGCCAGCACGCCAGCAGGTCGGCGTGACGCTCCTGTACCTCGATATATGTCGCACCTTCCCATACTCCCCTTGCGATTTCACGGAGATCGGTGTCTTCCTTAAGTGGAACGGCATGATAGTACGCTATTGCTCCCGCGGTAGCACGGGCGCGCTGTAAATCGGAGGTTACAATGATATCCATGGCTTCATGAGCAAGACACGCACCCAGCCTGGCAGCCTGCTGCACTCCGCGCGGGCTCAGCGCAACGTCGGTTTGCCCAATATAGCGTTTTTGCTCATTGTCGAGCGTTGCGCCATGACGTACTAAAAGCAGCCGCATTGATCTACCTCCCGGGGAAAAAAACGAGTGGTGTACCGACAAGAAAGCGATAGAAACGAACGAGCGAGCAAGAGAGAGAAGCGCTTCTTCAGGGTATGTTTGCGTCGGATGACGGCAGCACAAGCCGATAGCCTACTCCATGAACGGTCTGAATGACCTGTGGGTGCGATGGATCTTCCTCGATCTTCTGACGGAGGCGGCTGATCGTTGGTTTGAGCAGTTCGGTTGCATCGCTGTACGCGAAGCCCCAGACGGCGTTCAGCAACTGGGAGTGCGAAAGCACCAGGCCAGCGTGTATGAGCAGGTGTTCCAGGAGACGAAACTCGGTCGGGGCAAGCGCCACTGGCTTGCTATGCCGTGTGACGGTATGCGCCGGGATATCCACGACCAATGCGCCTATGCGATAGACCGATTGCTTCTGACTCCGCTGGGACACCGCAGGCATCTCAGCGCGACGAAGGACGGCGCGTATCCGCGCCTGCAGTTCCACGAAGCCAAAGGGCTTGGTCAGATAATCATCGGCTCCCAGATCGAGCCCGCGGGCCTTGTCTGTCTCGTCGTCGCGTCCGGTCAGCAGAATAATGGGTACATCTGATACCTCACGCATCAACCGGCAGGTTTCCCATCCATCAAGCTTGGGCATCGTGATATCCAGGAGCACGACTGCTGGCTTCTCGCTTTCCAGCATTTGCAGACCGGCGATGCCATGCCTGGCGGAAACAAAACGATAGCCCGCTTTGGTCAGGTTGAGTTCGGTCAGGCGTAAGAGCGCAGCATCGTCATCAATCATGAGAATCGTCGGGTTCATGGGAAACTCCTTGCCTCCTCTGTATGCAGCCAGGCAACGCCGCTCTCGCGGCCACGGCAGAGTCGTCAGCCTGGCTGATTAGAAGCCTCGTCTTTTGCTCCTGCGTGCGGATCATCGGTGACGGCACACAGGGAGAGCACAAAGCAGGCTCCGCCTTCCTGTCGATTTTCTGCCCAGATGTCGCCGTTATGCGCCCGCAGCAACTCCCGTGCAATATACAGTCCCAGGCCATAGCCACGCGTCCAATGATAGGAGGAGTGTACCCCACGTGAGAACGGCTCGAAGATGTGGTGGAGTTGCTCTGGCGGAATCCCGGGGCCGTGGTCACTGACACGGACCTGCACGCGATCCGTCACGGTCACTGTTTCCACTTCCACTTCAATTGGGCTGTCAGAGGGAGCATATTTGCGGGCATTGTCCAGCAGGTTTCTGATGACGATTTCCAACAAGTCACGGTCTGCCCACACCAGGGGATCTTCCTGGGGCGCACGCAGGGACAGCAGACGGTCATCGCCGATCCACGCCAGGCGCGTACTCTCCAGGGTGGCGCTGAGAAACTGTGCGATTGGCAGCGGCTGCAGGTTCACCTGCAGGCGACCTGCATCGAAACGCGTCAACTGTAACACCTCTTCAACAACCTGGCGCAGGCGTTGTGTTTGCTGCTCCAGGATGCCCACGACTTCATGGAATGATTCTCCCTCGGTCGTTGGATCCAGCAGGCTGAGCATCTCCACAGACCCGGTCACGGTGGTCAGCGGGGCACGCAGTTCATGCGAAACCATCGCCACGAAATCGGACTTCAACTGTTCCACCGCTTTGAGCTGGGAGATATCATGCATGCCCACAACTAACCGTTGTTGCTCAGTGGCCTGCTCGTCCTGGAGTACGGGGGCGCAGCTCACGGTGAACCAGCGTCGTTGCCCATTGCGCAAAGAGGCATGCATGTCAGTAGACGATTGCTCGGCATGCGTTAATGCCAGCGTGAGCGGGCAGAGCCGTTCATGTTCCTCCGCTTCTTCCGGCGTCGCTCCTCGACAGCCGAAGACCTCCCAGCAGCACCGTCCGAGCGCCTCGCTGGTTTGCCAGCCGCTCAATCGCTCAGCGGCCGGGTTAAACTGTACGATCGTGCGCTGCGCATCCACCAGCATGACCCCATCGGCGCTGGCATCGATAATGGCCTGGGTCTGCTGTCGTGCCTGCGCTAATGTCGCAATGGTCGAGCGCAAGTTGAGGCGCATGGTGTTAAATGCTGTCGCCAGTCGTCCAAGCTCATCGCCTCGCGCCACCTGCGGGTCAACTTCCAGATCACCGGCAGTCATAGCCTCGGTCGCGTGCAGCAGCTTGGAGAGCGGTTTAGTCAGCGAGCGCGTAATCAGCAGCGCCAGCAGAATCGAAAGCGGCACGGAGAAGAGCGTCAGCACGAGAATCAGCAAGGTTGCCCTGCTGCTCTCCTGCTGCACCTGTGTTGCGGCTGCCGCCGTCTCTCCCTGTTCCAGGCTTCGCAGCCGTGCAGCATCAGCGAGCATCGTTTGCAAGAGTGGCTCCTGCTGACCCTGCTCAAGCGCCAGGGCCTGCTTGATCTGGCCGCTGCCCACGAGCGCTTGAATCTGCTTCGAGATGGCGCTACCGCGCACAAGCCCACCAGTGAACTGCTGCACCAGCGCGGTGTCGGGTACTTTTGTACTCGCTCCATCCGGCGGCTCGAACGTGAGCAAGTTAGCACGTTGGCTGGCGATCTGCTGGAGTGTGCTTGTCAAAGATGCCTGGTTGTTTGCCTCATTCAGATCATCTTTGCTCACTAAATTCCGCCCCAGGTCGCGCTGCTCAAAAAGCAGGGTACGCAGCTTTCCCAGGGTGATCACCTCGGGCAGATCGTGCGTATTGAGTTCGGTTGTCGTGGCAGTCAGCAGGCTGAACTGCTGCACAGCCAGAAACCCAATCAATCCGGTCAGCACGATAATTACCTGGAAACCTATGAGCAGGCGAGGACCAATAGGAAGCCAGCGCCGCCTGCGGGGCCATTTGCGTTTGGCTGTCGCCACTGACTGAAGTTGCTGTGCTGTCGCCATGGTCACTACTTTCTCCCGTTTCGCTATGAGCTGATCCAGCTATCAGTATAGCAGAAAATCCACATGCACATTGTACACGACCAGTTCGACAGTTCCAGGCTCATACTGCTTTTCCTTTTTCTTCGCTGTTCTTCTCTAAACCAGTTGACCTACCGGCTCCGCGAGCAGTTCGGTCAGCCAGCTTGCTTCCCTACATAGCCCATCCATCAGCGTACAGACGGGCGCAAACCCCAGGTCCGTGCAAGCTGCGCTTGTATCAGCGGCAGTATGCGCGGCGTCACCGAGTTGGCGTGAGTGGTAGACCACATGCGCTGGTTTCCCGGTAATCTGTTCCAGCAAGTGCAGCACCTCGTTGACGGTCACACGCGTACCTCCACCCAGGTTGTAGCAGGCCCCAGCACGTCCGTGGCGCATAGCCGAGAGATTGGCCGCCACGATATCACCGACATAGGTGAAATCCCGAGACTGCTCACCGTCACCGTAGACAGTAATGGGTTCATCGCGTAAGATCGCGCGGATGAACTTGTGGAAAGCCATGTCAGGGCGCTGGCGCGGCCCGTAGACGGTGAAGTAGCGCAGTGAGATGGTAGGCAGACCCTGTTCAAGCGAGTAGAGCCGACAGAGGTGTTCCCCCGCGAGTTTCGTCACCCCATACGGTGAAATGGGCGCGGGACGGCTGTTTTCGCGTGCGGGCAGGTCGGGAGTATCCCCGTACACTGAGGAAGAGGAAGCGTAAATCACCCGTCGAATGCCACTCTTCTTTGCAGCCTCCAGCAGGCGCTGTGTGGCGAGTACATTGTGTTCAACGTAAGCAGCGAAGCCTTCGCCCCAACTGGTGCGCACCCCTGCCTGGGCCGCCTGGTGGAAGACGTAGTCGACTCCCATCAGAAGCTTTTCCAGATCTGCGTACCGCAGGTCAGCCTCGATAAATTGAAAGGTTGGTGCCTGGCGAAGATGCGCCAGGTTTGTCTCTTTCATCGAACGTGGATAGAAGTCCACGAAGGCATCAACGCCAATCACGCGGTAGCCACGAGCTACCAGCGCCTCTGCCAGGTGCGAGCCGATGAAACCGGCTGCGCCTGTTACCAGGCACGTTTCTTGTTGTGGTAAGTAATTCATGAAATCTATGCTCCTCATCTGTATGAACGACAACGTTTATAGCCTCTTGGAAGTCGCCTGGAACTCCAGGCCTGGCTGACGGACGTAGAGCTGGTTGGTAGGCCCGTCATGGACGAACTAACGTTTTGAAGGAAGAGACAATGGCTCCTGGATATGAAATTGGAGCGCGTAGAGCCGGTAGTAATACCCCTGTGCAGCCAGTAGCTCAGCAGGCGTCCCCGCTTCAACAATGCGCCCGTCGTCAATCACCAGGATGAGATCGGCCCGCTGGATGGTGGAGAGGCGATGCGCGCTGACCAGTGTAGTGCGCCCGACCATCAGCCGCTCCAGCGCCTCGACAACGCTTTGCTCAGACTGCGCGTCCAGTCCGACCGTCGGCTCGTCGAGCAGCAAGAGGGGAGCCTTCCGTACCATCGCACGCGCAATCGCCAGACGTTGGCGTTCGCCGCCGGAAAGCCCCACGCCGCGCTCCTCCAGGATGGTGTCATACCCTTGCGGAAGGCGACGAATAAAGCCATCAGCATTCGCTTCCTGTGCCGCAGCAATAATCTCCGCTTCAGTCGCCTGCGGTCGTCCATAGGCGATATTTTCGCGTATGCTGGCACGGAAGAGCATCGGCTCCTGCGGCACCAGGGCTATCTGCTGGCGCAGGCTCGCCAGGGTATAGTCGCGAATATCCCGCCCATCAATGCGTATTTGCCCCTCTGTAGGATCATAGAAACGCTGGATCAGGTGGAGCATGCTGCTCTTTCCCGCGCCTGTGTGACCAACCAGCGCCACCATGGTCCCCGTCCGAATTTTGAAGGAGAGGTCGTGCAACACCGGGTGCTGCGGATCATAGCCAAAGCTGACGCGATGGAATGCGATAGCACCCTGGAACAGTGGCGCTGGCCGGGCATTGGGAGCGTCATCGATCACTGGCACGGTCTGTAACAACTCCATGACACGCTCGGCGCTGGCAGTTGCTCGTGCAAAGGTATTGCTCAGCTTTCCGAGCTGGCGCAAGGGGCTGTACATAATGCGGAGATAGGCGCTTAAGACGAGCAGGTCCCCAATGCTAATCCATCCCTGCAAAACTAGCAGTCCTCCCCCACCGAGTACGATCAGTGTTCCCAGGTCCGTCATCAAGGTTAAGACAGAGGGAAGGCCCGACTGAAGCTTTGCAGCTTTCTCACCGAACTGCAATACCCGTGCGACGCTGTCTTCATAGCGTTGTTTGGCGTGTGCCTCCATCCCAAATGCCTGCACAACCCGAATGCCTAGCAGGTTTTCCTGCGCTACGGCATTGGCGTCACCCTCCTGACGGCGCGATTGCCGGGCCATTTTCTTAATGTTGACCAGATACCAGCGAAGGACAATATAGACGCATAGCGCAATCACCACCCCTACCAGGCCGAAGATCGGGTTGATGAACAGGAGGATGATGATCATTCCAGCGACAATCATGACGCTCAAGATCAACATAGGTAGTGCTGTCACCAGCATATCCTGGATAGATTGCACATCGGAGGTCAGGCGCGTCAGAAGATCACCCAGACGTTGACGATCATAGAAGGCCGGGCTGAGTTCCTGTAGATGAGCAAAGAGCGTGCAGCGCAATCGAAAGATGACGCGCTGCCCCGTCACTGCCAGCATCTGTGTCCCTGTATAGGTCGCGGCGGCACCGATCAGGGCGAATACCAACATAGCGCCGCAAAGTACGGCAAACAAAAGAAGACGATTCTGGGCTACGGCTTGAGGGATGATGAGCGACCAGGGCTGATGGAGATGCTTCCCCAGCAGCACATTATCATAAATGAGCTTGATTGCCCAGGGAGCTGCCAAACTGGTAAACGTATCCAGAAGCATTATTGCCAGAGCCAGGCCAATTTTCCCGCGATAGGGCCGGGCATAGGGCCAGAACGCCCGGAATATCCCTGGTCGTCGTTTCGGCTGTTGTTCAGCTCTTTTCATGCCGACACTCCCTCATGGAGCCGACTCTGCGGCGTATTGGGCTGCCTGCACGGCGTACGTTCAATAATTTGTCGCGCTATCGTTTGCCAGGAAGAGCGCAGGCGAGCCTGTGCTGCTGCCCGCGCTCCCAACTGCTGGCGCAGATCCCCATCACTGATGAGTCGCAACAGCGCTACTGCCAGTTCATGCTGATCGTCGGGACGATAGAGTAGACCACAAGGGCCAGCCGCGCCCTGCAACAGTGAAGGGAGTTGTCCCAGCATCGGGACAATGGTCGCCCGGCCCATCGCCAGGTACTCCATCACTTTCAGCGGCGAAAAGTAGAAACCGTCGCTGGACACGTAGGGAGCCACAGCGATATCCAACGCTGCCAGGTGTGTGGGTACCTCTGCATGTGGTACTGGGCCGGTGAAGGTCACTGCCGCACTCACTCCCAGTTCGGAGCTTTGCCGCATCAGTGGCTCACGCTGTGGCCCATCCCCGATGATAAGCAGATGCAGTCCTGCATTGCCTGGTTCTCCACCGTTGCGCCCCGGTTTGCAATAGTTCAGAATGGCGTGGACGCTGGCAAAGGCTCTCAAGAGCAGGTCCACTCCATGCCAGGGCTTGAGGCTCCCCGAAAAGCCTATCACGGTCTTGCCTTCCAACCCATAGCGGTGACGCACCGCAGTGCCATCGATCGCTGCGTGAAAGCGTGTCAGATTGACGCCATTGGGCAGGACGACGATGCGATCGCGGGGAGCGTCATAGCGCAGGAGATACGAGCGAACGCCTTCGGAGACAGCAACCAGCAGATCAACACCTGCAAAGACCGTGCGCTCGATTTGCTCCGCTTCATGTTCGAGCGTTAATCCCCAGTACCGGCGGCGCTCTTCAACAAGTGGCGCATTGACCTCCAGAACGCATGGGCAGCCCAGTCGCAGCGCCAGTTCCAGCCCTGCCGTGCTAAAGAGCGCGTGACGGGCTATAATGAGATCGGGCGCAAAGTCCTGTAATAACGGCAGCGCGGCAGTGACAAACGCTGGATCAGCAAGGACATGCTGGACCTCCGAGAAGAGATGCGTCTGATTCTGCTGCCCGTCCAGGCGTGCCAGGCCAGATGCAAAGAGACGTGCCGCGTTTCTGGTACTTTCGGAAGGGGCGAGTACGGTCAAGGCGACCCGTGTCGTGTTCTGATCACTGGTGTCCGCACCGTTGACACTTGCGCCCGCACTGTAGATATGCACCTCGTGACCCAGTCCTACCAGGGCTTCGGTGAATTCACGCACATGAACCGATGCACCCTTATTCCCCAGCACAGAAATGCCGGGGTCAGCGCAGATATAGGCGATTTTCATAGCATCCATCCTCCTTCAGGAAACATGCGCGATAACCCGATCGGCTCTCCACTGCCGGTCACGCAGGTCGTAAAGCCCATCAACAATTGCTTGCCTGGCTAACGTTTGCCCCTGGAACGATATTCCCGCGGCAGTGAGTTGCCCCTCGTGTGGACGTGGTTGCGAGAGTGACTGCTGGACGCTGTCCATCAACCGCTCAGGTGTCAACTGCTCAGGATGAAGCATCCGCGCCAGCCCATGCCTGGCGAGTAGAGACGCGCGTATCAGTTGTTCCTGGCGCGGGGTCGCGCGCGGAACCAGCAGGACCCGTTGTCTCAACGCTAAGAGTTCGCAGGTCGTGTTATATCCAGCCATCGAGACAACCAGGTCGGCAGCGCTGAGCAATGGCAGCGGGTCTGGCAGGAACGATTCGATGCGTACCCTTCCTGTTGGAAAGGTGGCTGCGAGTTCGTGCAGCTCGAGCTGTTCATCCGCATCCATCAGCGGCCCGGTGACGAGTACGCTGGAAAATGGGATCGAGGGCGACCGCTGCAGCCCCAACAGGTAGGCTTGCATCAAGGGAAAACCGTCACCGCCTCCGCCAGCCGTCAGGACGACCAGGCGATCAACTGGTGGGAGCAATGCCTGCCGCAGGGCAAGGAGATGGAGGTCTGTAGGAGTTGCTTCATCCGTCGGACACGTTTCCTCCACCCGATCCAGGTAACCACAATAGCGCACGCGCCGCTCCACCGTTGCAGGCAAGGCGTATTCTTCGCCGATATCGTAGAGCTGTTGGGAACCATAGACCAGGATCAGGTCATAGCCGTGTTCAAGCGTGTCATAGACGCCTTCCTGCGCCCACGTTCGCTGAATGAGTGAGCCAGCATCGATGATATCACGCAGCCCCAGCACGCGCAGGCATTCCGGTTGTGTGGCCCGCAGCATGGCGAGCGCGGGCAGCGCTTCACCTTTCAAGCCCTGCGGCGCATGATCGACCAGGAAGACGTTGGGGCGATAGGCCTGGGCAATGTCGCGCAACATGGTTGTACGCAGATCTCGGATGGCGGCGAATTCCATATCGAGACTGCGCGCTCGATAGGCTCCATTGCTCATCTTCGCCACCGCCGGCAGCTTGATATAATCAGTGCGGGGCGGCAGCGTAAAAGCGTGAGCCAGCGGCGACCCCGTCACGATCAACACCTCGGCATTGGGCAGCGTGGCCGTAAAATGCGTAGCCAGTGAGAGCGTGCGTCGCACATGTCCCAGACCAAAAGTATCATGGCAATACAGGAGGAAACGTATCTTGCTTGCGAGCAAGTGATGGTCTCCTGTTTGTGAGCGTATGGGTGAAATTCGCATCGGCTTTTACTATCTTTCTCTACAGGTTCTAAACATTCTTCTCTTATTCCAATCGTACTCGATTCATCTTGCGAGAAGGATGTTGAAAGGTTGGCATTTGGTTGGAGGTGCTGTAAGAGTGGCGGAAAGCAGGAAAATGGCCCGCTAACTTATCCTTGAACCGAGATTCCGAATTGGGACGCCGCAGTTTCTTGCATACGAAACTGCATTGAGTAGAGTTGGTAGTAGTAACCACGTGCGGCCAACAACCTGGCGGGCGTTCCAGCTTCAACAATGCGTCCGTTATTCATTACTAACACCAGGTCAGCTCGTTGTATCGTGGAGAGACGATGCGCGCTAACCAATGTTGTGCGTCCGACCATCAACCGCTCGAGAGCTGCGACTACGCTCTGCTCAGATATGGCATCCAGGCCGACTGTCGGTTCATCGAGCAGCAACAGAGGCGCCTGGCGTATCATCGCTCGCGCAATCGCGAGCCGCTGGCGTTCTCCACCAGAGAGGCCAATCCCTCGTTCTTCCAGGATGGTGTCATAGCCCTGCGGGAGGCGGCAGATAAATTCATCAGCATTGGCAGCCTTCGCCGCTGCAATGATCTCATACTCCGTCGCCTGCGGCCGCCCGTAAGCGATATTTTCCCGCACGCTTGCGTAGAAGAGCATGGGGTCCTGCGGTACCAGGGCTATCTGCTGGCGCAAACTGGCGAGTGTGTACGTTCGGATATCCTGCTCGTCAATCCGTACCTGACCCTCTTGAGGATCATAAAAACGTTGCAGCAGGTGGAGGATCGTACTCTTTCCTGCGCCTGTGTGTCCAACCAGGGCTACCGTCATGCCTGGATGAATATCGAACGAGATATCATGCAGGACCGGACGCTCCGGCTCGTAGCCAAAGGTGACATGATTCAACGTGATCGAACCACGTAGTGGTGGCGCCGATCTGGCACCAGGCAGGTCAGCAATGGCAGGGGATATTTGAAGCAGCTCCTGCACGCGCTCAGCGCTGGCTGATGCCCTGGTAAATGTGTTGCTCAGCTTCCCAAGCTGGCGCATCGGCCTGAACATTGAGCGGAAGTAGGCCCTGAAGACCAGTAAATCACCAATAGTAATCGATCCCTGTATCACCAACAAACCACCAGCGCCCAATACAAACAGCATACCTACCTCGGTCATCAACGTTACCACTGATGGCAGGCTTGCCTCAAGATCGGCAGCCGCCTCTTGCAGGTGTAAGGCTCGTGCCGCGCTCTCTTCATACCGCCGCCGAATATGAATTTCCATCCCAAAAGCCTGCACAACGCGAATACCCAACAAATGCTCTTGTGCGACCGCGTTGGTATTGCCTTCCTGGCGGCGCGTCTGCTTCGCTATCTGCTTAATTCTCTTGAGGTACCGCAGCAGCACACCGTAGATGCACAACGAAAACACCAGCCCTACCACTCCAACAATGGGGCTGATGAGCATGAGGATCGCGATCATCCCCACAATAATCATCACGTTGAGTAGGAGCATGGGCAATGCCATGACCAGCATATCCTGAATGGATTGCACATCGGAGGTCAGACGAGTCAGAAGATCGCCCATCCGCTGCCGATCATAAAATGACGGGCTGAGTTGCTGGAGATGAGCAAAAAGCGCGCAACGCAGGCGAAAGATGACCCTCTGACCTGCCACCGTCAACATGCGCGTCCCAAGATAGGCCGCTCCCGCATTGAGTAAGGCGAACAACAGCAAAGCGCCGCAGAGTACGGCAAAAAGCAGCAATCGATTCTGCGCAATTGCTTGTGGAATCACCCACGTCCAGGGACTATTCAGGTGATGGCTCAGCAACACATTATCGAAGATCAGCTTCATCGGCCAGGGAGACGCCAGGCTGATAAGTGTATCAACAATCAGGATGGATAAGGCCAGGAGAATTCTCCCCCGATACGGCGCAGCATAGGGCCAGAACGTCCGCAATAATCCCTGGCGTTGTTTGAACGCCTTCATATGCGTACCACCTCTACTTTTCCTCCATTTCTGACAGCGTTAACAATATATTCACAGGTGTACTACTTTCTCTACTCACTCCAGGTCTTCCTGCCATACTTTTTATCATACCTGACAAAGATTGCAGGAAGGATATTGAAAGATTGGGATTTTGTCAGGATGTGAGGGCCGCTACCAGGCGAGCATTTTCCATCGCGCCGTCGGTCGCCAATACTCCGTAGGTCTTATTGGGATATGGCTCCTCAAGACATCTTTCAACCAGCGGGGAAATGTCTTCATGTAGAATCGTGTCAAGGCTGGCGAGGCGTATCACCCGCAAATCAGCCAGGCGAGTAGCGTGCATGGTTTGCTCTTGCTCATTGAGTTGCCGTGGAACGATCAGGGCATTGACACCGGTCGTGATCACTTCCGCCAGGCTGTTATAGCCACCTGCCCCAATAAAGAGATCGCAGGCTTTCATCCATGTTTGTAAGGGATTGAGCATGCTGCTCCATTGCCAGGTAGGAAATCCGGACACTTGCTCCCGTATACGCTCAAAGGCAGGCGCTTCGAGGTGCGGCCCTGCCACAAGATAAGCAGCATCAAAACGGCTTCGAATCTTCGCCAGAGCTGCAATCGTAGCTTCCCAGAGCATTTCGGTTCCCTGACCACCCCCAAAACTGACGACGATGATGCGAGCATCGGGATCGAGGTTGAGCGCTACGCGCGCTTCCTCCCTGGTTGCTACAGTCGGACGTGTCACATAGCCGGTATACTTGAGCATCCTGGTGATCTCTGGCGGTGTCTGGTAGTATTCTTCAAGGCAAAAGATGCGCGGATCGGTATAGACATGAATGGCAGAGAAATGCTCCTGGATGAAAGCGACCATGCGCGGAGTGAAAAACTCCGCTCGCGTCTCCTCAAATGAATTGAGAATGCCGCGCAACCCCAGAATTTTCTTTGTGCCTGGCGAACCGACAATGGCCGGCACCAATTCGCCACTTTTGCCCTGCGGATTGTAATCAACGATCAGGACATGCGGGCGGAAATCTCCCACAAAGGTTGCGATCAGGTTCTCACGTATGTGCTGGAACTCTTTTTTAGTGATAGACAGGATGGATTCGGACCTGATCGCACCTTCCTCGTCGTAACCCAAAAAAGAAGGAATCTTCAGGACATCCATCCCCCGCGGGAGCAGTTCAAAATAACGAGAGGCACCGGTAATGCCCACGACGGTACTATCGGGGTCATGGTTGAGCATGGCCTGCCCAAGAGCCAGGCAGCGCACGGTATGACCGAGGCTGCGCCCATTATGCCAGTAGATGGCGATACGGTGAGTCATAGGAAACCTTCCTCTTCTCTCGTTTGCGAGAATGAACACGCGGCAAGCAGCTTTTCCAGACGATGAGCAAAGTCCTCCACCGTCCATTTCGGGTTAACTGAGAGCCTGTGCAAAGCATAGCGATTGGCGCTGGCATCCATGCCGCCGTTGTCAACAGCAAAAGCTAGCTCATAATGTTGGCTAACGATCTCCTGTGCCAGGCGATTATATGCCCCGTATGGATAGCTGAAAGCCCGCAGTTTGATGGAGAGATGTTCTTCCAGGATAGACTTGTTCACTAACACAGCATCGTGCATCTCCTGAGCATTGAGGCGATTTATACAAAGATGTGTATGAGTGTGTCCTCCGATATCGCATCCCGCCGCCAGCCAGCGCCGTAATTCATGCCAACTCAAATGCTTGACATCATAGCAGGCTTTGGGATTCCAGCGATTTGTTTTCCCAACATACGCGGAGATCACAAAAAGGGTGGCAGTCATCCCATAGGCTTGCAAGAAAGGGACAGCTACGTAGAGATTATCTACGTAGCCATCGTCAAAAGTCAGCAAGACAGGCCGGGGGGGAGCCTGTTTCTTGCCGTCGAGAATGTCTATTGCCTCTGTTAAAGACAGAACAGTATAGCCATGTTCATGCAGATAGCACAGTTGCTCCTCAAACGCCTCTTCAGAAATGGCATTCTTATCATCAATGGTGCGATTGATGATGTGATAGACCAGTGTTGCGAACATTACGAGGCCATCCTTGCATGAGAAAGAATAGCTACCTCAACAGGAGTTACAGCTCGCGAGGGACGATTCAATCGCCAGACATGTGCCGCACCTGGCAGATGGCCGGTGGCGTTGCGCGTGTCGATTACGAGCTGCGCCTGGCGCACAACATTGGCGTAATCCACATTGGTATGATTCGTCAGGATCAGGACGGAATCCGCCGCCCGTAAAGCCTCGTCGCTCAGCGGCACAGCATACAAGGTGGTCTCCTCCATGCGCAGTTCGGGAACAAAGGGATCAGCATAGGCAACATGGGCATGAGACCGGCGCAAAAGCTTGATCACATCCAGCGCGGGCGATTCACGGGCGTCGCCAATATCACGCTTGTAGGAAACACCCAGGACAAGGATATGTGACCCGTTGAGGCACTTGCCCTGTTCGTTGAGCGCCTGAGCCGTCAGGTCAACCACGAAGTGCGGCATTTCGTCGTTGACTTCGCTCGCCGTCTCGATAAAGCGCGCCCGGTAGTGCAGCGCTCGGAGCTTCCAGGCAAGATAGTGCGGATCAAGCGGGATGCAATGTCCCCCAAGCCCTGGGCCAGGATAGAACGGGACAAAGCCAAAGGGTTTGGTAGCTGCCGCCTCAATAACCTCCCAGACATCTACCTGAAGGATAGCGGCTATCTGGGCGAACTCGTTGGCCAGCCCGATGTTCACTGCCCGGTAGGTATTCTCAAGGAGTTTCACCAATTCAGCGACCCGCGGCGAACTCACCGGAACCACCCGCTCGGCCACGGTACGATACAGAGCGGCAGCAAGCACAGTAGACTGCTCCGTTACGCCTCCAACCACTTTTGGCGTATTGCGCAGCCCAAATTGCGCATTCCCCGGATCAATGCGCTCAGGCGAGAAGGCCAGGAAGAAATCACGATCAACTTGCAAGCCGCTACGTTCCAACATAGGCTGAACAAGCTCTTCAGTAGTACCAGGATAGGTCGTGCTTTCCAGAATAACAAGCTGGCCAGGATGCAGACGGCGAGCGATTTGTTCTGTCGCACTGACGATGTACGATATATCCGGGTCTTTGCTTTTCTGCAATGGCGTGGGAACACAGATACAGATGGCATCCACTTCAGCAAGTTGATCAAAGTCGCTTGTGGCCTGGAATACTGTCTGGACGACCTGCTGAAAAAGTGTACTATCTATATCGCGGACATGGCATATCCCCTGATTTACCGCTGCTACCCGTGTACTATCGACATCAAAACCGAGTACACGAAACCCGGCGCGCGCAAATTCAGTCGCTAGTGGCAGTCCGACATATCCCAAACCGATCACACCGACCACAGCCTCGCGCTGTTCAATGCGAGCGAGAAGAGTATTCTCCAGCATTTCTTTTCCAACAACATGTATCATGATAGACCTCTCTTACTATTCTTTTACTAGAGTAACCTTCTCAGCTTGCGGGAAAGATGCCAAAAGGTTGGAGTTTCGTTGGGATTGCCCTATGCATTGCGTAAAGCAAGCTACGAGAGAATTCAAATTCTGCTCGGCATCAAAATGTGTCACA
>Ga0102924_1003995_pt1 | contig 15157 bp, 17 predicted proteins | sample PaiPotPPM11metaG_FD_80116 | JGI IMG/M metagenome (GOLD analysis project Ga0102924, IMG submission 80116) | Iron sulfur acid spring bacterial and archeal communities from Banff, Canada, to study Microbial Dark Matter (Phase II) - Paint Pots PPM... ... | reverse complement strand
GGCTGCTGCATCGGCAGGAGCAGCCCGACCACTTCGCGCTCGGTCTTGACGATTTCCTCGGTCGCGGCGATCTGGCCCCTCAGTGACGCTTCCTGGATCGCGGCGCCGACGACATTCGCGGTCAGCGTCAGATACGCCGCCTCGAGTTGGAAGCGCTGCGCCTCCGCCTGCGCCGTCAGCGACTCGACGGTGCGCCGGTTGAGCCCCCACACATCCGGGCTGTAGGAGACGCTGACCTGGGCGGTGTAGAGGCTGTAGTAGAGGCTGTTGTTTGCCGGAACCGGTGCGATGCTGGACGCGGTCTTGTTGCGGCTGCCGGTGACATTGCCCTGCACGCTCGGGAAGAACGCGCCCTCGCCGGCGCGGACGTTCTCGAGCGCGACCCGCAAGGCCGCCTGCGCCGCCTGCAAATCGGGGTTGGCGGCGAGCGCGCGCTCGACCAGCGCGTTCAGCGGCGCCGAATGGAACAGCGCCCACCACTGCCCCGGGATGTCGAGATCCTCGCTGAAGCGCTGTGCCGCCCCGCCCTCGGTCGCGGCCGAGGCCGAGGCCGTCTGGGTCAGCCGCCCCGGCGTGTAGCCCCGCGCCTCCGGCGGGTCGGGCCGCAGAAAATCCGGCCCAACCTCGCAACCAGCCAACAACAGCGCGAGCAGGACGGGCGCACCAAGGCGCATGCGCCCTGCCCCGGTGGGCGGACATCGCTTCTGCACCACGCGATTTCCCCTTAGCGCGGACCCCAAGCTTGTGCCGCTTTGGTAGCAGCGCCGTCTTACGCCTGCCTGACAAGCCGACCCCGGGGTGCGGACGGCCAAATCTGCTATCGGGCTTTTTGTGCGGCCAGGGTTATGCTTGCGACGTTGAGCCCGAGACCGGGCGGAGCGTGACGGGAGAGGTATCGATGGCCGGGCTCGATGTTCGCGAGAAGGCGGCGCGGATCGTCGCGCTGTTCCGCGACCGCCGCAAAACCGACGTGCTGCCGCCCGAGCTGTATCCGGCCGACCTCGACGAGGCCTATGCCATTCGCGCCGCTTACGAGAAGATCGAGGAGGCGGTCGGGCGCGGCGCGGTCGCCGGCTACAAGATCGCAATCACGACCAAGGTCATGCAGGAGCTGTGCGGCATCATGGAGCCCTGCTACGGAGCGATTTTCGCCACCGAGGTGCATCGCGGAAAGGCCGTCCTGCGGGCGCAGGATTACGGCCGCATCGCGATCGAGACCGAAATCGCGGTCCGGCTCGGCGAGGACCTGCCACAGGGCGGAGCCGGTGGATCCTGGCGCGACCGCGTCGCCGGCGCCGTCGAGAGCTGCATGGCGGCGATCGAGCTGATCGAAGACCTCAATTACGACTATAAGCGCCTCGACGCGCCGGCGATCGTCGCCGGCAATTGCTGGAATGCGGGGATCATCATTGGCGATCCGGTCGCCGACTGGCGCGCCCTCGACCTCGCCGCGCTCGGTGCGCGGCTGACGATCAACGGCCGCGAGATCGGCCGCGGCGTCGGCGCCGATGTGATGGGGCATCCGCTCAACGCGCTCGCCTGGCTCGCCAACAAGAGAGCCGAGCACGGCGTCCCGCTGCGCCGCGGCATGGTGGTGATGACCGGCAGCGTCGTCGCCACGAAATATCCGGCGCCGGGCGACCGCTGCCGCGTCGAGATCGATGGGCTTGGCACCGCCGAACTCTCGCTGACCTAAGAACGTGCCCGATCTCTATCCGCTGGTCCGGCCGCTGCTGCGGGCGCTGCCGCCCGAGTCGGCGCACAGGCTGACGCTTGCCGCACTCGCCGCCGGCCTCGGCGGCCGTGCGGCGAAGCCCGACCCGCCGATCCTGGCGCAGCGCCTGTGGGGGCGTGTGTTCCCGAACCCGGTCGGCATCGCCGCCGGGTTCGACAAGAATGCTCGTGCGCCCGACGCGCTGCTGCGGCTCGGTTGCGGCTTCGCCGAGATCGGCACGGTCACGCCGCGGCCGCAGCCCGGCAATTCGAGGCCGCGGGTGTTCCGGCTGGAGGCCGATGCGGCGCTGATCAACCGCCTCGGCTTTAACAGCGAAGGTCTCGACCGTGTCGTCGCACGACTGGCCGCGCGGCGGAGAGACGGTATTGTCGGGGTCAATCTCGGCAAGAACCGCGATAGCGCCGACCCGGTCGCCGATTACGCCGAGGGCGTGCGCCGCACTGCCGCGCTCGCCGATTACCTCGTCGTCAATGTGTCGTCGCCGAACACGCCGGGGCTGCGCGACCTGCAGGCGCGGGGCGCGCTCGAGGAGCTGTTGCGGGCGCTGATCGACGCGCGAGCAAAGGCCGGCGCTGCGACGCCGCTGCTGGTCAAGGTGGCACCCGACCTGACCGTGCCAGAACGGGCCGATGTCGCCGCCGCCGCGCTCGCCGCCGGGATCGACGGGCTGATCGTCTCGAACACGACCGTCGCCCGTGCGCCGGCGCTGAAGAGTCCGCAGGCCGCGGAGGCCGGCGGGCTCAGCGGACGGCCGCTGTTCGCGCCGTCGACGGAGGTGCTTGCCGACATGTACCGGCTGACCGGCGGAAAACTGCCGCTGGTCGGAGTGGGCGGGGTCGCGAGCGCCGAGGATGCCTATGCCAAGATCCGCGCCGGCGCCGCGCTGGTGCAGCTCTACACCGCGCTGGTCTTCGCCGGCCCCGGGCTGCTGCACCGGATCAAGCGCGGCCTGGCCGAATTGCTGCGGCGCGACGGCTTCGCCTCGGTCGCCGACGCGGTCGGGGCGGATGCGCCGGCCGTGATAGAATGCGCGCCATGACCCCTCGCCTGATCGACGGCATGCGCGCGTTGGCGCCCGAGTATGACGCAGTGATCCTCGACCTGTGGGGCGTCGTGCACGACGGCACGGCCCCGTTTCCTGGCGTGCTCGACTGCATGGCGAAGCTCGGCGAGGCCGGCAAGCGCATCGTGCTGCTGTCGAATGCGCCGCGCCGCGCCGATGACGTGGTCCGCCGCATCGAGCGGATCGGCGTGCCGCGCGCGCTGTATCACGGCGTCATGTCGTCCGGCGAAGAGTGCTGGCAATACCTGGCGAAACGGGAAGACCCGTTTTACGCCGCGCTCGGACGGCGGTGCCTGCATATCGGCTCCGACCGCGACCTGGAAATCCGCGACGGGCTCGATTTGGACTTCGTCGAGGGTGTCGGCGCGGCCGATTTCATCCTCAACACCGGCCCGGCCGGCTGGGACGACACGCTCGCCGATTACCAGCCGGTGCTGATCGCGGCGCAGGCGAGAAGGCTGCCGATGGTCTGTGCCAACCCCGATCTGGTCGTGATTCACGACGGCAACCCGGCGCTTTGCGCCGGCGCGCTGGCCGAGGAATACGAGCGGCTCGGCGGCAAGGTGCGCTGGCACGGCAAGCCCGACGCGTCGGTTTATCTGAGCTGCCTCGAACTGCTCGGCATTGTCGACGGCCGCCGCATCCTCGTCGTCGGCGACAGTCTGCGCACCGACATCGCCGGCGCCGCCCGGGCCGGGCTCGACAGCGTGCTGGTCGCCGGCGGCATCCATGCCGCCGAGTTCGGCGTCGGCCAGCCCGACGGCGACAGCCTCGATCTCGGCCGCGTCGCTGCGACCCTGGCCAAGCATAATCTTCAGCCGACCGGAGTGATGCCGCGCTTCGTCTGGTAGGGCGAGCTGCTCAATGCGCGGCGCGGCGCAGGATCGTATCGCTCAGCCCGGTGTCGTACTCCTGGCCGGCCGGAGTCAGGATCACCGCTTCCGGCAGCCGCGGGCGGATCAACCCCTTGCGTTCGAGCGCGGCCCAGACGGCCGGGTTGTGCAGCCCGGTGGCATCGCGTGCCGCGACGACGGCCTCGCCGACATGGAAATGGTCGCCATGCGGGTTGGGCAATTGCGTCAGTGCGATGCCGTCAGGCTCGCCTTCGGGCGACGGCTTGCCGGCAACGCGGGCCAACTCCTGCAATAGGGTCAGCGTCTTCAGTTGCAGCGGGTTCAGGTTGAGCGGGTTGCGTTTCGGCGGCATCTATCCTGATTAGACCGGCCGCGCCGCCGATGCAAACGGTTGCGCGCTACTGCCGCGGCCCTTGCAAGCGGGCGTCGCCGACCCCCGGCGACTCGGCCTCGCGAAAACCGAAATGCGGCGCCGCGGCGATGATCTCGTCGATGAAGGCGTCGTACTCTGACGCCGCGTCGGATGCCCTGCCCGCCTGCCCGATCGAGCGGCGGAACGGGGCCAGGAACGGCGCGCTGCCGACCTCACCGATCTGTCGGCCTCCGCGCTCGATTTCGAACCTGCCGTGCGCGTCGGGTGCCGACACGATGCGGATTCCATGCAAAACCTGGTTGCCCGGCTGCCGGTCGTTCTCGGCAGCATCGACGGTGAAGGCGTCGGGTGGGTAGATGCGCTCGATCGAGGAGCGATCGTTGATGTCTGCGGTGGCCATGTCGAAAAAACGCGGCGGTGCCGGGCCGCGTTCCGGCCCTCAGGCCACGCGGCCTCGGGCGAAACCCCCGAAGGCCGGATCGATGCTCCACGCTCGGACCTCGAGCGCGACCAGGCCGAAGGCAAAGCCGGACAGGCCCTGGACGAAACCGCCGGCGGCGCCGAGCGCGACGATCGCTGCGGGCGGCACCGTCATCCTCGCCCCGTCATTGTCGTCCGGCCGAGATCGCGTCAGATGCCGAACGCGGCGCGGAACCCCTGCTCGCCGGCCCGGGTCACGGCGAGCGCGCGCGAGCCTTCGACCCGTCGGACCCAGGCGAGGTCGAAGCAGCGCGACGCCACGGCCGCGCCAAGCGTGCCGCCGAGATGCGGCCGCCGCTCGCTCCAGTCGAGGCACGGCCGGCAGAACACCCGTCCCTTGCGGCCGCCGCCGCTGGCCGGTTCGAGGTCGAGGCCGAACTCGCGAAAGAAGCCGAGACCCGCATCGGTCACCGCGCCGCCTTCGAGCGACAGTTCGAGATAGCCCTTCTCGGCCATCGCATCGGCGAGACGCACCGCCAGGGTCCCGGCGAGGTGGTCGTAGCAGGTGCGCGCCGCCCGCATCGCCTGGTCGCGCGGCCCGGTGACGATGGCGCGGCGCGGCCGGCTCGCGGCATTGCCCTCGGAGACTTCGTGGATCGTCTCGATCATGCGGGCGACCGCCGGCGAGGCGAGCCGGTGGTAGTGGTGCCGCCCCTGGCAGAACACGCTGATCAGCCCGGCCTGGGTCAGCCGCGCGAGATGGCCGCTCGCGGTCTGCGGCGTCACCCCGGCGGCGCGCGCCAATTCGGCCGCGGTCAGCGAGCGCCCATCCATCAGCGCCCACAGCATGTTGGCACGCGCCGGGTCGCCGGCGAGCGCCGCAGTCTCGGCAAAGGCGGCAATGCTGAACATGGCGTGCTCCACGGAAGGCATAATGGCCGCAATGCTACCGCGTGCACGGCGGCAACGCTTCGGCAACCGCCGAACCGGTGAGCTTGCGCCGATACCGCCACGGTGATGTGCGGCTGGGCAATGCGCCTGTCACTCCTTATCATCAGGCCATGAAGCTCGCCCGGATAACGATCGACCCGACCGTCTGCACCGGCAAGCCGTGCATTCGGGGACTGCGTTTCCCGGTGGCGCGTCTGCTCGGCCTGCTAGCCGCCGGCGAGACGCGAGAGCAGATTCTGGCCAATTATCCGTATCTCCAGGCGGAGGACATCGATGAGGCGCTGCGTTATGCGGCGCTGCTCGCGGAGGATGAAAGCGTCGAATTGGCGCCGTGAAATTCCTCATCGACATGCCGCTGTCGCCGAACCTGGCGCGCTGGCTGGAGAGCGAGTGACATGACGCGGTTCACGCCGCGGCGCTCGGGCTCGACCGCGCCGAGGACGTCGAGATCATTGCCCGAGAACCGGCGACGGACGCACGATCATCACCGCGGATTTGGATTACCCGCGCCTGCTTGCGATCGCGAAAGCCAGCGGCCCGAGCCTGATCCTGTTTCGCGGCGGGGACTGGAGCGACGCCGACGTGACCGGCCGAATAGCCGCGATATTCGCCGCGACGAGCGAAGCCGACATCGAGCGCAGTATACTCGTCGTCGAGCGCGATCGCCTTCGCAGGCGGCGGCTGCCGATCACCTGATCGGTCGCCCACCCTACTTGCTGCGCCACCCCTTCTTGCCGCGGCCGCCGGTGAAGCCGGCGCGCACCCGCTGCTTCAGCAGGGCCGGCGGGCGGAAGCGCTCGCCATAGGCGTCGAACAGGATGTCCGAGGCCTGCAAGCACAGGCTGGAGGTCGTCGCGTCCATCAGTTCGAACGGCCCCATCGGGTGGCCGAGCCCGAGCTTGCAGGCGGTGTCGATGTCCTCGACGCTGGCCACCCCCTCATCGACCAGCCGCACCGCCTCCTGCAGGAAAATGAGGAACATGCGGTTGACGGCGAAGCCGGCGACGTCCTTGACCCGGATCGGCACCTTGTCGGCCTCGCGGCAGAGCCGCATCGCGGTCTCAAGCGTCTCCGGCGCGGTCTCGAAGGCCGGGATCACCTCGACCAGTTTCATCCGCGAGGCCGGCGAGAAATAATGCGTGCCGATGAAATTGGGCCGCCTCGCCTCGCCGGTATAGGAGGCCAGCGTCGAGATCGGGATCGTCGAGGTGTTGCTGGCGAAGATGCAGCGCTCGCCGCAGACCTTGTCGAGCGTGCGGTACACATCGGCCTTGACGTTCTCCGCCTCGAACACCGCCTCGGTGACGAAATCGCGGTCGGCGAAGTCGTCCAGTTTCGTCGTGGTGCGGATGCGGGCCAGCGCCGCCGGCTTTTCCTCGTCCTTGTAGAAGCCGCGGCCGATGCCGCGGTCGAGCACCCGCGCGAGCCGCTCCAGCGCGCCCGTCAGCGCCGCCTCGCTCTGGTCCGATAGCAACACTTCGTGCCCGGCCAGGGCGAAGACGAGCGCGATCTCCGCCCCCATCAGCCCGGCTCCGACGACGCCGATCTTTTCCTTCATCGTCCCCTCCTCAGCTCACCGGCCCAGCGACTGCGCCAGGCCCCAGGCGAGTTCGGCCAGCGGCCGCGCCCGCCTGCCCTCCGCGACCGCATCGGCGCCGGCGGCGGTGCCGTCGATCGCCCGTTTGGCGATCCCTTGCAGGATCGCGGCGATGCGGAACAGGCTGTAGACCACGTAGAACTCCCAGTCCGGCACCGCGCCGCGGCCGGTGCGCCGGCAATAGGCGGCGACATACTCCGCCTCGTCCGGTATCCCGAGCGCCGCGAAATCGACGCCGCCAAGGCCACGGAACAATTCCGGCGTAACCCGCCAGGTCAGGCAGTGATAGGCGAAATCGGCGAGCGGGTCGCCGATCGTCGACAATTCCCAGTCGAGCACGCCGATGACCCGCGGCTCGGTCGGGTGGAAGACGAGGTTGTCCATCCGGTAGTCGCCATGCACCACCGCCGGCGGCGGCTCCGGCGGCAATCGCGCCGGCAGCCACTCGATCAGCGCATCCATTGCCGCGATCGTCTCGGTCTCCGAGGCGCGGTATTGCCGGCTCCAGCGCGCGATCTGCCGGCCCATGTAATTGCCCGGCCGCCCGAACTCGCCGAGCCCGACCGCCTGGTAATCGACCGAATGCAAGGCCGCGATGACCGCGTTCATCGAGTCGAACATCGCACCCCGCCCGGCGGGCGCGATCCCCGGCAGCCGCTGGTCCCAGAAGATGCGGCCGTCGAGATGCTCCATCACATAAAAGGCGCTGCCGATCACCGCCTCGTCCTCGCACAGCGCGAAGACCCGCGGCACCGGCACCTGCGTGCCGGCCAGCGCCCGCATCACCCGGAACTCGCGGTCGACGGCATGGGCGCTCGGCAATAGCGGCCCCGGCGGCTTGCGCCTGAGCACATACGACCCGGCGCCGCTGTCGAGCCGGTAGGTCGGGTTCGACTGGCCGCCGGCGAAGCGCGATGCCGCGACCGGCCCGCGAAACCCCGGCACATGCTGATTGAGCCAGCCTTCCAGCCGGTCGAGGGGGAGCTGGTCGGTGCCGGATGCGCTCGCCATGCGGTCGAGATTGCGTCCCCCCGGAACGGCATGCAAGCATTGCCGTCCGGGGATTTTCGGCTATGGCACAGCACCGCGCCCAACGCGTCCTTGCCGCCGCCGCGCTCGTGCTGGCGGCGGTTGCCGGGCTGCGCGCCGCCGAGCCGAAGCCGGCGCCCGCGGCCGATCGAACCGCCGACCCGCCGCCGGGCACCCTGCTGATCGCCGCGGCGACGATGCAGGACCCGCGCTTCGCCCGTAGCGTCGTGTTGCTGGTGAAGCATGACGGCAAGGGCGCCTTCGGCATCATCGTCAACAAGCCGGTCGCCGAGCAGCCGATCGCGGCCCTCCTCGCCGCTGGCGATGACAGACAAGACCCGCCGGACAAGATCGACGGCTCGGTCGAGGTGTATTACGGCGGTCCGGTCCAGCCGCAGCTCGGCTTCATCCTGCACAGCGCCGAGTACCGCCGCCCCGAGACCCTCGCCGTCGACAGCGGCATCGCGATGACCGCCAGCCGCGATATCCTGCGCGACATCGGCCGACACCAGGGGCCGCAGAAATATTTGTTCGCGCTCGGCTACGCCGGCTGGGGCGCCGGCCAGCTCGACGGCGAGATCGCGCGCCGCGACTGGTTCAGCGCCGCGGCCGACCCGGAACTGGTGTTCGACGCCGACCGCGCCAAGCTCTGGGACCAGGCCCTCGCCCGGCGCTCGCAGGAGCTGTGAAGGCTGCCGCAATCATCCCACCTGCCCGGGCCCACCTGCCCGGACCTGGTCCGGGCACGCGGCGATTTGAGGAGAGAGTCGCATGAATGAATTCCGTCGCCTGCTTGCCGGCCCGGCGCCGGTCTATGCGCCGCTGGTCTTCAACCCGCTGACCGCGCTTCTCGCCGAGCAGGCCGGATTCGGCGCGCTCTATCTCGGCGGCGGCTCGATGGGCTACGTCAAATGCGGCACCGAGGCGAATTTGTCGCTGACCGAGATGGCCCAAGCCGCCATCGACATCCGCACCGTCTGCCGCCTGCCGCTGATCCTCGACGGCGCCTGCGGCTGGGGCGACCCGATGCATGTCGCGCGCTCGATCGGCATGACCGAGGCGGCCGGCTTCGCCGCGATCGAGATCGAGGACCAGATCATGCCGAAGCGGGCGCACCACCACATCGGCATCGAGCATATGGTGCCCTCGGAATTGATGGAAGCGAAGATCCGCGCCGCCGCCACCGCCCGCCGGGATCCCGACCTCGTCATCATCGGCCGCACCAACGCGGTGCGGAACACCGGCCGCGACGACGCGCTGCGCCGCGCCGAAGCGTACAAGCGCGCCGGCGCCGACATGCTCTACGTCACCGGCCGCAAGCCCGACGATGTGCGCTTTCTCGGCGAGCGGCTGCCGCCGCCCTTGATGTTCATGGCCGGCGCCGGCGGCCTCGCCGCAAGTGAGCTGACCCGCGCCGAGCTCTACGGCCTTGGCTACCGGCTGATCGTCGATCCGACCACGCCGCTGATGGCGGCGCACAAGGCGCTGCGGCAATGCTACGCCGCGCTCGCCGCCGACCGACCCGACCCGCTGCTCGGCACCGAACCCGGCAAGGAGCAGGCCGAAATGCACAAGACGATCCACCTCGACCGCATGCTGCAGATCGAGCGCGAGACCGTGGAGCGGTGAGTTCCGGTTTGTTTCGGGCGGAAACGCTATCCGATTCTCTTGGAGAGGTCTCTGCCGCTTGACGCAAATTTGGACTCTGACAACGACTTAAGCCAAATCTTTGATTCGTAGCTAGAATCAGGCCCGAGGTTTGCCAAGGGGGGCTGTGCCTAAGTACGTCAGTCTAAATAACAGCTCCTGCGGGCGGTTTAACATTAGGCCACCACTCCGCGATCGTAGCGCACGCCGACTCCATGTTGTGAAAGCGACGTGCGGAGTCGGTCGGTGCGCTATGCGCCTTCCCGCTGTAGGCATCAATTGTCAGGCTAAGCTTATGTTCTGGCGTGGCGTCAGGCTCTACTCCGACCAGATTGAGGTAACCGAAGAGGAACGCCGATTGCCAAGAAGCGACGGCATTGCCAAGGCGCGAGCCTTTGGCATAGCGCAGTGTGCCGGCGCCTATGCGGACTTGATTGGTTCGGGTAAGACGCCGCAAGCGGAATTGAATTTCAGCCGTTACCTTGACGCCAGCAAGGGTGACATACGGGGTCTTGCCCGGTGGCAAAATATCAGCTTCCGGAAACTCCAAATTTCCGCACACCTCGCGGTTTGTTGGGCAGTAGCGGTTCGATCACGCGCCATTCGAAGTCGGTCAGAGCATATCGGCTCATGCCGACGCTGAATCAGAGTTCGGCACGATATGAAAGCTGCCAGTCGGCATTCGCCCCAATTTCCGCCGTTCCTCCGCCGAAGGCTGGCCCCTGAAAGCCGCCGATCGTTCATCGCCCGAGTGTCCAGAAAACGACCGGGTGTGTGGAAGTACACTGGCGCGGCGGCCCGGTGAGTGCCGCCGCGTCGGCGCCCGGACCGCTTGTGCGACGTGGGGCCGACCACCCCGGCAATAGAGCTAGATGGCGACCAACTCGGCGAGCTTGGCCGCGACGTCTGCCATCGGCTCTTCTGCAGTGCTCAGGCCGCTTCGCGAGCCGAGCAGGGGACTGACTTCGCGGAGAGCTTCATACGTCGTGTCGTGCACGACGGGAACGAGCAGGTCACGCGCTAGAAGTGCCGAAAGCTCTTTGTCGGCGATGCCCTCTGCTGGGAGGCGGCGCAGCAGCGCAGGGGTCACCAGCACGATTCCGACCCGCGACTTCGCCAAGCCCTTGTCGATGGCGCGGAGCAACGGCGTGCCGAGGCCAACGTCCTTTTCGCTGAACCAGACCGAGACACCGAATGACTCGAGCAGATCGTGCAGCTCTCTGGCGGCCCCCTGCCGGTCGTCCCACGCATGGCAGAGGAAGACGTCCCGAAGGTCAGGCAGGGGCGCTCGGCTCTCGACGCTGCGGCGGACCGGTGTGAGTGCCCGCACTTCTGCAGGCGTGTACGAAAGGGACGAACCGGCTCGCGACCAGCTTGGCCTTGCGCTGCTGCCGGACCCGCCGCCGCTGCTCCGGCCGCCCCCGCTGCTCCCCGACGAGGAGTAGGACGGGGACGAGTACGACCCGTCGCTGCTGTAGCTGCTGTAGCGGCCATAGCGGCCACGGCATGCAGGGCAGGCCGCTGCAGCGTTCGCTGAGCGATGGCCATATACTGGTGCTGTGCATCTAGCCATGCGGCCGATGATACCGGGTACCATCGCCGCTCTCAATCGCTAGCGCAAAGCGACTTCGCCCCCTCAACTGTGGCCCGGTTTCCACCATTCTCGGTCATTCGGTTATGGGTTCACGACTAGTTTGTTCGTGTTATGTTCTGGATGTCAGTCGCCCGGCTGCCTATATTCGCTCGCTTAACCGAACCAAAAATGCGGAAATGGGCACTCGACCAAGGCGGCATTTCGCTGCTGATTCCATGCAGACGCAGCGAATCAATGCTGTGCCACAAATTACCGGGTCGTGGCCCGGGACCGCCGGACCCGGAAACCGGCTCCCGCTGTTGTTTCGCTGTATTTAACAGCGGGAGAGGATGTTCAAGTCGGGGCGCGGGACGTGCGACGAGGCCTGAAGATTTCGACCAAAAACAGGTGAAAGCAGGTGCCCCGACGGCGTGCGATCGAGATGAAATGCGATAGATCGGCTATTCTACCGATAGGCGAAATCCCGCTGCATTTTCGCTGCATTTGCAGCGGGGCAAAATCGGAACCTCAACCGTAAGTTAGCTGCAACCGGAGTTTGTCGTAGGAGCACACGCCGAATGCCCGCCTCCGCAAAGCCCCGTATCGCGATCCTCGGCTTCTCGATCGAGTGCAACAAATTCGCGCCGCCGGCGACCAAGGCGCATTTCCTTGCCAAATGCTATTTCGAGGGCGAGACGATCCTGGCCGAGGCGCGCAGCCCGACGCCGACGATGCTGCCGGAGATTCCCGGCTTTGTCGCCGCGATGGACCGGGTTGGATCGTGGTCGCCGGTCGGCATCGCGCTGGCGATGACCGAGCCGAATGGCCCGGTCGAGCACGGCTTCTTCGAGGAATTCGTCGCCACCGTCACCGAGCGGCTGAAGGCCGCGCTGCCGGTCGACGGCGTCTATTTCTGCGCCCACGGCGCCGCGATCACCACCGCGGAGGACGACCCCGAGGGCGTCCTGTTCGAGCGGGTCCGGCAGATCGTCGGCCCCGGTGTCCCGGTCGTCGCCACCTTCGACCTGCACGCCAATGTCTCCGACCGCATGGTGGAGGAGATCGACGCCTTTATCGGCTACCGCACCAACCCGCATCTCGACATGCGCGAGCGCGGCGAGGAGGCGGCCGCCGTGCTGCGCGATCTGCTCGCCGGCGCCAAGACCGAGCGGGTGCGGCTGCGCTTGCCGGTGGTGCCGCCGACGGTGACGATGCTGACCGCCGCCGGCCCCTATGCCGAGATGATCGCGCTCGGCCAGCGCCGCCAAGGGGAGATCGGGCCGGACATCGTCAACGTCTCGGTGATGGGCGGCTTCGCCTACGGCGATACCGCCAAGAATGGCCTCTCGGTCATCGTCACCGCCCGCCAGGGCAAGCGCGCCGCCGCCGAGGCGCTGGCCCGCGAGATCGCCGCCTACGGCTGGGAGCAGCGCGCCCGCTTCTATCCGAAATTGACCGCGCTCGACGAGGCGGTGGCAAAGGCGGGCGCTGTAGGCGCCGACCCGTCATTGCCGGCGCTGATCTTCGCCGATGTCGCCGACAATCCCGGCGGCGGCGGCCGCGGCAACACGATGTTCCTGCTGCGCGCCCTCCACGAGGCCGGGGTCGAGGGCGCGCTCGTCGGCATCATCTACGACCCGCCCTTGGCCGAGGAGGCGCACCGCCACGGCCTTCACTACAAGTTCGACGCCCGCTTCAACCGCGCCGAGACCACGAATTTCTCCGATCCCTGGTCGGCGCCGGCCCGGGTCGCCGCATTGCACGACGGCAACGTGGTCGGCCGCCGCGGCATCTATGCCGGCACGCGCCTCAAGCTCGGGCCGTGCGCGGCGCTGGCGATCGGCGGCATCACGGTCGTCGTCGTGTCGCACCGGGCGCAATGCGCCGATCCAATCTTCTTCGAGATGATGGGGCTCGACATCGGCCGGGCGCGCAGCGTCGTGGTGAAATCGCGCGGCCATTTCCGCGGCGGCTTCGACGAGTTCTTCAGCCCCGACCGGGTCGTCGAGGTGGACCTGCCGGGCCTGACCTCGCCGATCCTGAAGAACTTCGCCTGGACCCGCCTGCCGCGCCCGGTGATCCCGCTCGACGAGGGGGTCGAATTCCGGCTGACATAGATCGACCCACCAACCGAGGAGACGATGATGGCCGCACCGCAAACCTCGCCCGCCCGCGAACGCATCCGCGGCACCGTGTCGAAACTGGCCGAGATTTCCGACAAGCTGATCTACGGCGAGGTGTGGGAGCGCCCGCAGTTGTCGAAGCGAGACCGCAGCCTGATCACGGTCGCGGCCCTGATGGCGATGGGCCGCGAGGCGCAGCTCGAAGGCCACATCGCCCGCGCCCTGCAAAACGGCGTCACCAAGGACGAGGTCAGCGAATTGATCACCCATCTCGCCTTCTATTCCGGCTGGCCGACCGCGATGACCGCCGCCCTGGTCGCCAAAGGCGTGTTCGAAAAGGCGTGACGTTACGGCGTGCCGACCCGGCATACCTCGCCGGGTCGCGCGTTGCGGATCGCGTGCTCCACAGAGGTCACGAGAGGAAGCAGGTCTTCCAGTTTCGTGCTCCGAGCCGCAAGGACGATCACGATGAGAGGCAATCCTGCGAGGTTTTGCTGGAATCGGAGGCTTTGATCAGCGGTCAAGAAGACATCGAATCCGCTCGCCGCTGTGCGGCGCAGCAAATCGCCGTTGCGCAGCCCCGTCCAGCCCTGCTGCCGCACGGTCCGGACGAAATGTCCCGGGAATTGGCGCCGCAGAAGACGGGGCAGTTGCTCATCCAGCAGAACGCGCACGGGCGGTCAGCACGTCATGGGCCGCTTCAAGCGCCGCGATCGCCTGCTCGCGCGAGACCGATGGAAACTGATCCAGAAATTCATCGAGGGCATAATCACCTTCGAGATAGTCGATCAGGTTCCGCAGCGGGACGCGGGTTCCGACGAAGACCGGGGTACCCCCCAAAATCTCGGGATCGCAGTGGATTACATCGGCGATTTTCGCCTCGGGATGGATCTTCTGCATGGTCCTTCTCCTATCGATGCGATCCTATCACGCCGCGTCGTGGAAGATGATGCCGAGGGTAAAGCGGCGGCCGGAATGCACGCGGCTGACGCCGTGCCGCAGCGTCACCCGGTAGTCGCCGCGGGTGCCCCGGACCGGGCGCTGGTTGACCGCGAACACGACCGCGTCGCCCTCGCCGAGCGGCACCACTTCGCCCTTCGACTGCATGCGCGGGCGCTGCTCGACCAGGAGGAACTCGCCGCCGGTGAAATCGCCCCCCGGGCGGCTCAGCAAGATCGTCGCCTGGATCGGGAACACGAGGTCGCCGTAGATGTCCTGGTGCAGGCAGTTGTAGTCGCCGGCCTCGTATTTGAGGATCAAAGGCGTCGGCCGTCTCTGCCCGGCGACGTGGCAGTGCTCGAGATAGGCCGCAAGCGTGGCCGGAAACCGCGCCGGCAAGCCCATCCGTTCGTGCCAGCGATTGGCGACCGGCGCCAGCTGCGGGTAGAGGCCCCGCCGCAGCCGCTCGACCGCCGGCGGCAGCGGATAGCGCAAATATTTGTACTCGCCGCTGCCGAAATTGTGCCGGGCCATGACGACCCGCGAGCGGAACGCTGCCGCGTCATCGTAAAGCGCGGCCAGGTCGCGGCAGTGCCGCTCGTCGATCAGCCGCGGCAGCACCGCGAAACCGCGCCCGTCGAGCGCGGCCGCGGTCTCCGCCCAATCGACCGCAACGACCGGGTCGATGACGCCGGCGTCATTCGGCGGCATGGGCCGTCGCCGCGTCGCGCGCAAGCGGGCAATTTTGGCCCGGGAGCGCGAGGCGGCGACGGCCCATGCCGCCGAATGACGCCGGCGTCATCGACCCGGTCGTTGCGGTCGATTGGGCGGAGACCGCGGCCGCGCTCGACGG
>Ga0102924_1003993_pt1 | contig 15160 bp, 12 predicted proteins | sample PaiPotPPM11metaG_FD_80116 | JGI IMG/M metagenome (GOLD analysis project Ga0102924, IMG submission 80116) | Iron sulfur acid spring bacterial and archeal communities from Banff, Canada, to study Microbial Dark Matter (Phase II) - Paint Pots PPM... ... | reverse complement strand
GTCCAGGCCGACACGGCGCACCAGGCCACGAAGCGCAGCGATCATGACGAGGGGGCAGGGGGGATTTGGCGCGGGAGGGTCGACCTCCCCTCTGGAACCCACGAATCCGTTGTACCGCCGGTACTACCGATCCGAGGTCTCCTCTGCTCCTCTGCTCCTCTGCCCCCCTGCCCCCTCGTCATGATCGCTGCGCTTCGTGGCCTGGTGCGCCGTGTCGGCCTGGACTATGCCATCATTGGCGCCGGGCCGATGGACGTTCGGGTCTCCATGCCGTTGACCGCTGTGCGGGCGCTGCCTGCCGAGGGGTCCTCGGTCCACATCTTCACGCATCTGTACGTGCGAGAGGACGTGCTGGCGCTCTACGGTTTCCTGTCGGAGGACGACCTGGCGCTGTTCGAGCTGCTGCTCACGGTGCAGAACGTTGGTCCGCGTCTGGCGCTGGGGCTGCTTTCGGCCATACCAGCCGCCGATTTACGCCACCTACTGGCAACGGGAGACGAAGTTGCGCTGACACGCGCACCCGGCGTGGGCAGGCGCACGGCGGCGCGGCTGGTGCTGGAGCTGAGGGAGCGGGTCGGCCAGATCGAGATGGGCACGACCACCGGGGGAGCCGTCGAGGCGGAGCTCGTCGAGGCGCTGATTGGCTGGGGATATCGACGGCCCGAAGCCGAGCGCGTGCTGCGCCTGCCGGAGATTGCCGCCGTAGTCGACCCCGGCACACGCCTCGCGGCCGCCGCCGCGCGCCTGCTGAAACGCGACTAAGGGAAGGAAAGCTGTGCAACTGAAGCGAACGATCACGTGCGGCGCCCTCGGCCTGGCCGAGAGCGGCAGCACCGCCGTGCTAAACGGCTGGGTCCACCGCCGGCGCGACCACGGCGGCCTCATCTTCATCGACCTGCGCGATCGTGACGGCATGACCCAGGTCGTGTTCAACCCCGCCGATTCTGCGCAGGCGCATGCGGTCGCTTCCGAGGTCCGGCCGGAAACGGTGCTGGCCGTGCAGGGGACGGTACGCGAGCGGCCGGAAGGCTCGCGCAACCCCAATCTCGCCACCGGAGACATCGAGCTGGCGGCTGCCACCGCCGAGATCCTCAATCCGGCCCAAACGCCGCCGTTCCTGATCACAGACGAGATCGAGCCAGAAGAAGCAGTGCGGCTCAAGTACCGCTACCTCGACCTGCGCCGCCCGCGCATGCAGCGCAACATCCTCCTGCGCCACAAGATGAACAAGCGCATTCGCGACTATCTCGACGCCGAGGGTTTCCTGGAGATCGAGACGCCGATGCTCATCAAGAGCACTCCAGAAGGCGCGCGCGATTATCTGGTCCCCAGCCGGCTGCACGCGGGGCACTTCTATGCCTTGCCGCAGTCGCCGCAGCAGCTCAAGCAGCTCCTGATGGTGGCCGGCCTAGACAAGTATTTTCAGATCGCTCGCTGCTTCCGGGATGAGGATTTACGCGCTGATCGCCAGCCGGAATTCACCCAGCTCGACCTGGAGATGTCGTTTGTTGAGGCCGAGGACGTGATGCGTCTGATCGAGGGGATGCTGATCACCCTTGTTGGCGAGCTGACCGACCTCCGGTTGCAGCAGACGCCCTTTCCCCGCCTCACCTACGCGGAGAGCATGGCGCGCTACGGCAACGACCGTCCGGACATGCGCTTTCCGATGTTGCTGATGGACCTCACCGACGTCGTGGCGAGCACCAGCTTCGCCGTCTTCCGCGACGCGGCGGCGGCCGGCGGACAGATCAAGACGATCGTCTTGCCCGGCTGCGCCGGCTATTCGCGTCGCGAGCTCGACGAGCTCACCTCACGGGCCCGCGCCTACGGCGCCAAGGGTTTGCTGACCATGGCCTTCACCGGCGAAGGAATCCGGTCGCCCGCCGCCAGGTTCCTCACCGAGGGTGAGATCGCGACAATTACGGCTCGATCGGGCGCTCAGGCTGGGGACCTGGCGCTGATCGTCGCCGACAGCGCGGAGATCGTCGCGCGCGTGCTCGGCCGGCTCCGTACCGACCTGGGCGAGCGCCTGGGTCTGGCAGATCCGAACGCGGTAGCCGGCTGTTGGGTCACCGACTTTCCAATGTTCGAGTGGAATGCCGACGAGGGACGCTACCAGGCCACCCACAACCCGTTTTCTTCGCCACGCGACGCCGATCTTCCTCTGCTCGCCAGCGAACCCACGCGGGCGCTGGCCAAGCAGTATGACGTCATCTGGAACGGCAATGAGGTTGGTGGTGGGAGCATTCGCATCAACCGTCGGAGCGTGCAGGAAATGGTCTTCCGTACCATTGGCCTCACCGACCAGCAAATGGCAGAGCAATTTGGCCATATGCTGGAGGCCTTCGACTTCGGCGCTCCGCCCCACGGCGGGATCGCGCTCGGATTAGACCGTATCGCGATGCTCCTGGCGAAAGAAGGCAGCATCCGGGAGGTCATCGCCTTCCCGAAGAACCAGAGCGCCGTCGATCCGATGACCAACGCGCCATCTCCGGTTGACGGGCGTCAACTCGCGGAATTGCACCTGTCGGTGATCGCGAACGGCTCGTAGCCTGTCATAGAAGATACGCGGTGATGGGAAGGGCAGGGCAAGCCCTGCCCACCTGGGCGAGGCTTGCCTCGCCCCTACAAGCTGGCCCTTGTGGTTTGGCAGGCCGCTGGTGGGGCCACCAGACGTGTCGGGCGGCCCCGATTAGCTATTTGCGGCCGCCCTGCTCGCCGCCCTTCTTGCCGATGCGCGAGTAGAACTCGGGGCCGTGGCGCTCCATCGTCGCCTCGCCGCCCTTCCGCCCGATCTCGGCGTAGAATTCGGTGCCGCGCTCCTGCTTGACCGCTTCGCCGCCCTTCTTGCCGATTTCCGAGTAGAACTTCGGCCCGTACTTCAGCTTCACCGCCTGGCCACCGTGCCGTGCCTGCGGCGTCCCGGGCTGCGGGCCTCGCTTCTCGTCTGCCATGCTACGTTGCCCTTTCTCGGTCGTTCACCGGGAGCACTGTTGCTCACCCGGCTCAGTCCCGCCTCGACTCATGCTGAGCCGCGGAACCTCACACACCCCGATCCTTTCGGCGCGCTGCTTGCTGATAAGCCCCGCAAGAGCTGTGCCAACAAGCGACGTTCTCCGATCGTACCACCTTCTGCCCGCCCTACTGTCCAGGACAGCCTCCGATGTTACGATCAGACCGGTGTCACGCAGCCCCGACGCGGCCGGGACAACGTGCATCATGGAGTAGACGTACGGGACGGGAAAAGGTCACGCACTTGTCCCAATTTCGCTGCCCGTTTCATCCTTGGCAGGGCCGGCGCGGCGACCCAACCGCATGATCACGCGGCGCTGTCTCCCGCGACACCGCGTAGCGTCACACCACGGCCCCGCTGCTGTGTCCGGGAAGTCAATGGAGGAGAACGTCGTGCTTTCAATCCCCGCTGTGCAGCTTCCGCGGCCGGCGACGCCGGACCGGCTCTTACTCGGCCCCGGTCCAGCCAATGTGCATCCGCGGGTGCTGCAGGCGGCCGCATCGCCGTTGCTGGGGCATCTGGACCCAGCCTTTCTGGCCGTGATGGACGATGTACAGCAGGGTCTGCGCTACGTCTTTCAGACCGCGAATCAGACGACGTTGGCCGATCCTGGCACGGGCAGCGCTGGGATGGAGGCGGCGCTCGATGCGCTCGGAGGCGAGATCCCCTAGCGCCGGCGCCGCAACTGCCACAAATGGCCCCGCATGGTCCGCCAGGCGTCGTGGGCGCGGGTCCGTTCGATCTGCCCAAGCGGCGTTGCCGCGTATTGCGCCACCACATACAACGCCACGATCTGGCGGACGGCTTGGGCTACCGGCTCCGCGGTCAACTCGTAGCGCTGAGCCAGGCGATGGCCGAATTCCAGCGCCGTCTCTTCCGGCTGTTTGGCCAGGCCAAACCGTTTGCTCCAGCGGACCATTCGGCCATATAGGACACGGACGAGATCCGGCGGCGAGAGCTCGGCCTCCCACTGCCGCCGGATCAGGAACGCGACCAAGGCGATCAGCAGGGCGGCGACGATGCCGATGAGGATGCGTCCGTCGATCGGCAGGCGAATCCGCTGCTTGGGATGGGCCACCTGGGGTACCGCCGGCAGGACCGGGGCCACGTCCGTGCTCGCCGCTTCGGGGCGCACCAGCTCGGGGTTGATCGGCGTCGGCTCGAAGTCCAGCCAGCCGGCGTTGGGGAAATAGACCTGCACCCAGGTGTGGGCGTCGTTGTCCGTTGCGACGTAGGCGTTGCGCGTGCGGTCATAGGTGGTCGTCGCATAGCCGGTGACGATTCGTGCCGGCACGCCGACTTCGCGGAGCATCACCACCATGGCGGAGGCGTAGTACTCGCAGTAGCCACGTTTGAGGTCGAACAGGAAGTAGTCAACCGCGTCGCGGTTGGGCGGCGGCGGGGAGATGTCGGTGGTATAGGGTATTTTTCGCAGCTCGCCTTCGATAGCCATCGCCTTGTCGTAGGGATTGCCGGCTTGCGCCGACCACTGTTCGGCGAGTTGGGCAACCCGGCCCGGTACGTTGGGCTTGGCCATATACGGCGACACCCAGGCGGGATAGTTGGAGCCGGCCGACCGCAGGTCGGGCGCGGTGGCGCTGGGGACGACACTCACGACCGTGTACTTCGTGGTACCGGCCTTGAGATCGATCTGGTTCGGATACCCGCCGGTTTCGTGCAAGGTGTATGGCTGGTCGATCAGCACCGGCTCGTTGTAGGCATAGGCCAGATTATTCGAGGCCGACACCTTCTCGATCTGCTGGACGATCTTGTCGCCTTGGGGCGGTGTGCCGACGATAGGTTGGTTCGGAGTGTGCGACAGCACGTTCTCGGAGCCCTTGCCGACGCCCAGGTATTGCGGATCGCCGTTTGCCCCGATGGGCACGCCCGTGCGGGAGAGCCCCCGGGTCTTCCCCAGCTCCCAGCCCTTGCCGTTGTAATCTTGAAAGGCCGAGCCGGCCAGGTAGTGCTCCGGCTCAACGTACCCGGTCGCCTCGAGCTCGTGCTCGGTGGCGCTTGGTGGTGGTGGCTCATCCGTCTTGGCGTACAGCACGGTCTGCGCGTTGCCGAAGGACAGCGGACCGCCCAAATACAGGTCGTTCCCGCCATTGCCGCCCACACGGTGCCGGACTCCTGTAAAGGCCTCGCCGACGTTGGCCTCCAGCTGACTCCAGGGATCGTTGAACACGCCCCAGAAATGGACGGCCAGCGTATTCTGGGGAGCGACCGGAAGCAGGAGGGCAATGCCGCCGACCAGCAAGGTGAAGATTAGACCAGTCGCCAGGAGCTCGGGACCCACGGTGGTCGGGTAGTCCAGATTGCGGCGGTTCCAGGTTCGTTCCAACGAGATGACGTGAATGCGCAGGATCATCAGCAGCGCGGTCAGAAGAAAGAGGTAGACGTACGGGGCGCCCTGGCCGCCCAGGACAACAAAGCTGACCAGCACGACACCGGGCGGCAGGAGCGCGACGAGGGCCGGCGTCTGGGAGTAGAGCGCCCATGCGAAGTAGAGCACCACGGTCCAGGAAATCACGGCCAGCAGGAACAGGAAGATCCGATTGTCGACCGTCGCCTCGCCGATGCCGCCGAGACGCCACCAGGTGACCAGTTCGCCGGCGAACTTCGCGGCCGACTGCGCGCCCACGTCCCACATGCGGGCGAGCGGATTCTGCCCCGACGATACGCTGGCCCCACGCGTGACGATCCAGCGGCCCACCTCGCCGGCATCCGTCGCCAGGCGTCCCCACGAGGGGACCACTTGCCCCACAGATACGAAGATGCCGAGCAGCCCGGCGATCAACCCGACGACGAAGCCACGCACGTCGTGGGGACGGAGCACGGCCAGTACCACGCCGACGACTACGGCGAGCAGCGTGATCGGCCAGAGGATACTGACGTTGTCGAGCCAGTTAATGTCGGCTATGGCGAACGGGATGTAGAGCGCGATGGCGAAGACCATAAGGAGCACCAGCCAGCCATGCGTCGCGCCGCCGACCTGCAACACGTGCAGGGGTGGCGGCAGCGTTCGCGGGCCGCGTGGAGCCGGTGCGCGCTGCGCTACCGATGACACGGATGTGGTGGTGCTCATTGGAGGCTCATTCTCCGCCCCTTACAAGGGAAGCATCGGAGAACCGGTCCTCGCCGCCGGCACCCGATCGCGCCAAGTGTGTTAGCAGTATAGCACCCGGCACGTACAACACCGAGCAGGTGACGGTTCCGGGCATGGCGCGGTAATCCTGTCGTAACACGAGTGTTGATCGGAGTCTCGTCGCCGGTCGGTGGGGTAGGGGCGCTGCTTAGCGAAGCGTCTGCGCCCCGGGCAGTGCCGACCACGCCGGGAAGATCAGGGCGCAGACGCTTCGCTAAGCAGCGCCCCTACACCGTTGGCGTGGTGGAATGCTATCGTGCGACGCCAGTGACTCACTGGCGAGGCGGACGCAGCTGTTTGCCGAAGCTGGTCAGGCGCTCGTCCTGGTAGCCTAACCGCTCGTAAAATCCGGTGGCGACGAGGTTGTCGTTGCGAACCTGCAGGTTTAATTTGCTGACGCCCAGGCGGAGCATTCGCCGCTCCAGCTCCTGCATGAGGGCGCGTCCGATGCCGTCGCGCTGCCAGGATGGTTGCACGGCCAGATGATAGACCCAGCCGCGGCGGCCATCGTAGGCTCCCATCACGGCGCCGATTATCTCGTCGCCGTCTGTGGCGACCAGGAATAGCGAGCGGTCGCGCTTGCGCTTCTCCGCGATCTCGGCCCGCAGGTTCAGCCAGGGCCGGTTGATGCCCGCTCGCTCCCACAGCGCCAGCACCGCCTCCTGGTCGGCATCGCGGTAGGTCCGTATGCGTGCTTGCACAGCTCCCTGTCTCGTCCTCCCCTATTCCGAATGGGCGACACGCTCAGCGAGCGCCCTGACTACCTCGCCCGCTAGCTCTCGAGCGGAGTGGGCGGGATCGGGCGCGGCGCACACGGCTGATAGGACGGCGACACCGTCCGCGCCGGCTCGAACCGCTTCCGCCGCGCTGCTGGCGGTGATGCCGCCGATGGCGCAGAGCGGCAGATCGCTGGCCCCGCGCACGGCGCGGAGTCGCCCTGGCCCCACGACTGGGCCGGCGTCACCTTTGCTGCTGGTGGCGAAGATCGGACCAACGGAGAGGTAGCTCGCGCCGAGCCGAGCGGCGCCCACCGCTTCCTCCGGCGTTGCCACCGAGACGCCGACGATGGCGCGCGGTCCCAGCAACGCCCGTGCGATGTCCGGCGGCATATCGTCCACACCCGGATGGCCGACGTGGACCCCGTCCGCTTGCACCGCCTGGGCGACATCAAGGCGGTCGTTGATAACCAGCGGAACGCCAAGCTCGCGCGACACGATGCGCAATCGCGTGCCGAGGAGCACCTGCTCGTAGGTGCTGCACCCCTCGGCGCGCAGTTGCAGCAGCGTCGCTCCCCCCTCGACCGCTTGCCGGGCGACCTGGTCGAGTGGCCGTCCGGCGCAATGACTGGGATCCAGAATCACGTAAACGCGCAGCAAGTCGCGGTTCATGCGTTTCGCTCCCGCCCTGATACGGTAGGGTTCCGCTGCTGCCACCCGTGATCAACCGGGCCGTGGCCGCTGCCCAGGTTCGGAGCATGCTTGATGGCCCCAGTCAGGTATCGCTTTGCGGCGCCCACGGCGTCCGGGATCGAGTTCCCCATCGCCAGATAGCCAGCGATAGCTGCGCTGAAGGTGCAGCCGGTGCCGTGAGTGTGGCGCGTGACGATGCGCGCCGCCGGGAAATGGGTGACCGTACCGCCGGTGTACAACACGTCCACAGGATCACCGGCGCTGTGCCCGCCCTTCACAACAACCGCGATGGGTCCCAACGCCGCGATGTCGTGCGCGGCCGCTTCCAGCTCGGCCAGCGTCCGCACCGGCCGGCCGAGCAGCGCCTCCGCTTCCGGCAGGTTGGGCGTGAGCACGGTGGCCAACGGCAAGAGCAGGCGAACCAGCGTTCGCACCGCCTCAGGCCGGAGGAGCTGGTCGCCGCTCTTCGCCACCATTACTGGGTCGATCACGACGCGGTCCAGTCGGTATTCGGCGAGCTTCTCCGCGACGACCTCGACGATGGACGGACTCGACAGCATGCCGATCTTGACCGCGGCCGGCCGAAGATCGGTCACCACCGCGTCGATCTGCGCGGCTACAACATCGCGCGGAACGACGTGGACAGCGGTGACACCCAGGGTGTTTTGCGCCGTCACGGCGGTGATGGCGCTCGTGCCGAACAGGCCCAGGGCGGCAAAGGTCTTCAGGTCGGCCTGGATCCCGGCGCCGCCGCCGGAGTCCGAGCCGGCGATGGTGAGCACACACTGCATGGATAGCACTCCGCGTACGCAGCTCTACGCTATACACTACCCGAAGGAGAGAACGACGTGGAGCCGATTCGCCTGTGCGCGGTGACCTCGTGCCTGGCCGAGCGCGGCGCGGAGGAAGCCGTGCGCGTGATTGCCGGACTCGGCTACGCCGCTGTCGAGTTCCTCGTCACGTCCACCTTGATGCCTCAGGACGCGAGCGCACAGCGCCGCCGCGACTTGCGCGCACTCTGCACGGATCTCGGCATCGTCGTAGCCGGGACCAACGGTGTGCTGCCGGCCACGGGTCATCGCATCCTGGTGGACGATTTGCACGAACGCCGGCGCGGCATTGACCAGCTCAAGCAAGTGATCGATCTGTGCGCTGATGTCGGCGGTAAGGTCGTCACCGTTGGCTCGGTCGGCGCTCGTAACATTCCGGACGGTATGGCGCGTGACATGTGGCAGCCGCGCGCGATAGTGGCATTCCGCGAGTGGGGGGACTACGCCGACACCCGCGGCATTCGAGTGACGCTAGAAGTGGTCAACCGCTACGAAGCGAACTGGGGGCGCACCATCGCCGAGGGCCTGGAGTTCCTGGAGGCTGCCGCCCATCCCAACCTCGGCTTGACCCCGGACACCTTCCACATGAACATCGAGGAGGGCCCCTTCGACGCCGCCATTCGCCGCGGCGGGCGTCACATCCTGCACATGCACGCCGCGGACAGCAACCGGCAGGCGCCGGGGACAGGCAACCTGTATTTTCGTCCGGTCCTCCGGGCGCTCGGCGAGATTGGCTATCAGGGCTACCTGTCGCTGGAGCTGTTCAACACTTGGATGGGCGTGCCCTTGCAGCACGGGCCAGAAGAGGCGCTGCGCCTGGGACGCGATTCGTTGACGCGGATGCTCTCGCCGGCAAACGGGTAGGTTTGGGATGGACGGAACCTCTCGCCAAATCCTCCGCCGCGAAGGACTCTGTTGGCAATAGGGGAGGCCGGACGGGTGCGGCAGCCAGGGCGTATAGCCACACGCCCCTACCAAGGGTGCCGACATCTGTAGTGGCGTATGGCTATACGCCCTGGCATGCCATTTGGACCGTGCCCACCAATGATCATTGGTCCTCTGCGTTGGGGGTGAGGTCAGGACGTGCGCAGGCGCCAGAGGTGCTGTAGGAACAGCTTGCCGACGCGGACGTCCGCCTTGCTGGTTCCCGCCGCGCGGCGGCGAAAGCGATAGGGAACCTCCACCAAGCGGTTTCGCCGGCAGCGGACCAGCAGCTCCAGGGAAATCTTGAACCCGATGGGCCGCAGTCCGACACCCTCGGTGATCGAGCGTCGGACCAGCAGGAAGCCGGACAGCGGGTCGCGGACCTGCCAGAGCCGGATGGGGAAGGCGAGCTTGCTGGCCCATTTGCAGCTCAGCGAGAAGAAAGTCCGCAACGGACCGGCGAGGCCCTCGCTGCTGCCACCAGCCATGTAGCGACAGGCCATGACGACGTCAGCGCCGGAGCAGCGAGCGGCGGCCAGCAACTCGGCGATCTTGTCGGGGGGATGCTGCATGTCCGCGTCGATGACGCAGACGAACTCGGCCCTCGACTGGCGCAGGCCATCCACCACAGCGCCGGCCAGGCCGCCCCAGCGGGCGGGCCCCCTGGGGCGGTGCAGGTAGCGCACGTGCAGCTCCGGCTGACCCGTCAGTCGGTCGAGCACGCTCACCGTGCCGTCGTCGCTGTCGTCGACGAAAAGCAACTCGTAGCGCTCGTTGCCCAGGGCCTCACGCACCGCCAGAGCCAGCGGGCCAACGCTGTCTTCTTCGTTACGACTTGGCGCCACCACCGTAAGGTTCACCGCCCGCTCAGTGCCGTCCGACGTACCTGACCGTGGGGGCGAAGTCGCGTTGACTCTTCCAGCGCCTCCGTCCTCCAAGCGACGCCCGCGTCTTCGCAACGGCATTGGTCGGTCCCCGCGTCCTTACACTGCTCTGTAGGCCGTTGCCCAATCGCGCCTCTTCCTCCCAACTGGGTTCCCGCTCTCCGGCGCGGAGAGGGGCCAGGGGGTGAGGTTCCTGTAGCAGTGTAGCGCGCAGGAGAGAACAATAGGAGCAGCGGGCAGGCGGTGGCGCCGGCCCGCTGCTCAGCCGCCGCCTTTGACGCTGCCGGCGGTTAGTCCAGCGATCATGTAGCGCTGGCCGAAGACGTACATGATCACGACCGGGATGGTCATCATGATCGATGCAGCCATCATGTTGCCGTACGGGTAGATGTCGCCCAGGATCATCTGCGCCAGGCCGACGGGCAAGGTCTTACTGGTGTCGCTGAAGATCAGGGCAAAGGCGAATAGGAACTCGTTCCAGGACGCCGTGATGGCGAAAAGCGCGGTGGCGAGCAGCGCCGGCTTCACCAGCGGCAGGACCACGCGGTAAAAGGCGCCAAACCGGCTGCAGCCATCGATCTGTGCCGCCTCTTCCATCTCTTCTGGGATGGAACGGTAGTAGCCCATCAGCAGCCACGTACAAAACGGCAGGATGAAGAACGGGTAGGTCACCATCAGCGCCTTGATGGAATTATTCAGGTGGAGCTCGGTCAGGATCTTGTACATCGGGATCAGCAGCATGATCCCAGGGATGAGATAGGTGATCAGGACGATGACCGAGAGGGACCGTGCGCCGCGCCAGCGCAAGCGGACCAGCGCGTAGCCGCCAAGCGCCGCCGCCACGACCGACACCGCGGTCGCGACGATCGCCACCTGCACCGTGTTGCGCAGCCAGATAGGGAAGTCGGTTTGCTGCCACATGAACGTAAAGTGGTCGATGGTCCATGGTTGCGGCCACAGGATATTGATACCTCCCTCGATCTGGTTCTCTGACTTGAAGGCTGTGATGATCATCCAGTAGAACGGGAAGAGCTCGAAGACCAGCACCGCTGCTAGGACGACGCTGCCAGCGGTCAAGAGCGCGCGACCAGCGGCACGCCGCCCAAGCAGGCCAGTGCCGTCAGGACGGCCAAGCACACGGCCGAGACCGGCGGCAACGGCCAGAATCCCGGTCTCCGCGGCGTCGATGATGGCCATGACGGCGCGGCCAAGGCCACGGAACAGGAGCCTGAATGGTAGGCCGATGGCGCGGAATAGTCCGGGAACGTTGCCAACTTCCTCATAGCGTCCTCCAGACATCATATAGCGACCCAGGAAGATGACGGCGATGGCGATGAATGGGGCCATTGAAAGGGCGATGGTGGTCCCCTGACTGTACAAGAAGCCGCTGATGGCGCGGTAAGCGAAGATGGAATATACCTGTGTCGCGGTGCCCGGGCCGCCTGATGTGAGCAAGTACACCAGTCCGAAGTTGTTAAAAGTCCAGATAGACGACAGCAAGCAGCAAACAATCGTGACGTAGCGCAAACCGGGCAAGGTGATGTGGAGGAACCGCCGAAAGGCATTGGCGCCATCAATGGCAGCCGCGTCGTACTGCTCGTGGTCCAACGCCTTGATGCCGGAGAGCAGGACAATAACAAAGAAGGGGATGCCACCCCAGACGTCGACCACGATGATCGACGGCAAGGCGAGGTGCGGATCGCCGAGCCAGGGAACACCCTGGCTGATGATGTGCAGACGCTGCAGGACCAGATTCAGGCCGCCGAACTGCGGAGCGTACAACGTCCGCCACGCCAGGGCCTTGACCACCTCTGGGATGATCCAGGGAATGAGGACAAGTCCCGTGAGGACATTGCGGAATCGAATGTTGGATGTCAGGACCAGCGCCGCGACGAGCCCCACCCAGTACTTGAAGAACACCGACCAGAAGGTGAATAGGACGGTGACTTTAATAGATGCGGGGTAATCTGGGTTGTGGATGAGGTTGGCAATATTCTGCAGACCGACGAATGGGCCGGTTTGGAAGCCAACGGTGCGCGTAAAGACGAGCGACACGGCTTTGACGACCGGCCAGCCGATGATGGCGAACATGAGGATCAACAGCGGCAGGATGAAGGGCCAGGCCGTCTTCCAATCCTTGCCGAACGCCCGCTCGCTCCAGCGCTCCCGCGCAAGCGGCGTGGCCTTGGCGGTGATGGCGCGCGGTGGTTGTGCTGCCGTCTGAATACTCATTCGGTAATCCTCCTTGCGCGGGATGTAGCTGGGAGGTGGAGTTCACCTCCCAGCACCGTCGGTGACCCGGTTGTTGCCGACAGCCTCAGGCCGCCTGGCACGACGGTGGGTCACTGACCCTTCATGCCGTACTGCTGGTAGATCTGAATTGCTTCTTGTGCCGCCTGCTTTACCGAGTCGGCCGGCTTCATGCCGTTGATCACGCGCGCCGTCATCTTCGTGTAGACGTTCCCGTTATTGACGGCCGCGGACGCCGCGGTATTCGGCCCGGGGTACGAGATCCCATTGTACGGTGGAGTAGAGAACGCGACCGGCTGGAAGGCCTTGCTGTTCTGGTTGTTGGTGATGATCGGGTCGTCCCAGCCAAATTTGTAGCCTGGGAGGACATAGCCGGGCGTGTAGGCCCACAGGGCCTTCTGAGCGACCGGATCCATCATGTAGCGGATGAAATCCTTGGAGGCGTCGAGATTCTTTGTTCCCTTGAAGGCCCAGAACCGATTGCCGCCTCCACCCTGCAGGCGAGTGCCATCGGGGCCGGCGGCTTGCTGGAGCAAGAAGGTATCCTTCGCCAGATCCTGTCCCTGCTGGACCGACTGGGCGTAGAGCGTGCCGGCGTTGGAGGTGTAGCCGATCTGGCCGGCAAGCCAGGCCTCGTTGTTGGACGTGTCGGTCCAGCTATTGACGCCGGGCGGCAGCATGTTCTTCCATTTCGGATCGGTGTAGATGGACGTCAGCCAGGTCAGGGCCTTGACGGTTTCCGGCGAGTCCAGCTTGACGAGCTGACCGGTTTGGTCTGTCAGGCGGCTTCCAAACATCATGAAGGTGCTTTGGACGAGGCTCTCCCCATCGCCGGAGGTATTGATGGTCATGCCCCAGCCGTAGCGCTTCTTGCTTGGGTCGGAGATCTTGAGCAAGGTGTCCGGGAGGCCCTCCAGCGTAGCTGTCCCCTTGATCATGTCAACACCGGCGGCGTCGAACCAGGACTTGCGTCCCCAGTACCCCCCCGATCGCGTAAACCAGGGGACACCCCACCACTGGCCGTCGATGAGGGTGTCGTTCTGCATCCCTGGGATCGGGTCGCCCAACTTGGCAACCATTTCCTTGGCAACGTCGTCGAGCGGCTCCAGCAGGCCGAGGAACTTCATCTGGTAGCCGGAGAGATCCTTGCCGAGCACGTCCGGCGGCGTGCCGGCGTTGACCGCTGCGCCGATCTTTTGGAAGAGGTCGCCGCCGGCGCTGAATCCGGCGACGTAGGAAACGTCTAGTTGCCAACCTTGGAACGCGGCGAAGTCCTGGATGGCCTTGCGCACGTAGGCGTTCATGGCGGGCTGGAAATCTTGGTCCTGCAATACCGTCCACTTGCCGCTGACCTTGGCGGAGGACTTGGCCGGCGTCGGCAAGGCCGCTGTGACGGGCACGAACGTGGGTGTGGGCGCTGGCGCAGAGCTGGCGGCGCTCGACGTGGCGGCGCTGGCCGTGCTGCTTGAGGCAACGCTACTTGACGCCACACTGCCCGATGCCGCGCTGCTCGGCGCGGCGCTGCTGGCGGCAGACGGGGCCGCGCTGGTCGTGGCTGCCGCCGCCGAGCTGCTCGGGGCAGCGGAGCTCGAGGCGGCGCTGGCGGCCGACGGAGCGCTGCTCGCGGCCGTCTGTGCCGACGATGTGGAGCCTGTGGATGCTTGTCCGCCGCAGGCGGCAAGGAGCGGTACAGCGGCCGCGAGCACGCTGGCACGGAGAACTTCCCGTCGGGAGAGGCAACTACCGGAAATCACGATACCTCCTTTATGTCGCTCTGACTTCTACGAGAGTAGGTACGCCCAGTCCTGGTCCGGCGTCCCCGCAATAATGTCCGACAAAGTGCAGACTAGATCCCTGTCCAGGCTGTACGGACGATGACATGTGTGGTGATGCACCCCCTTCCCTTACCACGCCGATGGCCCTTGGGACACGAACCGCGCCGGAGAGCGTACGGCGTCAGGCGAGTCGAGCATGAATGGATAGTCTAGCTACCTTCGATGATAGCATAAATTGCCCGTGTCGCTGCAAGCGCCTGACCTTTGGGGACCCTTAAGATTCGGATGTGGAGAGAAAAAGGGCGAGAAAGGGCGTTGTGCATCCCATAAGCACGCGGCGATTAGCGTAAGGCATGGCATTCGTCGTCAGGAGCGTGGATCGCGTCGATAGTCGACTAATTCAAGCGACTATCATGTCTTTAGCTCGCGGTACCGCCTAGTGATTGGTATCGGGTTCCTGAGCGATGGTACTCGCTAGCGCACCGGCGCCGGCAGCGCAGTGCTGCCAACGCGTGCGGTATACTCTTTGGCGCGCGGGAGTAACTCAGTCTGGTAGAGTTCCTGCCTTCCAAGCAGGCTGTCGCGGGTTCGAGTCCCGTCTCCCGCTCCACGGTTCGATCAGCCGGTCGGGTCGGCCTTGAGCGCCAGCGCGAGGGCCTCGGTCAGCGTCATGACCCGCCCTGTCCCGCAGCTCGCGCCAGAGCGCCAGCGCCTCCTCTTGCAGGACCACCTCCCGCCCGACATCACCTTGCTCGGCCGCCAGGTCCCCGGCCGCGTTCAGGGCCCTGGCGCGTGCCGCCGGGGGGCCCCGGCCCGCGGCCAGCGCCCCCTCCAGCCGGCGCCGCCCTTTGCTGAAGTACTCCCGCATGGACCAGAAGCGCCAGAGCGCCCCCGCCAGCCGCAGCCCCAACTCGGCCGCCCCCCGCT
>Ga0102924_1003992_pt1 | contig 15162 bp, 12 predicted proteins | sample PaiPotPPM11metaG_FD_80116 | JGI IMG/M metagenome (GOLD analysis project Ga0102924, IMG submission 80116) | Iron sulfur acid spring bacterial and archeal communities from Banff, Canada, to study Microbial Dark Matter (Phase II) - Paint Pots PPM... ... | reverse complement strand
TTTCCTATAGGTTGAACCTACATGTTCAAGTAATTCCTCAAGGCCAGCAGCTTGATCCAAAAGCTCCAGTTGAGCCTCTTGCGCAAACAACGTTACATGCTCGTTCTGCCCATGGACATCCACCAACTGCCGAGCCAGCTCCTTGACGGCCGTGAGCGTCACGGGCTGGTCGTTCACCAACATGCGGCTCCGCCCCCCGGCCTGAATCTCTCGCCGCAGGATCAGTTCAGCCTCGCCGGAGGCGCTCACACTGAACTCTTCCAGCCATCTCAGCCATGGAGCCTCCTTGTCCACACGGAAAATTGCGGTGACTGACGCACGATCCTTTCCCGTCCGAATCATTTCCGGCGAGGCGCGCCCACCCAACGCCAAACCCAGAGCGTCCACCAGGATGGATTTTCCAGAGCCCGTTTCACCGGTCAGCAAGTTCAGTCCGGGATGAAACTCCAGGCTCAGGCTTTCCACCAAAGCGTAATTTTGGATGTGAATTTCCGAGAGCATCAGTAAATCAATCCTTGCAAGGCGTCAGGTTTCTGCGAGGTACCGCCCCCTATGAGAAAACAATCGCCTCTCACGCGCTCACCAGGACGATCCCCATAAAAATCAGAACAATTCCAATCCATTGTGACCAATACAGCCTCTCACGCAGAAATATCCAAGCCAGTCCCATGGTCACCGCGCCGAAGAGCGAACAAAGCACCGTCACTACGGAAACCTGCTCCGTCGTCATCCCGACGCTGGTCAGAACAAATGCCGTGGTGTCCAGTACGCCCGTCCCCGCGAGCAGCCACCACGTGCGGGCATCCGGCAGACGTAGCGGCTGCCGCGCCGGAGCGGAGGCGCCCGCTAACATCAGCAATGCTACCACCCGGAAAATCCAAATCGGGGCCACACCCCCAATCACTGGAGTCACGCGAAAGCCCAGCAGCCAAAACATGAAGCCGAAACCCACCGAAGCGACAAACGCCCAGCCCACTCCCGTGGCGAGCCAATCGCTGCCCGCGCTCTGTTGCGCTTGTACTCTGGTCGAGTCCCTTCCATTATTTCCATTGCGGGGAGTCGCTGCCAGGATCACGCCCACCAGAGCTGCCACAAGTCCAACCCAGCGCATTCCAGTAAGCTTCTCACCACTCCATGAATCCAGCAGAATGGTCAGCGCCGGATAACTGGATGCCACCGGGGCGGCTACGGAAAGCACTCCTGTTTGAAACGCCCGGTACAGCGCGAGAGTTGCCACCACATTCAACAGCGCGGCCGCAATAGCCGCCATCCAGACGGGACCAGAGGCGAGGCGTGCAAGCCCGGCCAACTGCAATGTCCCTCGACCCACCGACAGATAGACGGTTAACCCAGCGAAACCGAAAAGCTGCATGAAGAACATGGTGCGGTAGGCGCCCACCCGTCGCGCCGCGAATCGCGCCAGGAAGTCTGCGAAACCCCAGGAAACCGCCGCCGAAAGCCCGAGAAAGATGCCCAATATTTCCTGCTCTCACCCAAAGTTTCGCCGCGCCGCCGCCTGAGCCTGATAGTCGCGCGGGAATGACCGTAAAAGAACAAACTGATAAACAATCGCCAAACAGAGCGACTACATAGAATTGCAGAGTTTACAATGCCTGGTGCAATTTCTGCTATACTCACTTGCTTTTTCAGCTTGAGTCCACTTAACCGGTATGAAGAATCCACTTCTGGGCGAATGTATTGCGGAATTTTGGGGAACCTTGCTGTTGATCCTGATTGGGGATGGCGCCGTCGCGGTCAGCGTTTTTACTGGCGCACTGGATCTGACAGGGGTTGCACTGCTGTGGGGCTTGGCGGTGGCCCTGGCCATTTACATCACGGCAGGAGTCTCTGGCGCTCACATCAATCCTGCCGTCACCATAACCCTGGCCACATTTCGCGGCTTCCCTGGGCGAAAGGTTGTGCCCTATATCCTGGCTCAAGTGGCGGGAGCATTTACCGGCGCGCTGATCCTGTGGGCATTCTGGTTGGGATTTTGGGCGCCCACGGCCAAGAAGCTGGGGGTTGTCACCGGGCAGCCAGGAAGCCAGAAGTTGATGATGGTTTTCAGTTGCTTCTATCCCAATCCCGGCTCCGTCGGGATTGGACCCGGGAATTTTGCCAAAGTTTCCGCCGGTCAAGCTTTCCTGGTTGAAGCCGTACTCACGGCTTTCTTACTGGGAGCGATTTTGGCGCTCACCGATCAGAAAAACTCTGTGGCTCCGGGGAGCAATCTGGCTGGGCTTTTCATCGGCCTCACGGTTACGGCCATCGTTGGTATTGGAGCGCCACTCACCATGGACGCGGTAAACCCGGCGCGCGATTTTGGTCCTCGACTCTTCGGCTATGTTTTGGGATACGGCCGGATCGCCTTCCCCGGCCCACGCGGAAACGAGTGGTGGATTTACATCACTGCGCCGATTGTCGGTGGACTCGCCGGCGGCGCTATCTACGACCTGATGATTCGCCCCCATTTTCCACGCACCAGTTAATCATAGCACCCAGCGCAGGGTCCCTTCCCGGCATCGGGTCAGGACATGCCTCCGCCAGCTTCTGGAAGACGGCGCGTGGAGCTTTACTGCAGGACTGCAATTGAGCAGAGGCAAACCTTCAGTTCTTCAGGCAGGTCACTCCGAACCGCAAATAGAGTCTTGCGAGAGAGTCCTCCCGGTCGCCTGAACACTCCGATCAGTTCCTCATCGCGCCGGATGAAATTGGTCCCCCGCACGGACCATTTTCTTTTTTCAATTTGGAATTCCTGTTCATGCCAGAGCAGCCGGAAGAGTGTGCGGGAAATTCCGGCTTGCCGGAAAACCTCGGCGACCAGGCGGTTTTCCTTATGAATCAAAATGGTGTGCTTGGAGGCGCCTTGTGCTTCTCGCCGGGCGCTCGATTCTATTTGGACGATTTCCCCGCCCCGGCAACCCCAGTATTCAATAATCGCAGCCCTGTGGGAGAGACCTCGGAAGCGTCCGAGCTCTGCCCGGCGCTCGTCCTGAAAAGTAAATTCCGCCATGGGCCAGTCTTCAATGGGAACGATACGGCAGAGCTGGAACTCGCCGCGATGCAGGCTTCTCCATCCGCTTTCCTCCCATTCCTGCTGGAAGGGCTTTTCGGCGTCGGCTTGCTCCAAGTGGGCCTGCCAGCGTGCCAAAGCGGTAATCAAAGTAACAGCCATCGCGATCATTACCGGCAGTAATGTGGATGCATGCACCAGCGGATTCATTGTGTTTCTATATCCAAATCCAACCCGTAACACGGACATTCCGGAGTATCCGGCCGGGCATCTTCGTGGCTATTCCATGTGCGCAGAGTGGAAGAAACCGCAGCCACGTTTGTTCAGAGAACGTAACAGAACAATCCACACACAGGGTCCGCGTAAAATTATCGGCAGAGATGAAACCGGTCTTGAAGCTGTCCGGCGATTGGGACAGTGACAGCACCCGGCATCGAACGAAACAGAATCGGTTTGTTGTCCCGTCGACGCGCCGACAACAATTCAACCATCACTTCACATTCACCCTGACTTCCAATCACCCGGGGCAAATTTTCGCATCCTCCCGGCCAGCCTCCGTTTTCACATTTTAGAAGTGGTTGAAATCAGCCATAATCTGGCCCAAAATAACCATGAGCCTCATCAAGCCACTTCGAAAATTTGCCTTACATGGCTTGTAATTGACTGGTGAATAGTGAGTTATCGCAACGCCCTCCGCCATCCGGTTTGGCTATAGATTTGCACAGAGATAGGCTGAAGATATTAATCTGATCCAGGGGGTGCGGTATGTATCGAGTCTTGCGTAAGGATTTCCGGCATTCTCCTACCAATTTTCCGCCAGCATTTGGCTTATGGCTGGTAACGGGTCTGGTGATGGCTTCGATTCCCTACCCTGCCTGGGCTCAGCGGGTCACGCTCTCCCCGGGGGTTCGACTGGCCATCCGCCTGGATGAGACTATCAGCACGAAGAACCACTACTTTGGCCCGATTATTCAAGCCACGCTTGACCAAGACGTTCTGGACGCGCGGGGCAAAGTCGCCATCCCCGCCGGGGCCAGGATCAAATTGGCCATGGCTGAGCTTAAACGCGCCGGTCATGTATTTGGCCGGGCACGGGTTCGACTACGGCTTTATTCCGTGGTCGAGCCGGACGGAACCGAAGTACCGTTGGATGGCTATGCCACACGACTGGATAACAATCACAGGCCCGGATCCGAGGGCACCTTCCACGGTCCGCGCGGGCTGGGTAAAGACGCCGCAGTGGACTTGACAGCCATGGGCACAGGGGCAGGCGCAGGCCTTGCCGTGGGTGGTCCCTGGGGCCTTCCGGCGGGGGCTGCGGCGGGAGTGTTGACTGCGGGGGTATGGACTGTAGCCCGGCGCGGTCCGGACCTGGTGCTCCCTGCGGGCACTGTAGTTGAATTTACCTTGGACCGCCCCGCCTCTGTGAAGCCGCTAGAGACTGATTCAGCTTCCGGGCAAGACGGTGGCGATGGATATTCCGGTCAGGATTCTCGCGGCGATCCCCCCGGAGCGGGAGGCGCTGCTTGGGGACAGGGCTTGGCCATTCCGCCATCCTCCGACCTCGTGGTTTTGCTCAACCAACTTCAGGACCCAAAGGCCGTCCTCGCCAAACTCGACAAAGTGCATTTTCGCAACCGGCCGGATTCGGACCGGGTCTTTGTCACATATCTGCGCGGCGTTTGCGAACTGAAGCTCTCCAAACCCAAAAAGGCGCTTAACAATCTTGAATTAGCTTACGCCCAGGCTAAGCGTCTGAACCTGCCTGATTCCGCACAATCGGAAATCGCCCGGAATCTGGTCATGGCCTTGAAGTCGAGCTCCAAGAACTGGCAAGCAAGCCCGCTGATGAATGATCCGCAATTGCAGGCGGTGCTGGTTGAACCGCAAGGAGGCGAATAAGCCATGCGATTGTCCAAGATTGCGCTCTCCGCTGTCATGATGGCCTTGGCGGTGGCTGCCTTCGGTCAGGATTCCAGTTCGCAATCCCCCGCCAGCACCGTCCCGGCTCAGGATGTCATCGTTCCGTGGCGCCATTTTGGCCCACAACCCGCCCCAAATTCAAATGCCGGGCAGGATCGGTCGCTCAACGCTGGTTCGGTTCCCAGTTCTGCGACCATGTCCGATTCGTCAGACGATTCCGGGAATTCCCAGGCTCAGCCACAAGGCACCAACGTCCGGATCACCGAAGAAGATATTTCAAAGAAGCATCCGCACCCGCCCGAACCGCTTCAGCTTCCAGCAGCGAGTAAAGATGCGAGTCCATTGGAGAATTCTTCATCTGGAAGTTCAAACATTCAGTCTCAAACCGGGCCTGCGAACGGTAGCTCTCAATCTTCGAGCGGGAACGCTTCGCAACCTGCGGACGATTCACCAGAATCCCAGGTGGCAAGCCTCACGACGGGCTACCAGCAGCGCGAGGCGGACCGCGAGGCCCAACGCCATCAACTTGAAAAGGCGGCGGCAAAAGATCCCGCGACTCAGGCACTCGCTCAAATCCAGGAGACGCGCCTGCTGCTCGAAGGAGAGCAGGATCGCATGCAAAGCACGCAGCAGCTCTCCCAGGCTTTTGCGGCGCTGGCGGACGAGATTGCCGGCCGCGCTGCTCAGGTTCGAGGTATGGTGGGGGCCCGCAAGCAAATAGCGGAGATTTCGGATGCTGACCTTGACCGGTTGAATGATCGCACTCCACAGCTTGATCTGGCTCTGCACAACATCGCCATGATGCCGCCCTCCGGCGAAAACAATCAGATGATTCGCCGTCTTGACGCTGAACTCTCCCAGGATGAACAAGCTCGCAAACTAGACGAGGAGCACAGCCTGCAGGCGCGCCATGAAATGCAGTCCCTCCAGGCAGACGCCGTAGAGCTGGACAAAGAAGCGGCTGAAGCGAGGCAAAAATCGGCCAGCTTCGTCAAGGCCGCCCAGGATGCCAAACTGAACGAGGGCCGTTTGGCCGACCGGCTAGAGTTCACGGTAACGCGCCAGCGCGCTGCGGATACGCTCAACTCCACTTCCAAAGCGATTGAGAGCTCGGTAGCCCTCACCGGTAACACGGCGATCAACTCCGCCGTCATGGGCTCATCCGCGGCTTCGGTTCCCACAGATCACACCGTGGATCAACTTCGTGACTGCATTCGCAAAACTGGCGATGTTGAAGGCTGCCGCGCCAAAGGAGACCATTAGCCATGCGGAAGATGAAACCGTCCTGCCTCATCGCCATCTCGATGCTGATGCTCATTCCCGTTGCCGCGCTCGCTTACCAAGATTCAAAGTCTTCAGCGCCGCCACAACCCGCAGCGGGGCAGGATTTGCATTCTAATCTCAATGCGTCCAACGGCCTCCCGGAATTCTCCCCGCCAGCAATTCGCAAAGTTCGGGTAGTGCTTTATTTTCAGGCTGCGCGCGAACCGCTGGTCAAGCTTGCGCCCCAGGTTTATGAGTTCGCTTCGAATTCCGAGCGTTGCAGGCTGAACAGCGGAGCGAACGCCTGCGATTTGCCGGCGGAACCCTTGAAGGGCAGCGACCTAAAGCAAATCTTCAAGTATTACGTGAAGGGTCCGGTCGAGGCTGCGCTCAATCAGCAGCAGCTTGATGTCCACAAGAGTGACTGGACCTGGCGACCCTACGTCAACCATCGCAACAATTAGGCGGGCCCGCTATGGCTCCATGCCTTGTTCTTGCCATTCCGGTTTGTTGTGCATTGCTCAGTGCCAAGCCCGTTGGGCCGTGGTCCCGGTGGTTCAATCCTCAAGTTGCGGCGGTAGCTTCCGTGGCGCCTGCCGTCTTCCCCTCTACAGAAGGCGCCGCGCGCCGCCCAAGGCACGGGCTTCAGAGTCCGGCAGGGCACGAAAGAATCGGACCCGCGAAGCCTTCGCCCTCGGAACTGGCGGCATCCCAACCTACAGTGGCTGCTCCCGCCCAAAGCGGCAAAGACACGGACGTCGAGATTCTCCGTATCAAAAAAGATCTTGAGCATATCAATCACGATCCTGCGGCCCGGCGCGCCCTTTACAGCCAGATCGACGAGATGGTCTCAAGAGTTCGCAGTGGAAAGATGATACCCCAGCAGCTCATGTTAGGGGGATCACTTCCGGAGCCGCCACCGTCCACTCCTGTGCGTTATGCTTCATTCTCGGGCACCACTGCGCCGTTGGCGGAGGCCGATCCCGGCAGGTTTGAGCCTCCCTTTCAATCTCCGGCGGCGAACGTCCGCTTCCATCTCCCAACACGTCCGCACGTTCCCGCTGAGGAACCAGCGATCCGCTCCTCTACAGCCGTGACGCGAGAGGTCGAGCCACATTTTCCCGGCAACATTCCGGCGATTCAAAATCCCACGGGTGATGGTCCACTCGATTCCCACGTGGTCTCCCGGCTGTTGTATTGGGCAAAGCAAAACCATTGCCCGGCGGACCTGGCGTTGGCCACGGCGTGGCAGGAATCCCGCCTGTCGCTCCACCCAGCGGATGGTACATCCGGCGAAATTGGCATGATGCAGATTCTGCCGGCGCGAGCGAAGGCCGAAGGAGTGAATCCGCGAAGCTTGCGCAACCCGGACGTGAACATGTGGCTGGGAACCAAGCTGCTCGCCAGCTACTATCACCAGCAAGGGAGCATGCGCCGTGCCGCCATGCAATACGTAGCCGGTCCGAACGTCTTCAACCATCGCTATCCCACAAGCGTGCGCAATTATATTGCATGGTATTCAAATTCCGTTCAGGACTACGCCGGATACTTCAAGCACTACGTTGATTTTTGAGCCTCACGAGGAGTAACCCTCTGCCATTGCCCGCTCCTCAACCCGGATGAATATCCGCGCTTCACTTTGTGTCCCTCTTGTTTCCGGCAGGGTTTCTCTTCCCAATCCGTGGCATCCAGTGTGATTGGAAGCATCGAACCCCTGTGCTATACTCTGGCCATTCATGACTTTTCCAACTTTCCATTTGGGGGCAGGATGAGCATTGTTGAGACCGAGAAGGAATACAGCATCTATGAATCAATGGCCGCGCGGTTTGACGTGGCCACCAGGAAACTTAATTTGGACGAAGGGATTTACCATTATCTGCGCACGCCCAATCGCGAAATCTGCGTGCACATCCCGGTGTTAATGGATGACGGAAAACTCCAGGTATTTGAAGGTTATCGCGTGCAACATAGCATCGCCCGGGGACCTTGCAAAGGCGGTTTACGTTACGCACCGGACGTGACGCTGGATGAGATACGCGGTCTGGCCGCTGAAATGACCTGGAAGTGTGCGGTGGTGAACATTCCGTTTGGCGGGGCGAAAGGCGGCGTCATCTGCGACCCGTTGAAACTTTCGCCCGGCGAACTCGAGCGGATCACGCGGCGTTACACCGCGGAAATCCTGGATTACCTGGGCCCGGAGCGCGATGTTCCCGCGCCCGACATGAACACCAATGAACAGACCATGGCGTGGATTATGGACACCTACTCGATGCACGTTCGCCACACCGTCACGGCTTGCGTCACCGGCAAGCCCATTGACCTGGGCGGTTCGCGCGGGCGGCGTGAGGCCACTGGGCGCGGCTGCATGATCGTTTGCGACCAGGCGCTGAAGCGCTTCGGGCGGCCGCGCGAATCGACCCGGGTCATTGTTCAGGGATTCGGCAACGTCGGGTCGCAGGCGGCGCGCCTGATGCACGAGGCGGGTTACAAGATCGTTGGAGTTTCAGACATCACCGGCGGCATTTTCAACGCGCGCGGGCTGGATATCCACGCCCTGATCGACTACGCCCAGGAAGCGAAGACGGTACGTGGATTTCCGGGCGGTGAGAACATTGGCGGCTCCGAAATCCTGGAGCAGGATTGCGATGTCCTGCTGCCCGCGGCCAAGGAGAGCGCCATCAACAGCCACAACGCCGAACGCATCAAGGCCCGCATCCTGGTGGAGGGCGCGAACAGCCCCACCACTGCCCCCGCCGATGACATTCTGTTCGAGCGAGGCGTCTTCGTCATCCCGGACATTCTTGCCAACGCCGGGGGCGTCACCGTCTCCTACTTTGAGTGGGTCCAAGACCGCCAGGGTTATTTCTGGACGGAAAGCGACGTAAATGACCGGCTGAAGCATATCCAGGTGGCGGCATTCAATGACGTGGTGCAATACGGCGAGAAGCATAACGTCAACAACCGCATCGCCGCCTATATGCTGGCCATCGACCGCGTTGCGTTCAGCCTGAAACTGCGCGGGATTTATGCGTGAGAATCTCAACTGAGGCTTGGCTTCCTCAACCTCCAGCCTCGTGTATAATTTCCACATGCTGACGACGGTCAAACTGAAAAACTTCAAGCTCCACGAACACGTCTCGATAGAGGCGCGCCGGATAACCGTCTTTATTGGCCCGAACAACAGCGGCAAATCAACCATTTTTCAAGCATTGCTCGCTTTAAGGCAAGCGCCTGAATCGATCCTTCTCCCTCCCGTCCCAGGGCGGGAACCCGGGTCGTCGCCGCATTCCCAGCCCCAAGCATACGGCATGATCGATCTTGGAGAGTTTAAGAATGTGCTCCGGCGGGGCAGTGAGGAGCTCCAGATTGGATTAAGCGGAGAACTCCTGACGGAGAATTCGCCGCATCCCTTTCTTCGAGACTCGGGACCAGTTTGCGTCAGCTTTGAAGTCTCTTTCCGCGAAAACCAATTGGTACAGCATGAAGGGTCGATCGGCACATCTCACGAGAAAGCGCGGTGGCTATACCCGGGACACACCGGGGCCGACCCGGGAATCGTACTCGTACTACGCACCCAGCACCGAATCCTGTTGGAACCGGTTCCCACCCTCCAGCTTCTAAGGGTACGGGTACCCAATACACACCCAGATTCACTTCCGCTTGCCGAATTCTTTGGCAAGCAGCCCCGTCAATTGCTTGAATCCATCCATCCAGTTTATGCGTTGAGAGGATTCGAAGAGGCAGGCTACCCAATCGCGGAAACACCGCCGCAAAACGGGCTTGACAGAGCAACGCTCGGGGAACGCAGCGCCGCGCTCACCAATTTGCTGGCCTACAACGCTCAATTGAAGGCAGAAATCTCTGGAAAACTCGAAGAGATGCTGGGACTAGGTATTGACTTTGAGCTGGTTCCGGGCCGCCGGATAAAGATTTGGGCTAGGTCCCTAGAGGCCATGTCACCTGCCGCACTGTTCGTCAACGAGGGAACGGGAGCCACCCAGTTGCCCTTCATCTTCGTCCCAATTGCGATGGCTAAACCTCATGAAACAGTTCTGCTCTCGGAACCGGAAGCTCACCTTCACCCCAAGAAGCAATCCGAACTCACTGCTTTCATCCTGAAGGCGTCTCAAGCAACGCCCTTGCAGTTTTTCATTGAGACACATAGCGAGCACGTGCTCCATCGCATCCTGCATGCCGTTGCCAAAAAGGAACTTAGCCTCGACGATTTGGCCATTTACTACTTCGAGTCTCAGGATGGGAAGGCCGTCGCGAGTCTGCTGGAAATTGACGAGCGCGGCGGCGTGAAAGGCGGGTTGCCCGGCTTCTTTGACCAGAACCTTGATGAACTCTCCGAATATCTCGACGCACTCAAGGGTTCAAAGGGGTAGCTCTTGCGGCTCACCTTCCTGCTGGATGAGAATGTCCTCTACCATGCCGTTCGAGGTGTAAACGAGCACGACGAGCCTAACTTCTCTGCAATGGAATTTCTAAAGGAAGTCGCCCGCATTTGCCATCAGTTTTCTGCTCCTCATCTGATGTACGAAAAATATTTTGGAATCGTCCAGAAGCTCAAGAGTGATCCGCCATCGTCCACCGCCGCACTGCGTTTTGTCATCCAGCTTCTCTCCAATTCGAGTAAGCTCATCTATGAACCTCAAGGTGTGCCGGAATTGCCAGAGGGTATTCGGATCCCGCACGAGGACATTGATGTGGTTCGGGCCGCACTCGCATCCCGATCCATTGTCGTTGCTGCCGATTCGGAACTTCGAGACGCCATCAACAACCAGCCGGTTCTCAACCTAAGAGCGCTAACGCCGAAGCAGGCTATCGACCTTGCAAGATCAGAATCGCCACAATTGTAAGGAAGCCCGGAACAGAAAACATATGCCGGATCGCAGAGATTTCCTGAAGCAATCGGCTCTCGTATCCGCATCGCTTCTGGCGGGGCATCACCCGGCGGGTACCCATGCCACAGCGATCTCCCCTGCCCTTGCGGCCAAAGTTGCGGCTGATCCCCACCGCCCGCGTTATCACTTCCTGCCACCCGCCAACTGGATGAATGACCCGAACGGTCCGATCTTCTGGAACGGCTACTACCATCTCTTTTACCAGTACAATCCGCACGGCGCTTACTGGGGTGATATGCACTGGGGCCATGCGCGCAGCCGCGACCTGGTTCATTGGACTCATCTGCCGATGGCGCTCGCGCCAACGCCGGGCGGGCCGGACAAAGATGGGTGCTTTTCCGGCTCGGCGTTCAGTCACGATGGTACACCCACACTGATCTACACGGGTGTGGAACCAGAAGTCCAATGCCTGGCATCGAGTGACCATGCCATGATCCATTGGCGCAAGTTTCCGGGAAATCCCGTGATTGCCACGCCGCCACACGGCTTCCATGCCACGGGCTTCCGTGATCCTTCAATCTGGCGCGAGGGTGCCGACTGGCTGATGTCAGTAGGATCCGGGATGAAAGGGCACGGCGGCGCGGCGCTGCTCTACCAATCGCATGACCTCATCCACTGGAATTACATTCATGAGCTTGCCGCCGGGCCACCCTTTGCGTCGGCAAGCGGAGGTAGTCCCCATGCGAAGTACGACCCGGTAGCTGCGGGTGACATGTGGGAATGCCCCGATTTTTTTCCGCTGGGAAGCAGCCATGCCTTGTTGGTTTCGACCCAGGGCGCCGTTTACTCAATGACCGGCAAGTATTCGGGGCGTAAATTCCAGCCTGACACGAAAGGTAAGATGGATTACGGGGATTTCTATTACGCGGCCAAGAGCTTCGATGACCCCCACGGGCGCCGCATTCTTTGGGGCTGGATCAGGGAAGGCCGCAGTGAAGCGGCGCAACGCGCAGCGGGATGGGCGGGCATGATGTCCTTGCCCAGAGTCCTCAGCGAAGGGGCGGACCATATTCTACGCATCGAGCCTGCCCAAGAACTTCAAGTATTACGTGAGCCTTTGGCAAACTTGGAAAACCTGGTAGTTCGAGGAGACGTTCCGCTTCCCCAAGTCTGGGGTGATTGCCTGGAGATTGACGCCGCGATCGCGCCCGGCAACGTGGAAGAATTTGGGCTTGCCGTTCGCCAATCTCCAGGCTCGGAAGAAGCGACGATCATTCACCTCCGTCCCTCGACAGGTCAGATTACTTTGGACACCCGGCGGTCGAGCCTGAACCGCGAAATCGTGGGCGGCGCTTATGTGGCGCCACTCAAAGTTCAGCCAGCCGTCCCGGTTCATTTTTCAATTTTTTTGGACCGCTCGGTGATTGAAATTTTCGCTGACCGCAAGATTTGTCTGACCGGAAGAATTTACCCCGCGCGTCGCGACAGCCTGAGCGTCAGCGCCTTTGCAAAAGGCGGACAAGCCACCGTGAAGAAGCTGGACGCTTATTCCATGATGAGCTGCTGGTGATAATCAAAAACGATTTGTTATGAGCTTCCAGTAGAAATTTAACCTGGATAATTCGTCGACTTCCATTGGAGAATCGGAAGGGCATGGCTTTAACCGTGCCCTTCCGGGCTTCGAATAAAATTTTGTGAATAATCAGGATTGACAGCCCATACTTTTCCCGGCAGTTCCCGCATTGGCTCAGGAAATCCCGCCTGTGCATTCTAATCGTTGCTACCGACTTCGACCCATCCGCACATGGTCCATATCCCTGACGCTTGGTAAACGCAGGCAACGCGTCCTTGGGTGGTGGTTCCAAGACGAGCGCAAAGCGGTAAGGATGGCACCGCTCCTGAGCTTGCCATCCTCGGAAGCGGTGGAGTTGATACCCGGGCCCCGGTCAGATTCTTTGTGTCTTCCACTTGCCGCGCCGGAACAGGATGGCGCTGACTGCGGCAATCGCCGATTCTGCAATCAGGATGGACAGGAACGCCCCTTTCGAATGCAAACCGGCGGGAACCGCCAGCGCATAGGCAACGGGTATCTCCACCAGCCAGTAGCCGAAAAAATTCACCACGGTTGGTGTCCGGGTGTCACCGGCGCCGTTGAACGCCTGGAGCATCACCATGCCGAAGGCATAGGCGATGTTGCCATAGCTCAGGATGCGCAAGCAGGAAGCGGCAATCGGGACGACGGCGGGATCCCGCGTGAACAACCGGATGATAGGCTCCGCCAGCACGATGAACAGGATGCCGATGCTGCCGAGGAAGATCACGTTGTAGAGGCCGGTAAGCCACACGGACTTCTCCGCCCGCTCCGGGTTGCGCGCGCCCAGGTTCTGGCCAACCAGAGTGGCGGCGGCGTTGCTCAAACCCCAGGAGGGCAGGATGGCAAAGATGACAATGCGGATAGCCACGGTATAGCCAGCGATGGCTGCGCTGCCAAACAGGCTGATGATCCTCACCAGTCCGATCCAGCTCACATGGGCGATGCCAAACTGCAGGATGCCGGTGACAGAAACGCGGAGGAGGCGAATCATCACTCCAGTATCCAGGCGGACCTGGCGGACGAGCACCCGGATGCGTTCCGTGCCCTTGAGCAGCCGGTAGAACTGATAGAGCACGCCGATGCCGCGCCCTGTAAAAGTCGCCAGCGCCGCGCCCGTTACACCCAACTTCGGAAACGGGCCAAGGCCGAAGATCAGGCAGGGATCGAGCACTAGGTTAATGATGTTTGACACCCACAGCAGCCGCATGGCGATGGCCGCATCACCCGCGCCCCGAAAGATGGCGTTGTTCAGAAACAGCATCAGCAGCACGCCACTGCCACCCAAATAAATGCGGGTGTAGTTCGAACCCAGTGTGACGATGGCGGATGATGCACCCATGAGCTGAAGCAGATGCGGCGCCAGAAGAAAACAAGGCAGACCGATGGCGAGTGAGAGGATGATTCCCAGATAGATGGCTTGCACGCCCGCCACCGCCGCTGCATCGGGATCCTTCTCGCCAATTCTGCGCGCCACCATGGCCGTGGTAGAAAGGCCAAGCCCCATGGCAATGGCCACCACCAAACTTACCATTGACTCGGTCAGGCCAACGGTGGCGACAGCGTCCGAGCCGAGGCGAGCCACCCAGAAAACGTCAACCACGGCAAAGAGCGACTCCAGCACCATCTCCAGCACCATGGGAATTGCCAGCAGAAAAATGGCGTGATTCAGGCTGCCGGAAGTAAAGTCCTGGTGCGAGCCGCGAACGGCTTCACGGACAGATGACCAGAAAGTAGCCGGTTGTGCGGCGGTGGCCGGAACTTCCATAAGACCTCGCAAACTGGAATTGGGCTGAGATAAGAGAGGATCAACCCGCGCGGAGTGCGCAGTATTGCGCAGAAACGGCCGGAAGGCCGCCAATCACGCGGGCTAAAATGCGATCTAGCTAAGGTGGGCCGAGGGAATCTTCATCTTTTTAGTTCCTCTACTGTCCGTGGCGAGAGTCTAGTCAACAAAAGCCAAAATATTATACGAATCTGAATTCGGAAAGTCTATCGATAATTAAGTAGTGACTCAGTCTGGCGATTCTTTATCAGTTTGCTCCTCTACCATCATTCCCGCGAAAACGGGAATCCAGTCCGCAAGCCGGAGTGGCATTCTAAACTTGTGCGGAAAAAAAAGGCTCGTTCCTGGCATGGATCCCCGCTTTCGCGGGAATGACGGCGGCGAACAATGTCAGGAAACATCAAAATGAGTCACCACCGGTAATTGGGCAGGGGTACAGTTTTGCTGTAGCGCCGCTCTGTGAGCGGCGAAATTGAATTCTCAACGATTTCCGGCATGCGTAGAGCGCCGCCGCAGCAAACTGACCCACTACCGGTAATTGAACAATGCTTAGATGACAAAGGTTGTGCAAACGGTTTCAGCAAATACCTGAGCGTCCACAAATGGAGAGTGCTTTGTACCTGAATCCGGCGTGAAAAGCGCTGACTTTAGGATTCGAGGGGCCTGAGTCGGCGGATTTTTCGGAGCATGTCCGCCGCCATGCCTCGAAGAAAGGGAGGCCCTCCCAGCCGCAGGAGGG
>Ga0102924_1003991_pt1 | contig 15165 bp, 13 predicted proteins | sample PaiPotPPM11metaG_FD_80116 | JGI IMG/M metagenome (GOLD analysis project Ga0102924, IMG submission 80116) | Iron sulfur acid spring bacterial and archeal communities from Banff, Canada, to study Microbial Dark Matter (Phase II) - Paint Pots PPM... ... | reverse complement strand
GTGGTCAACATCGCCAGGAGCGTCTCATCTGGAAGCGCGAGGATAAAGCCGCTACCCATGCCCAGTGTTTGCTTGAATTGTTCGTCGATCAGCTCATGGGAGGCCCGGTAATCCTTTATTTGTCGGTGGTAAACAACCTGTGCCAGCGCCCGGCTCATCTCTTCAAACATGCGTAGAATATAATCTCGTTGCGCCATACTGTTTCTGCTTCCTGGAATTTTTAGGATAAAACTTCTGCTAATACTATGGCTCAAGTTTCTCAATTTAGCAAGTTTTGTTTGCGTAAGATTGGTTGAGTTTATATCGGCGCAGCGCGAAGCGCTGCGCCGATATAAACTCAACCAATCTTACGCAAGAAGGATGCTATCCCAAACTGGCCAGAGCGCGGTCAATCCTGGCCAGCGTGCGCTCGCGTCCCAGCACTGCTATCATCTGGAAGAGCGGCGGCGTGGCTTTGCGCCCGCTGACCGCGACACGTGCAGCGCCCAGGAATTGTCCAGGCTTGAGGCCCAGCTCTGTCATCAGCGCGCGCATCTGCTCTTCCAACCCGGCACTTTCCCAGGTGTCGAGGCCCTTCAGCAGGTCACGTGTACGCGTCAGGGCGTTTTTCGTGCCCTCCACGTCCATGCCCTTCTGGATCAATGGCGTCTCGTAATCCCAATCGTCGGTATAGAAGAACGAGACGGCGTGTGCAGCCTCACCCAGCGTGCGCAGGCGCTCCTGCTCAAGGCTCAGCACGCGCTGCGTATACGCGAGATCGAGCGGGCGCTGAATCCCGTCAGGCAAACCACCTTCGGCCTCAGGTCGCTCCATATATGGCAAGGTGCGCTGCGCCATCTCCTCGATCGAGAGCTTGCGAATATAGACGCCATTCATCCAGGCCAGCTTCTCAGCATCGTAGATGGCTCCCGACACGCTGACCCGGTCCAGTGAAAAGGCCTGGATCAGCTCTTCGCGGGTAAAGAACTCGGTTTTGTCGTCGTAGGACCAGCCGATCAGCGCCAGGAAATTGACAACTGCCTCAGGCAGGAAACCCTGCTGCTGCAACTCTTTCCAGGAAGGTGCGCCGTGCCGCTTGCTCAGTTTGCGTTTATCTTTACCCAGCACATCGGGCACGTGGTAGATCAACGGAATCTCCCAGCCCAGCGCGTTCCAGATCTGGACGTGCAGCGGCGCGCTGGAGATCCACTCTTCAGCGCGGATTAAGTGGGTAATATCCATCAAATGATCGTCCACCACGTGCGCCAGGTGATAGGTGGGCAGGCCATTCGTTTTTAAGAGAATTGTATCATCGACATTAGCATTCTGAAACACGATATCGCCGCGCAACTCGTCATGTACGAGCGTCTCACCCTCCAGATTCGTGGCGAAACGCACGGTCCAGCGCTGGCCCTCCGCCTCGTTGGCAGCGCGTTGCTCCGCCGTGAGATAGCGGCAGCGATGATCATAGCGCGGTGGCAGGTTTTGCGCCTGTTGCTCTTTACGCATGGCATCCAGACGCTCAGGCGTGCAGTAGCAGCGATAAGCATGTCCTGACTCGATGAGCTGGTTGGCGTATTGCAGATAGAGCGCTTTGCGGCTGGTCTGGTAGTACGGGCCATAGGGACCACCCACGCCGGGACCTTCATCGATATCCATGCCCAGCCATTGCGTGCCTTCTATTAGAAACTCGACTGCGCCCTCTGCTGTGCGCAGTGTATCGGTATCTTCAATTCTCAGAATAAATTCTCCACCGGTCTTGCGGGCAAAGAGCCAGTTAAAGAGCTCAGTGCGGTAGCCGCCGATGTGCATTAAGCCGGTCGGGCTGGGGGCAAAGCGCACACGTGGCTTCTTCCCTCCTGCTAGCATGTGCTGTTCCTCTGTGCGATGATCTGTTTGCGTCATGAAAAAACCTCTCCTCGTCGTCAACGCTACGAATGTGGCTCTATTCTAACATAGCGGACCAACCAGCAAAAGTACGTCGTATCTATAGCCATGGTTTGCATACTTTCCAGGGCTTTCTAAATCTTGCTAAAGAATGCTCTGACTGGCGACCTGGGGTCGTATCAAGAGAAGAAGATGCGGGCAGATATGCTGCGAGAACTGGAAAGCCTTACTTTCCTAATAGGATTGTATGATAACTATTTATCTGGTATAATCATTAATATGTATGTATCTTATCATTTCCTATCACGAGCCATTGGATGTTTTCTCGTTGCTGTTTCTTCTTGAGAAAGGAAGGGCTACCGGATGGTCCACTTTTCCCCACCTCGCCTCAGCAGGCGAACGTATTTCCGCAGTGTTGTTTCATTATTTTTGTTGCTTGTATTGTGCGGTGTCACGTTCGGCATGGGAGCGACTCCTGGCGCGCACGCCGCGACCAGCGATCCCCAGCAGCAGTATAACGAATTTTGGGCACTGAACTCCTTCCAGGATTTCCACTCCTGGACTGGCAATGGTGTATCGGTGCGCCCAGACCTCTTCGCGGCGCGGGTGCAGCTTGATCCGCATCCACATCTTACCTGTAATGCCAGCGATATCGACGGCGGCGCGGCCAGCTATAGCACCCAGGTCAGGCTGTGCGCTGGCACGGACCCGATGGCCGCGGGCAGCTACAACGGTGGGATGAACTACTACAACGGTGGTAGCTTCTCCTATGGCACGTTGGTTTCGCCGGTTCACACGACTAAGCAACCAGTCACGACAATTATCTCTTCCTGGAATGCGACGACACCTGTCGGTACCTGGATGGAAGTCCACGTACGCATTCTGGAAGGTGGCAGTTGGACTCACTGGTACGATTTGCCGATCTGGGCCAGTGACTTCAGCACGATCCAGCGCCACAGCGTCGATGGGCAGTTTGACAGCACCGGTGGCGTGGCTACCGACACCTTCTATGCCCAGACAGTCGCAACTGCCTATCAGATTGGGATCACTCTCTTTACTACGCAACCCAGCGTCACTCCAGTGGTCCATCGCTTTGGTGTGATCGCCGATTACGACGCCCCAAATTACACCCATGTTCCGACCATTGCCCCGGACAAATCCACCTGGGGTATCAATCTGCCCGTGCCTCAGCGCTCGCAGAACCTGGCGCAGTACGTTGGTCTGGGCTATGGCGGCGGTGGTGAAGTCTGGTGCAGTCCCACTTCGACGAGCATGGTCATGGCCTACTGGTCGAACCTCCTGGGGCAGAAGAACTTGAACCAGACAGTACCAGACGCGGCACAAGGCACCTATGATTTCACCTATCAAGGTACCGGCAACTGGCCGAATAATACCGCGTACGCATCCCAGTTTGGCAACATCCATGCCTTTGTGACCCGTATGTACTCATTGAGCCAGATCGAGCAGTGGGTCAAAGATGGCGTACCGATCGTCATCAGTATTGCCTTTGGACCAGGCCAACTGCCCGGTGCTACCTACAGCACAGATGGCCACCTGATGGTTGTTCGTGGCTTCACCTCCACCGGCGATGTGATTGCCAACGATCCTGCTGAAGGGGACAGTGATGCAACTGTGCAGGTTGTCTACCCGCGCGCGATCTTCCAACAGCTCTGGCTGAACGCCTCGAATGGGACGGTCTATGTGATCTATCCCCAATTCTGGCCAACGCCACCCGTTGATCGTGATGGTTCCTGGTAGAGATCAGCGTTTATGCATCAAGTGAGGAAGGACGAGAGGAGTCGCTTGTAAGCGGCTCCTCTCGTCCTTCCTCACTTAACCTGACCAATAAGTGGCTGAGTATTTAAACGACCAGTAACAGTTCGCTCAATTGGCATTGTAGAGTTCACTAAACATTTGTATACTGTGGATCAAGACAACGGTAATCAAAGCCAGTATTCTGAGCCAGTCGAAGAAATATATTCTGCCATTTCGTTGTGTGCTTGAATGGCTCATAGTTTCATCTCTTTCTTTAACTTGTAGATTTTTGCATTGACCAATTTGCTGGAGTTAGCATAGCGGTCAAATTTTGCAAAATGATCTCGAAAAAGAGGTGAAATCGTCACGAAAATGTGTCAAAAGTATTGTTTGTACTCTATTCTGAGGTGGATTAGCTATCATCGCTTTTTGAAAAGGAGAAGTATTATGGCTGAAAACTCTCTCGTTGAAGTCACACAATATGGTCCCATCGCCGTGATCCAACTCAATCGCTCGTCCGCGCGTAACGCCATCAACGCGGCGACCGCGCGGGCACTCAGAGAAGCCTGGCAGGCTTTCGAGGCCGATGAACAGGCCAGCGTGGGTATCCTCACCGGTGGCGACCAGGTCTTTTGCGCGGGCGCCGATCTGCAGGATCTGGAAGGACTGGCCCCAGAGGCCACAGGGACAAATGGACCGCTGGGCCTGACGCGTCTCACTGGCAACAAGCCGATGATCGCGGCGATCGCTGGCTATTGTGTCGCTGGCGGCCTTGAGCTTGCGTGTTGGTGCGACTTGCGCATCGCCGATGAAAGCGCTATTTTTGGCTGTTTCGAGCGCCGCTTCGGGGTGCCCTTGATCGATGGTGGCACGCAACGCCTGCCGCAGATTATTGGTCTTGGTCGCGCCCTCGAACTCATTCTCACTGGTCGCCCGGTCGCCGCCCGCGAGGCTCTGGGCATGGGCCTGGCCAACGAGGTCGTCGCGCCGGGCCAGAGCGTGCAGCGTGCTCTCGAACTGGGCCAGCTTATCGCTAGCTTTCCGCAAATCTGCCTGCGCAACGACCGCCAGGCTGTCTATCGCGGACTGGGCAACGATCTCGCAAAAGGGCTGCAACTCGAAGCTGAGCTGGGCCTGCAAACCCTGCGCAGTGGCGAGTCGTTCGCGGGTGCGCAACAATTTCAGGCTGGTAAAGGCCGTAAAGGAACAGGACTCTAATGCATACAGATCATCTCCAATCACTTCTACCCGATACCGCTACTTTCTCCACTGAAGGGGCCCTTCGTATAGCCAATCATTCGATAGCGCAACTGGCGCAGCAGTATGGCACGCCATTATATATTTTTGACCGTACTACGATTGAGCGGGCTTGCCAGGCGTATACGCGAGCTTTTCGCGAGATCTATCGCGCTTCAGAGAGCCTGGTGCTCTACGCTTCCAAAGCCTATCTGGCTCCGCTGCTTGCCCGTCTGATGGCTGAGCAGGGCATGGGCCTGGACGTGGTTTCTGGTGGGGAGCTCGCGCTCGCACAGCGCGTGGATTTTCCCATGCAACGCGTCTCGTTTCACGGCAATAACAAATCTGAGGAAGAACTGCGCCAGGCTCTGCGCGCGGGCGTGGGGCGCATTATTCTCGACAACTGGAGCGAGCTTGAGCGCCTGACCCGCCTGGCGCGTGAGAGCGACAGCAGGCCAGGCGTGCTGGTGCGCGTGGCCCCCGAAGTCGAAACTACTACCCATCGTTATTTGCAGACCGGGCACGCTTCTTCCAAATTTGGTTTTCATCTGGGCAACGGCGAAGCCAAAGCCGCGCTGCTGCGCGTTCTCCTGGAGAATCAATTGGACCTGCTTGGCCTGCACGCTCATACCGGCACGATGTTGCGTGAGACGCGTCCCTATGCCGAATGCCTGGAACGCCTACTAGCCCTGGCCGCCGAAGTTCAGCGAGAAACCGGTTGGTGGCCGCGTGAGATCAGTCCCGGTGGCGGTTGGGGCATTGATACGCCTGACGCGCAGGAGACACCAGGCATTGAAGTGTTGGCCGCAACGCTACAAGAGGGCATGTTGCGTGGTCTGGCTGCCGTCGGGACACATCTTCCCGCTCCGCGCCTGATCGTCGAACCGGGGCGCTCGATTGTCGCTCGCGCGGCAATTGCCGTGTATCGCATCGGCGCTCGCAAACCCACGCCCGGCGGAGTCACCTATCTCTTCATCGATGGCGGCATGGGCGATAACATCCGGCCCGCACTCTACGACGCCGTCTATACGGCTTTCCCGGTCGAACGCTCCCTGGAAGCGCCCCAGGAGACTGTTTGTGTCTCTGGACGGTACTGCGAATCGGGGGATATGCTGGTGTCGGAGGTGCAGCTTCCGCTCATGCGTGAAGGTGATCTGTTGGCTTTGCCTACTTCTGGAGCCTATTGCCTGCCCATGGCCAGCAACTACAACCTTGTCCCACGTCCAGCCGTACTTCTGATAGACGAACAACATGTGCAACTCATGGAACGGCGCGAAACGTGTGAAGATCTTTTCGCGCGTTACCAATTTTGATATAATGTTATCAGATACGTCATACTAAAGAGAAACGGTAAAGAGTTTTGCAGGCTGCCTGGCTCTGGTGTAATGGTACCAGCCGTTTGAGCAGAGCCAGGTAGCCCTTTTCCTGGGGCGAGTGGGCATGCCGGGTGGAAGGATTGGAGTCATAACGTTATGCGTAGACAAAAAGCGCGCAATAAACCCTTTAAACCTGAAGATTATAATGCAACCACAGAACCCGTGGAGCGCGTTGTACTTCCGTCATATCCCTATCCCGCGCCCACTTACCTGGACGGCGATGCTCTAAATGTACCAGCAGCGCAATCGTATGCGCGTCCTGCGCCTGATGAGGCCTATCCCTACTATCAACCACCTCAGTATGCTGTGTATCCAGTGTACCCGGTTTTGCCAGATGCTCCCAACAAAAAATATCGCGGCTCCCCCCCTGGAGGGTCGCCGCCTGCCCCTCAACCAGCGCGCCAGAGACGCGCCCACCGGAGTCCACTTCCCGGCCTGGTTGGACTGTGTTTATTTTTGGTACAAATGGTACTATTGGCGCGGGTTGGGTGTCTGCTTTTCAATGTGCAGGATACTACCTTCTGGCTCGCCCTGCTCTTCGCGGCAGGCGACCTCTTCGTCGAACCTCTGCGCGTGCTCGCTGCGAATATCAATCTCTCGGTGCTCGCGGGAACTCAACTGCTCACCATCCTTGAGTTTTTAGTCGCCATTCTAGCCTATGGACTACTCTCCCGCATCCTGGTACGTCTGTTAAAAATGCTGCTCAACCCCTAAGCGAGCAGGTAAGAAGGCAGCACACCCTTATTCCTTGCCAAACTCATCAAGCACATCCAGGGTGTTGATGAAATCGCGGTAGGCATCCAGGTTATCTGGTTCCTCATCTCTTTTCGGCACGCTTTTACCAGAAAGCGTCTCTTCGCTGGCTTCCAGAGCTACACCGGCGCGTTCCAGCACGCTTTCCTCAACGAAAATCGGCGTTTTGGCGCGTACGGCCAGCGCGATCGCATCACTTGGGCGTGAGTCCACCTCGACATGCCTGCCCGCGACATCTAGCACGATGCGTGCGTAAAAGATATCCTCGATCAGGTCCGAGATCACCACACTCTCGATGTTCGCCCCCAGATCATGGATCACGTTATTCAACAGATCATGCGTGAGTGGACGCTGTGAACTGGTGCCTTGCAGTTCAATCGCGATCGCATAAGCCTCAGTATGAGCTATCCAGATGAAGAGATAGCGTTCTTGTTTTGTTGCCTTCAAGATGACGACCCGCTGCGACGTTTGTAAATTGATGCGCACGCTTTCAACTGTCATCTCAACCATGTATCTGACTCCCTCTTGTGTGGCTTGGGACCTGTAAAGAGCCTCTGTCGCTTTTATTGTACACCCTTTCAAAGCAGTTAAGCAAATTATCCATCTCCTATTCTCTCGACTTCTTTCCCCATGTTTCTCCCCTGGATAGTGAGGTTTTGCACGCAAAAGCAACACCAGGCTCAGGCACGAGCAGAGCGAGTCTATTTTCTCTGCTTGCCTATCTTACTTGGCAGTATAACACAAAAATGATCTGGACTTTAGCTGTATGCGTCCGTCGCTGTTTTTTAGCAGAAAGGGTCAAGCTGACTGAGGATGTTTCTCGCAACAAAAAGGGGCGAGACCATGAACATGTTCACGATCTCGCCTCTTTTTGTTTGTTAATCTATGCTACGGCCTTGCGGAAGACCCGCGTGGCCCAGAACATGCCCAGGATCATGAGTACGATCATAATGGCAAAGGCAATCACAATTGATTGGTCGCCCAGTTGGCCATTGACCAGGGCGCGTGAGGCATCGACGGCATGCGAGAAAGGTGTCGCTTTGGCGATGTTCTGCAAGATTTGTGGAGCCATGCTAAGAGGCAGCGTGACGCCAGAGAGCAGCATCAGGGGGAGCGTGACGGTATTCAACGCCGCTGCCAGCGCACCCTCGTTCTTAAGCAGGAAGCCCAGTGCGTAGGATGCTGAGGCCATCATCAAGGCAATCAGGGTCATCAGGACAAAGAGCAGGATGACGCCCTTGGGATCAACGGTCATGCCCATGAGCATGGCGATCAGGACCAGCAGGGCGCATTGCACAAGGAAGATGAGCACGTCGCGCAGCACCATGCCCAACAGCATCGCGACCCGGCTTGCCGGGGTGACACGCAGCCGTTCGATCACTCCGCTGCGCAGGTCCTGGCAGACGTTGAAGCCAGCAAAACCGACGCTAAACATGGCCATCATGACGAGCAGGCCCGGCGCGAAAATGTTGAGTGAGCTGGTGTTGCCGAAGCCAGGCATTTTCAAGTTGTTCAAGAGCGGTGCGAAGAGCAAGAGGTAGAGGACTGGCTGAAACAGGCCCATCACTACCCAGACCGGGTTACGCAATGTCGTTTTCAGGCTGCGGCCCAGCAGCAAGCGCATTTCTAATAAGAATTTCATGAATATTTCTCCTTATATCAAGCCTCTAGAGGGCGTATGTTATTCTCTGTGGATAGAGCAGTGCAGTCTGGCGCGCTGCTCTCTCTGCATAGTACTTATTGCGCGGCATCTCGCAACGAGCGACCGGTTTTGCGCAGGAACACGTCGTCGAGTGACGGGCGGGTCATGGCTACTTTGTTAATGCGCAATCCAGCCCCATCCACGAGACGAATAATCTCGGCCAGATTCTCCTCGCCGCGTTCGACGTACAATTGAACTTCGCCGTCACCCTTGTGCATCTCACGCACGAAAGTTTGTCCTTGTAGGAGATTCTGAATTTTCGGATAATGGCCGTTCTGCGTTTCCAGCCCCAGCGTGACGACATCGCCTGCAATAAGCTGCTTGAGTTCATCGGGCGTACCTTCGGCGACGATGCACCCGTCGTCCATGATGGCCAGGCGGTCAGCCAGCACGTCTGCCTCTTCCAGATAGTGGGTAGTCAGGAAGATCGTCGTGCCCAGGGCGCGAAGTTTGCGCACTTCTTCCCAGAGATGAGCGCGGCTCTGCGGATCCAGCCCGCTTGTTGGCTCATCCAGGAAGAGCAGACGCGGGCTATTGACCATGCCCAGCGCAAGATCCAGGCGCCGCCGCTGGCCACCCGAATAGGTTTTGACCAGCCGATCAGCGAATGATGCCAGTTCGAGCGAGATAAGCAACTCGTCAGTGCGCTTTCTGGCTGCATCCCGACTCAGCCCATAGAGTCGCCCCTGGAGGATGAGATTCTCGCGTCCCGTGGCGGTTTCGTCGGCTCCGCCCGCCTGGCTGACATAGCCGATGCGTTTGCGCACCTGGCTGGACTCGCGTAGCAGATCATGTCCCACCACGCGCGCCTGGCCAGCTGTTGGTTGGATCAGGGTGGTAAGCATACGCAGCGTGGTGCTCTTGCCTGCGCCGTTGGGGCCCAGAAAGCCAAAAATCTCACCCTCCTGGACTGACAAATCGATGCCCTTGACTGCCTCCACAAGCTGAGTTTTGCCACCCTTGCCCTGGTGTGATTTAAATGTTTTCTGTAAACTTTTTGTTTCAATAATAGTATTCTGCATGAATATAAACTCCTTGAAATCAAGATGGTAAGAGGTGTTTACCTACCTCTCTGCACCGCAATATTCTGCGTTTCCTTTTGACGATGGGAGTATACCAGGAAAACGGGTGATCTTCCATCACCCACCGGGGATTCTGGTGGGTGATTTTAGGGCTCTCCCGCACTTGCCGTACTCCCTGGTATCTTTCCTGAGCATTTGAACAGGTCAGTTACACGTTGCCATAGATCCCCTCCAGACCATGCCCACCGAGAGCTAAAGAAAGCTCGCCTCCGTGGTGGATCTCGTGTTCGAGAACATGCCAGACAATCCACTGCCGTGTGCACGGGGGGAAGTTTTCCCGCTCTTCTTCTCTCAAGGATGCTGGAGGTTGGAAGACGTGCCCAAGATCGGCGGGAGTCCAGCGGGCAAGGGCCTCGGCAATCATGCCCCAGGTGGACTCAAGCCCGGCAACCAGGGAAGCTGCCTCAAGCGCGGGCTGCTCTACTTCATCCGCAGGGTCCCAGTGCGCGATGGGGACAAGATCGGGACTTCCCTCGCCCATCCACATCTGGAACCACCAGACTCGGTTGGCAACCATATGTTGGGCCACCATCCCGATCGTCCATTGATGCGATGCGGCAGGTAAAGCTAGTTGTTCGGGTGAAAGCGGCGCGATGATTTCGACGAGACTTTGCTGGTAGGTCTCCCAGCCTTTGTAGAACGTGATGAGTGGGAGTGTTTGTTCCGTCATGGGTGTCTGCTCCTTGCTTCTAATGATGCGCTCCCATGAGTGGAGCGTGATCATCATAGCATGCAGGAGGGTCCAAAACTTCTTCGATCTTGCTCTTTCTCTTCTGAGGCGCGCTCACAGAGAGAGTGCAAGCTAGCGCGACAAGTGCGGAAGAGCCGATTTTAGGGGGTGATTTACGATCCTGCGCTTCGCTGGCGCGGCATATCTGATCTGGTTAGGGGTGCAGGCGCTGCGCTCGCGTGCTACCACACGCGAAGAGACAACAACGCAGCCGGTGATGAACAAAGCCCGGGCATATCGCCAGGGGTTGATCAGCAATCTGCTCAATCCCAAAATTGGGGTTTTCTACACAACGTTGCTCCCGCAGTTTATCGGCCCTGGGCAGCCGGTATTCCTGACCTCGATCCTGCTGGCCGCGCTTTTCGCGCTGATTGGCGCTATCTGGCTCACTATCTACGTTCTGCTTTTGAGCAGCGCCGGAGCATTTTTTCGCCGTCCGTCGGTCCAGCAAGCCATGGAACGCGTCACGGGTGTTGTGCTCATAGGTCTGGGTATTCGTTTAGCCATAGAGCAGCGCTGATGCGCGAGGTTGTGGTAAAACATAACGCGCTTTACCACAACCTTCAACGGCCTCTTCAGTTTACTGAATATATTTTTCAAACCAGCGCAACTGTCGCTGCAAAACATCGCCCAGGTGATCGTGTTCGGCAACGCCGTGGCCTTCACGAGGATAGATGACACACTCGGTCGGGACGTTGCGTTCGCGCAGGGCACGATAGAAGGCGTATGCCTGGGCAACTGGCACGACGGGATCATCTTCTCCATGCAGGATCAGCGCCGGTGTGGTGACGCGATTAGCGAAGGTCATGGGTGAGCAGCGATAGTAGACGTTCGGGTTCTCCAGGGGATCAGCACCAAGTAGCATAATATCGGCGTCAGGGATGTTGCTCTGAGCATGCTGATTCAGCCATTCGGTGATAGCCGCGCCGACCATCGCAGCCCTGAACCGTTTGCTCTGGGAGATCGCCCAGGCGCTCAAGAAGCCGCCATTGCTCCAGCCGCCGATGCACACGCGGTTGCCATCGACTTTTCCTTGTTGCACTAGATATTCGACGCCGTTGAGGATATCCTGAAATTCTTTGCCACCCATGTCGCCCAGGACCGCGTCAGCGAAGGCCGCGCCATGTCCCCAACTTCCACGGTAATTGGGACGGAAGACAGCGAAGCCGTTATTGGTGAAGAAATGTGTGACGAAGTACCACGTATCGCATGAGGTGCCCGAAGGACCACCGTGCACTTCAACGTAGAGAGGCGGCAACTCACCATGTTTCGCGTTAACCGGCGGCGTGAAGAGACCATCAATGTGCCAGCCATCGACGCTCTCATAGGTAATGCGCTCGGTTTTGGCCATCTCCACTGTCTCTTCGATCAGCGGATTGAGCCGCGAGAGTCTGTGCCACTCGATGCTTGCCGGCTGACCGTCCGCGAAGCTGAGCGCGCCGGACCAGGTATCGAACGGCTGCTGGTCAGTCGAGCGGATGGTTGCGCAATGGCGGCGATCGGGAGTGATCGCAAGCCAGGGCTGATCCCTATACATCACGAAGTCCTCCTCCAGCACCGTAATCGCACCATCAGCCGCATCGAGGAGACCCACCTGATGTGAGACGCCTTTCACGGCAGTGTAGAGTAGCTGGCGGCCATTGGGGAGCCAGCAGCACCAGGTGGGGCTGCACCCGATGCCGGGAGTCAGATTGCGAACCTGCTCATCCTTTAGCGAGACGCTGAAAATATCGCCGCTGCCGCGTCCGGGATCGCTCCACTGGCCTGAGATATACGCGATCTGCTGGCTATCAGGCGACCACGCGAGTTTGCGCGCTGGCCAACTGAGGTGCACGACCTTGCGCACAGCCCCACCCGCGCTGGACACCACGCCGATATGGCTGTGGTACCAATTCGTCAAATCCGAGCCGCTTGAGTAGTAGAGAGCAATGCGTTTGCTATCGGGCGATCAGGTGTACTCTCTGACCGTCAGGTCGGTTGGTGTGAGCGGCTCTGGTAGCGCCTGGTCGGGGTATATTGCCCACAGGCGGTTGTGGCGCGCCGGTGTGATGATTTTCGGATCGCTCTTTGGCTGCTCGCCTTCCAGAGCAAGAAACGTGATGCGGCTGCCATCCGGTGCCCAGGCCAGTTCGCTGACACCATTGGGCATCTTGCAAACGAGCCGGGATGTGCCGCCCTCGGCTGCGATCAGATGCAGTTGAGGCTTCTCTTTTTCGCCTCCTGGCTGCGTAATAAACGCCAGGTATTTGCCATCGGGCGACCAGCGGGGGCAGATCTCATCGCGTTTTCCGCTGAGAAAAGGGCGCGCCTCTCTGGTTGTCGTATCCGTGACCCAGATACGCAAGCGGTGTTTCTGCTCGCCAGGGATATTCTCCATGACGGTAAAGGCCACGCGTTTCCCATCATTGCTGATGTCAAGATCGATGGGCGTGCGCGCTTCCAAGAGCATCGCAAGCGTCGCTGGCATGTGCGAGGAGTCTGGGGAAGCCGGCATCGATAGTGATGTGGAAGATGTTTGTTGCTCGTTCAAGATACTACTCTTTCCTTGCTGGCGTTCGGTGTGAACAAGAGGTCCGTTGCAGTTGCATAGAACAATTGGCAAGCCACCTGAACGGGCCTTCTCAGGTGGCTGTTTGTTTATGACTCTCACATCATATCACGAAGAGGTTGTTTGTGGGCAAGGCTAGATGACCTCTATTTTAAGCGTCTCCACCATCCTCGTGTCCAGATCAACCACGCGGATGGCGTGATTATTCGTATCGGCTACGTACAATTTGCCGCTGGCTGTGGCCAGGCCGCCTGGCTCGTTGAATTGCGCCTGCGCGGCGGGGCCATCCCTGAAACCAGCCTCGCCAGTGCCCGCGATGGTTCTGACCTCGCGTATCTCAGGATTCAGCACTTTGATGCGGTTGTTGTAGGTGTCGGCCAGATAGACCAGCCCGTTGAGCGCGCACACGGCCTGAACATGCTGGAGCTGTACATCGTGGCCACTGCCGTCGATATCGCCAAAATCGAAGAGGCCAGTGCCAACGAGCGTGCGTACCTGGGGTGGTCCAGCTAGATTGATGGCGCGTACAGAGCTGGTCTCGCTATCGGCGATGTAGAGCACGCGTTCATTCCCAATACTCAGCCCGCCGGGTTGGGCGAACCAGGCATCGTGTCGCAGGCCGTCGAGCAGTCCCTCGTGCCCTGTGCCCGCGAACACTTCGAGGCCATCGCGGTCGAGGTAGAGGACATAGAGCTGGTGCGTGCCAGCCATGGCGATGTAGAGCCGTTCTTCGTGCAGAGCCAGATCCCACGGCGAACTGATCGCAACTTCCCGCGCCAATCCGCTACTCGGCGTGGCCACCATCCCGGTCTGTCCACCCAGGCCTGCGACCGTCTCTACCGTTTGCCGCGCGAGATCGACGTGGCGAATCAGGTGGTTCTCGGTGTCCGCAACATAGATCTGCTCGCCGCGCAACGCCACGCCCTGTGGCCGGAAAAAGCGCGCCTCTGTGTAAGAGCCATCAACATGACCTGCCGCGCCTGAACCGATCACCTGGCGCACGTGACCGCGCAGATCGGTCTCTACGAGCCGATGGTGGGCCGAATCGCTAATTACTATGCGATCAGTCTCAGCGTCAATGGCTAGCTTGCCTGGAAAGGCCAGTAGCGACTGCACAGTGTTGGTGTGGGCGAAATGCAAGGGTTGGTGATCGAGCTGGCCAGTCCGATCAAACTCCTCAATCATCTCCGCTAGCAGCTTCTTCCCCTCCTCCGGATTAATCTCGCCCTCATGGCGTGTGATCACGCGACTCTCAGGATCGATAAAAACCAGCGAGGGCCACGCGTGTACCGCGTACTGCCGCCAGAGGTGCATGCCGCGATCGTTGACCACCGGGTGCCTGATCCCATAGCGCAAGACCGCGTCGCGCACGCTCTCGGTAAATTTCTCGCGGGGAAATTTCGGCGAATGAATGCTTACAATGCTGAGTTCATTAGGAAAAGCGTCCTCTAGTTCACGCAATTGCGCGAGACAATGCTGGCAATTAATGCAGCAGAAGGTCCAGAAGTGCAGAATGAGGATACGCTTTTTGAAATCGCTGATGTGTAAAGGGTGATCGCTATTGATCCAGTCCAGTCCCGCCGGAAAATCGGGCGAGCGCACCTCCCCACGAAATAGAGTTGACATAACACGAAGACCTTTCAGATGATAAGACTCTCTCTGAAATCATACTACATAAAAGTGCACTGGCGTTTTGCTATGAACCATTATACAGTGCAGTACCTACTGATTATCTCTGATATTCATCTCGTACTTATTCAGGATGATTTTGTGGATTATGATGAAAAAATCTTATGAAATAAGATTTTTTCATCATAATCCACAAAATCATCCAATAAACCCTTAGGGTGAGTGGGGAAAGATGATGCTCCACAAACCTGCTTTGCTGAAAGCAATACTTGACGAATCGCAAATCGTATACTATACTTGTGAGGCAATCGCAGAGAACATCACCAAGTAGAGAGGTTTTTCTATGGCAGAGGCACGACAGGAATTTCCCATTGAACAGCAGTTGCGCAAAGATATCCAGGAGGCGCAGCGTGCCAAGGAGCAGCAGCGACTGGACACCTTGCGCATGGCGGTTGGCGCGATCCACAATCTCGAAGTGGCCCGCACAG
>Ga0102924_1003990_pt1 | contig 15167 bp, 13 predicted proteins | sample PaiPotPPM11metaG_FD_80116 | JGI IMG/M metagenome (GOLD analysis project Ga0102924, IMG submission 80116) | Iron sulfur acid spring bacterial and archeal communities from Banff, Canada, to study Microbial Dark Matter (Phase II) - Paint Pots PPM... ... | reverse complement strand
CGCCGGCGCCGGCATCCGCAGCCAAGTCGGAGTCGCCCTCGGCGCCGCCCAGGCCGGGTCCGACCTTCACCGCCGCCAAGCCGACCGACCGCGCGGCGCCGAAGTTCTCCGCCGGGAGCCCGGCCCATCCGGCGCAGCGGCCGCAGTACAGTCCGAGCGGCGCGGGGCAGGCAGGCGCAGGTCACGGATACTCGCCGCCCCCGCCGTCGGGTGCGCAGTACGGGCGCCCGGGCGCTCAGTACGGGGGACCGTCAGAGCCCTATCCCGACGTCGTCAGGCAGTACACGGCGGGCGCGGGAGGCCGCGCGGGACGCCGCGGCGGGCCGGGACGACACATCCTCTGGCTGGTGCTTGCCGTGATTGTCGCGGCTGCGATCGGCGTCGGGGTGGCCCTAGCGCTACACCACGACCCGGGCAGCGCCAACGCGGCCAACACGACCGGGGCGGGCCAGACGCCCACCAGCGTGCCCTCGGTCGCGGACACCGTGACCGGCTTCAAGTCGATTGACGCGCTCAATACCCCGTCGACGGGGCTCCCCGGGACGGGCTGGTCGACGCGAACTGTGACGGAGGCCGACGCCAACAGTGCCGCCGGCGGGTTCAGCATCGACGTGCCACCAGGCTGGACCGAGACCCGCAACGGCCTGGCCACCGACTTCAACGGCCCGGGAAAGCAGTTGCTCGAGGTTGACCTTACGCAGCAGCCGACCACGAACATGCTGACCGCGGCCAAGAAGGTCGAGGCGGCGACTCACTTCCGCGACTACAAGCGACTTAACTTGCAGGCCGAGCCGGTCCGGCACGCGGAGGGCGCCGTGTGGAAGTTCGACTGGACGCCCGCGGGTGGCGTCCAGTACACGATCGACGACATCTTCTTCGCGCAGCAGACCTCGGCCGGCGTGCAGGACTACGCCATCTACATCAGGTCGCCCGCCACCACGTTCAGCAGCTCAAGCCTGCCGCTCTTCGACAAGATCCTGCCGACCTTCCAAACGGTTCCGGCGACTTAACTGGCGTTCTTGGTCTGGCCGGCCCCGCCGGGAGCTTCGTCGCCGCCGAGGCTCCGCCCGAACGTGCCGCCTGTCTGACTGAGGTGCGCGAGCAGGCGCTGGAGCCCGCTGGCGTACCTGGCCTCGAACCCGGGGTCGCTGGTTGCGGTGCCGAAGAGCTTGCGGGCGTAGTCGGGGAACACGAGCGGCGCCGCCACGACGGCCAGGAGGACCAGGCGGAGGACGGCGGGGTCGATGTCGGCGGGGAGTTCGCCCCGCTGCTGCCGCTCACGGGTACCCGACAGGTCCTCGGGTCCGGGAGTGCCGTCGGGAGGGGCCTCATCGGGGCCGGCGAGCCCGCGCCAGGCGAGCAGGCGCATCGGACGCGAGTCGACGAGCGCGTCGTGCAGGTAGCGGGGAAGTAGGTCGGCAAGCGGCAGGCCGGGGTCGGCGAAGCCGTCCTCCCGGTGCAGCCAGGCCTGCTGCACCGCGAGGTACAGGCCGTCCTTGCCGCCGAAATGATAAGAGATGAGGTCTTTGCTGACGCCGGCCCGCTGGGCGATGTCGCGGACCCGCGCACCCGCGAAGCCCTTGGCGGCGAACTCCTCCAGTGCGGCATCGAGCAGGGCAGCCCTGGTCCGGTCGCCGTCGCTGTGTCGCTGCCCGGGCGCAGGTGAGCGGCGGGGTACCCGGCGGTCGGGACTGGCGGTCGTCACAGCCGCATACTAGTGCGCTAGACAGACGTTTGACAACGCTAGACAATTGTCTAGTATTGCACCTGCCCCGTCTTGCCCACCACATCCTCACCAGCCAAGGGAGAATCTCTATGCCGTTCAGTGTTGCCCAGCTCGCCTACCTGGCCAGCCAGCGCCTTGGCCGGCTCGCCACGGTCGACCCCAAGGGCGCCCCGCAGAACAACCCGGTCTCTTTCCGCTACAACCCGGATCTGGACACCATCGACATCGGCGGGTACACCATGGGCGCCAGCCGCAAGTTCCGCAACGTCACCGCCAACCCGAACGTCGCGTTCGTCGTGGACGACATAGCCTCCTACCAGCCATGGAGGGTCCGCTGCGTGGAGATCCGGGGCCAGGCCGAAGCCCTCACCGGCCAGACGCCGCCGATGCCCGGGGCCTCCGCCGAGATCATCCGGATCCACCCCGGCCGCATCCTAAGCTTCGGCCTCGACGACACCCCGACCGGCCAGTGAAGCGGAGCCAGTTCACGACGTCTGTATCGATAGGGCCGACTGGCTGGTGCGGGGGCGCCGGATGGTTAGTTCCGCCGAGCGGTTGCCGCGGATCCACCAGAAGCAGAACCCCGCCAGGGCAAGCGCGAGGGCGAGGTAGATCGCGGTCTCGACCCACTGGAAGGCCCAGTAGCGGCTCGCGGGCTGGTAGGTTACCGTCTGCCGGAGGTGAAGGCGTTCGATGTAGTCGTTGCACGCCGTGGCCGTGGCCGGTGACGGGGGGGCGGCGCAGGGCCCGGCTGGTTCGCTGGAGGCGGCGCGGCCGTCCGGGGCGATGAGCGGGCTGGAGGAGATGACCCAGGCGCCGGGCGGGGCCGCCGCCGCCCCCGGCAGCAAGGCCAGCTGCCCGTCGTGGGCGCCCACTCCGGGCATATTGACGATCGCGGCCAGGCTGAGCGTCGAGGTGGTCTGGGCGGGCGGGATGAGGTGGGGCCGCACCCAGATGGGGAAGGCGATGATGACGGCGGTGTAGACGGCGAGGGTGACGGCCATCGCGGGCAGGGTGTGGCGGATAAGGAGCCCGGCGGTGACCCCGAGGGCGAACGCGAACGCCGCGTACCCGGCCGGCGCGATGCCCGTGTGGAAGCTGCCGGCCGTGAACTCGGTATAACCCGGGTTCGCCTTGTGGATCGGGCTGGCCCACCAGTGCACCATGAGGGTGAACAGCTCGCCGGCGGCGATGGCGGCCGCCCCGGCGATGGCGAGCTTGGCGGCCAGCCAGCGGGTGCGGGTGATGCCCTGGGTCCACGCCAGGCGGAACGTGCCGGTCTCGAATTCGCGGGCGGCTAGCGGCGCCCCCCAGAACATCCCGATCACGCCTGGGACGGCGAGGCCGGCGGCCCCTAGTGAGCTGCCCGCATTGAGGTAGCCCTGCGAGGGGAACGTGTAAGTGAACATGTGCGCGCAGTTGCCCTGCTGCTTGCAGACGGCGACGGCGGCGTAGTAGGCGTGGTTGAGCTGGATCCCGGTAACCAGCAGGACGGCGCCGGCGATGGCCAGCACGCCGGCGCCCACCAGGGCCTGGGTGCGGAACCGGGTCCAGGCGAAGCGGATCATGATGCGATCTCCAGTCCGGGCCGGTCGGCGCGCGCGGAGTTGCCCGGCTGGCTCATGTAGGCGAGGACCATGTCCTCCAGGGTGACCGGACGGACGGTCCAGGCCGGGTCGAGGATCGGGTCGGAGGTGCGGACCAGCAGCGTGCTCTGCTTGCCGGCGTGGCTTTCCTCGATGACATCCCAGCTGGCCGGCAGCGAGTGGGAGTCGCGGCGGGGACCGGACAGCCGGTGGTGCGTCGCCAGCAGCGCCTCGGTCTCCCCGGCTAGCCGCACCCGGGAGGCCGTGAGGACGATGAGGTAGTCGCAGACCCGCTCGATGTCGGCGATCAGGTGCGAGGACAGCACGTCAGCCAGCCGCGCCGCGTAAGAATCTCCACGTCCAACGGCACGCACCTGCTGCCTATATTTGCTTGATGTATACACTCAGAATATACTGACCGAATGAGCGTTCCACTTACCCTCCTCGGTCTGCTTGAGCGGGAGCCGAGCCACGGTTACGACCTCAAGCGCGACTACGACACGTTCTTCGGGCGAGAGAAGCAACTGCCCTTCGGCCAGGTGTACGCAACCCTTGGGCGGCTGGCCCGCGACGGCAAGGTGATCGCGGGCGATGCCGAACCCGGCGACGGACCCGACCGCAAGCGCTACGCCATCACCGACACCGGCCGTCACGAGGTCGACGCCTGGCTGGCCGAACCGGTCGAGCCCGAGCCGCACCTGCAGACGGTGCTGTTCGCGAAGGTGACGCTAGCGCTCATGCTCGGCAAGTCGGCCGCGGCGTACCTCGACCGGCAGCGGGCCGCGCACATGCGGCGCATGCAGCAGCTCACCGAGCTCAAGCGCACGGGACCGCTCGTCGACGTGCTCCTCGCCGACCACGCGCTCTTCCACCTGGAGGCGGACCTCCGGTGGATCGATCTCACGTCAGTCCGACTGAAGGAACTAGCCGAGGTGGTGGCGACCCGATGAACAGCCTGATCGAGGCGCGCGGCGTTTTCAAGTCGTTCGGCCAGACCCCCGCGCTGCGCGGTGCGAGCGTGTCCGTCGGCCGAGGCGAGATCTTCGCCATCATGGGCCCGAGCGGATCCGGCAAGTCCACGTTGCTGCACTGCCTGGCCGGGATCTTCACCCCGGACCAGGGAGACGTGCTGTTCGACGGCCAGACGGTCAACGCGATGAGCGAGGCGGACCGCACCAAGCTGCGCCGGACGGCGTTCGGCTTCGTGTTTCAGTTCGGGCAGCTCGTCCCCGAGCTCACCGCCGCTGACAACGTGGCGCTGCCGCTGCTGCTCAACCGCACCAGGCGCAAGGTGGCCTACAAGACCGCCGATACCTGGCTCGAACGGCTCGGCATCGGCGACAAAGGCGGCCGGCGGACCGGCGAGCTATCCGGTGGCGAGGCACAGCGCGTCGCCGTGGCCAGGGCGCTCGCGCTGGCCCCGAAGGTCATCTTCGCCGACGAGCCGACCGGGTCGCTGGACTCGCTGACGGGCGAGAAGGTCATGGCCCTGATGACCGAGCTGGCCCGCGAGCAGGGCGCCACGGTTGTCCTCGTCACCCACGACGCGCGGATCGCGGCGTATGCCGACCGCGTGGCAATGGTCAGCGACGGCCTCGTCTCCGCCCTCGACCTGTCCACGGTCACCGCGAGTTCCACTGCGTCCTCAAGCACTGTGCCCGAAACCACTGTGTCCTCAACCACTGGGTCCTCAAGCACTGGGTCCTCAACCACAGGGTCGTCCACCGGCGCGAACGGTGCGCGCTGATGCTGCGCCTAGGCCTGCAGCTCACCCTGCGCAGCGGCCGCGAGGCCATGGTCAGGCTGCTGATCACCGCGGCGGCCGTCGCGGTCGGCGTCGCGCTGCTGCTCGGCGTGCTCGCGGAATTCCATGCCTTCCAGGCCAGCGGCAACCGGGCGTGCTGGTCCTGCACGCAGGGCAAGTCCGTCCCCGCCGCGCTCCCGACGCACGGCGAGCTGTGGAACAACAGCGTGGACTTCTACCAGGGCCAGACCATCAACCGGCTCGACGTCGCCGCCCTCGGCCAGAACGCGCCGGTGCCGCCCGGCATCACCCAGTTGCCGCCCGCGGGGGACTATTACGCCTCCCCCGCGCTGGCGGCGCTGATCAAGTCCGCGCCGGCCGACCAGCTCGGCGATCGGTTCCCGGGCACGATGATCGGCACGATCGGCCAGGCGGGGCTCAGCGGGCCCGGCGACCTAGCCATCTACCTCGGGCACACGGCGGCGCAGGTCAACGCGATACCGGGGACCGAATGGGTCACTTCGATCGACCAGGCGCCCGGTCAGGAGGTGTTCAGCCCGTTCTTCCGCTACGCGTTCGGTGTCGGCGTGCTCGCGGTGGTGTTCCCCATGCTGGTGCTGATTAGCACCGCCACCAGGCTCGCCGCCAACCGGCGCGAGGAGCGGTTCGCGGCGCTCAGGCTCGTCGGCGGGACACCGGCCGACATCAGGACTCTCGCCTCCGTTGAGGCCATGCTCAGCGCGTTTCTCGGCGCCGTGCTCGGCACCGCCGTCTTCCTGCTCGTCAGGCCCGCGCTGGCCGGTGTCGCGCTAGTCGGGACGCGGTACTTCGAGTCGGAGCTGACGCCGACCGTGACCGGCTACATCGCGATGCTCGTAGGGGTGCCGATCGCCGCGGCCCTCGCCGCGCTGGTGTCGCTGCGCCGGGTGCAGATCTCGCCGCTCGGCGTCAGCAGGCGGGCCACCCCCGCGCCGCCCGGGTACTGGCGGCTCGCCGTGCTCGTGATCGGCCTCGGCGTGTACGTCTACGGCCTGAGCAAAACCTCGAAGCAGAGCATCGGCGCGCCCGCCTACCCGGGGCTGATCCTCACGATGATCGGCCTGGTGATCGCGGGCCCGCTGCTCACCCAGTGGGTGGCCCGGCTCTTCGGCCGGACCGCGAGCGGGTCGTCGGCGCTGCTGGCCACCCGGCGGCTCGCCGACAACCCGAAGGGCGCCTTCCGTGCCGTCTCCGGGCTCGTGCTCGCGGTCTTCCTCGGCACGGTGGTGGGGGCGCTGGTGCCCGCCGTGAACGCGACCGAGTCGACGCCGACCGCCGGGGCGCTCAGCAACATCCTGATCGGCCAGGTCGGGCTGTCCGCGGCGGCGGGCCAGAAGCTGATCAGCGGGATCGGCGCCATCCCCGGGGCCGCTGTCTACCCGCTGTACGAGGCACCGCCGACCAGCGCGCCAGGCGCTACCGGCGCGCCCAGGGCCGTCACCCCCGGCGGCGGCAAGAAGGGCACCGGCGGTGCGCGCGGGAACGTGATCGACCCGAAGGTGTACTACAGCAACACGGTCGTGGTCAGCTGCGCGAGCATGCGGGCGATCGGTGCGCTCGGTGAGTGCGCGCCCGGCCTCACGGATGTGCAGACCGTCGACGACTTGCTCTTCGACGACAACCCGACCTACCAGACCAAGCCGTTCGTAAGCCCGACCGACTCGGGCTACCCGGGCGACCCGACCAACCTGGGCTTGCAGACGGTGCTCGTCAAGGTCAACCGTCCGGCCACGCTGGAACGGGTGCGCACCTACCTCGCCGTGAACGCGCCGCCGCGAGTCGGCGGCGGCTACGGTGCATCGCCCACGCCACCGCGCACGTTCGGCGAGACGCTGCAGATCAGGATCGCCCGCGCGACCACGTTCGAACGGATCATGTACGCGGCGATCGCGCTCACGCTGATCGTGGCGGGGTGCAGCCTGGCGGTCACGGTTGGCGGCGGCCTGGTCGACCGGAGGCGGCCGTTCACCCTGCTCCGGGTCAGCGGCACCCCGACGGGCGTGCTGTCCCGCGTGGTGCTGCTCGAGGCGGCGGTGCCACTGCTCGCCGCCACCGTGATCGCGGCCGCGATCGCGTACGGCACGTCCGTGCTGGCATTCGTGCGGCTGGCGCCCGCCGGCACGGCGATACCCCAGCTCGGCCACGACTACTACACCATCATGGGCGTCGGCCTGCTCGTCGCTTTCGGCGTGATCACGGTGACGCTGCCGCTGCTGCGCCGGATGACGGCGCCGGCGACGGTCCGCTTCGAGTAGCCCGCGGGGGCGGCGCGCCGTGCGCGCCGCCCCCGCGTTGCTTACGAACTGGACCGGCTAGTAGTAGCCCAAGTTCACTTCGTTCTGCCAGGCGCCGCACGGAGTGCCGTAAATGGATTTGATGTAGCCGAGGCCCCACCTGATCTGGGTGGCGGCGTCGGTCTGCCAGTCCGCGCCCGCGGAGGCCATCTTGTCGCCGGGCAGGGACTGCGGAATACCGTAGGCGCCGGACGAGGCGTTCTCCGCGTACACGTTCCAAGTGCTCTCCCGCTCCCACAGGGAGTACAGGCAGGACCACTGGTCCTGGCCGAAGCCGAAGCTCGAGAGCATCCCCTTGGCGGTCGCCTGGGCGGCGGTCGGGTCGGCGGGAGCAGCGAGGGTGGCGACGCCGACGCCACCGGTCGTGTCGCCCGAGGTTGAGGACGTAGTGTTCTGCGCCATGATCTGCTCGGGGTCGGTCATCGTCGGCTTGGAAGCCACCGACAGCGTCTTGGCCGCCGCGGTCATCGCGATGAGCGTCTGCCGCTCCTGCTCAAGCAGGGCGACCGAGCCGCTGTTCCCAAGGCCGTCGATGGACTGGAAGAGGCTGGTCGCGCCCGTGCCCTGCGGGTGCATCACCTTGGCGGCGCCCCAGACCACGGCGACGAGCAGCAGGGCGAGGCCGGCGGCGGGCAGCGCGACGCCGGTCCGGCGGAACAGCCCGCGCTTCTTCCTGGCGCTCCGCGCACCGAACGAGCCGGTGCCCGTCTCGTTCGAGCGCGCGCTAACCGGGACGAGTTCAGTACCAGCCGAGTCATCTCCGTAAGTCCGCGTCTGCCCCGTCGACGCTTGCGGTCGTTCCTCAAGCGTCGCTGATCGATGTCGTGACAACGCAGTCCTTTCGGTCCATGTCGTGCATATAGCGCACCCATCCACCGCTGCCGATCAACGATGCCAGAAAGAAACATCCGCCGCTCGCGACTTCACCAAGAAAGAACGGACAGAAAACTTACCATTACGTGACGCCAATCACGGTGCATTACACGCAGCGTGACCTGGCTCGGCGAACTACGGGAGGATCGAACCGTGAGTGACGAATCGGTGCCGGATACGGATCCCTTCGCCCAGGCCGAGGCGAGCGCGGCGGCGCTGCGCGAGCGGTGCGGCGTCGACGGTTTCGACGCCGTCGTCGTGCTCGGCTCGGGTTGGCGGGACGCGGCCGACGCGATCGGCGTAGCCACGGCGGAAGTGCCACTCGCGGAAATCGGCGGGTTTAAGCAGCCGAGCGTAATGGGTCATACACCATCCGTTCGGTACATCGAGAAGGGGCAGCGGCGAATCCTGGTGTACCTCGGGCGCATTCATCTTTATGAGGGATATGACCCGCACACGGTCGCGCACGGCGTGCGCACCGCGATCGCGGCGGGCTGCCGCGCCGTCGTGCTGACCAATGCCGCGGGCGGCATCAACTCGGGCTACCCGGTCGGTGAGCCGGTACTGATCAGCGACCACATCAACCTCACCGGGCGCTCGCCGCTCTCCGGCCCGCTGCCCCCGGGGGTACCGTCGCGGTTTACCTCCCTTACGGACGCGTACTCCCGGCGGCTGCGCGACCTGGCCAGGGAGCTCGACCCGGCCCTCGCCGAGGGTGTCTACGCCTGCGTTCCCGGACCGCACTTCGAGACGCCCGCCGAGATCCGGATGATGCGGGCCGCGGGCGCCGGCCTGGTGGGCATGTCCACGGTCGTGGAGGCCATCGCGGCCAGGCACCTCGGCGCCGAGGTGCTTGGCATCTCCATCGTCAGCAACCAGGCGGCGGGCCTGTCCGGCGAGCCGATCGTCCACGAGAACGTGCTGGCCGTGACCAGTGCCGCGGCCGACCGGGTGGGCCGGCTGCTCGGCGAGTTGCTCCAGCGCATGTAGCGTCCCGCCGCGGGCGTCAGGTTTCGCCGGGCTGGCCTGGGTAGTTGGGCCGCGAAACTCGACCCGCGAGGAGCAGAAATGACCTATCCCGCATCGCCACGGGACGCGGCCACCAACCGCGTCCGGCCCGACTCCGCCCAGTTCTGGGCTGGTGTCGCGGCCACCGCAGTAGTCGCGGCGCTGATCGCCCTGGTCGGCATCCTCATCTGCAGATGGACGCTCAGCATCCCGATCCTGGCGCCCGCCGGGGACGGCGCATGGGGCAACGCGCACACCGCCGAGTACGCGCTTGTGGCGGGGCTGATCGCGATCATCGCGGGCGGCCTGCTCTACCTGCTGGTGCTCGGCACGCCGCAGCCCAACCTGTTCTTCGGCTGGATCATGGGACTGGCCACGCTGGCAGCGGTCGTGTACCCGTTCAGCACCTCGGCGCCACTCGAGCAGAAGGCCGCCACGGCCATCGTCAACCTGGTGCTTGGAATCGCGATCATGTCCCTGCTCACCGCGGTGGCGACCAGGGCGGTCCGCCGTCCGGTAGCGCCTCGCGGCGGTTACCGGCCCGACGATGGCTACGTGCCCGAGCCCCGCGGCAGCTACGAGCCCCGCGGCGACCAGTCCACCCAGCCAATCGACGACCCGTACGACCGCGGTCCCCGCCGCTACTAACGCGCTCGGCCTACCTAGTGCAGGTACTTCAGCAGGTGAACCACGTTCGGTGAGCCGAGTCCAGTGACAGCGTCCCAGCCCTTGCCGGCCGCGTACCCGGTGATCCGCACCGTGTTGTTGTCGGACCCGGCGACGGAAACGGTGTTGTTGCCGCGGGTAACGTCGTGGAAGACGTAGTCGTAGCGCGAGCCGTGCGCGAGTGAGTAGAGCGCGTCGTTCATGAAGCCGATCCGACGGCGCCCCAGTTGGTCCGCGAGCGCGACGATCGCGGCCCACTGCGGCGCGGCGGCGCTGCTCCCGCCGAACTCGTAGATGTTGCCACGTTGGCCGCCACGCCCTGGGACCACGCGATCAGCAGGCCGTTGTTGACGTCGCCGCTGTAAGAGATGTCGGGCACGCCGCGGCCGGCCGCGGGCACGAACCCGTTCTGGTAGGACGGGCGCTTGTACAGCCTGCTGTACCCGCCGCCGCTCGACCCGTACGAGTTGTTCCACGCCGTCTCCGACTTGTAGGTCCCGGCGGGTGGTTTCGCCGTGAGGCTGGTCGCGCCGACGCCGGTCACCAGCGGGTCGGCGGCGGGCAGGCTCGCCGACCTGATGTAGGTCGCGCCGTCGCAACTGGGCTGGGCGGCACCGTTGTCACCCGAGGCGGCGAGTACCGTCATGCCCTGGCCCGCGGCCTGCGCGAACAGCGTGTGTTCGGCCTTGACGACCGAGGCGGCCGCGCAGGACTCGGCCTCGCCGTAGCTCATGGAGAGAACGGAGCCGAGATGGTGGGCCACCACGTAGCGCAGCGCGTTCAACATGGCGGGGTCCTGGTCGTCCTTGGCGATGACCAGGTCAATCTTGGCCGCGGGCGCGACGGCGTGCGCCGACTCCACGTCGAGCGAGATCTCGCCGGACCAGCTCACTTCGTCGGCGTCGGCGGGGTTGAAGGCTGGCTTGCCGTTGGGGTAGACGATGCTGAGGTGCGCGCCCGGAAGCTTGAACGTGCCGTCCTCGACGCCAAGGTCCTGGGTGATCGTGGGGTTGCCGAAGGCGTCGACGAGCACGATGGTCTGCCCGGCGCCGCTCAGGTTCCTGGGGATGTCGTATGCCGTGGCGAGTTCCCGCGGCGTGTAGCAGTTGGGCGATGCACCGGGCTCCTGGCAGGTGAACTGGTAGGCGAAGTGCGAATGATCCCGGCCGACGTACCGGTAAGCCAGCGGGGAGCCGATTTCCGGAGTGACATGACCGGTCACGTCCGCCCCTGCGGGCAGGGTAATGGACGCGCCAAGCGGCACAATGGCGAGCGCCGACGCGATCCATGCCCGCGTCAATGCCGTCATAACATGACGAAAACGCATTTCATCGCCTCCCACGCGAACCACGACCGGACAAGACACGAATACCTATAACCGCCGTGTCGTTAACCTTGGACGATGGAGAAGCTGAGAACGCACTCGCCTTCCCTGCCCGAGCGGAACTTCGATAAGATCGCCGAGTTGTTCCCCGGTGTGATCACCGAGAGCCGGGACGCGGACGGCGCCGCGATCAGGGCCGTCGACTTCGACCTGCTGCGGCAGGAGCTGGCCGGGCGGGTCGTCGAGGGTCCCCGGGAGCGTTACCAGCTCGACTGGCCGGGCAAGCGGGAGGCGCTGTTCACGGCCAATGCCCCCGTCGCGAAGACCCTCAGGCCCGATCGCGCGGCGTCGGCCGGCTTCGACACCACGCGGAACATCTTCATCGAGGGCGACAACCTGGACGCGCTCAAGCTGCTGCAGGAGTCCTACCTCAACAAGATCAAGCTGATCTACATCGACCCGCCGTATAACACGGGCAATGACTTCGTCTACGACGACGACTTCGCCGAGACGACGGCGGAGTACCTCGCGCGGTCCGGGCAGGCGGATTCGCGCGGCGGCAGGCTGGTAGCCAACCCGGAGTCCAACGGCCGCTTCCATTCCGACTGGCTGAGCATGATGTACCCGCGACTCAAACTGGCGCGGAATCTGCTCGCGGAGGATGGCGCGATTTTCGTCAGCATCGACGCGACCGAGCACGCTAACCTCACCCGGCTGCTTATTGAACTGATGGGCGAGGAAAACTTCCGCGCCAACATCGTCTGGCAGAAGCGGTATACGCGCAGCAATAACACCAGGGACTTCACCGCCGTCGTGGAAAACGTCGTGGTCTTTTCCCGCGGCGACCAGTTCACCGTGAACCTGCTGCCGCGCACCGAAGCGGCGGACGCGCGGTACGCCAACCCGGACGGCGACCCGCGGGGCCCGTGGAAAGCCGCCTCCTTCCTTAATCCCGCATCTCCCGCGCAGCGCCCGAGCCTCTGCTACGAGATCAGGAATCCCAATACCGGGCAGGTCACCCGGCCAAGCGCGCGCGCCTGGCGCCGGACCCGGGCCGAGTTCGACCGCCTCGCGGCGGACGACCTGCTCTACTGGGGCGCCGACGGGCGCAGCCTCGTGCCCTCGGTCAAAGTGTTTCTCGCCGAGGCCCGCGGGCTGACGCCGACGAACTTCTGGAGCCACGAGTACGCGGGCCACACCGATGAGGGAGCGCGTGACCTGGCCGCGCTGATCGACGGCAAGGTGTTCGACAACCCGAAGCCGGTGAAGCTGATGAAGCGGGTGCTCGAGCACGCCACGGACGGATCATCGCTCGTGCTCGACTTCTTCGCGGGGACGGGAACCATGGCCCAGGCGGTGCTCGAGCTGAACGCGGAAGACGGCGGCGCGCGCCGCTTCATCGCCGTCCAGGTGGCCGAGGAGTGCGCCCGCGGGTCGGCGGCGGCCAAGGCCGGCTTCGCGACGATCGCCGACGTCGGCAAGGAGCGCATCCGCCGGACGGGCGAGGCAGTTCGAGCCGAGCGCGGTCCCCGGCGAGCCGGCGACACCGGCTTCCGCGTGCTGAAGGTCGACTCGACGAACATGGCCGACGTCCGTCGCCGCCCCCAACTCCTCAGGCAGGACGACCTCGCCCGCCTCGCCGAGACGGTGCACCCCGGCCGGACCGCGGAGGACCTGCTCTTCGAGGTCATGCTCGGCTGCGGAGTCGACCTCGGCGCGCCCATCGCGGCAGAAGAGATCGATGGCCGCGCGGTCTTCCTCGTCGCCGACGACGCGCTCATCGCCTGCCTGGCCGCGGATATTTCTCCGGCCGTGGTGCGGGACATCGCGCGGCGCGCGCCGGCGCGCGCGGTCTTCCTCGACTCGGGGTTCGCGACGGACGCCGACCGGATCGAGGCCGACCGGGTCTTCGCCCGCCTGTCGCCCGCCACCGAGGTGCGAGTGATCTAGGCCCGATGAAGCTCCTGTTCAAGGTCCAGCGGTATCAGACCGAGGCCGTCGACGCCGTGGCCGGCTGCTTCGCGGGTCAGCCGCGCCTTGCCGGGGCGGGCGGCGCCAACGCCGAGATCGCGCTCGGCCCGGTGCGGCTGCTTGAGAACATCCGCTCCGTGCAGCGCGGACGCGGACTGGCCGCGTCGTCCGCGCTTGCGCGCAGTCCGGCGGCCACCGCGCCCGACACGCCCAACCTCGACGTTGAGATGGAGACGGGTACCGGCAAGACCTACGTCTACATCAAGACGATCATGGAGCTGAACCGGCGCTACGGCTGGTCGAAGTTCGTCGTCGTGGTGCCGAGCGTGGCGATCCGCGAGGGCGTGGCCCGCTCGTTCGCCGCCACGGCCGAGCATTTCAGTCTTGCGTACGGGAGTAAGCCGAAGTCGTTCTGCTATAAATCCTCGCTGCTGCCGGAGCTTGAGCGGTTCGCGGCGGACTCCGGGGTGCAGGTGATGATCATCAACATCCAGGCGTTCAACGCGACCGGCCAGGACGACCGGCGCATCTACGACGTGCTCGACGCCCTCCAGTCCCGAAGGCCGATCGACGTGATCAGCGGGACCCGGCCGGTCGTCGTCATCGACGAGCCGCAGCGGATGGGCGCGGTCAAGTCGCTCGCGGCGCTTTCCCTGCTCAACCCGCTGATCGTGCTGCGGTACTCGGCCACCCACCGGGTCGCGCACGACAAGGTGTACCGGCTTGACGCCCTTGACGCCTACAACCAGCGGCTCGTCAAGAAGATCGCGGTGCGCGGCATCACCGTGCGAGGGCTGGCCGGGGCCGCCGCCTTCCTCTACCTGGACGCGATCGAGATCGTCCCCGGCGCAAGGCCGCGGGCGCGGGCGGAGCTTGAGGTGCGCGGCCCGTCGGGCGTCAGGCGGGTCTTCCGGCGGCTCGGACTCGGCACGGACCTGTGGTCGCTGTCCGGCGGCCTCGATGCCTACCGGGACCTGGTCGTCACCGACATCGACGCCGGCCGCGGGGTGATCGAGCTCAGCACCGGCGCGGTTATCGCCCTGGGGCAGGTCACGACCGACGTGACCGACGAGGTCAAGCGCCGCATTCAGATCCGTGAGGTCATCGCGGCTCACCTGGAGAAGGAGCGCGCGCTCTTCCCGCTCGGCGTCAAGGTGCTCTCGCTGTTCTTCATCGACGAGGTCGTCAAGTACCGGGACTACGGCCGGGCGGACACGCTGGGCGCGTACGCGCGCTTGTTCGTCGCCGAGTACCGCGCGCAGGTGAGGGAACTGCTCGGCGCCGACCAGGGCGCGGGCGGGTACCCGGGGTACCTCGCGGCCATCCCGGTCGAGCGCACCCACCGGGGGTACTTCTCCGTCGACAAGAAGACCGGGCGATCCATCGACGGTGAAGTCACCCGCGGGGGCGAGTCCGCCGATGCCGCCGCCTACGACCTCATCCTGCGGGACAAGGAACGGTTGCTGTCGCTGGAGGAGCCGGTGCGGTTCATCTTCTCCCACTCGGCCCTGCGCGAAGGCTGGGACAACCCCAACGTGTTCGTCCTCGGGATGCTGAAGAGGAGCGACAGCACGGTTTCCCGGCGGCAGGAGATCGGGCGGGGGCTGCGGCTGTCCGTCGACCAGCACGGGCGGCGGACGGACGACCCGGCGAGCGTGCACTCGATCAACGAGCTGACGGTGGTGACGGACGAGTCGTACACCGCCTTCGTCGACGGGCTGCAGCGCGAAGTGAGCGAGTCACTCGGCACCCGGCCGCCCGGTGCGAGCGCTTACCCGCGGCCGGCCGACGGGCGGCGGAGCAAGCCGCCCGCGCTGGACGTGCACGTCGGCGCGCGGCGGCTCGCCGACCGGGTTGCGGTCGACTCCGCCGACCTGATCGGCCGGTGCGTCGCCGCGCTCGACGGCCGGCTCAAGGTCGCGGGGCTGCGGTACGT
>Ga0102924_1003988_pt1 | contig 15172 bp, 14 predicted proteins | sample PaiPotPPM11metaG_FD_80116 | JGI IMG/M metagenome (GOLD analysis project Ga0102924, IMG submission 80116) | Iron sulfur acid spring bacterial and archeal communities from Banff, Canada, to study Microbial Dark Matter (Phase II) - Paint Pots PPM... ... | reverse complement strand
GCCATCACCGGCCGCCCGCCGCGGGGGGCGGGGAGGGGAACATCACCTCCCACGTCATCGGCGCCCGGCTGGCCGGATCCTGGGCGAGGATGTCGTGGAGGATCGTGGTGCCCGTGCGTGGCATCCCAATGATGAAGACGGGCTTGACGATCTTCTGCTCGGCGATCTCGGGCAGCCGCTTCCGGTCTTCGACGTAGTGCAGCCGGTTGACGGTGTGGAGCAGGACGCGCTCGCTGGCGATCATCCGGCCGATGTCGTTGAGGTCGGCGTCGGCGGCGATCGACTCGAGGAGGCGCTCGAGGGGATCGATGTACGGTCCCTCGCCCAAGTCCTCCAGGCGGCCGGCTCGCGCCGACGCCTCAGCCAGCGCCGAGTCGACCTGCAGCCCGGCCACGCCCTCCGTCATCGACCCTCCATCGGCTGCCCGGGGCTGAGGGTCGTCGCCCACATCTGCTCGAGGCCCGGCCTCAGCGCCCGGTCGACGAGCTCGATGCGCGGCCCCGTCCGGGAGCGGTGAAACGCCCACGACGGCGTGCCATCGGGGCGGGTGCCGGTGGCCTCGGCGGTGAATCCCCACCGCTCCAGCTCGGCTGCGTCCCCGGCGACGTCGTCCGACCAGTACCCGAGGTGGTGGATGCCGGAGCCTGCCGCCGGGACCCAGAGGGTGCCGGGGATGGTCTGGATGACCTCGACGCGAGGCGGGTGGCGCGAGTACACGAACCGGAGCGGGATTTCGGCGGTGCCGGCCGGCAGCACGACCCTGAGCGGGCCGTCGAACATGGCGCACCACTCGTAGCCGAACAGCTGGCTGAGCGCGGCAAGTGCCGCGGGTAGATCGTCGACGACGATGCCGACGTGGAACTGGTCCTCGGCCTTCACGGTTCAACCACGACAGGTGGGCACAGGTTGTCGCGACCCCGCCGGCACGCGGCGCAGTCTATGCATGGGCAGGGACAGCGCTGTCGCCCTGCGGCCGCTACCGTTCGCGGACGTCCGCCAGTGCACAGGAGCCGAGCGATGCCAATCGACCGCCGGGACTCTCCCTATAGTCGCGGCAACCGCTATGACCGGCTGCCCATCCCGATGGTCACGGAACATTGCATCCCGGTCGACGCGGGAGCGGTCCAGCTCGTGGTGGAGTCCCGGAAGCTGACCAACGAGATCATCGAGGATGCGTTCACCGGCGTCGTCGATGCCGGCATCCCGTTCGACGATTTCGGTGCCACGCTCCACGTCTGCGGAACGGCCGACGGTCTCGAGCACCTGCGCTTCGACTGCTTCGAGAACGAGCCGCACTACCACTACATCGACCAGGCGGCCGTTGCCAACACCGTGGTACGGATCGACGAGCTGGCGGTCGGCGACCCCATCGACTTCTCGCTGACCTGCGTGGAGCACCACCTCCCCGAGATGCTCCGCCACTGCGGCGTCTCCGGCCTGGCCGACGAGGTTGCCGCCCAGCCCGACAAGGTGCGCACCGCGGTCGCCCAGGTCCGCGGGCTCATGGCCAAGGCCCGCTACACCATGGCCTGACCCGCCCGCTCAGACGCGGGGCGCCCCGAGGGTGCAGTAGTACTTGGCGGTGTCGGGGCGGGCGGTGAACACCTCGTTCACGGTCGAGAGGGGCCGGGCGGGGGCGCCGGCCGGGTGCAACGACGGCTTGGGAGGCAAGCCGAGGTAGGCCCGCACCTGGGGCTCGAGCTCGACGACCCAGAACCCGCCGGTCGCGGTCGCGAACCAGATCTGCCCCGTCTGGGGCAGGTAGCGGACGTGACCCCACGCCTGGTCGAGGACGGCAGGGCCGGCCGCAGTCTTCATGGCGCCCGGGTTGAAGTAGGCGACCTCGGTGGGGTGGTGGGGATCGCGGAGGTCGGCGATGCGGAGGCCGGCGTTCCACATGGAGAGCATGGCGAAGGTGGTGTGGGCCGGATCGTCGACGTCGTGGTAGTGGACGCTGGCGTTGACCTGGTCGGCGACCTGGGTGGCGCAGTTGGCGGGGTCATTGATGGCGAGGCGGAACTGGCTGATCCGCATGATCGGATGTCGCGGGTCGGTGACGTCGCTGAGCCAGGGCTGGGCGGCACCGCCGACGGGATTGAGATAGGCGTCGACACATCCCTTGGCCAAGGGGTCGACCACGCTCTCCTCCGAGTGCAGCGCGTACGTCCGGCCGCCGATCGTGCCCAGCCTGATCGAGTGGCCTCGGCCCTGGACCTGGCTCAGGACGACGGGCGGGCGGGCCGGCCAGTGGGAGACGTCGACGATGGTGAAGGTCTGGTACTCCGGGGTCTGGCTACCGAGGTAGAGGATGTTGCCGTCGGGGCTGGTCCAGACCTCGTGGGCGAGGTACTGGGCGGGCTTGGACCCGTTCTGGGGGATCTGGGCGTCGAGGTTGCCCAGGAAGCGGGGATGGACGAGATCGGTGATGTCCAGCGCCTCCGTCGGGAGGGTGGCGTAGATCCTCCGGCCGTCGGGCGAGAACGTCAGGTTGTGGATGTTGCTCGGCCATGTGTAGGTGGTGACGAGCCGGGGGTGGGCGCAGTCCCGGACGTCGTAGATGTCCATCGGGGCCGGGATCCCGGGCGTCAGGCCGTACCGGCCGGCGGCGAGGACCGCCCGGTTGGGCCCCGTCCAGGCGTTGAGGGTCTCGATGGTGAGGTCGGAGCCATATCCGTGGAGCGTCCCCACCTGGCGGGGGCGGCGGGGATCGGAGACGTCGACGACGGCGATGCCGTCGCCCTCCCCCGCGACGTAGGCGCAGGTACCCGACCAGGCCATGTTGGCGTTCCCGCCCCGGTCGCCCAGCGAGGTGTGCCCGACCACGTCGAGGCCGCAGTTGTAGCCCTGCTCGGCCCGCCCATCGAGCTGGTCGACGCGGGGGACGTCACCCTGGATCCCCGTCTCGGGCAGGTCGCGGGCGCCGCACGCCACGCCGCCGGCGGTATGGGCCGACGGCTGAATGGCGGACGGGCGAGCCGTGGGACCCGACGACGAGGGGGAGAGGGCGCGGGCGGCGGCCGGGACGGCGAACAGCCCACCGACCAGCGCGATCACCAGGACGACGCGGCCCACGGCGTGCTATTCGACGCCCGGCGGCGGCCGTCCTGTCGCGATCGTCCCGATTTGCCCGGCCGGCCGTACCGCACACCCCTCGCCGAGCGGCGATCCCCTCAACCGCTGGTGAGGGCCGCGCAGACCCCGCCGTCGACGAGGATGTCGATGCCGTTGACGAAGCTGGCTTCGTCGGAGAGCAGGTACCGAACGGCGGCGGCAACCTCCTCCGGTAGGCCGACGCGCCCGAGCGGCGTCCGATCGACCAGGTGGGCCATGATCGGATTGCTCTCGGCCTCGATCTGGCCCATCGGGGTGTCGATGATCCCCGGGGAAACGGAGCACACCCGGGCCCCGGCGCCGCCGTAGCGCACCGCCTCCCGGTGGACGAGGCGGTGGACGCCGTGCTTGGCCCACGAATAGGCCATGCCGGAATCCTCGATGGCGGAGCCCAGGGCGTCATGGAGCCGGTCGAGGAGCTCGGGGTCCAGGGGGGCATCGATCACGGCTTCGGCCCCCGGATCCCACGGCGTCGGGGCGAGCAACGGTGCCATGGAGGCGAAGCAGACGACCGCACACCCCTGGGTGGCCAGCGGCCGGAGGGCCTCGAGGAGCATGGCCGTTCCCACCAGGTCGACCGTCAGGATCCGGCGCCAGTCGGCCATCGAAGGCGAGATCCCGGCGGCGTGGGCCACCGCCCGGAGCGTGCCGATGCCCTCGATCCTCGATGCCAGGCGGTCGAGGCCGGCACGGTCGGTGACGTCGACGACGAACGGCTCGACGCTCACCCCGGGGTGGGAGCCGGAGAGGCGGGCAGCGGCATCCGAAGCCGATCGCTCGTCGAGGTCGACGACCACCAGGGCGTCGACCAGCTCCACCATCCGGCCGGCACACGCCAGCCCCATGCCCCGGCCGGCGCCGGTCGCAACGCCGACCGTGGTCATGGGTTGCCCGGTGTCCTCACGACGTGACCACCGGCAGCTTCTCCCAGCCGCGCACCGTCGAGGTGCGGGCCTGGACGGCGTTGTCGTAGTCGACCTCCCATTCCGGGAAGCGCTTGAGCACCTCGTCGAGAGCCACCCGGCCCTCCAGCCTGGCCAGCGCGGCACCGAGGCAGAAGTGGAGCCCGTACCCGAAGGCGAGGTGGTGGTCGATCTTGCGGTGGACGTCGAAGCGGTCACCGTCGGGGAACTGGCGATCGTCGCGGTTGCCCGAGCCGTTCAGCAGGAGCATGGCGGAGCCGGCGGGCACCACCTGCCCGTGGAGCTCGACGTCGGTCGTCACGTAGCGGGCCTGGACGGGCGAGGGCGCCTCGTAGCGGAGCACCTCCTCGATGGTGTTGGGGATCAGGTCCCGCTGCTCGGCCACTTCCCGGCGCTGGTCGGGATGCTCGGCGAGCACCTTGCCGGTCCAACCGATGAGCCGGGTGGTGGTCTCGTTGCCGGCGGCGGCGAGGAGATTGACGAAGTTGAGGACCTCCTCGCGGGTGAGCCGGCGCCGCGTCCCCGCCTCGTCTTCGAACTCGGCCATCAACAACTCGGTCATGAGGTCGTCCGACGGGTGCTGGGCCCGCCAGTCGATGTAGTCACCGAAGCTGCTCGCCTGGGCGGAGCCGAAGTCGTCGGCGAACGTCGGCATCGTCCCCTCTTCGAGCCGCAGGCCTTCGTCGATGCGGTCCCGGATGGCGACCTGATCCTCCTCCGGGATGCCGAGCAGCATCCCGATGGTGCGCATGGGCATGTCGGCGCCGAGGTCCCGGATGAAATCGAAGCCGCCGCTGCCCACCAACGGGTCGAGGGAGCGGGCGCAGAACTCCCGCACCTTCGGCTCGATGGCGTTCATCTTGCGGGGCGTGAAGACGCGCGAGAGGAGGCCGCGGTGCCGGTCGTGCCCAGGGGGGTCCTCGAAGATGATCGACCCGGGCGGGATCTCGATGTCGGACTTGATGATCTCGAGGACGCTGCCCCTGGCCGAGCTGTAGGTCTTCGCGTCGACGAGTCCCCGCTCGACGTCGTGGAAGCGGCTGAGGGCGTAGAAGTCGTAGCGTTCGTTGAAGTACAGGGGCCGCTCCTCGCGGAGGCGGCTCCAGATCGGGTACGGGTCGGCGTCGATCTCGAAGTCGTAGGGGTCGTAGTACACGTCCGGGCTGGTCGTGGTCATTTCGGGCCCCCTCACTTGGCGCAGGTCCACCAGTGTAGACGACGGTTACACTCGCTCAAGAGGCTCGTTCTCAGGTATCAGAAGGAGCGTGCAGATGCGGATCGGCCTGATGGTCGGCCCCGAGCGGGGGCGGTACTCGACCAAGGTGGACCGCCTCCGTGCCGACGCCCGCTGGGCCGAGGAGGCGGGCCTGTCCACGGTCTGGATCCCGCAGATCCCCGACGAGTTCGACGCCCTCACCGCGGCCGCCCTGGTCGGTGCCGGGACGTCGCGCATCGAGATCGGCACGGCGGTGGTGCCCGTGCAGCCCCGACACCCCGTCGCCCTCGCCCAGCAGGCACTGTCGGTGCAGGCCGTGTGCGGAGGACGTCTCTCGCTGGGGCTGGGGGTATCCCACCATTGGGTCATCGAGGACATGCTCGGTCTGCCCTACGACCGCCCGGTGGAGACCATGGGTGCCCATCTCGACGTGCTCGAGCAGGCCTTCCGGGGTCCGGGCATGGTCGACGTCGACAACGGGTTCTTCCGTGTCCACAACCCGCTGGACATCACCGACATCAGGCCGACGCCCGTCCTCCTGGCCGCCCTGGGCCCCCGCATGCTGCGGCTTTGTGGCGAGCGCACGGCCGGAACGATCCTGTGGATGGCCGACGAGAGGGCCATCGGCTCCCACGTGGTCCCCCACCTCACGCGAGCGGCGCAGGCGGCCGGACGCCCGGCGCCGCGGGTGGTCGCCGGGATCCCCGTGTGCCTGTGCCGCGACGACGAGATCGGTGCGGCCGTCGCCCGCACCAACCGCATCCTCTCGGAGGCCGAGGTGTCGCCCAACTACCAGAAGCTGCTCGACCACGGCGATGCCCGCCAGGTCGGCGACATCCTGGCGGCCGGGAGCGAGTCGACCATCGAGAAGCGCCTGCGGGGGTTCGCCGACGCGGGCGTCACCGACCTGTCGGTCCGCGTGGTGCCGATCGGCGGAGACCGCGACGAGCTCGTGGCGTCGTCCCGCCGCACCCGCGAGCTGCTCGCCGCCCTGTCTTCGGGGTCGCCGGAACGGGCGACGTAGACCGGCGATCGCACAGTGGCGACGTCACCTGTGCACATGTACTCTCCGACAGACAGAGTCATGTTCTCCACCGAGAAGGGGGGGCAGATGTCGGAGCGAACGCTCGACATTCCGCTGTTCGACGCGGACAACCACCTCTACGAGACCCGGGAGGAGCCGGCGCCCCGCGTGGAGCTGATGGACGAGCAGGGCATCGACCGTTGCCTGCTGTTCCCGACGCTGGCCAGCCTGGTCGAGGAACGGTTGCGTGACAGTCCGGACCTGATCCACACCGTGGTGCGCGCCCTGGACGAGTGGCTCTACGAGAGGTGGCAGTTCGACTACGAGGGACGGATCTTCACGACGCCGGTGATCACCCTCCCCGTCGTCGACAAGGTGATCGAGGAGCTCGAGTGGGTGCTCGAGAACCCGGTCGAGGTGTTCAAGCGCAACATCTCCATCAGTCCGTTCTGGGAAGAGGACCTCGCCGGACTGGACGACGAGTCGGTCCGCAAGATCATGGGTGGGAACCTCGCCCGCTTGATGAACGTGGAGGATGCGGTCCTGCGGTGAGCACGATCCCGGCGATGGCCCGTGGCACGACCGCCCGGTGGGGCGAGCGGCCGGCCGTCGTCGATGGCGACACCCGGCTCACCTACGCCGAGCTAGGGGCGCAGAGCCGAGCGTTCGCGGCTGCGCTCGTGGCCTCGGGCGTCGAGCGGGGGGACCGGGTGGCGATCTGGGCGTTCAACAGCGCCGAGTGGGTCGTCGCCGCCCTCGGGCTGCTGGAGGCCGGAGCCGTCCTCGTGCCGGTCAACACCCGGTTCAAGGGCGCGGAGGCTGCCGACATCCTGGCCCGGAGTGGCGCCCGTGCGCTGGTGACGGTCACCGACTTCCTCGGAACCGACTACGTGGCGATGCTCCGCGCCACCGGGATGGCGCTGCCTCGGCTCGCCACCACCGTGGTGGCGCGGGGCGACGCGCCGTCGGGGACGGTGTCATGGCGCGAGTTCCTGGGCCGGCCAACAGACGAACACCTGGCCGAGGTCGAGCGGCGGAGCACCGCCCTCGGTGAGGACGACGTGTCCGACATCCTCTTCACCTCGGGGACCACGGGCGTGCCCAAGGGCGTGGTCCAGACCCACGGCCGGACCCTCCGCGTCGCCGGTGACTGGGTGGCGATGACCGGCCTCTCCGCCGGAGACCGATACCTCATGGTCAACCCGTACTTCCACATGTTCGGGCTGAAGGCGGGGATCCTCGCTTCGGTGGTCGCCGGCGCCACCATGCTTCCCGTGGGGGTCTTCGACGTCGACCGCGTGCTGGCCCGGATCGCCGCCGAGCAGGTGACCGTGCTGCCGGGGCCACCGACGCTGTACCAGTCGATCCTCGATCACCCGGAGCGAGATCGTCACGACCTGTCGAGCCTGCGGATCGCCGTGACCGGCGCCGCCGACATCCCGGTCGAGCTCATCCGCCGGGTCGTCAGCGAGCTGCCGTTCCCCACCGTCATCACCGGCTACGGGCTGACCGAGGGCGGCACGGCTACCGCCACCTCGCCCGGCGACGACCTCGAGACCATCGCCACCACCGTGGGCCGCCCCCGCCCCGGCTTCGAACTGCGCCTCGTCGACCAGGACGGCACCGAAGTGCGGGCCGGCGAGCCCGGGCAGGTCCTCCTCCGGGGCGGGAGCATCATGGCCGGCTACCTGGACGACCCCGAGGCCACCGCCGAGGCCTTGTCGGCGGACGGGTGGCTGCGGACCGGCGACATCGGCGTCCTGACCGCTTCCGGCTGCCTCCGCATCGTGGGGCGGGCCAAGGACATGTTCATTGTCGGGGGCTTCAACGCCTACCCGGCCGAGATCGAGAACGCCCTCCTCCGCCATGCCGGCATCGCCCAGGCGGCCGTGGTCGGCATCCCCGACGAGCGCCTCGGCGAGGTCGGGATGGCGTTCGTGGTGGTGCGGCCGGGTGCGGCGGTGACCGGGTCCGAGCTCATCGAGTGGAGTCGCCAGCAGATGGCGAACTACAAGGTCCCCCGGGTCGTGGAGCTGCTCGACGAGCTGCCGATGAACGCGACGGGCAAGGTGATGAAGGACGTCCTGCGGGAACGGTGGATGGCCCGAGACCACGCCGGTCGGGCCCCCGGTAACTAGGGCTGCGCAGCCCGGGCCAGGAGGCCGCGGGCGATCACCAGGCGTTGGATCTCGTTGGTGCCCTCACCGATCACCATGAGCGGGGCGTCCCGGTAGAAGCGCTCGATGGGCAGATCGGTCGTGTACCCCACGCCGCCGTGGATCCGGAGGGCCTCGGTCGCCAGCTCGAGGGCGGTCTCGCTGGCGAAGAGCTTGGCCATTCCGGCTTCGACGTCGCAGCGCAGACCGGCGGCTTTGCGCTCGGCGGCGCTGCGGGTGAGGAGGCGGGCCGCCTCGAGGCGGGTCGCCATGTCGGCGAGCTTCAACTGGATGGCCTGGTGCTCGGCGATGGGCTTGCCCATGGTGATCCGCTGCTGGGCGTAGGCGAGCGCGGCCTCAAAGGCGGCGCGGGCGACGCCCACCGCCCGCGCCGCGATGTTGATGCGGCCGACCTCGAGGACGCCCAGGATCAGGGGCAGACCCCGGCCGGCATCGCCGATCAGGTTGGCGGCGAGGATGCGGTGGTCAACGTAGGCCATCTCCACGGTCTCGACCCCCTTGTAGCCGAGCTTGCCGACGTGCTTGCCGACCGAGATGCCCTCGAACCTCTCACCGGGTTCCTTCTCGACGATGAAGGCGGAGATGCCCTCCTCGGTCCGGGCGGCGAGGGCGACGACGCCGGACCGCTCGCCGTTGGTGACCCACGCCTTGGTCCCGTTGATGACGTACTCGTCGCCGTCGCGTCGGGCCCGGCAGGAGATGTTGCGGGTGTCACTGCCGGCATCGGGCTCGCACAGCGACAGGGCGCCCCGGCGCCGGCCGGCCGCCATGGACGGCAGCCAGCGCTGCTTCTGCTCCTCGGTGCCGTGGTCCATGATCAGGGTGGCGGCGATCGTGTGGGTGTTGATGATCCCGGTGAGGCTCATCCACCCGTAGGCCAGTTCCTCGATCACGGCGATGTAGGTGAGAAGGTCGAGCCCGAGCCCGCCGTAGGCCTCCGGGACGGTGATCCCGAACAACCCCATGTCCCGCATCTGGGAGACGATCTCGACGGGGAACCGGTCCTCACGCTCGAGCCCGGACGCGACCGGCACCACCTCCCTGGCGACGAACCTTCGAACCGCCTCGGTGATCTCGTCCCGGACGCCGGGATCGGTGGGGCCCATGGAGTAGAACACTACTACCCAACTTGGGTTGACCTGAATCTCAGAACCGAGAAGAATGTTTCCAATGGCGGCCCTGTTGCACACCGGGCTCGAGCGGGCCGCGGAGCGGTTCGGCGATCGCGACGCGATCCGGGCAGGGGACAGCCGGTGGAGCTTCCGCGACCTCGACGCGGCGAGCAGCGCCTTCGCCCGCCACCTGGCGGCGGCCGGTGTCGCCTCACACCAGCGGGTGGCGGTGATGACGTCCAACCGGCCCGAGTTCGTCGTGGCCGTCCACGGCATCAGCAAGGTCGGGGCGGCCGCCGTCCTCCTGAGCCCGGCGTGGAAGGCGGTCGAGGTCGGGCATGCGCTCGAGCTGACCGGCCCCGTGCATGCCGTCGCCGACGGCGCGGCGGTGGCGCTGCTGGCCGGGCGCCTGCCCGTCACCGACCTCGACGACGAGGTGGCTCGGCACGCAGCCCCGGCCGGCGAGCCGAGCCCCCGGGCCGCCCCGGTGGCCGGCGGGGACGAGTCGGTGCTGGTGTTCAGCTCGGGCACGACCGGGCTCCCCAAGGCCGTCCGGCACACCCACGACTCGATGTGGCACGCCACCAGGCACTGGTGCGAGGTCCTCGCCCTCGGTCCCGACGATCGCTTCCAGGTGGCCACCCCGCCGTCCCACATCCTCGGGCTCCTCAACCTGCTGGCGGCCGCCGAGGCGGGGGCGACCGTGCGGTTGCACCTCCGGTTCGACCTCGACGAGATCCTGGGCCGCATCCAGTCCGAGCGGATGACGCTCGAGATGGCGGTGGCGCCGATCGCCCTGGCCATGGCCAACCACCCCAACATCGAGGACTTCGACCTGTCCTCGCTGCGCTATGTCATGTGGGGGGCGACACCGGTGAGCGAGAGCGTGGCCCAGGTGGTCACCCGGCGAACGGGCGTGCGCTGGCTGCCGGCCTACGGCGCCAGCGAGGTACCGGTCATCGCCTGCAACCCGGTCGGGAGCCCCGACCGGTGGCGGCTCGACTCCGCCGGCCTCCCCCCGGCGGGGGTCGAGCTGAGGGTCGCCGATCTGGAGAGCGGGGAGATCCTGCGCCCCGGTCAGGTCGGCGAGCTCCAGGTCCGGAGCCAATCGGTCATGGCCGGGTACCTGCCAGGGGCGGCGACGGCCGAGGCGTTCGCCGGCGGGTGGTACCGCACGGGGGACGTCGGTTGGCTTGAGCCCGAGGGGTGGGTCCATCTCACCGACCGCTCGAAGGAGATGATCAAGGTCAACGGCTTCCAGGTGGCGCCGGCCGAGGTGGAGGCGGTCCTCCTGGGCCACCGGGCCGTCCTCGACTGCGCCGTGTTCGGCATCCCCGACGAGCGGGCCGGTGAGGTGCCGGTGGCCGCCGTCCAGCTCGACCCGGCGCAGGCCCTGGGCGAGGGCGAGCTCGAGCAGCTCGTCGCCGGCTCGCTCGCCACCTACAAGCACCTGCGCCACGTGGTGGTGGTCGATGCCATACCGCGGCTCCCGTCCGGCAAGGCCCTCCGCCGCACCCTCCGCGACGAGTGGGCCCCCCGGCTGGCCGTGGGCGGGCGAGGCGACTGATGGATGTACGCCTGACCCCGGATCAGCAGGCGCTCCGAGACGCGGCCGCCCAGCTGGCCGGTCGCCTCGGCCCGCGGACCGTCAGAGAGCTCGACGACGAGACCCGCGCCGCCGAGCTCGGTGCCGCCTTGTCCGCATCGGGCTGGCGGGAGCTGCGCGTCGCTGACGATGACGGCACGCCGCTGGCGTCGGGCGTGGAGGCGGCCATCGTGGCCGAACAGCTCGGTCGCGGCCTGGCTGACGCCCCGTTCATCGGGCCGACGCTGGCGGCCGAGCTCCGCCGCCTCGCCCTCGCGCCACCGGCCGGCGTCGACGAGACCGTCATGCTCGCCCCCCGCCTGGCCGCGCTGGCCTCGGGTCCCGAGGGCGCGGTGGCGATCGACGCCCGCGGCGCCGGATCGGCGCTGCTGGTCCTCCCGACCGGTGACGGCTACGCGCTGGCGGCCGCCGAGCTCCCCGTCGACCAGGTCGACGTGCGGACCGACCTCACCCGCCCGACGGCCGTGCCGTCGGGGACGGTCACCCGTCTGCCCGGCCCGCTCCGGACGCTCACCGGCGACGACCTGGCCACGTGGACGGCGCTCGGGCTGGCCCTCGCCTGCGCCGACCTGGTCGGGACCATGCAGGGCGCGGTGCAGCTGGCCTGCGACTACGCCGTCGCCCGCCGGCAGTACGGCGCGGCGATCGGGTCGTTCCAGGCCGTCCAGCACCTGCTCGCCGACGCCTTCGTGTCAATGGAGGGATCGAGGAGCGTGGCCCTCCACGCCGCATGGGCGGTCGACGCCCTGCCCGCCGACGACGCGCTGGCCGCCGCCTCGGTGGCCAAGGCCTACTGCGCCCGGGCCGGCCGCACCGTCTGCGAGACCGCCATCCAGGTCCACGGCGGCATCGGGAACACCTGGGAGTGCCTCGCCCACGTGTTCCTGCGGCGGGCGTTGCTGTCGAGCGACACCCTCGGCGGCACCGGCGACAGCCTGGCGCGCGTGCTCCACCACCACCGGATCGGGAGGTAGCGGTGGACTTCGGCGACTCGCCCGCCGAGGCCGAGTTCCGCGCCCGCTTGCGCGCCTGGCTGCGGGACAACACCCCCGCCCTGCCGGCGTCCTCGACCGACGACGAGTACTGGGCCGGCCAGGCCCAGTGGCACCGATCGCTCTATGACGCCGGCTTCTTCGGCCTGTCGTGGCCGGTGGACATCGGCGGGCAGGCGCTGCCGAGCGTGTACGACGTGATCGTCGATGCCGAGCTCGCCGCCGCCGGCGCGCCACCGCGGCCGAGCCTCGGCTACCTGGTCGAGGGCATCGTCGAGCACGCCAACGAGGACGTGAGGCAGCGCTTCCTCCCGGGGATCGTCAACGGGCGCGACCGGTGGTGCCAGGGCTTCAGCGAGCCCGAGGCAGGGTCGGACCTCGCCTCCCTGCGCACCCGCGCCGACCGGGACGGGAGCGACTACGTCATCCACGGCCACAAGGTGTGGACCAGCTACTCCGACGACGCCGATTGGTGCCTGGTGCTCGCCCGCACCGACCACGAGGTGCCGAAGCACAAGGGCATCTCGGCGTTCGCCGTGCCGATGGGCCAGCCCGGCGTCGAGCAGCGGCCGCTGAGGATGATCAACGGCATCACCAAGGAGTTCGGGGAGGTGCTGTTCGACGGAGCCCGGGTCCCCGCCGCCAACATGATCGGTGGCCCGGGCGAGGGCTGGGCCCTGGCCATGACCGTCGTGAGCCACGAGCGGGAGCCGGGCGAGCTGGGCTATGTCGCCCGCTACACGAAGCTGGTGGAGGCGCTTGCCGGGCGGGTGCGGGGCGATCCCTCGCGGTTCGGGGCCGAACAGGTCCGCGACCTCGGGTGGGCAATCGTGGAGTCCGAGATGCTCCGGCTCCACGTCATCCGCCGCCTCTCCGACCGTCTCGACGGCATGTCCCACGGGCCCGAGGGATCGGTCGACAAGCTGTTGATGACGTCGGTCGAGCAGGCGGTAGGCCACGCGGCGGTCTCGATCGGCGGAGCCGGCCACGGAGGCGGCGACGACACCTGGCTGAAGGTGTACCTCTACAGCCGGGCCCAGAGCGTGATGGGCGGCACGTCACAGATCCAGCGCAACCTGGTGGCCCGGCGCATCCTGGGCCTGCCGGCCTGAGGACGTACGAGCCGGCGCTCACAGCGGCAGTTGGGCGGGCAGTTGCCGGGTGACGAGCAACTCGGTGCCGAGGGCGGCCGTCAGGGCGTGGGAGGCGCCGAGGAGCTGGTCGAGCACGAGGGCCCGCCGGACGTACCCGTGCAGCGGGTGCTCGGTGGTGAAGCCGATCCCGGCGAGAACCTGCTGGGAATGGCGGGCGACGGCGCGTGCGCCGCGGCCGGACGCCGCCTTGGCCATGGCCGCCGACACCGGAGACGCGTCGCACCAGGCGGCGTCGAGGAGGGCCTCGGCCGTCTCGATGGCGACGAGGGCCTCCGCCAGGCGGTGGCGGACAGCCTGGAACCGGCTGATGGGCCGGCCGAACTGCACCCGCTCGAGCGAGTGCACCCGGGCGAGCTCGAGCATCGTCCGCGATGCACCCACCAGCTCGTGGCCGATGGCGATCTGGCCCATCGAGACCGCGCCAGCCCAGTCCGGGACGGGGTCGGTTGGGAACCCGCCGCCGGCGACGTCGGCGGAGACCTCCAGCAGCCCGAGCCCGGGGTCGACGCCCCGCACCTGGCGCAGCGTCAGCGCCGGCACGGGGACGACGACGATGACGTCCTGGTCACCGGCGCGGGCGACCACGACGGCCGTTGGCCGGTTCGCCAGTGCCGCCGTCGCCAGGCCGGCAACGGTGAGGCGATCGCCGTGGAGCCGGCCGGGCGGGTGCCATTGGGCCAAGGCGGGGAGCACGACGCCGGCGCCCGCGTTCCCCCGAAGCCCACCGAGCCCCCGGACCAGGACGTGATCGATCGCCGACGAAGTGGCGCCGGCCGACCCCTGGAGCCCGAACAGGAGTGAGACGGCCGTGCGGGGATCGCTGGCCAGCGCGTCCGGCCATCCCAGCTCCTGGAGGGCGGCGTCCAGCGCCGGCCCGGTGCGGTCACCGGTGGCGTGGCGGAGGCTCCGCTCGAACAGATCGAGGTCGTGGCCGTCCATCACCGGTCGCTCCCGAGGTCGAGGAGCCGGCGGGCGATGATGTTGCGCTGGATCTCGGCACTGCCGCCGTAGATGGTCGCCGCCCGGGAGTAGAGGAAGCCGGTACGCCAGCGCCGGCCCGCCGGGTCGTCGCCGATCGTGACGGCGGCGGGAAGGCCGTCGGCCACCAGGTCGTACAGCGCCTGCTCGGCCGAGGCCAGCATGATCTTGTCGATCGAGGTCTCCGGCCCGAGCCGCCCGCCGGCGGCCAGCCGGTGCTGGGTGGCGCGGGAGCGGGCCCGGAACGCGTACAGCAGCTGGGTCACCTCGCCGAGCTCGCCGGCGTCCAGGGCGCCGGCCGGTGCCGCGTCGAGCAGCTCCTGCAGGCGGCGGTGGAGGTAGGCGGCCCGGTGCCACAACGCCGTGCTCCGCTCGAACGGCAGCAGGTCCATGGCCAGGGCCCAACCCTGGCCCTCCTCGCCGAGGGTCCGGTCGAAGGGCACGGCGACGTCGTCGAAGAACACCTCGCAGAACTCCGGGACCCCGTGCATGGTCTCGATCGGACGCACGGTGATCCCGGGGCTGTCCATGTCGACGAACAGGGCGGTGATGCCCCGGTGGGCCGACTCGGGCGTTCCCGTCCGGGTGAGGAGCACGCAGCGCTGCGCGTACTGGGCCAGGCTGGTCCAGACCTTCTGACCCGCCACCCGCCAGCCGCCGTCGGTGCGGGTGGCCCGGCACGCCAACGCCGCCAGGTTGCTCCCCGTGCCCGGCTCCGAGAAGCCCTGGCACCACGTCTCGTCGCCGCGGAGGAGATGGGGGACCATGGCGGCGGCCAGCGCCGGGGGGGCGTAGTCGATCATCGTCGGCGCGAGGACCTCGGTCATGGAGAACAGACCGGGCTCCACGAAGTCGTACGAGGTGAGGGCCTCGCCGAGG
>Ga0102924_1003986_pt1 | contig 15178 bp, 15 predicted proteins | sample PaiPotPPM11metaG_FD_80116 | JGI IMG/M metagenome (GOLD analysis project Ga0102924, IMG submission 80116) | Iron sulfur acid spring bacterial and archeal communities from Banff, Canada, to study Microbial Dark Matter (Phase II) - Paint Pots PPM... ... | reverse complement strand
ATCTCAGGATGGCGGAGAATATCCTGACCGTTCCAGGTAATATGGCCTTCAGTGGGCAGTAGCAGGGTCGCCAGCATTTTGAGCAGGGTGGTTTTGCCCGCGCCATTGGGACCCACGAGGCCCAGAACGCCGGCTTCCATGCGTAGCGAGAACTCGCGCAATGCCCAGCGGTTACGCTCATAGCGTTTGCTGACGGTATCGATAAAGAGTGTTGGCATGATCTATTTCCTTTCATCAGGCACGACGGCGCATAACATGTGTGCCGTAGATCGTCAAAATGAGCAAAATCAGGGAGAGACCCAGGAAGAAGAGACGGTTCCAGAGAAACATGATAGGAGGGAGAGACGAAGGCGGCATCGCCGTCAGAGAAAGATGCATGACCTGCTGAACGAGATTGGCTGGCGGTGTACTGTCCTGGAACACTGACGGATGCTGAATCAAGAATTGCGTGAGGGGATCAGCGCCTGATACATGGCTGGCAGGGGCCAGAGAAAACTCAGGGTAAAAAACAGCCGCGGTAATATCAAGTAGCTGGGGAATGTATTGCGTGAGAAACCGAGGCAGCACCCAGATGAGGAGGACGGCAATATAAGCAATGACACGCTGGCCGCGTGTGAGCGTAATACAGGCCAGCATGAATGTCGCGCCAAAGATGATCGCGGTCAGAGCAAGCCAGGCCCAGCCAATGAGGTAGGGTTGTGTTCCCAGCGGCGGATAGAATACGGGTGCGAAAAGTAGGAAGGCGTGCGAATCAGTATAGAAGCGATCCATCAGCAGCGCGGAAAGCAGGCCGGAGCCAGCGAGCAGGAGCAGGCTGGCAAGTCCAGCGATGTATTTGCCGCAGACGTAGCCAGGAGTCGCGACAGGAGTGCTGAGGACAATCCCGGTCAGACGCTGTTCCCGATCGCGGTTGATCTGATTACCGGTACAAAAAGCCAGAATGAGCGAAATGAAAAAAGTGGTGGCTCCCAGGTCCGACCAGCTTCCCCATGGTTCGTTGCGGTTACTGGAAGCGCATAAGGCACCGATGATGAGCATGACCAGCACCATCAGCCAGGTTACCCAGGTGCTCCAGATAAGCCTGAATTCAAGTTTCATGATGATCCAGAAGTTGTACATAAACAATCCTTCCATTGTTCCTAAAAAGCGCAGAAGCGCTGCCATTTTGGCGCGCTGGTAAAGAGTACGATCAGAAGCAGGAGACTGAGCAATATTGTTGCCAGATGATAGGATAACGAAAGCGTGTCCTGCGGCAGAGAGAAGAATAGCCTCGTGATATTCTGTCCGTTTTGTTCAACCAGAGCGAGCAAGCCCAGAAGCAGCCAGGGCAAGCCACCGACCAGGGCAGCCAGCCGCACATTACGCAGGAGCGCGATAGGCAGCGAGATCGCGGTGAGCAGCAGCAGCGGGGCCAGCCAGGCAAGCAATAAATTCCAGAATGGCGCCCAGTGAGCCAGCGTGAAGCCGAGCGTCGCAACGAGACCAAGCAAGACATCGAAAGCCAGAATAACCAGACCCAGACTCACGCTTGTTTGCGCGGAATTGACCGGGCAGCTTGCCTCAATTGCGCGTAATCCAGCCGCTGGCGAGCGTAACGCGTGAGTCAGGCCGAGTACGGCAGTCAGAGGCAACAGGAGAATCAGGAGCGTAATCAGATCAGAGACCGTGATAGACCGGGCCAGCAGTATCCCGGCCAGGAGGAGCAGGACGCCGGCAATCCAGAACCAGGGGCCGAGCAGATACACGCGCCAGCGAGCCAGGACAGGAATATGCCAGAGATGATTGGTTCTCTCAAAGTGCGTATCCTGTGCCTGAAAAGCAGCCTCTGCAAGCAGATAGTGCATCAATTGTGCAGTATCGGCTGAAGATGGGCGTGGGACCGGCTGGGCCGCGTAGCTTCTGGCAGCAGCCTGTAACTCAAGAGGGAGTTCGTCGCTCTGCATGGGAGACTGATCGAACGAACGGTTATCCATGGTGCTGTCCTCCTTGCCTGCCCTCCGTGTCGCTGGCGTACTCCTCCAGGGAAGAGCGCAGCAGACGCAGGGCAGTGAACGTCCGACTTTTGACGGTGCCGGGTGGGATAGAGAGAATGGCCGCGGTTTCCTGGATGCTCAACTCCTGCCCAAAGCGCAGGCTGAGTACCTCGCGCTGCTCAATGCTCAGATGCGCGAGCGCCTTGAGCAGGTTGTGGTGTCGTTCCCAACGCTCGAACCATTCAGCGGGATCGGGTTCGCGGGCCTGCATGGCGGGCATCTCAGCGCGCAGTTCGACGCGGCGAGCATAGGCGCTGGTGTGATAGTTGCAGGCCAGGTGGTGAGCGATGGCGTAGAGCCAGGGACGGAAGGGACGCGGATAGCGATAGCTCTGCGCATCGCGGATCAGCCTGATGAACGTCTCCTGAACCAGATCTTCGGCCAGGTGAGGATCCGCCAGGACACGATAGAGATGAGCGAGTAAAGGAGCATGATACCGCTCGACGAGCGTTTCCAATGCTCCTGCATCGCCGTGCTGCCAGGCGCGAAAAAGATCTTCATCGGTGAACATGGCTACTCCAGTGTCCGCTGAAAAATGGAGAGGGGCAAGCATGGTTGCTCTTCTCTCTATAATACCGGACAGAAGGAGAAAAGGTTCACCGCCTCTGCTTACAGAGTATGTAGTATCAAAAATTGCTATAGTATTTGCCACGTCTCCCAAAATCGGTTACTATGATGCATGATACAGCAGTGGTAAACACAAAGTAAGGAGATAAAGATCGTCATGGCATTTACTCCCGATGAACTTCAGGCGTTCAACGATATTCTGGAACGGAGATTGACGGCTCAACGCCGCGATATCGAGCAACTTTTCGAGCAGCAGACGCAACGGCAGCGACATGATTTCGAGCAACGCCTGATCGCCAGCCAGCAGGAAATCGCGCGCGTTGTCACTCAACAATTGCACGAGCAGCAGAAAAAGTGGCAGATGGCGTTGCAGCAAAAGCTTGGCGAGCAACAGATCAGCTTTGCACAAACAATTGGTCGGGAGGTTAAGAGCCAGCAAACGGAACAGGCGCCGGTCGCGGAGGTGATCGATCAGGCGCTCGCGGCTCAGTTACTGGCTATCGAGGAATTGCTTGAGCGCGCTGCCGCCGCGCAAGGCCAGGAGGATGAAGAGGGGTCTTTTGCCGCTCAGGAGCCGCGCTTTGAGGCGATTGAAGTGCAGACCGATCTGCCGTGGGACGAGTTAATCGCTGTTTTCGGCAAGGTGCTGGATGAACACCTGAGCGGCTTCGCCGAATCAACGTTGTCCGCGTTCAGAAATTGGGAACAAATAGTTTCGTCTCGTCTCCACGCTATCCAGACGCATCTGCATGAAATGATGATGCAGGGTCGGCAAACACAGGCATTTAGCGGCAACTTGAACACGATGCAAGAAGTATTTCAGAGTATTGAACAACTTGAGCATCTGATCGAGTCGATGCAGGTGGCGATGACGACCAATCATGCCTTGCTTTCCAACCGTCTGTACCATCACCAGCAGCTGCCTCTGGAACGCGCTCACCCAGGAAGCCAGGTTGCTCCCACAGCGATAGCTCAGGGTCATCCAAATGGCGCGACCGGCCCGCGTTCTTTGCCAGGTGAACGTAAAGGGTAAAACCGTGCTATAATAGCAGCAGGAAAGCGTCGATTTCTTCATATCTGGCGCTGTCCTGGAACTCATCAATCCTTGAACAGGGAGAATTGCCTATGTCCGTAGAAGATCGTACACCGAACACGCTTGAAATTGCTTTAGATCAAGAGGTTGTGGACAAAGAGGGGAACAAGTTGGGAAAGGTGCGCGCGCGTTTCGCTGGCTACATTCTGGTAGAACGCGGCGGGCTATTCAGCAAAGCCTATTATGTGCCGCGCAGCGTCATTCGCCAGGGCAATAAAAAAGTCTTGCAATTGACGTTGACCGAAGAAGAGTTGCGCGCAAAGGGCTATCAAAATCTGCCTGACGATTTGATGCCGGAGACGCCGGAACCAGAGAACCCGGTTGTGGATGGCACGCCGCAGTTCGGACGCCGCCCGCTTTCGCCAGCGCAGACCGGCCACTATAACTATGGCAAGAATTGGCCCGGCATCAATACCGATGCCAGCGGCTCCTACCATCGCAATGAAGTGCTGCCTCGTCCACAAATCTTCGTGGAGGAAGCGGAAGACGATCATACTGCTTCCAATAGCTAAAATTGCATAGGATACGCGGGGTGTCCCGCGTATCCTATGCAATTTTAGCTATCTCAATAATCGTAGAAACCTCTACCACTTTTGCGACCGGTCATGCCGGATTGTACCATGCGGCGCAGCAGCGGCGGCGGCGCGTAGAGAGGATCTTTGAACTCCTCGTAGATGGCGTCTGCCGCCCACAGCGTGGTATCCAGCCCGACATAATCCAGCAGCGTGAATGGCCCCATAGGATAGCCGCAGCCCAGCTTCATGGCCGTATCGATGTCGTCGCGCGTGGCAACGCCGTTCTCCAGCATCCGGATCGCCGCGACGAGATAGGGAATGAGCAGGAAATTGACGATGAACCCGGCAGTATCCTTCGCCAGCACCGGCGCTTTACCTAGCGATACGGCAAATTCGCGTACCGTCTCAATCGTCTCGTCCGTCGTCGAGATCGTGCGTACAATTTCCACCAGCTTCATCACCGGCGCGGGATTGAAGAAATGCAGGCCACAGACCTGCCCGGCGCGCCTGGTCACAGCGCCCATCTGCGTGACATTCAGCGACGAGGTGTTGGTGAGCAATAGCCCCTCCGGCTTGACAACCTTATCCAGCGCGGGAAAGAGGCGTACTTTCTCTTCCATATTTTCAATCACAGCCTCAATAACCAGGTCGCAATCGGCGAAATCTTCCAGGTTGAGCGTGCCATGCAGGCGCGCGCGATTCTCCGCGACCTGCCCCTGGCTTAGCTTACCCTTGCCCGCCAGCATGTCCCACGCGCCATAAATACGCGCCAGCCCTTTGTCGAGCAGCGCCTGATTCACCTCGCGCACAATCGTCTCGTAGCCAGATTGGGCGCAGGTCTGCGCGATGCCGCCGCCCATAAGGCCGCAGCCAACCACGCCCACTTTTCGTATGCTCATGAGTGATCCTCCTTATCGATAAACGCTCGGATAGCCGCCACCGGTCCTGGCTCTACTCCCATTATGATTGTATAGTGATTCAGCGTCGGATAGTTGACAAATGTGCAGTTGTTGATGGCTTGCCGGGCTTCCTCTGCCGCGGCTTCCGTCACCAGGTGATCAGTGTCGGAAAACAAGCCCTGACCCGCGCGCATGAGCAGCGTAGGAGCCTGTACCCGCGCCCACTGATCTTCTGGCCTTCCCTCGTCATAGCGCCGCATATCCTCTAAGGGCGCTTCACGATACGTCTTCGCGACCACAGAGCCATCCCCGTTGACATGTAGATCATGCTGATAGGAGAGCGCAAAATAGTTGTTCCAGTATGGCCCAATAAAAGGCGCAGCTTTGAGACGCTCGCTGTACTCGTCAAATGACGGGACGAGCGTGCCGAGGCGATTGAACGCGGCAGTGAGCCACGCCGGTTGATCCTGCGGCCTGCTCCACGGCAGGGATGCGCCCGCGTCGATCAATACCAGCTTGCTAACGCGATCTGGATAGTGCGCGGCAAAATAAAGCGCGACGAACGCGCCAAGTGAATGTCCGATAATCACAGGACGCGCTAAGCCGAAGATGTCCAGCAGCGCGGCCAGGTCGGCGGCGTGTAATGGGGCGCTATAGCCTGTGGTCGGTTTGTCGCTGTCGCCGCGCCCGCGCAGGTCGTAGGCATAGACGCGATGATCAGCCGCCAGCCCGTCAGCAATGGCCTGAAAAGAGAAGGCGTTGACCGTTGTACCATGCAGGCAAACAACAGGCGGCCCTTGCACGCCCCATTGCACGTAATGGAAGCGCAAGCCATTAACGGTAACAAAATCGTCGCGTGCCGGATCGATCAGCATCATTCTTTTACTCCTTCTCGCTGCATTTGCACGAATGCTTGCCACTTTTCGGCAGTAGCCTCAATCAGCGGGCCACCAGCGTTATAGCGCTCCTGCGCCGAGCGCCACTGCGGATGGTTGGTGCGAGCGGCAACTTCTTGCCATAAGACCTCTCTGATCACGTAGAGGTAGCGATCCATGTCTGGAGCAAATAGCAGCGCGCAGTGGTCATCTTCGAGATAGAAGTACTGTCCCTGAGAGGCATACCACGCCCGTATATCATCCTGGGAGGAAACGACGTGATCATGCAGGCCACGGGCAAGATCGTAGGCGGCGTTGCCGAAGGGGAAACAGTGCAGGTGAGCGTGATACACTGTCTGCCTGAATACTCCATGCTCCCAGAAGATGGCGGGATGGTAGTACTCGGCAAAGAAACGCCGTATCTCTCGCTTCTGCTCCTGCAATTCTTCATCCAGCTCAGCCGGGACTTCCCCATAGCAGGCATAGTGGTCTTTCGGAATGATTAAGAGATGGCCTTCGACGAGCGGCGCGTGGTCAGTAGCCAGCAGAAAATGCGGCGTCTCTTTGAGAATGTACGGAATGCTTTGATGGTTACAAAATGGACAATCCCGCTTCCCGTTCAGCCCATTTTCTCCAACTATCCCGCCTTCATACTGCATGAAGTGGCTCCCTTCGCTGCTATATGCAAAATGCACCCATTGATGTGAGTATAGCGCAGAATCCAGGACAAGCGCAAGGCATAGTTGCCATTCATATTCGCGGATCGGCCTGGAAAGGCGCATTATATAGCATTGTGCTTGTCCTGGCTCATGGATGGCATATGCCAGGCTTAGCCAGCGTGCTTGAAACCCGCTTCTAACATGGTCAGCGCGGCTTCCTCCGCTAACATACCGACATCTACCACCTCTGCGATGATGAGCGTCGAATCGCCAGCCGCTGCGGTGCGCAGGATGGTGCAGGCGACCCAGGCCACGGCATGGTGCAGGATGGGACAGCCGTTGGCTCCGATCGTATATTCCACGCCATTGAGCTTATCGGGATGCTGAATGGCCGATTTTCCTAGCTTGCCCGCCAGCTCGCGGCTGCCAGTACGCAAGACGTTGACGGTGAAGACACGACTGCGCTGGATCATGGGCAACGATTTCGAATCATTCTCGACGGAGACCGCGATCAGAGGCGGATCGAAGGAGACCTGAGTCAGCCAGTTGGCCGTGAATATGTTCACCTCGCTGCCATCGGCGCACGAAACGGCATAAAGTCCATAGGTGAATGTGCGCAGCGCCTGTTTTTTGATTGCTGAATCCATTGTTTACAACTCCACAAAGCAAAGATGGAACACGATTCTGGGATTGCTGCCGTTTCTGTAGAAAAACGACACGTACCATTGTAACCGCAAAAAAAGCCTGAAAGCAAGGCAGTAACTTGCTTCTATGGTTTGTCAATCACCGCCGCTCTGAGAGCGGAGGCTGCTTCCCCCTGGACTCCACCGCAACTCAGCGTACCTGGAAAGGCGCGCTGCTTTGGCTTCCTTGTCCGAGGCATCAGGGGCCATTGACAGAAGCCCCGTCCTGATCCAGTCCTGCCGAATCAGGAGCGTTCTCATCGTGATATTCCGTGCGCCAACCAGATCAGCATGCAGTATATAATAGCACTGCTGACACACAAAAAGTAACCCTTTGTGCGGGCGGTTCTCATCCGCCGTATGCCCACATACCGGACACCGTTTCGAGGTGTAATCCGCATCCACCTTGATCGCCAGCGAACCGGCAAGCGCCGCTTTGTAGCTGATGAGCGTGTGCAGTTCGGCAAAGGACCATTGCGAGTAGACACGGTTCGCTTTGCGGGCCTTTGGCGATACTTGCTCATAGCCTTTGTCGTGCTTCTTGCGCTGGCGTGTCCGGCGTTTCGTCCGTTCTCTGATATCGGTCAACTGTTCCATCCCAATCAAGGCGTGTGGGTGCTGCTGGATGATCTGGGTGGCAATAGTGTGATTGGCTTGCAGCTTCAACCGTCTCTCTCGCTGCGCGATGCGTCTTAACCGGCGTTTCGCGCCGCGAGTGCCTTTCTGCTGCAAGCGTTTGCGTAATCGTGCGTAATGATTGGCTTGATGCCGTACTCGTTTCCCTGGATAGAAGCTGGCCCTGCCGGTGGAGGTGGAGGTCACGGCCAGATAGCGGATACCCACATCTACTCCTACCACTTCAGTGAGTTGCTCACACGTCGGCTCAGGAACCTCAATCGTGAGAGAAACGAGGAAATAAAAGGTTTTCTTTGGTTGGTCATACCAGAGTTTGGCATCACCGACCCCGACCCCGTGCCGAATCAGCGCCAGATGCTTGTCATAGCCCTGGTAGGGAAGGCTGATTCGTCCGTGGAGTGTGCTAAGACTGACTCTGCTGTCTTTCTGGAACGTGTAATCATGCGCAGAGGTATACTGCACCGTTGGGGAGCTATAGTGCGGCGACTTGTCCAGGCCCATAAAGCGTTTCTTGGTGATTTTTTTGCGACGATGCTCTTTGTTCTTTAACAGTTTGGTCCACAGTCCCTTGTAGGTCGCCGCAACCTGTCGTTCCACGCTACAAGCCAGTTGCGAGGGGAGTTGATAGCGTGCGCGTAGCTCTCGATACATGCCTTTATGCAGTTTCATCACATTGCTGGTTTTGCCCTGGGAGAAGGCATAGCGACTTACCGCATTGAGGCCGTCCCGATAGGACAGTTGCGTTGCGCGTAATGCCTGGGCTTGCTCTGGCGTCGTGATAAGTTTTAATTTTGCGGTGATGATCTGCTGCATGGTGTTTCCTTAGATCACAGTACGCTCAACCAGTTGCATTCTCTCCCCCTTGTTGCTGGTTGGCTTTGGCCGAGAGGATCAAGGCCAGATAGCTGAAGGTAAAGCCGAGATGGGTGAGATATGGCGGGATCGACCAGTGCATCGCCTGCCCGGTCAGTTGCGTGCGCCGGTACACCTGTTTGGACAACTCGCTATCGACAAACTCAATAATATCATCCTCCGTCCAGGCTTTCTCCAAATCCTCGGCAAACATCCCTTCTTCAAAGATTGCTAGTCCCTCCTGGATCCCTTCTTGAAAGTCGGGTTGGTTGAGCAAGGTAGTCAGGATCGAAACAATTGGTTGATCAGACATAGTGTGCCTCCTTTGCATCAGCTACTGAGCGTGCGAGCATTCTTCGTTAATCATGCCAAGAACGAAGCCAAGCGCATACAGGTACGACGCGGGTTCGGTGTTGGTCAACTGACAAAACTGACGATCTTGTGCGCGAACCCGGCTTATCAGATTGCGCTCCACGACCTCAATCAACTCGGCTTCGGTCGCTAACGATTCATCAAAGTCCACGAACATCTGCGGAGCATCTTGCAAGCCTTCGCAAAACTCAGGATGCGCCAGCAGAGCGGCAAGGAACGGAAACGGGTGTGCGGTTTGCCTCTGGTCAAGCATTGAGTGTACCTCCTTCTGACTGATCTAGTAGCCAGTTATCTTCTGGAAAGTCTCATCAACACGTTAAAAATCACAAGTCAAGACTCATATGCTCATTATAAGCAATAAGACTCAATTTGTCAATATGACTCAAATATTAAATTTGACTCAACGCCATTGGACAAAATATAAGAAAAGGCTTATAATATCAAATCCTACCAAGTCGCATCAAGACTCAGAAAAGAGGGAAATAGACTATGGACGAGGAACGATACTACAAACCAGAAGAAGTTATGAAGTTGCTCGGCATATCGAAGGCGACACTCAACAGAAGAGCTGAAGAGGGGAGCATTCCTTATGAAATAGAAGAAGGAAAGAAAAGAGGAAGAAAGTATCCGAAAGAAGCAATAAATGCACATATCAAGCTGCTTAAACAGAAAGATAAAGCAGCGCTCACGTTCGGTCCTACAACCAATAACGAACTATGGTCAAGCTATCAAAATCACTTTCGGCTTTACGCGCCAGAAGATATCGTCACTTATGAGAGGCTATTAGAATGGCGTGAAGCCAACGATAACATATTCATGTCGGCAAGAAAAGGAGGAAAAAGGATCGCAGGAGTAACAATTCTTCCTCTGGTAGAAGATGTTATTAAGGCTCTGATCGATGAAAGAATCAGGGAACAGAATATCGAACCATGGGCAATAAAGAAATGGTCAGATAAAAACCTCACAGCTTATATACCAAGCATCTCGATACATCATACGGGAGACAAGCAAGAGGATAGAGAACGAGGACATTTTATAATTAGATGCGCTATAAGGTGGGCGTTTTCGTTAGATAGACAATATGATATAAAAAAATGGTACGCGATAGCCGCAACACCTGAAGGCAAAAAGCTTGTTGAGCATCTAGGATTTGAAAAGATAAAGGGGAAAAGAGACACCTATCTACTTATAGACATGAAAAAAGCTACCGACCCTATCAGAGCATTCCTTGAAACACTGGAGATGGAGGAAGGTCCTCTCGTTCCTTAAAGTACTGGAGATAGTTGAATGACAGGAACATAGGCCAGTTCTTTCACTTCATCACCGAACTACATAATACTACATTAGGATAGCCTCTAATGCATATCAAATAGTAGTAGCGTAATATGGGTGTTCCTAATTGTCAAGGCTTGTTGTATACTAACGAAAATATTGATTTGCATTTTGTGTTGAGGAAAGTACCTATATGCCCAGGCTCCCAACCGGCAGCATTACCTTGCTCTTTACAGACATTGAAGGCTCTACACGGTTACTCCAGCAGCTTGGCAAGCGTTATGCTGCGGTGTTTCGCGATTGCCGCCGCCTGCTGCGCGCCGCATTCCAGCAGGGAGATGGTTTCGAGGTTGATACACAGGGTGATTCCTTCTTTGTGGTCTTTGAGCGCGCGATCGATGCCGTGCTAGCGGCAGTCAACGCGCAGCGCGCGCTCTTCTCCGCTCAGTGGCCGGAAGAGGCCGTAGTTCGTGTACGCATGGGATTGCATACAGGCGAACCGCTGCCGACAGACGAAGGATATATCGGCCTGGATGTGCATTGCGCGGCGCGCATCATGAGCGTCGCTCATGGCGGACAGGTATTGCTCTCTCGGACAACGTGCGACCTGGTAACAGCCGCTTTGCCTGAGGGAGTACAACTGCGAGATCTTGGCGACTATCGGCTGAAAGACATTGCCGGTCCGAATCAACTTTTCCAGCTTGTCATCCCAGAGATACCCGCCGACTTCCCGCCACTCTCTGCCTCGAGTTCAAGTCGTCCACTCCAAAGCCCTCCGTCTCCAGCCACCTCTTTCATTGGTCGGGAAGCGGAAGTGGCTGCCGTCAGCGACCTTTTGTGCCAAACAGACGTTCGCATGGTCACATTGATTGGTACAGCCGGGGTCGGGAAAACGCGCCTGGCTTTGCAGGTAGCAACTCAACTCGGCCCGCAGTTCAACGATGGCGTGTGTTTTGTGGCGCTGGATCAGGCAGTCAACGCCGATGCGCTCCAACAGGCGCTGGCCCAGGCGCTCAACATACAGGAGGAGAAAGAGCGTTCATTATTTGAACAGGTGAAGGCTGCGCTGCGAGAGCAAACACTTCTGCTGATTCTCGACAATTTCGAGCAGGTCTTGCCAGCAAGCCTGGAAGTGGCCGCTTTGCTGGCTGCCTGCCCAAAGCTCAAGGCGCTGGTGACGAGCCGCGCCATGCTCCATATCCAGGCTGAACACCTTTTTGAAGTGCTGCCCTTGCCCCTGCCCGACCCCAAACGCCTGCCTGCCCTTGCCGCACTTTCGCACAATGCCGCGGTTGCTCTCTTTGTCCAGCGCGCGCAAGCGGTTCAACCTGATTTCCAGTTGACGGCAGCCAATGCCCCCGCCATTGCGAGTATTTGCGCGCGCCTGGATGGGATTCCGCTCGCTCTTGAATTGGCGGCTGCGCGCGTGCGGCATTTTGCCCCACAGGTATTACTGGCTCACCTGGAACGTGGCTCTGCCGTTTTACAGCGCGAGGCGCGCGATGTCCCGGCAAGGCAGCAGACGCTGCGCGGAGCCATTGCCTGGAGCTACAATCTGTTAGAACCGGTCGAACAGCAGGTGTTCCGTCGGCTTGCCGTCTGCGTCAACGGCGCGACGCCGGAAGCCGCTGGACGCATCTGTTCAGAAGCGGAGGAAGATGATGTTTCAGCCGTATTGGAGGCGCTGGTGGATAAAAGTATGCTGCTGCGCCAGGGACGAGAGAATCATCAGGTACGCTATGGGCAGTTACAGACCTTGCGCGAATATGGGCTAGAGCAACTTGCCGCGTCGGGAGAACTGGAACCGACGCGAGCGGCTCATGCAGCGTACTACCTTTCCTGGGCTGAACAGGTCGCGCCCCTCCTATCGGGTGCGGAGCAAGTCTCCTGGCTAGACTGCATGGAGCAGGAATATGACAACGTGCGATCGGCGCTCGAATGGTTTTTAGAAAACAGCTTAGAACGAGCGGAGCAGGCGCTGAAACTCTGCATTGCTCTCCAGAGCTTCTGGGAGATACGCGGGTACATAGGCGAGGGTCTGGCATTTCTGGAACGCGCCCTGTCCAAGCGTCACGATGTCGCGCCGTCCATTCAGATGCAAGCGCTGCATGGAGCGGCTTTTCTCGCGCTCATGCAAGATGATCATGCGCGCGCGGAGAGGTTGCTACGAGAGTGCCAGTCTCTTTTCCGCGCTGGCGGCGATAGAACAGGCATGGCGAACATTCTCCGCTTGCAGGGTTATCTTGCCCTGGCAACGAGTTCGTATAAACTGGCACAGCGTTTGTTGAATGAAGCGATGGCTATCTACCTGGAAGAGGGAGACACAGCCAGGATACCCGCGACACGCGAAGCATTGGCTCAGATAGCCATTGTTCAAGGCGAGTATGCCACTGCTCAATCGCTGCTCAACAAGAATATCGCGGCATTCCGGGCGCGGGGCGAGCAATATCGTGTCGCCTATCCACAGTACTTGCTTGCGCGCGTGTTGTTTCTTTCCCAACTGGATCATACAGAGGCGCGAGCATTGGCGGAGGAGAGCCTGTCTCTGTTTCGGGCGGCAGGCAATAAAAGTCTCATAGCCTATACGTGCTGCCTTCTGGGGCAGATGGCGCTTCTGGAAAAGCGCGAAGGAAGCAGCATCGCTCCGCTGGTGGAAGAAAGCATTGCTACGCTCAAGTCCATAGGAGATCGCTCCGGGGCTGCCGAGGCTCTCATCGCGCTCGCCCGCGTCAAGGCTTTTTCCCACGAGAACGAAGCGGCGCAGCGTTGTTATGAGGAGAGCTGGCAATTGCTTAAAACCGCCGGTGCGAAGGAACTGCAAGCTGCCTGCCTGGAAGGTTACGGTGAAGTCCTGGTGGCGCTGGGAATGCCGGAGGTCGCCGTAACACTCTGGGGAACGGCTGCAACAGTACGCGCTGCTATCGTAGCTCCTTTGCCGCTAGTCTACCAGGCATCTTACCATCAGGCGGTAGCTCTTGCGCGTGAATATCTGGGAGAAAAAGGTTTCCTGGCTGCCTGGACTAAAGGACACATACTGCCGCTTGAGACGGCCGACAGTATAATAAGGGAGAAGGTATGAGAAGGAGAGGAGAGAAACAAGCAAACGTGAAAGCTGACATAGCGCCTTCGCCGCGGCGAATTTCTGATACTCTGATTACGCGCCTGCGGCGTTCCCTTTCCCCCAGGGGAGTATTACTGACCGCTGTCAGGATCACGCTGGTGCTGCAAGTGATCACGCTGGTAGCTCTAGAAGTTATTGCGATAGTGCGCGATCGAAGTATGAAACGCATGAAGAAAAAGGCGTTCCCTTATCCCGACCTGGATGAAGTGCAGGTTGGGAAAAACCGGCTCCGGCTCTATGCCAGCGGCAACGATCTTTACCCTGCGATGCTCGACGCCATTGACAGCGCGCGGGATTGTATCTATTTGGAGTCATACATCTGGAAAGATGATGATATTGGCAATGAGGTCAAAAAGCGTCTTATTCGTAAAGCTGAGCAGGGCGTAGATGTCTACGTCATTTTTGATGGCTTTGGCAATCTCGTCGTACCCCACTCGTTTAAGGTGTTTCCGCCGTCTATTCACGCTCTGGAGTACGTACCTATCAAGCGTCCCTGGCACATTCTTGATCCCAGGCGCTACGCGCTGGATCATCGCAAATTGCTGATCGTCGATGGCAACATAGGTTTCATCGGCGGTTACAATCTGGGGAAACTGTTCGCGACCGAGTGGCGCGATACGCACTTGCGCATCGACGGCCCGGCCACTGCCGATCTGGCCCATGCGTTCATCGACTTCTGGAACCGGTCGTCCCCGCGTGATGAGATTGCTCATCATTACCGCCGCCACTTTGATCCATTCATCAATGTACACGGCAACGACGCGGCGCGGCTGACTTTTCCCATCCGTGATATGTATATAGACGCCGTTGACCAGGCAGAGCATCATATCATGCTGACAAACGCCTATTTTGTGCCTGATCGTATCCTGCTCGATGCATTGAAAGCGGCCCATAGACGCGGGGTTGATGTGCGCATTGTTGTACCCTGGACCTCGAATCATATCATTGTCGAGTGGCTGTCGCGTGGATATTTTACCGAATGTTTGCGAGCCGGTATCCGCGTTTTTGGCTACGACCACACGATGCTTCATGCGAAAACATGCACCATCGATGGGCAGTGGTCAACCGTTGGCACAGCGAATCTGGATCGACTCAGTTCTCTTGGAAATTACGAGATCAATGTTGCGATTTATAGCACGGAGCTGGCGCGTCAGATGGAGAAGATATTCGAATGTGATACTGCCGACGCGGTGGAACTCACACTTGATTACTGGACGAGCCGCCCCTGGTACGCGAAATTTGGAGAAAGCATGATCGCGCCTCTCCGCTATCTGTTGTAGCTTTGCCTGTGTTCATCATAGAACGAAACTCACATATACACAAAGAAAGCAGGGTATGTTGTGATGCCACCGACACCTTTCAGCCGCTCGAATTCCCCGGAACACCTGACCGGACAACTCAAAAAGAAAGCCGAGACAGGCGACGAAAATGCAGCGCAGCCAGAGACCGCCGCGGCTGAGCAAGCGGTAGGATCAGCGAACGACGATGCCGATCGCCGCTTCCTCTTGCGCATTGTGCAGCCAGGGCTATCAGGTTTGATGGACGGCTCGGTTTCAACACTGGCCCCCATTTTCGCCACAGCCTTTGCCACGCATCATCCT
>Ga0102924_1003985_pt1 | contig 15179 bp, 13 predicted proteins | sample PaiPotPPM11metaG_FD_80116 | JGI IMG/M metagenome (GOLD analysis project Ga0102924, IMG submission 80116) | Iron sulfur acid spring bacterial and archeal communities from Banff, Canada, to study Microbial Dark Matter (Phase II) - Paint Pots PPM... ... | reverse complement strand
GATCACGACCACACAGCCCGGATTATGCCGACTTCACCGCCACGACACACACACGTAAGCAGGAACAACACCCAGCACACAGCCCCGGAACCGCATAACCAGCAGCTCGGCATAATGCAAATTATGCCGATGTCGGCATAATTTGCAGAAAAAGCCGGAATTAGGGTGGTTGCGGTTGGCGGCTGGCTGAGGTTCGTGGCCGAGGTCGCCGACCGGGTGCGGCACCGCGGCGCTGCCCGCCGTGGTTGCGGTCCCGGCCCCGTATCAAGTACGTCCCGGTCCGCTTGAAGTATCCGCCGCCCCAGCAGCCCTTGGAATTACTCATCGGGGACCGGCGTCAGCATAAGCGCAATAACGAGCCCAGACAGACGCCCTGATCTAGGGCCGCACACGGACCAGCAGCAATGTCGCCCCCGGAAAACGCCCTGATTCAGGCCCGGCGTCAGCGCTCAAGGACTGGCCGCGGCTTTTGTCGGGGTTCTCCGTGGCTTTTCTCCCGGCTGTAGAGACGCGTGGGGGCGGCGGGGGATGAGCCCGCGCTGTTCGGGCCTCGCTCTTTGAGGCACGATTTGCGCGGGTGATTCCCCCGCCCCCACGCGACCCGGCAGCAAACTGTTCGGGCCTCGCTTTCTGAGGCACGATTTGCGCGGGCGATTCCCCCGCCCCACGCGACCCGGCAGCAACCAATCAGGCTGCGGCCGTGCCCAAGTAAGCCTCCCACTGGGGGTCCCCGTCAAACTGCGCCCCGATGAGCCGCCAGTGAGCTCCTTTCGGCACAGCCGGCGCAACCGGTAGAGTCCAGCCGAGTTCTGATAGCAGGCGGTCGGCCTTACGGTGGTTGCACATCTGGCACGCGGCAACGCAGTTTTCCCAGGTGTGCTGACCACCTCGGCTCCGCGGGAGCACGTGGTCGATCGTCTCGCCGTGCCGGCCGCAATAGGCGCACCGGTAGTTGTCCCTGCGCATCAGGGCCGCCCTGGTCAGCGGGACGCGGTTGCGCTGCGGGATGCGCACGTAGCGGCGGAGCCTGATAACGGAAGGGGTCACCACCTCGACCCTGGCGGAGTGGAGCATGCGCCCGCCCGTGTCGTGGTGGACAATCTCTGCCTTGTCGCCGAGGACGAGGCATACGGCCCGCCGGAGTCCGACGGTGGTCAGTGGCTCGTAGGTGACGTTGAGCAGCAGGACGCGACGCACGTGATACCTCCGCAGGTACCGTTGTGAGGCGCCGCTCACACCACCAGGACCGGGTCTGTCCCGGCGTGACCGAAGCCACGTGCCTCCGCCAACACATCTAGAGTACAAGGCAATCTGTGGATTCTTGGTTAATGGCCGGTAACGAGCTCCGGTTAAGGTGCGGTTATGGCTTCTTTTCCCGGCGGCTACCCGGCCGCGCGCCGACTCGATCTTGTCGAGGATTTGCACGGCTACCGTGTCGCCGACCCCTACCGGTGGCTGGAGGACGCCGACTCGCCAGAGACCAGGCAGTGGCTCGCCGCCGAGGAAAAGCTGTGGGCCGGCTACCGGGCCGGCCTGCCCCGCGGCGATGAGTTCACCGCGCGGGCGCGCGAGCTGCTGCGCGTCGGGTCCGTGGGCCCGCCGGCCTGGCGCGGGACGACCCGATTCTTCACCCGGCGCGCCCCCGACCAGGAGCATGCGGTGCTCTACGGGGCGGACGGCGACGCGGTGCGGGCCCTGATCGACCCCGTCGCGCTCGACCCGTCCGGGCGGACGACGCTCGACGCCTGGTCACCCGACAAAGAGGGGCGGCTGCTCGCCTACCAGCTGTCGCACGGCGGTGACGAGGAGTCGCTGCTGCGGGTGTTGGACGTCGCGACGGGGGAGCTTGTCGACGGGCCGATCGACCGGTGCCGGTACTCCGGCGTGGCCTGGCTGCCGGGCGGTAAGGCGTTTTACTACACCAGGCGGCTGCCGCCGAGCGCGGTGCCGCCCGGCGAGGCGCAGTACCACCGGCGGGTGTACCTGCACGTCGTGGGCACGCCGCCGGAGAGTGACGCGGAGGTGTTCGGCGCCGGGCGCGACAAGACCACGTACTACGGCGCGAGCGTCAGCCGGGACGGACGCTGGCTGATCATCTCGGCGTCGGTCGGCACCGCGCCGCGCGAGGACATCTGGATCGCCGACCTGACCGCGTGCGACCCGGCGGCGCCCGCGCTCGTCCCGCTCATGGTGGGGCTCGACGCGATGGCCTCGCCGCGGGTGGGACGGGACGGGACGCTCTACATCTTCACCGACCTGGAAGCCCCGCGCGGCCGGATCTGCGTGGCCGACCCGGGCGCCCCCGGTCCCGAGGGCTGGCGCGACCTGGTCGGGGAGGACCCGGCGGCGGTGCTCCGCAGCTACGCGATACTCGACGGCGAGGAGCTGACCCGGCCCGTCCTGGTGGTGTCGAGGACCAGGCACGCGATCAGCGAAGTCAGCGTGCACGACCTGGCCACCGGCGAGTTCCTGCGCGCGCTCGAGCTGCCGGGGATCGGCACCGTCGGCGGGATCGGTGAGCGGCCGGAGGGCGGGCACGAGGCGTGGTTCGGCTACACGGACTACACGACGCCGCCCGTGGTGCTCCGCTACGACGCCGGCGCGGAAACGGTCGACACGTGGGCGTCTTCGCCCGGGGCAGTGGAGCACCCGCCGGCGGTGACCGCATCGCAGGTGACGTATCACTCCAAGGACGGCACGCAAGTCCGGATGGTGATCATTGAACCCGCGGGGGAGTCGCGATCCCGTTCGGGAGAAAGATCTTGCATTCTGTACGGGTACGGCGGGTTCGACATCAGCCAGACCCCCGGCTACTCAGCCAATATTCTCACCTGGGTCGAGGCGGGCGGCGTGTACGCGGTCGCCGGGCTGCGGGGCGGCAGCGAAGAGGGCGAGGAGTGGCACCGCGCCGGGATGCTCGACCGCAAGCAGAACGTGTTCGACGATTTCCACGCGGCGGCCGAGCACCTGATCTCGGAAGGGGTCACGTCCAGGTCGCGGCTGGCGGTCTGGGGCGGGTCGAACGGCGGGCTGCTCGTCGGCGCGGCGATCACGCAGCGGCCCGACCTGTTCGCGGCGGCCGTCTGCTCGGCGCCGCTGCTCGACATGGTGCGGTACGAGCGGTTCAAGATCGGCGAGACGTGGAACGTCGAGTACGGCTCGGCCGCGAACCCCGAGGAACTCGGCTGGCTGCTCGGTTACTCGCCGTACCACCACGTGCGCGACGGCGTGGCGTACCCGGCGGTGCTGTTCACCGTGTTCGGCAACGACACCCGCGTCGACCCGCTGCACGGCTACAAGATGTGCGCGGCGCTGCAGCACGCGACCGCCTCCGACCGGCCCATCCTGCTGCGGGCGGAAGGGCAGGTCGGCCACGGTCAGCGGGCGGTGTCGCGGACGGCCGCGCAGTCCGGTGACTGCCTGGCCTTCGTGGCGCACGCGACGGGCCTGCCCCCGGCCCGGTAACACGACTCGGTAACACGGGGCGGGTCACCCGAGAGTGTCCTCGTGCGTGAAGGCGCGCAGGAACGGGTCCGCCTTGATCGGCCCGTCGCAGAGCCGGCAGGTCGCGCGCACCGGGTAGTGCCGCAGGTCGAACAGGTCGGCGGCTTCCCCGGTGACGGCGCGGAACGAGCCAGGTTTCGGCTCGGCCGGGTGCGTACGAGGCGGAGTCGTCTGCCGGTGCATGGTGCCTCAATAGTTCCACATGGAGTCGCGATTACGCAAGGCGCATGTAGAGCTTCTCATTGTGACCACCAGACGGCGCGCCAGTGGCCTGCCGGTGTCGATTGGCCGCGACCCGTCCCGTCACGGCGACGATCCCGGTAGCCTCGCGAGCAGGCCCGATACCGAAACCAGTCGGAAACGGGTCAATGAGGTCGCAGGAGGATGGGCGTGCTTGGGCATGTGCAGCTGACGTTGCTTGGCGCGGATCACGCGCCCGCCACGCTGCAAGGTAGCTGCGGGGACAACCCGGGGCTGGCGTGCCGGCTGATATGGGACGTGTCACACAACGGCCGGACCGCGACGCTGACCAACGAGTTCCTCGCGGGGCCGGTGCACCTGCTGCTCCGCGTGGTCTTCGTCGTGCTGCTCGCCCTCCTCATCCAGGCGCTCGTATACCGGCTGATCAACCGGCTGACCGAGCAGGCCGCGCAGTCGCAGTCGCTGCTGCCGCAGCTGCGCAACGGCATGAACGGTGCCCTGCGCGGGCCCCGCGGGGCCACCGCGCGGCGCTTCGTCGTCGGGCGGCGCGCCCGGCGGCGGCGCAGCGCGAGCGACGACTCCGTCGCGGACGACGCGGCGGCGACGAAGGCCGCGGTCGCCGCGGGCACCCCGACCGATCTGGCCGGAGTCGGCGCGGTGGACGACGCGGACCAGCCAGCGATCGACAGTCCCGTGGTTGACAGCACCGGGGCGCAGGCCGAGACCGGGCTCGTGGACGAGCGCCGCAAGCAGCGGGTGCGCGCGCTCGGCGCCATCCTGCGCAGCGCCGCGTCGGTGACGATCTTCGCGATCGCCGGTTTCGTCGTGCTTGGCGACCTCGGCATCAACCTCGCGCCGCTGCTCGCGAGCGCGGGTGTGGTCGGCATCGCGGTCGGGTTCGGCGCGCAGAACCTCGTGCGCGACTACCTGTCGGGAATCTTCATGCTCGTCGAGGACCAGTACGGCGTCGGCGACGTGATCTCGGTCGGCGGCGCGACGGGAACCGTAGAGAACGTCACGCTGCGGATCACCCGGCTGCGGGACGTGAACGGCATCGTGTGGCACATCCGCAACGGCGCGATCGAGACGGTGGGTAACGAGTCGCAGGGCTGGGCGCGCGCGATAATCGACTTTCCCGTCCCCTTCGAGTCCGACCTGGTGCGGATCAGGAGCGTGCTCGAAGAGGTGGGCAACGGGATGTGGAACGAGCCGACCTGGCGCGTCGTCATGCTCGAGGCGCCGGAGGTGTGGGGGGCCCAGAAGATCACCAAGGAAGAGGTCACCATGCGGATCGTGGCCAAGACCGCGCCGCTGCGCCAGTGGGAGGTCGAGCGCGAGATGCGCGCCCGCGTAAAGAAGGCGCTGCACGACGCGCGCATCATGCCGGTCCCGGCCGAGGCGCCGACAATGGCGGTTAGGCTGACGATGGACGAGTGAGGGGGCTATGAGCGAGAACAGCGGGCAGCCGGTCAGCTTCTACGATGCGGTCGGCGGCGAGGAAACGTTCACCCGGCTGGTGCACCGGTTCTACGAGGAGGTCGCGGCCGATCCCGTGCTGCGCCCCGTCTACCCCACGCAGGACCTCGGGCCTGCCGAGGAGCACCTGCGGCTGTTCCTCATCCAGTACTGGGGCGGGCCGGCCACGTACAACGAGCTCCGCGGGCATCCCCGGCTGCGCATGCGGCACGTCCGGTTCCACATCGGCGAGACCGAGCGCGACCTCTGGCTGAAGCACATGCGGACGGCGCTCGACGAGCTGTCGCTTCCGGCGGCGCTCGACGCGCAGCTGTGGGACTACCTGGTGATGGCCGCCCACTCGCTGGTCAACGTCGTACCGGAGAACACGCCAGGCGCGGGCGGCCGCGGCGAACTCGGGATCACACCCGCCTAGCCCGCTGGATGGCGGGATCGCGATATCGCCTGGCTGATTACCGTCTAGCAGACCGTCGGCGCTGGCCGTAGCCTCCAGTGTTGTGAACAAATGGCATGAGCTGCTCGCGACGCCGGAGTGGGCCGCGTACCTGCACGAGCAAGTGCTCCCCGTCGTCACGCACGGCGTCGACCTCGGCGACGACCTGCTGGAGATCGGCCCGGGCCCCGGCGCGGCCACGGAGTGGCTGCGGCACCGGGTCAAGCGGCTCGTCGCGGTCGAGCTCGAGCCCGCCGCCGCGGAGGCGCTCGGCCAGCGGTTCGCGGGCACCAACGTCGAAGCGGTGGCCGGCGACGCGACCGCGCTGCCCTACCCCGACGAGTCCTTCGACACTGTCGGCCTGTTCACCATGCTGCACCACGTGCCGACCCGCGCCCTGCAGGACGCGATCCTGGCGGGCGCGCTGCGCGCGCTGCGCCCCGGCGGGACGCTCATCGGCTCGGACAGCCTCGCGAGCGACCGGCTGCACCAGCACCACGAGGGCGACACCTACAACCCGGTCGAGCCGGCCGCGTTCCTCACCCGGCTCCAGACGATCGGCTTCGGCGAGATCATGCTGACCGTCAGCGACCGCCTGCTGTTCCGCGCGCGCAAGCCGGTGGCCGCCTCCGCGGACGAGTAGGCGGGAGCGCCGGCGCCTCACCCCTGGCCGGTGAAGCGCCAGCGCCCGCCCGCGCGGCGTGGTTCACGTGCGCCGGTAGCGCACCACCGCAACCGGCGCGAAGACGACGACGAGCGCGGCCGACCAGATAAGCGCGATGGCTAGGTCCTGGGTTCCGCCGGTGAGGGCGGAGCGCACGGCGTCGACCATCGGGGTGATCGGCTGGTACTTGCTGAAAGGCTGCAGCCAGCCGGGCATGGAGGCGGGCGGCACGTAGGTGCTGGAGATGAACGCGAGGATGAAGGCGATCATGGACATGCCCTGAGCCGCCTGCGCATTGGGCGCGAACAGCCCGATCACGATGAACACGACGGTGAACACCAGCCCGTAGAGCAGGCACAGGCCGAGCGCGGCCAGCCCGTCGGCGGCGCTGCCGGGCAGCCGGAAGCCGAAGGCGAACCCAAGCGCCGCCGTGAAAACGATGGACCAGGCGTTGGTGGTGAAGTCGGCGACGGTGCGCCCCGCGACGAGCGAACCGCGGGCGATCGGCAGCGAGAGCAGCCGGTCGGTGAGCCCCTGCGTCTTGTCCTCCGCGACCGCGACGGCGATCCCGCCGCCGGTAAACAGGACGATCGTGGCCACATAGCCCGGGACGAGGAAGCCGACGTAGCCCGCCGGGCCGGCCTGGATCGCGCCGCCGAAAACGTAGCGGAACGAGAACAGGAACATGCCGGACTGCACCATCCCCATGATGAACAGCCCGGGGGTGCGGAAGTACTTCAGCAGCGCACGGCCCGCGATCCTTTCTGTCGCGGCGGCAAACGTCGGTCGGCTAGCGGGAGGGGTAATGACCGCGGGTGCCATGAGCGCGGTGGTCTGGGTTGTCATCGGAGGTTCCCTGCCTTCGTGTCGGGTGCGTCGGGTGCGTCGTCGCCGGTCAGGGACAGGAAGACTTCGTCGAGCGTGGGATGGCGCATCCCGATCTCACCGACCGGGATGCGCGCGCCGTCCATGGCCGTGATGGCGGCCGCCAGCTCCGCGGTGCCGCGGCCGGCCTGGCTGCGGACCCGCCTGCCCGTGCGGTCGATCACCGCCGGGCTCGCCGTGACCGTTTCGAGCACGGCCGCCGCCGCGGCGAGCTGGTCGGCGCCGGCCAGCACGACCTCGATGATGTCGCGGCCGAGCCCGGCCTTCAGCTCGGCCGTCGTGCCCGCCGCGATCGCCTTCCCGTGGTCGATGACCACGACCTGGTCGGCGAGCTCGTCGGCCTCCTCAAGGTAGTGCGTGGTGAGGACGACGTCCGTGCCCGCGGCGACCAGGTTGCGCACCGCCGCCCACACCTCGGCCCGCCCGGTGGGGTCGAGCGCGGTCGTCGGCTCGTCGAGCAGCAGCAGCCGGGGGGCCCCGGCCAGGCTGGCGCCCAGGTCAAGGCGGCGGCGCTGCCCGCCCGAGTAGGTGCTGGCCCGCCGGTCCGCGACCTCGCCGAGGCCGAGCAGTTCGATCACGGCGCCCGCGGCGGCCTTCGCCGCCTGGCGGTGGTGGCCGAACAGCCCGGCGACCATCTCGATGTTCTCGCGGCCGGTCATCGTCGGCTCCACGGCGGCGAACTGGCCGGCCAGCCCGATCTCGCGCCGCACCGCCGCCGGGTCCCTGGCCACGTCGATACCGCGGACCCGCAGCTCACCGCCCGATGGACGCACGAGCGTGGCCACCGACCGGACGAAGGTGGTCTTGCCCGCACCGTTGGGGCCGAGGATCGCGAGCACCTGCCCGGGGCGCGCGACCAGGTCGAGCCCGTCGAGCGCGCTGACCTTTCCGAACCGGACGGACAGGCCGCGGGCCTCGATGAGCGGAGCCGTCATGCTCATCGCGCCGCCATCAGGTCGAGCAGCGCGACGCCGCCGCTGGGGGAAGGGCTGGTAGTGGTCATCGTGACTCCCGGTTCATCGAATAGAGGTAAGTACACTAGTGGAAAGTACGTTAGTGCTTTTTCTCATAGTGTCAATACCACTAGTAGACGATCTGCTAGTGCGGGTATCCTCGTGCTATGCCGCCAGCACCCCGGCCGTCGCCGTCCGGCCTCACCGTGCTTTGCCTGCTGATCACCGGGCCGTTGCACCCCTACGGCATGCAGCGGCTCATTAAGACCTGGGGCAAGGACGACGTCGTCAACGTCGGCCAGCGGGCCAACCTCTACAAGACGATCAAGCGACTGCACGAGGCGGGCCTCATCGCCGTGCGGCAGACCGAGCGGGCACAGCAGTACCCGGAGCGCACCGTCTACGAGCTCACCGAGGAAGGCCGGGCCACGGCGATGCGCTGGCTGGCCGGCATGCTTGCCGCCCCCCGCAACGAGTACCCCGAGTTTCCTGCCGCCCTGTCCTTCGCCATGACGCTTCACCCGGACGAGTTGACCGGCCTGCTCGCCGAGCGACTCGCGGTCCTCCACACCCGGCTGGCGGAACTCGAGGCCCAGCTCGCCGCGACGCGCCCGGCCCTACCGCGTATCGCCCTGATCGAGACCGAATACACCCGCGCGCTCACCGCCGCGGAAGTCCGCTGGCTCGGCTCGCTCATCGACGACCTCAAGTCGGGAAACCTCACCTGGGACCACGAGCAGCTAGCCGCGCAGGCCGCCGACGAGGTCGCGAAGGCAACCGCCGTCTAGCGGCGGCGGGCAGCGCTGAGCCGGGCGGCCTGGTCGGGCGGGAGATGCCGGACAGCCTCCCGCAGGGTGACGCCGGACATTTCCGATATATGGGCTTCCGTCCACTTCGCTACCCAGGCCGGGTCGCGGCGCGAGATCTCCCGCAGCACCCAGCCGATCGCCTTCTGGACGAAGAACTCCTTCTCCGTCAGCATCGGCTCGGCGTACCTGGTGAAGTGCGGCAGTTCCGGCGTTCCGCCGCGGATGCCGCGCAGCAGGGTAAGCAGCGACGACCGGCGCACCCAGAAGTCCTCATCCACGGCCCACGCGTCCACCCGCGGCCACGCGCCGGCCGGATCGTGCAGCACCACCTCGCCCGCCACGCTCCCGGCGAGCCCGTCCACGTACGCCCAGGTACCCGACTCGCGGACCAGCCGCTCCACGGTGGCCAGGGCGTCGCCAGACAGCCGCGGCGCGGCCAGCGAGAGGATCTCGACCGCCGCCGCCCGCCGTTCGTGAACCTGTTCGCGCCACAGAGCGACGGCCCACGCCACCATCTCCGGCGCCTCCAGCCCGGGGTGACGGCGAGCTGCCGCCTTGACCACCCGGCGCATGTCCGGCACGCCGACGCCGAAGAACTCCAGGTCGCTCTTCAGGTACCTCTTCTCGTGCACCGCGCGCTCCGGCGTACCCAGCGGCCGCAACTCAGCGGCGACACCAAGCGCGGCCGCCTCAGGATCGAAGTCCCCCACGCCAGCAACCCTACGGCCCCGCGGTAACCGCCATGCAACCGGCGCATCCGTAACTTCCACTGCATGCGAAACGAACGTATTGGCCTGCCGCGGCGTGGGTTCCTCCGGACGGCGGTCGGCACGGCGGCCGGCACTGTGGCCGTCCTCCCGCTGCTCAGCAACCAGGGCGTCGCGACCGCCGCCACCGCTGATCCCGACCAGTTGTTCGCCGACGGCCAGTTCGCGGCCGCCGACCGCGGTTACGCGAACCTGCTCGCCGCGAACCCGGGCGATGCCCACGCCTGGGCGCAGCGCGGCTACATCGCGCTGCTGTGCAACCGGCTGGCCGCCGCGGAACGGTTTCTCGGCGCGGCGCTGCGGCTTGACCCAGGCGACCGGGACTCGATGCTACGGCTGGCCAACTGCCACGTGCGGCGAAACGACTTCGTCGGCGCCGTCCCGCTGTTCAAACAGGCGGGTGACCTGATCGACGCCACCTCCTACGCGGCGGTGACCGGCCCGCCGTACCGGATCGCGGGCGCGCCGGCGACGCGGCTCGCCTTCCAGACCCTCGACCCGCTGCCCACCGTCGACGGCGCGGTCAACGGGTCGCCGATGCGTTTGCTGCTGGACACGGGCGCGACCTTCGGGCTGAGCGCCGCGGCCGTCGCCGCCGCGGGCATCAGGCCGGTGGCGACCGTGCCGACGCTCGGGCCCGCCGGCCCCGTCGAGACCAGCGTCGGCGTGGTCGGCTCGCTCGTGCTCGGCGGCGTCGAGATCAGGAACTTCCCGGTGCTGTGGAACGCGGGCTCGCTGCTCGACGCGCCCGCCGGCGCGGACGGCGTGGTCGGCACGACGATCTTCGCTCAGTTCCTGACCACCGTGGACTACGCGGGCCGGGCCCTGGAACTGCGCCCGCGCCAGGCCGCGCCGCCGCACGGCGTCGGCGGCACCGCGCCCGTGTGGCTGGCGCCCGACCACTTCATCTTCTCCCGCGGCCGGATCGGCGGCTCGCGGACCGGCCTCGTGCTGCTCGACACCGGGGGCGTCGGCCTCGGCGTCGTGCTCACCGCCGCACAGGCCGCGGCGGACGACGTCGCGCCGGACTACGCCGACCCGGGTTCCTACCTGGGCGTCACCGGCTACCCGGCCACCGCGAGCGAGGTCAGCCTCGGCCCGGTCACCCGGCGGGACATCGATGGCGCGGTCGGCCCCTTCCCGCCCCCCGCCGATTTCGGCTTCGCGGACCTCGGCACGCTCTCCCACGAGTTCTTCCTGCCGCTGTCGATGACCCTCGATTTCACCCGGATGGCCATCACGCTTACGGCTCACTGAGTGCGGAGGAAACAGGCTCGCCTTCCGCCTGCGGTGTGCGCCAGAGCCGGGTTCCTGCGACCGGATAAGACGTGCCGCGGTGAGGGGCGGATGGAGTCCTGGCCGCGATCGCGCCGTTGTGCTCCGCGGGCTTCGGTTAGCTGAACCCGCGGTCGGCACGCCGCCCCCGACGATACGGGCCACAGACACCCGGGGCTGCGAGAACCGCCTAATCTGCACGGGCAGTTGCTTTTTCGGTTAACGCCGAAAAAGCATGACATAACCGGATATTCTGCGTCGTCTTCCTGCAGCAGATCGAGGCGCCAGGCGGAAATGTGTTCAGTGGTCAGCCACGACGACCGCCGCCAGAAGGTCCAGTGCCGCGAAAAGGTGCCATCTACGGTCAACGGCATATGAATCCCGGTCCCGACCCATGTCTCAGTATGGTAACGATTCGTCATTCTAGCCATTTGTCCTATTTGGTCACGGTAATTCCCAGAAATCGAATCGGTGCTGCAGGTTTTACCGCAGATGGGAATCGCATAACCGTCCTCAGTTGCCCCGGCGGCCGGGATTCGGTGCCCTTGACAGAGAGGTCACGCGCGTTCACGTTAAGGGCTGACCGACATGTCGGCTAATAGTGGGGGTAAAGGATGCGCTGGAAAGCCTCTCGGCCTACGACCACACTCCTGCCGCAGGCGGATCTGGCAGGCGCCCACGCCGGCGCTTGTGATGACCCGCCGGCTGACACGGGCCGGTTGCTGGCGGCGGCTGAGCGCTTCATCGCGTTGTTCCAGGGCGAGAATCCGGAAGGGCCCACCTTAAGCGCCCGCATGCAGCAGGTCAGCAGTGAGGTGAAAGCGCACGGGACGTACTGGCACACTCCTGAGGAACTCGCGTTCGCCGCCCGTGTCGCATGGCGGAACAGCTCGCGCTGTATCGGCCGGCTGTACTGGCGTACGTTGCGGGTCAGGGACCGGAGGCAGGTGAGCGCCGCGGACCAGATTGCGGCCGAGTGCGCAACGCATCTGCGCGAGGCCACCAATGGCGGAAACATCCGGCCGATGATCACCGTCTTCGCGCCTGATGCCCCCGGGCGGCCAGGCCCGCTCATCCTTAATTCGCAGCTAGTCGGTTACGCCGGCCATCAGCTCGGCCGGGCCGTGGTCGGGGATGCGGCCCACCTGGAAATCACCCGCCTCGCCCGCGAGCTCGGCTGGCGGGCCAGTGACCCGCCTAGCCGGTTCGACCTGCTGCCCCTGATCATCCAGTCGCCCGGATCACCTCTGGCCTGCTTCGAGCTGCCCGCGGACGCGGTGCTAGAAGTCCCGCTCCGCCACCCGAACCTGGCCTGGTTCGGTGAGCTGGGGCTCCGCTGGTACGCAGTTCCCGTGGTCAGCGGTATGTACCTGGAGGCGGGCGGCATCCGATATCCCGCCGCGCCGTTCAACGGCTGGTACATGTGCACGGAAATCGGCTCCCGCGACCTCGGTGACGAGGCCCGGTACGATCAGCTGCCGGAAATCGCCGCGCGGATGGGCCTGCGAACCGACAGCCTCCGGACACTGTGGAAGGATCGCGCGGTCACTGAGCTGAATGCCGCTGTACTTCATTCCTATGAGAGGTCAGGGGTGAGGATCGCCGATCATCACACCGAGTCGAAGCACTTCCTGGCGCATGTCGAGAAAGAGCAGCAGCACGGCCGATGCTGCCCGGCCGACTGGTCCTGGATCGTGCCGCCCACCGCCAGCTCGACCACCGCGGTGTTCCACCGCCTCTATGACGATTTCGACGCGTCCCCCAGTTTCCGCCATCATGTCGGCTAGCACCGGTTCCGCCCCGCTCAAGCGTCGGTCCGGCGCTTGCCCGCGAGGAGGGCGTCGTCGAAGTGGATGCGCTCGTTCTTCAGGCCCGCCCGTGCGAGCAGCCGGATGGTTTCGCGCACCATCTCCGGCGGACCCGCGACGTACGCCTCGCAGGAGGTGTGCGGCATGTAGCGAGCGGCGACCCGGCCCACATTCCCCTGCATCCCGCCGAAGGCGGGGTCGTCAGAGGTCACCGGGACCAGCTCGAAGCCGTCGTAGGCGTCCTCAAGCCGCCACAGGTCAGGGAGGTCATAGAGTTCGGAGCGGCGCCGCGCACCGTAGTACAGGTAAATTCGCCGCCGCACTGCGGCCGACTCGCGCACCGCCTGCTCGATGATCGCCTTGACGGGCGACAGCCCGGTGCCGCCGGCCACGCACAGCAGGTCACGGTCCCCGGCCCGCTCCAGCGTCATCGTGCCCAGAGGCGGGCCAAGCAACAGCTGGGAGCCGGGCGGGGTGTGGCGCACCAGCGCGCTGCTCACCCAGCCACCGGGAACCGCCTTCACATGCAGCATTAATAGGCCATCGTCGCGCGGCATGCACGCGATCGAGTACGGCCGCCAGACCCGCGGCCAGCGCGGTGTCTGCACGGTAAGGTGCTGGCCCGCGATGAACGGCAGCGGCTGATCCGGCGCGATAGTTAGGATGGCGATGCCGTCCGCCCGGTGGTCAACCGTGACCACCTCGGCGGTCCATGAGGCCGGGCTCGCGGCGGCATCCTCCTCGGCCGCCTTGATCATGAGCGATGACCCAGCCAGGTAGACCTGAGCCCAGGCCGCTTCGGCTTCGGCGGTGAAGGCGTCCCGTGCGAATGCCCGCAGCGTCGCGAGCAACGACGCGCCCACCACCTCATACATCTCCGGCTCAACCCGGTATTTGCGATGGTCCCGGCCCAGCTGCGTGAGGTAGGCAGCCATGTCCTCAGGCGCGGACAGGCTCTCCACGATCCGGCCGAGGGCACAGAACAGCCGGTCACGCTGCTCATCCATGGCAGCCGGGAACAGTTGGCGAAGCTGTGGCTGGCGCACGAACATCTGGCCGTAGAAGAAGCCCACCGCCTTGTCTCCCGCCTCGGCGACGTAACGGAAGGTCTCACGGATCGCGGCGATCGCCGGATCGGACCCTGCTGCCGCAGGCTCCGGAACGGCATCCTTCTGATCCGGCTCCTGCTCTCCGTGCCCCGCCTCGAATGGCATGGTCTGAGCAGACTCTGACTCCGGCGTGCGCCTCTGCCCCATCATCTGCCCCCCAGGGGCCTCCTCGTAGAGGGCAGCCTCCCTGGGCATGGCAGCCGACGGCCTGCCGGTCTGGTGCGGATTCGCCGCGGCCGGATCAGGCACTAGGCCGGGTCCTGGTGCAAGTTCTGGCAGGGTCTGCTGCTCCGTCTTCACCTGCGGCGGCACCAGTTCCTGTGGTGCCGCCAGCCCGGCCGACGGGGTGGACACCGCTGGTGCGGGCCCGGGCTTGTGCTGGGCATCGGGGCCAACATCCAGGGCCTGCAGGCCCTTAAGCAACCGGGTCAGCGCATCCAGGTCCGTGCTCCACGAGCGCCTCCGCCACCAGGGCATGAAGCTCTTGCGACGATTCTGGTCGGCTTCGGTCGCCGTCACGCCCCGACCTGCCGTGCCGCGGCGAAGGTACACAGGTGAGTCCGCACATGGCCGGTGCGCTTATCCGGCTGATCGCGGTAGGACATCATCGGTCTCCCATCTCGCTTATCCGCCTTGCTCTCTCCCGGGGCAAATACCGGCACGCAGGGTATTTGGGGGATTCTATGCTTTGAGATGCCGATTGGTCAGCCGATCGGTGGAATACCACGCGGCGCAAGTGCGAGTTTGCTGGCCGACCACGCTCGCCCCAGTACCACGTCCTGACCAGAACATAGTGTCGCGGACGAATACCCGATTTTGGTGCAAATAACGTGAAACCCCGTTTTCCGGCGCGGCAGCGCCGCCACAGATGACCCGCTGAATTTATTTTCAGCATTAGACCGATTTCGATAATCCACTATGTATAAATCTGACAAATGCCGATAATGAACGCATTGTCACTCCCATGAGATTTCGGCAGGCCTTGCTGGCGTCCTGGGGCGCATCCCGGGGCCGAGGGCCGTGCGTAGCGCCTGGTGGCCCGGCGCCGCCAGTGCCGTCGGCGGCGAGGAATGCGGGATCGCCGTAGGGACGGGGCCTGCGGCGCCGCTGGTTTCACCCGCTCCGGGTGAGGCACGCCGCCGCCGTCAGGTGAACGCTGGCGCCAAATGCGGCGGGTCCGCGATCGGGCGGGCAGGGCGCGCGAGACGGACAAGGCGGAGGTCCCGTGACAACCACTAAGCCGACCGATGGGGCCGGGCGTCGTCTCCCGTGGTGGCCCTGGATCCTGATCCCGG
>Ga0102924_1003984_pt1 | contig 15179 bp, 12 predicted proteins | sample PaiPotPPM11metaG_FD_80116 | JGI IMG/M metagenome (GOLD analysis project Ga0102924, IMG submission 80116) | Iron sulfur acid spring bacterial and archeal communities from Banff, Canada, to study Microbial Dark Matter (Phase II) - Paint Pots PPM... ... | reverse complement strand
GGCGGGAGCTCCAGCAGCGCGGGCGGAAGCAGCAGCAGCGGGAGCAGCGGCGCCGGGAGTAGTACCGGAAGCGGGTCTGGCGGGCCATCGGGCGACGGAGGGAGTCCGGTCAAGAACCCCGGCGTGCCGGGGCCCATGGTCACGTTCGACGACTTCAAGGTACCGCTGACGCAGAACTACGTGGCCGCGCCGGGCGCGATCACCGCAGGACCGGACGGCCGGATCTGGTTTTTGCACGAGTCGAGCATGCCGGACGCGGTCGGTGCCGTCACAACCGACGGACAAAACTTCGGCATGTGCAACCTCGCCACTACCAACATCGGGCCGGTCGCCATCACCGCAGGACCGGACGGCAACGTCTGGTACACCAAGGAGCAGGGGATCGGCAAAGCGTTTCCGAACTCGCTCGGCTCGAACGGCACCGTCTTCGAGATGCAAGGCGGATATCAGGAATACGGCTCGCCCATGGGCGGCAAGACGGGCGGGATCGTCCAGGGACCCGACGGCAACCTGTGGTTCACGACGCACACGCCCGCCGCGATCGCCAAGGCGGACACGAACGGGCAGAGCACGGCCTATCCGGTGTCCGGCACGAACAGGACCCCGTGGGACATCGCAGTGGGGCCCGACGGCAACCTTTGGTACACGGACACGACCGCCAACATGATCGGGCGCATCACGACTTCGGGCACGATTACCGAGTATCCGATCCCTACCGCTGCCAGTTTCCCGAATGCCATCATCGGCGGGCCGAAGGGCGACGGCAACGTGTGGTTCGTCGAGCACGATGCGCACAACATCGGCAAGATCACGCCGTCGGGCATGATTACCGAGTTTGCCATTCCCTCGGGAGCGCAGCCGTACGCCATCACGGCCGGACCCGACGGCAATCTGTGGTTCACCGAGCCGGGCGCCTTCAATGCCATCGGTCGCTGCACACCGTCCGGTGGCATCTCGGAGTATGCGATCCCCACGGCGAATACGGAAGTTGCCGGAATCACCGCCGGACCGGACGGGAACATCTGGTTTGCCGAGGAGGACGTCGGCAAGATCGGTCGCTTCAGCAACATAATGGGAGGCGGCACGCTGGCGAGCAGCATGGTCGGCCAAACCCCGCTGGGCGGCCTCGTCGGGATGTGCGCGAAGGACACCGACTGCATCAACAGCGGGATGGGCTGCGGCGGCGACGTCTGCAGCCACGCCGGCGCGATGCCCGCGTGCGTGCTCGCCAACACCGGAGATCCCGGCTGGTGCAGCCAGACCTCCGACTGCTGGTGCAATGCCCAAGGGGCGACGTGCGACACGACGTCGCATCACTGCTCGGTCACCCAGCCTTGACAGCCACGGTTTGCTCGAGCCGATCGAGAACCAGCCCAGTGGAGACGCCCATGAGCCACCGTTTGACGTCGATCGTGTCGACCTTGAGTGTCCTCACGGCAATTGCGGCGGCCTGCGGCGGAACAGACTCGCTGGGTGGTGGCGCGTCCTCCGGTTCAACCGGCCCATCGGGCCAGAGCACGGACGCGTCCAGCGGCGGTGATTCCGCCAGTTCGGGCTCTCCCGCAAGCGTGCCCGACGCCAGTCCCACACCCAGCCCCGACGCCGCCGCGAACCCCTCTCCAATGGCCGACGGGGCGAGCCCCGACGACGCCGCGAACCCTTCTCCAATGGCCGACGGGTCGGGCCCCGACGACGCCGCGAACCCTTCTCCAATGGCCGACGGGTCGGGCCCCGACGACGCCGCGAACCCCTCTCCAATGGCCGACGCTTCCTTGTTCTTCGCCTGCGGGGGAGGAATCTGCGCCAAGGGAAGCGAGTATTGCGAGAGCATGCAGAGCATGGCAGGCCAACCGGGCGGTCAGTACCATTGCCATCTCATCCCGCAGCAGTGCGCATCCACCCCGACGTGCGCGTGTCTGCGGTCAGCCCTGCCCTCCACCTCGGCCTGCCAGGATTGCGTCGAACAAGCCGGTGCGGTGACATTGCACTGTTAGGTTGGGATCGACTGCCGCTACCGACAGCCCCGAAGCGGCTGGTCAGCGCCTCGGGCCGCGGGTCGTCGCACGTCGCCGCCTGGGCGCGACCTGCGGGCTGCGTTGCCCGCAGCGAAGGACGCCCCGAACCACCTCCGCGATCGGGCCGACGAGCTCCGACAGCCGGTCGACCCGGTCCTCCTCGAGAGCCTCGAGCGTGAGCTCGTTGATGCCCCCCACGATCACCATCGCGACCGCCAGCGAGATCGGCGGGCGCCGGCCCGTCGCGTTGATCTCCCGCTGGAGAAACACGGCGAAGCGCCGCATCACCCGGCGCCGGATGGCGAGCCCCGCGATCCCCAGGTGCAGGATCTCGATCGCGAGCGTACGAACGACGCGCGGTCGCTGCTGAAGCCTCGTGAGGTAGAACGTCGCGCCCACCTCGATGCGCCCTTCTCCGCGGGGAACGCGCTCGACCGCGGCATCGAGCTCGTCGAGCACGTGAGTGCTCACGCTTTCGTAGAGGGCGAGGAGGCACGCCTCCCGCGTCGGGAAGTGCTCGTAGAACGTGCGCTTCGAGACGCGCGCACGCCGCACGATCTCGGCGATCGTCAGGTCCGCCCAGCCCACGTCGCCGATGCCCTCGAGCGCGGCGGCGAGGAGTCGAGCACGGTAGTCGCCCTCGGAGCCCGCCTCGGTCGCGGTAATCGCGTTGATCGGCACCTTGGTACTTGACGGTACCACGAGCCACGCTACAGTCAAAACGGTACCAGGACGTACCAACCCAACTTGGTACCGATCTGTACCGACACTCCGCGGCCGTGAGGAGCTTCATGCTCTCTTCGCACCCCGAGCATTTCGACGTACTCGTGATCGGTGCCGGGCTCTCCGGCATCGGCGCCGCCTATCACCTGCAGACGCTCTGCCCGACGCGTTCGTACGCGATCCTCGAGGGTCGCGGCGCGATCGGCGGCACGTGGGATCTGTTCCGCTATCCGGGCGTCCGGTCCGACTCGGACATGTTCACGCTCGGTTACCGCTTCCGTCCGTGGAAGAGCGGCCGAGCGATCGCCGATGGGCCCTCGATCAAGGCGTACATCGAGGACACGGCGGCCGACTTCGGCATCGACGAGAAGATCCGCTTTCGCCACCGGTTGACGCGCGCCGAGTGGTCGTCGGCGGCGGCGCGCTGGCTGGTCGTGGCCGAGGTCGGGCCGGATCGCACCCCGGTTCGCTACACCTGCAACTTCCTCTACGCCTGCACCGGGTACTACGACTATGCGAGCGGTTACACGCCGGAGTTTCCCGGGCGTGACCGCTTCCGGGGGGCCATCGTGCACCCGCAGTCGTGGCCCGAGCGGCTCGACTACGAGGGCAAGCGCGTCGTCGTGATCGGGAGCGGAGCGACGGCGATCACGCTGGTGCCGGCGATGGCCGAGAAGGCCGGACACGTCACGATGCTCCAGCGCTCGCCGACGTACGTCGCGGCGCTCCCGGCGCGCGACGCGATCGCAGAAGCCTTGCGGCGCGTCGTGCCGGCTCGCGCGGCTTACGCGGCGACGCGCTGGAAGAACGTGCTTCGCGGGATGTTCTATTACGAGCTCGCGCGCCGGCGTCCGGCGCTGACGAGGCGGCTCGTTCGCGAGGCCGCGCTCCGCGCGCTCGGGCCCGGCTACGACGTCGACACGCACTTCAACCCCCGCTACGAGCCGTGGGACGAGCGGTTCTGCGTCGCCCCCGACGGAGACTTCTTCCGCGCCGTCCGGGAGGGGCGCGCGTCCGTGGTGACCGACAGGATCGACGCGTTCACCGAGACCGGTATCCGCCTGTCCTCGGGGACGCACCTCGACGCCGACATCATCGTCACCGCGACCGGTCTCAACGCGAAGCTCCTCGGCGGGGTCACGCTCGTCGTCGACGGCGCGCCCGTCGATCTGGCCAGGCGCATCGCCTACAAGGGAATGATGTACAGCGACGTGCCGAACCCCGCCTCGGCGGTCGGGTACACGAACGCGTCGTGGACGCTCAAGTGCGACCTCGTCGCCGAGCACGTCTGCCGGCTGCTCAATCGCATGCGGGCGCGGGGCGAAGACGTCGTCACGCCGCGCGTTCGCGGCGCGTCGATGCAGACCCTGCCGCTCATCGACCTCAAGTCGGGCTACGTCCAGCGCGCGGTCGCGAGCATCCCGCGACAGGGGACGCGCGCGCCGTGGCGCCTCTACCAGAACTACGTGAAGGACCTCCTCCTCCTCCGCTTCGGGCGCGTCATCGAGGACGAGCTGGAGCTCGCGCGCGCACCCGCGCAGAGCGTGTGAGACATGCGCGCGATCCAGATGACGGGCTACGGCGGGAACGACGTGATAGAGCTCGCGGAGATCGCGTCGCCCGAACCTGGCGACGGGGAGATCCGGATCGACGTGCGCGCCGCCGGCGTCAATCCGCTCGACTACAAGACTCGGGCGGGTGCGCTCAAACGCATCCAGAGGTACCGCATGCCGGTCGTCCTCGGGAACGAGTGCTCCGGAGTCGTGTCGGCGCTCGGGCGCGGCGTCACGCGGTTCGCGGTCGGCGACTCGGTGATGGTCCGCCTCGCGAAGGACCGCATCGGCAGCTTCGCGGAGCAGGTGGTGACCGATGCGTCGCTGGCCGCGCCGAAACCGCGCGCGGCGACGTTCGCGCAGGCGGCGGCGCTGCCCCTCGCCGCGCTGACGGCGTGGCAGGCGCTCACCGAGGGAGCGGCGCTCCGCGCCGGCGAACGGGTCCTCGTCCACGCCGGGGCCGGCGGCGTGGGTTCCTTCGCGGTCCAGCTGGCCAAGCACCTCGGGGCGCGCGTCGCCGCGACGGCGAGCGCGCGCAACCTCGAGCGGGTGCGATCCCTGGGGGCGGACGAGGCGATCGACTACACGCGCGACGACTTCTCGCGCGCGTTGCGGGGCTACGACGTCGTCTTCGACACGGTGGGCGGCGACGTTCAGCGCCGGTCGTTCCGGGTGATGGCGCGCGGCGGAAGACTCGTCTCGATCGCGGGGTTGCCCGACGCGGCCGCTCTGCGTGCGCGCGGCGCGGGCGCGCTCGCCGCCGCGGTGATCGCCCTCGTCACGCTGCCGCGCACCGTGCGCGCGCGCGTGGCCGGCGTGCGCTACCGCTACGTGTTCATGCGGCCCGACGGAGGCCAGCTCGCCGACCTCGGGGCGCTCGTCGATCGCGGCGCGCTGCGCGTCCTCATCGACAAGACGTTCCCGCTCGAGGCGGCGCGCGACGCGCTCGCGCACGTCGAGTCGGGCCACGCCCGAGGCAAGGTCGTCCTCGAAGTGGCCCCGCACGACGGCGTGTGACCGGACCTCCTGCGAGGCACGGAAGCGCGCACGGAGCTCTCCGCGTGATCGGCGGCATGTATCGTTCCCACGAACGGAGGGTGCGAGGACATGGCATGCCGAATCATTGGACACGACGAAGAGGGGCGAGCGGCGTGTGCGTACTTGCCGTGTGCGCGCTGATCCCGGTGGGTTGCGGGACCGGCGACGCCTCGAACGCGTACACGGGGTCGGACGCGGGCGACGACTCAGCCGTGGCCCAAGGGGACACGGGGTCGGCGACGGGGCCCACCAACGGCGACGCCGGAACGGGCGCCGACTCGATGGCTCCTCCGATGCAAAGCGACGCGGGAAGCCCGGGGCCGGGGGCGGATGCGAGCGACGGCGGTACGGACGCGCCGGCCGGCCCGAGCGTGTCGACGGTCTTCTCGATGGACACGCCGAACGTGGTGCGCCGGTCGAACATCGTCCTCGGCAAGGCGAACACGAGGCCGGAGCAGCTGATGGCGCTCGGCAACGGTTCGCTGGGCGCCGCGGTTTGGGCGGCGAACGGGTTCACCGCGCAGCTCAATCGCACCGACACATTTCCCGATCGCAAATCGCCGGGGTGGGTGACCATCCCAGGGCTCGCCGCGCTGACCGGCGCCTCGGACTTTCATGGCACCGTGGACCTTTACGACGCGATGCTGAACGAGTCGGGCGGCGGCATGACCGCCACGGCCTTCGTCCGCGCCGACGCACCCGAGCTCGTGGTCGACGTCACCGGCGCCGACCCGAACTCGATGCAATCCGTGAAGGTGAATCTCTGGAACGGACGCTCGCCGATGGCCCAGGCCGCCGGGAGCACCGCGCTGCTCGCCGAGACGTGGCAAGACAACAGCGGGGTTGGGAACTCCGGCCAGACCTTCGGGACGCTGGCGGCCGTCACCGTGGCTGGTCAGAACGTGAGCGCGCAGATGGTGGACGGGGTCACCGTTCAGGTGAACTTCAAGCCCAACTCCGACGGCTCCTTCCGCGTCGTGGTGGCTTCGCCGACGTGGACGGGAGGAGATGCGATGTCCGCCGCGACGAAAGCGCTCGGATCCGACGCGACCGCCGACGCGATGCAGCTGCGCGCCGGACACCTGTCCTTCTGGCACGACTACTGGGATCGCATCGGCCTCGTCGAGATGAACTCGTCGGACGGGACCGCCGATTACCTCGAGGCCGTACGGACGATCTACCTCTACACGACGGCGGCCGAGATGCGCGGGACGCTCCCCGGCTCGAACGTCGGACTCGCCGATCTGTTCGACTTCATCCAGGACACGCAGATGCCGCCGTTCTGGCCCGCCGGGTACTGGGTGTGGAATTCCCGCATGCTCGTTTACGCGAACATGACCTCCGGCGCGTTCGACATGAACACGCCCGAGTTCAACCTCTATCAGTCGAACCTGATGGCGCTAGAGTCGTGGACGATGAGCAGCATGTCCGGCAAACCTGGAATCTGCTTGCCGGAGACGATGCGTTTCAACGGCAACGGGACCTGGTTCGGGGGCACGGGCGGCGGGTCGTGCAACGAGAGCGCTTCACCCGGCTACAACGCGCTCACGGTCTCGAGCGGCGCCGAGGTAGGCCTCTGGGTCTGGCATCAGTACCTGATGACGCAGGACCAGTCGTTTCTCATGACCAACTATCCGCTGATGAGCCAGGCGGCTACGTTCCTCCTCAACTACGCGACCACGGGTGCGGACGGACGCTTGCACACCAACGCGAACGCCCACGAGACGCAATGGGCGGTCAACGATCCGACGACCGATATCGTCGCGATGAAAGCGCTCTTTCCGGCCACCATCGCCGCCGCCGGGGTGCTGGGAGTCGACGCGCCTCTCGTGGCGCAGCTCAAGGACGCGATCACCAAGGTGCCGGACCTCCCGCGCACCGATCCCGGCAGCCACATGCAGCTCCTGTCGGCGTCGGACGACGCGGCCGGGCAGGACGTCTACGCGATCTCGTACCAGCCGAACGCGCCGCTGCACAACACCGAGAATCTCGATCTCGAAGGGGTCTGGCCGTACTCGCTCATCGGCGACACGGACCCGAACTTGCCCCTCGCCGTGCGCACGTTCAAGAGCCGGATGTACGTGCTCAATCCCGACTGGAGCTACGACGCCATTCAAGCCGCGCGGCTCGGTTTGAGCGCCGAGGTGGCCAACGCTCTCAAGACGGTGACGCAGAACTACCAGTCGTTCATCAACGGGCTGGGCTTGTGGAAGGGCGGCACGAACTCCGGGACGATGACGCCGTTCATCGAGCAAGCCGGAGTCCTCGCGGCCGCCATCAACGAGGCGTTCGTTCAGGACTACGATGGTCTCCTCCGGATCGTGCCCGCGTGGCCCCAGGGTTGGGACGGCGCAGGGACCGTCTTCGTTCAGGGCAAGTCGAAGGTCGACGTTCAAGTCAAGGGAGGCCAGGTCGTCCTCGTCGTCGTGGAGGCGGGATCGACGGGGATGATGCAGGTGCGAAATCCCTGGTCGGGGCAGGCGCTCGAGGCGATCGACGGCACCACCGGTGCCGTCGCGGTTCCGTCGACTTCGTCGGCGACGTTCATGCTGCCGACATCGGCCGGGCATTGGTACGCGCTGGTGCCCGCGGGCGCGGCGAGCTCGCTGCCGAAGGTCGTGGTCACGGGAATGCCGGCGACGGCAGCGAAGCACCTCGGACCTGTCTCGATCGGCTTGTGATCGGCGCGTCCGGACGGCGCACACTTTTAGCTGGAGGCGTGGCGCTCGTCCGGCGCGACGTGCGCGCCATGTCCGGCCATGTACTTGCCGATGACCGCGGGCTCGGCGCCCTCCAGCGGCGCCTCGTAGACGATCCGCCCCTCGCTCATGACCAGGATCCGGGTCGCGAGCGCGAGAATCTCGTCGAGGTCGGCGCTGACGAGGAGCACGGCCGCCCCGCGGTCGCGCGCAGCGCGGATGCGCGCGTGGATCTCGGCGACGGCGGCGAAGTCGAGCCCCATGCACGGATTCGCGGCGATGAGCACGTCGACCTTGCCCTCGAGCTCGCGCGCGAGCACGGCTCGCTGCACGTTGCCGCCGGAGAGGCGACCGATCGGCGTGTGAATCGACGGCGCGCGGATGCCGTACTCCCCGACCAGAGTCGTGGCGGTTTGCGCGATCTTCTTGCGCGACAGGAGCCATCCCATCGCGGTGTACCGCGGCTCGTCGAAGACGCGCAGGGCCATGTTGTCGGCCACGCTCATCGTCGGAACGCACGCGTTGCGGAGCGGCTCCTCCGGCAAGCATCGCACGTTCAGCGCACGCATGATCGCGCGCTTCGGCTCGTACTCGGCGCCCGACACGGTGACGGTGCCTGCGGTCTTCATGCGCTGGCCCGCCAGCACTTCGACGAGTTCTTCTTGCCCATTGCCTGCGATCGCGGCCACGCCCACGATCTCGCCCGACCTGACCTCCAGCGTGACGCCGCGAAGCGCGGGGACGCCCAGATCGTCTTCTGCGTGCAGGTCGTCGATGAGCACGCGGGCGTGACCGATCGCTCCCTCGTCCGTTCCGCGGTCTCTCTCGTCTGCCGGCGCTTCGTGCTCCGAGGATCGGGCGGAGGGCGGCAACGACGACGACTTCGAGGCTCCGCCCATCATCATGTCGGCCATTGCGCTCGGGGTGAGATCGCCGACGCCGCCGTGTCCGACCTTGCGACCGCGTCGAAGAACGGTGACCTCGTCGGCGAACTGGGTGACCTCCCGGAACTTGTGCGTGATGAGGACGACGCTGATCTCACCGGCCCGCGCCATCTGGTGCAGCATCGACAGGACGTGATCGGCCTCGGCAGGCGTGAGCACGCTCGTCGGCTCGTCGAGAATGACGACGCGCGACTCGAGGTAAAGCTGCTTGAGGATCTCGATCTTCTGCTTCTCCCCCGCGGAGAGCGAGCGCACCGGTGCTTCGAGATCGACCTGGAACGGCATCCGGGCCAGAAACGACGCGAGCGCGGCGCGCTCGGTCGCCCAGTCGACGACGAAGGGCAGCCGGGGCCGCGAGAGGACCAGGTTCTCCCGGACGGTCATGTTCGGGACCAGGGTGAAGTGCTGGTACACCATGCCGATCCCCAGGGACTGCGCGTGACGGGGGCTCTTCGGCAAGACTTCCCGGTCGCCCAGCCGGATACGTCCGGCGTCGGGTGTCAGGTAGCCCATGATGCACTTGACCAGCGTGCTTTTGCCCGCTCCGTTCTCGCCGAGCAATGCGTGCACGCGGCCCGGCTCGACGCGAAGGGAGACGTCGTCGAGGGCGAGGAAGTTCCCGAACCGCTTGCTCAGGCGATCGGCTTCGAGGAGGGGAGGGGAGCCCCGGCGCGGCGGAGCGACGGGCGAAGGTACAGCGCTCATCGGGCGACCGTGAGCTCGGCGGGCTGATCGGCGAACGTACGCCGGGCGGAACTGGTGGCGATCATGATGACGAAGGTGAGAACGTAGGGCGCCGTGGCGTAGAGGTTGTAACCGCCCAGGATGCCGATCGACTGCAGGGCGGGTCCGAGGGCCCCGGCGCCGCCGAAGAGCAGCGAGGTCCAGAGGCACTTCACGGGGTCCCACCGCGCGAAGATGACCAGCGCGACGGCCATGAGCCCCTGGCCGCTGGAGAGGCCCTCGCTCCAGCTGCCCGGGTAAACCAGCGAGAGGAACGATCCGCCCACGCCGGCGAAGAAGCCGCCGATCGCGGTCGCGACGAGGCGCACGCGATCGACGTCGTACCCGAGCGCGCGTGCGGCGTCGGCGTCCTCGCCTGCGACGCGCAAGACGAGTCCCCACCGCGTGCGGCGAAAGACGAAGCGCATGACGAATGCGGCGACGACGCCGAGGAGGAGCAGTCCGTGAATCTCCAGCGCGGCGCGCACCGGAGCGATGGAGCTCCAGGCGCCGAGCTCGATCGGGGAGAGCCGCGGAGCCGGTGGCTGGATGAGGGGCTTGCCGAGAAAAAAGGCGATGCCCACGCCGAACAGCATGAGCGCGATGCCGACCGCCACGTCGTTCACGCGAGGCAACGAGCAAAGCCAGGCGTGCAATGCGCCCAGCACGAGGCCCGCGCATCCGGCGGCGAGGACGCCGAGCCAGGGTGACCCCGAGAGGTACGATACGCCGTAGGCGGTCATGGCGCCGAGGATGAGCGTGCCCTCCTGCCCCAGGTTGATCCGACCGCTCTTCTCGGTCAGGCACTCCCCGAGGCTCACGAAGAGGTACGGTCCGCTCACGCGCAACGCGCCCCCGATCAGCGCGAGCGGCAACGCCCAGATGCCGAGCCCCGCGGCCGTGTCGCTCATGCGGCCTTCGAGCATGCGGCCTTTGCCGCGGGGTTGGGCGCAGACTCCGAGGTGACCCGGGCGCGAGGAAGGAACGTCGCCAGCCGCCCTCGCAGCGTCTCAATCGCGAGGATGACGACGAACAGGATGCCTTGCAGCACGTTGACGGTCGCGTCGGGCAGGTGCTCCGCGCGCTGGAGGAGCCCGCCGCTCGCGCCCACTCCGCCGATCAGCACCGCTACGGGCACGATGGCGAGCGGGTGCTGGCGCGCCAGGAACGCCACCAGGATTCCCGTGTACCCGTACCCCACGATGATCGAGGCGTTGGCGGTCCCGTGGACCGCGGCCACCTCGGCCATGCCGGCGAGGCCGGCAGCGGCGCCGCCGAGCGCGCACGTGACGATCACGATCTTCGAGACAGCCAGGCCGCCTAGCTGCGCCGCGCGCGCGTTGCCCCCGATCACCTTGGCGGCGAAGCCGAAGGCGGAGCGCCGCATCAGCACGTACGCGGCGAGACAGCCGATTAGGCCGTAGACGAGGCCCCAGTGCACGTCGAGGCCCGGGATGGCGCCGAGGGCGTTGGCCTCGCCGATGGGCCGCGTCGACGGCTTGTTCAAGCTCGCCGGGTCGCGCAGGGGCCCCTCGACGACGTGCTTGAAGACGCCGATGGCGATGTAGTTCAGGAGCAGGCTGGAGATGGTCTCGTTGGCCCCCCGCAGCGTGCGCAGCGCGCCGACGGCGGCAATCCACGCGCCTCCCACGACGCAACCGGCGCCGGCCATGGCGAAGAGGACCACCCAAGGGTTCGCGCCGCCGAGCGCGTGCGCCGCAATCACCGAGGCGAGGGCACCGAGGACCAGCGCTCCCTCCCCGCCGATGACGACGAGACCGACCTGCGCCGGCAGGGCGGTGCAGAGCGCGGTGAGCATGAGCGGCGCGGCGCGGACGAGCGTATTTTGAAACGAGAACCACGAGCCGAACGACCCGCGAACCATCTGGTAATAGACGTCCCCGACGTTCGCCCCCGCCACGGCGACGAAGACGCCGAAGAGCGCGAAGGAGACCGCGAGACCCAGCAGCGGAACGGCGGCCGCCTCCACCGAGGCGGAGAAGCGCCCCGCGCCGTCGCCCGCAGCGGGGCGCGTGCTCGTCATGAAGAGATCTTTCCGACGACGCCTTCGACGAGGTAATTCATCTTTTCGAGCGTGATGTCGGTCTGCGTCTGGACCGTCCCGGCGGGGATGACGACCTTGCCGGTGTTGTCCTTGATCGGGCCCGAATAGACGACGAGCGACCCGTCCGTGAGCTTGGCCTTCGCCTCGTCGGCCTTGGCCCTGGCGGCGGCGGAGACGGCCGCGCCGTACGGCGCCATCTTGATGAAGCCCTCCTTGAATCCGCCCCGCAGGAGGTGCGGATAGCTCTCGCCGGACTGAATCCGCTTCACGTAATCCGTATAAACCTTGGACCAGTTCCAGAGTGCGCCCGTCAGATAGCCCTTCGGCGCCAGAGTCGTCTGGTCGACGTGGTAGCCGGACACGAAGACACCGCGCTTCTCGGCCGTCTCCACGATCACCTTCGGGGAGTCGACGTGCATCGTCAGGACGTCGATGCCCTGATCGACGAGGCTGTTCGCTGCTTCGGCTTCCTTCACCGGGAGAGACCAGTCGCCGGTGAAGACGACGGAGGTCGTGACCTTGGGGTTCACCGAGCGCGCGCCCAGCGTGAACGAGTTGATGTTGCGCAAGACCTGGGGAATGGGCTTCGCGGCGATGAAGCCGAGCTTGTTGCTCTTGGTCGTCATCCCCGCCACGACGCCGGCCACGTATTGGGCCTCATCGATGTACCCGAAGTAGCTCGCGACGTTGGGCGGGTGCTTGCCTTCCTGGTAGAGGCCCCCGCAGTGAAGGAAGGTCACTTTCGGGTACTTCTGCGCCACCTTCAGGATGTGCGGATCGAAGTAGCCGAACGAGGTCGGGAAGAGGACCGAGGCTCCGTCGAGCTCGATCATGCTCTCCATCGTCTTCTGCACGGCCTCCGTCTCCGGTACGTTCTCCTCCTCGCGGACCTTCACCCCCGGCATCGCCGCGACCGTCGCCGCGCCCTCTGCGTGGGCCTGGTTGTAGCCGTAGTCGCCCTTGGGACCGACGTAGATGAATCCGGCGGTGAACGTCTTCTGGGGGAGCGTCGTCGCGGCGCTCCCGGACGCGGCAGGCGCTGCCGAGGGCCCCTCGCTCTTGGAACAAGAGAGCGCGAGGAGCGACAGGACGGACAGGAGCGAGAAGATCAATCGGCGCAACGCGCGCGCGCTGCGCTCGGCCCGATGCGTCGAGTCGCCGGCTGGATTGGGAACGACGGTGTGCATGCCGACATGGAAACGCTCGATTCGTTTCCACATTGTTGCCGGGCCATGAAGGGGTCGCCGGGACCTTCCCGACGCCGCGCGTCGGTGGCTACCCGGTCGGGCTCTCTTGGCCTTCGGCGCCGCCTCGGGGAAGGGCCAGCACGAAGAGCGGGATCAGCGCGGGGGAGAGGAACAGGAAGGCGAGCGCTGCGATGGGAGCGAGGATGATGCCCGTGGTGATCCCGAGTGCGCTCTTCCAGGCCGGCGTCCCGCGAACTTCTTCGAAGACGGGATTCGCCACTTCGCGCAGCCTCGGCCCCCGTGTGAGGACTTCGCTCCAGGCGACGCTGCGCGCGATCGCATCGCGGATCCGGCGGGCCGCGGCCTCGGGCGGCTCATCGTCGATCTCGACCACGAGGTGCTCGAAGGGCTCCGACCTCAGGTCGACGACGATCGCCTTCCTCGGATCGTGCACGTCGTAGAACGAGTGCCCGTCGGGGAGTCGCAGGGTCCCGGCCGCGAGGCGGCCGCGCACGAACGTGCCGACGCCACGCCCCGAGTCCCGGACCGCGTCGTCGAAGTCGGCTTCCGCGGCGTGCTCGCGGACGCCGTCCACGTGCGACAGCGGGACCGATACGCTGCTCCGCATCGCAAGGAGCCTGTCCACTCCGTGCACGCGGACGATCAGTTCGTACGGCGTGAGCTCGATGGATGCCATTCCCCGTCCTCCGTCCGCCGCGGGTTGCATCGTGCGTGCCTCCAGCGCGCTCGGCGATACCGCTTCGGGTGCAGGCCTTGCTCTCGCAGGTCATCTGGAGGCCCCTCATGTCCAACGCCCACTTCGTTCACGGGAGCGCCTGCGTGGTCGGCGTCGGCGTCGACGGCTCGCGCGCCTCGCGGCGGGGGAGCAGGGGGGGATCGTTCACGCGGTGCTCTGCGTCCGGCTCGACGCGATGCTTTTCACGGAGGGGCCGATCGACCTCGCCGACCAGGCCCACCGCCTGGACGAGCTCTGCCTCGGCGCCGGCGACTGCGCGCGCGTCACCATCCAGCGCCACATCGCGGTCGGTCGTCCCGATCACGAGATCCTCTCGATGGCGAGCGAGGTCCGTTCGGACCTCGTGGTCATCGGCACCCGCCGACGTTCCGGTCTCGAGCGCGCGCTCCTCGGCTCCTTGACCGACCGGATCGTGCACTTCGCACCTTGCCCGGTGCTCGTTATCCCCGAGGGCAGCACCCGCGCTCACACGGGGGCACCAGCGCGAGAGGCGCAAATGCGCCACGACGCGTAGCGGATCTGTGACATCGCCCCTGGCTGTCGCGGCGTCGCGCTCGGCGCTTGTAGCCGTCTACCGCGCGCTCTAGAGTGCGAAGTCGGTTTTTTACCTTTGGGGGCCGGGCCATCGCGTGTCGTCAGAATGAAGACGTGCGTGCTTTTGCGCTGAAGGCGCGCGAGCGGCAGCCGTCGAACGCACCGGGGCAGCGTGCTGCCCCGAGGAGGGATCTTTCGTGAAACTCCAGCACATCGCGATGACTTCGTTTGGTTTGTTCCTGGTCACCGGATGCTCGTCCACGAACAGCGGCGGCGCGTCGGACGGTGGCACCGAAGCGGCAGCACCGGCCGAAGGAGGCGGGCCCATGGAAGGCGGCAGCCCCTCCGAGGCGGGCGGACCCACGGAAGGCGGCGGGCCGACCGATGGTGGGGCGACCGACGCGGCGGAGGGCGGCTCCGTCAGCCCGCTCGCGTTCACGCCGTCGAACTTCGACCCTGGCCAGATTGACTGGACCAACCTCGGCGACATCGACTGTACGGGGAACGACGGGATCGACACGAGCAATACGGGTCCCCTCACTCCTTGCGGCGGCAATCAAAAGGCGAAGTACGCGGTCCTCACGCAACCGAACGATCAGAAGGTGGCCGTGTGGGTCGCGCACTCGTGGCGCATCGAGCCGAATGTCGTGCTCAAGGTCACTTCCGGCAGCAACGGCGCATACCCATTGATCCTCGTCGCCACCGGGACGATCGACATCCTGGGCGGCCTCGACGCCACTCCCAACGGGAGCACGGGCGCGGCAGGCGGCTACCCTGGGTCGCCGACCGGCAACACCGGCGAAGGCCCCGGCGCAGGCGGAGCCGCAGGCATGTCCAACTCGGCCGGTGGCGGTTCCTACTGCGGCGTCGGGGGAACCGGGGCGGCGGTCGTCGGCGCGAACCCTCCGGGGACCGCTGCGCCCGGCGGAACGGCTTACGGC
>Ga0102924_1003983_pt1 | contig 15182 bp, 12 predicted proteins | sample PaiPotPPM11metaG_FD_80116 | JGI IMG/M metagenome (GOLD analysis project Ga0102924, IMG submission 80116) | Iron sulfur acid spring bacterial and archeal communities from Banff, Canada, to study Microbial Dark Matter (Phase II) - Paint Pots PPM... ... | reverse complement strand
GGGCTCGATGAATGGCTTCGGGCAGACAAGACAATCCACTCGCGGCGCCCCCCGGCCGGCGGACCCTCCGGTTCACGTGCCGACGTGTGGCCGCACAAGGGCGCTCACGGGCCGAGTGCGGTTCTGTGGCCGGCCAAGCCCGCGTCCGGTGACGTGAGGCCACACGTGGGCAGGTCGGGCCCGATTTCGCCGCGGGCGTCGGGTCCGCCACAACGCGGGTAAACGAGGGACTTGCAATCCTTCGCCGTGGAGTTACCATGTGCGACCGCCTCGAGTAGGTCAAAGGCAGCCAACGTCCGACCTCGTGAAGTGAGGATGCAGATGGCGAGACGAACGCGCAGGAAAGGGTCCGTACACCGGCGCGCGAACGGGGAAGGCACCATCTATCCGCGGAAGGACGGGCGCTGGGAGGCCGCCTACTTTGCCCCGGATGGCCAACGCCGGCGGCTCCTTCGCAAGACGCAGGACGAGGCGCGACGCGCACTCACAGGCGCGCTGCAGGCGCGGGACGAAGGACAGGTGATCCCGAGGGGCCACGGAAGCGTGGCCGACCTCCTCGAAGATTGGCTCCCCGGCATGCGGCCACGGATTCGTTATTCGACCTGGCGTCGCTACCGGCAGTTGATCGAGCGCCACATCCTGCCGGCGTGTGGCCGGATATCGCTGGCCCGACTCTCCCCCACCGACGTGCAGCGGATGGTGAACCGGATCCTCGGGGCAGGCTTGAGCCCCACGACCGCCCATCACACGCACGCGGTATTGCGGCGGGCGCTCCGCGATGCGGTTGCGACGGAGCTCGTTGGTCGCAATGTCGCCGCCATGGTGAAGCCACCGCCCATGGCCTTTCACGAAATGCAGACGTTGGACGCCGATCAGGCCCGGGCATTCCTGGCGGCCGGGACCGGGGATCGCTGGGAGGCGCTCTGGATCCTGGCCGTGACCACCGGCATGCGCCAGGGCGAGCTGCTCGGCCTCCGCTGGTCCGACGTTGACCTGGATCGCGGCGTCCTGCATGTGACCGGCAACCTCAGCCGCGGGCCCAACGGGTTGGAGGTGACGCGGCCTAAGACGCACCGTTCCCGACGCCCGATTCGCTTGAGCCAGGCCGCAGTGAATGCCGTGCGCCGACACAAAGCGGCTCAAGCCGCCGAACGGCTCCACGCCGGAGCCGCCTGGGAGGATCACCAGTTGGTCTTCTGCCGGCACAGCGGCCGCCCCGTCACGGCCGCCTGGCTGGTCCGCGGCCGGTTCCAGCCTCTGCTAAAGCGGGCTGGCCTTCCTGTGATCCGCTTCCACGATCTGCGGCACACCGCTGCCACCCTCTGGTTTCGCAGCGGCGTGAATCCGAAAATCGTCCAGGAGACGCTGGGTCACTCCAGGGTGGCCATCACCCTCGATACCTACTCGCACATGATCCCTGACCTTCAGCTCGAGACGGCCAGGGTCATGGACGAGCTTTTCAGCCCAGGGGTTCCGTCACGGGGTCTTTGAGGTAGGGGTCCTTTTCAGGCGAGTCTTGGCCCAAAAGGACATCCACTGTCAACAACCACCTGTGCTGATCCGGCTTAAGGGCAGGAAAATTTGAGAACTTCCCGTCTCGACGCAGCCTCGGCTCCCTACTTCGAGGAGATCGCTGTTGTGAGCGGGAGACCGGACTCGAACCCGCAGCGCGCACAGTGGCAGGGAAGAGCCTGCCGACCGGTCGGGAAACGTTAGCCGAGTTCCTCCATGTCTGGCTTCCAGGTATGCGTTCCAAGGTCAGGTATCGGACGTGGAAGCGCTACGGTCAGCTACTTGACGCCACGTCGTGCCGGTCATCGGCCCCGCCGCTGATCCTCCCTCCAGCGCACCCCTCGAAACACACTGTTCAGCAGTACGCCGCTGTCCACGACCACAGGCGTGATCGGCCAGGGGCCCGGCCAACCGAAGTGTTCGATGAGTCCAGGCGGCAGTGGGTTAGCCCAAGGCGCGGGTGGACTTCCCAGCGGCACTCGAGACTCAGCCATCTACGCCCCCTCTGAGAGAGATAGGCAACTCAACCGATTCAGACCCAGGAGAGCGACGCTGCCCATCGCGCAAATGTACGACAGGCTCCGGCCACAGCCAGTGGATGCCAGCACGGACGCGGGCATGCCGCTGTCAGGACCCCAAGTGAGGCGCCAGTGGTTCGAGCCCCAGTTCTCGTGCGGCCCAGGGCAGCGCGATACGTAGCTGCTCAAGCTGTGACTGACGAATGCCCCGGAGGAGTGGGGTGTCCGCCGCAGCCGCGGCTTGCGAAGCCCAGTGCCCACTGAGCCACGCCGCATGTTCCGCTGCGCCCTGCCGAGCGAGGCACTCCGGCGGTGGTCCGCCTTCGGCGTGCAGGCTTGGTAGCAACAGATGAAGATCAAACAGCCCGTTGCCGCGACATGCCTTTGGCCAGTCCAGAAGAATGGTCTGCTGGTCGCGAAAGCACATATTGTGAGCCGGATCCAAATGGACAAGCTCATTGCCGTCGAGAATCGCGCGCTCGGAAGCGTCAAGGAGAGTTGGGAGACTGCGTTCGAGCCAGCTCGAAGTACACAGCGCAAGCGACAGGAAAGGTTCTGGGTTGGTGGCAACCTGCGTCCAGCTACTCCAGATAGCCAGCGCCTTTCGCAAGGTGGGCAACTCTGACGGAGCTATTGCAGCGTGTACTTGATCGAGCGTCGCCAATGCAATGCTTATCTGCCCAAGGTCCCACGGCGGTGGCCAGCTGGCATCTTCCAGATTTTCGATTACGAGCCACGGCTGATCGCCGCTGTCGCATCCGTCGAGTCGAGGCATGAACGGCTTGGCTCCGAGTAGCGAGTACACCGCGACTTCCGCTCTTATCGCGCTTTCTGTGCCGGGAAGGGCCGCCTTCAGAAACCCGGTTGATCCATCGGCAAATTCGACAATGCGGTGCAACACGGGAGTAAGTCCGCCGGTGCCGGATCGGGAGTGCCGCAGTAATAGGGCTCGTTTACCAACCACCTGCGTCACCTCTGCCAGGAGGCCGTCAAGTGGAGCCGGGCGATGGTCCATCATGTTGGCAAGTATGGCCCGCACCGTGGCTGGCGCAGCTACTCTGTCTGTGGCGGGAAGAACTCGGAAAGAAACCGACGGTGCTCCTCGGTCACCACCTCGAACACATCGCGATCCTCGAGATAGTCAGGAAACACAATGATGTTGATTGCTCCTTCACGCGCTGCGCTGGGAGCCAGAATCCCCTTGTAGCGGACGTAGTAAGCGGCCTCTCCAATCTCCTGACACAGTTCACGAGGAACCTCATAGTCGAAGCGGGCGGGGAGCCCAACCAGTCGGCGGTTCGCGACGGTCCTCAGATCCACCAAATTGTCGGCGCGGACGCGTGCCTGCCACAGCACCCTGGTCTTGGCGAGCGCGCGCGGATCGCGGCCTGGTCCGATGCTGCGCAGGAACTCCTCGAACACGGTCTCTGGCTCCTCGGACAGATACACCGTGCGAAAACTCTCCTCGGGGTTCCACCTCCCACCCGCCTGCCGTGCCCCATCGCCGTTGAGCACGCGGGCAGTGTCGTATCGGAGCGATGAATGGCGAAAGGCGAGACCATCCCACGCTGCTGGCTCGAGCGCGTCGAGCCGCGCGTAGATGTCCCGCTTCGCCATCGTCGGTTAGATGTAAACCCCCTCCGCCTCGGCATCCAGCGCGGCGAGCACGCGCCGATAGTCGCGCCGAGCGAGGACGTCGAGCGGAATCTCGTTGTCGAGGTACGGATTCGGACTGTGGAGCCACGCCCACGCCTGCTCCCGGTCCATGTGCTTGCGTGCTTGCTTGACCGCTACTGAGAGGTAGAGCAGTAGCTCCTTCTTCGCCGGCGGGGGTTCAGTGTCGCCCTTACCCCACCGCTCGACGGTTCTGATGTGCGTCTTGACCACCCGGGCGACGTCGTTATTGTTGATCTCGCCCTCGTCGTGGAGCCGCCGGAGAGTCTCAGCAACTAAACCCATCTTTCTCCTGCTCCTACACCGCGGCCCAATGTGCGTTCTCGACCACCTGACGAAGTTGCCGGCCAGCGCCCTGCACAGCCGCCATCTCCGTCGCGACTGCCTCAAGGTCAGGCGACTCGAGAGCGTGTCGGTCACTCTTGCGCACGCCTCGGATGGCGCTGTAAATCGTTCCAGCCTGCCCGTATAACGTTTCCACCTGGCCCAGCCGCATCTCGACCGGCATATCGAGAACGCTGCGCACCTGAGCGCAGCGGCAGAATACAAAGTGCGTAACCGGATGGAGAACAGCACCATCAAGTCGAGTGCCACAGCACGGCTCATCGCATTCGAGAGCACCGCGAACTGCCTTGAGTTGGAACAGCTTCGTCAGGATCTCGTTCGGAATGCTGCTTAGAAGGGGCGCCGCATAGCCACGAGGCTTGCGGGCACGGCCACCGCCTCCGCTTTGGAGGCGTTCACGCTGTAGGTCATAGTCGAACTTTTCGTTGCGACCGAGGATGCCAGCGTCGAAAGACTGTGCCCCCATGGCAAGCGCCGCAAGCCCAATCGCCCCCTGGTGGGTGAGATGAATGCCAATTCCCGCCGTCGAGAGCGCTCGAACAAGACGAAGCAGATTTTCTCCAGCGCGATCATCGCCGATAGGCCCGACGGTAAGCATCAGACGCTCTACGTGTCTCTCGTGAAGCGCCTCCGCAATAATCGATGCACTCTCTTGCGTTGCTAACGCGGCGGGCGTGCCCACGAGTCGGGCGACGGGCACACGACCCGTCTGCTCGATCGTTTCGTCGAGCAACCGGAGCGTAGTTGCCCACGCCACGCCCCTGATGTCGTCAATGTGGCAGCCAGGGGCAACGGTCCAAATCGTCCGTTCCTGAGCTGCGAGGGCCTCGCGAACGACACCCTTCGCACCCTTCTCAATCTCCTCGAGGGAGAATGCGCTTGATCGGCCAGCGGGAAGGGCGGATGCGCCATCCCCGAGGGTCCACTGGTCGACCCGATAGTCGATGACGAGCTGGCGTCCAGCCGCGGCCTCGTCGACAAGGTCGCGGTGCCGGCCAGCCCAATGGCCCTCGACCACCAAAACCTCGATCGGCACCCGGGCCCCTTCGCATTCCCGGCCCTGTAGGGCGTCGAGGACGGATCTGTGGTCGTTGTAGCCAATCCTCAAAACGAACGGTGCGTTTGCCCGAAGCTGCAAGATCGCCATGAACAGACTATACGACAGTTAGGCGACATTTGCAAGTACATAGTTACCGGCGTTGGGCCGGCGCTCACTCTGCCAAGGTGGCGTCCGACAATGCCTCCACGGCCGTTGCTAGCGTCTCCAGCGCATGGCAAATCCCGGTCGCGTCATTCCCCGGACTGACCTGCGCCACGATCGGCCCCCTGCCTACAGCCCTTGTTTCTTCGCTCCTTTGGCGACCTCGTGCCCGTTCCACGAAACGCCTCCTCTCCCCTCTCTCGTCTCCGAGGCCCGCGATGCGCTCGAGCGGGTGGTCAATGACCTGGCGCGCCAAGAGCACACGCTGCAAGCGCGGGAGGCTGTCCGCCGGCCCTGAGCGTTGGCATTCAACGACTCTTGGTCTTCTCTGCCTCAGCTCGCTCTGCGCTGACGGCGATATACCTCGGGACGGAGGTTGTCAGCGATGAACCGGCGTAACTCCTCGTCCTCGATGGCACGGTTGAAGAATTTGACGTTGCCATGGCGAAGTTCGACGAGAGCATCCAGGAATGCTGGGTCAAATCCGTGGCGGTAGTTCTCCAGCGAGTTGGCCTTCGCCTGTTTGGCCAGGGTCGCATCGGCGATCATCTTCTCCTGGACCTGCTCAATGGTCAGCACGGCCTCGGGGCCCAGGTCGGCCCCGAAGATCTCGTTGATCCGCTCAATGAGCTGTGAGAGGGGAGCCTTCTGCTCGTCGCGTACCTCAAGGGTCCCTACCGCGGACGGCCCCTCAAGGCCCGGAAGTTCATCGCCGCCGAGTGCGATCTTATGATCCCCGGTCTTGGTGAGCCGGTAGTAACGCAACGCAATCTGATCGTCGAGATCGAAGGCCTCGCCAGCATTTCTGCGAGGCAGCTTGCGCAGGAGGAAGCGCCCTACTTCGTATAGCTTCAGCAGATCAACGTCAGAGAAAGGGACGATGTGCAGCAGATACGCGTAGAGGCGAACATAGCCCTGGAGTTGGGCCCGGAACTCCTCCTGCTCACCGGTTTCTTTCGCCGTGAACCGCTCGACGGCGGGGTCTAGGGCCGCATTCAGCGCGGCGTTGCCCAGCTTCACGTCAGCAGGGCTCTCAAGCGCGCGCCACGCGGCCTCGACGTTGTCTGGCCACAGCACCTGCGCGTCCATGATCTTGTTCTTCAGGTCGTATAGGAGGTTCGGGTCAGTCTCTTCAGGGAGGCACGCCTCCTCGTAGTACGGCAGGAACGCCTTACGGATGGTCTCGGCGTCGTTGACGAAGTCAAGGACGAACGTGTCGTCCTTGCCGGGGTAGATTCGGTTGAGGCGCGACAGAGTCTGAACGGCCTTCACGTTGTCGAGGCGCTTGTCCACGTACATCGTGTGGAGCAAGGGCTGGTCGAATCCGGTCTGGTACTTCTCGGCGACCAGGAGGACCCGAAACTCTTCAGAGGCAAACTTCTTGGGGACCTCCTTTTCACCGAATCCATTCATCCCCGGTTCCGTGTACTCGATGTCGAGCTCGTCCTTCACACCGCCTGAGAACGCCACCAGGGACTTGATCGGGTAGCCCTTCTCTCTGATATAGGCATCGAAGGCCTGCTTGTACTTCACGGCCTGGATGCGAGAGCGGGCCACCACCATCGCCTTGGCCTTGCCCTCGATCTTGGGCATGACCTTGCTGGCGAAGTGGTCCACCATCACTTGGACCTTTTGAGCAATGTTGTGCGGATGCAGTTCCATGAATTTGGCGATCGCGCGGCCCGCCTTTCTAGTCTCGACCTCCGGGTCGTCGATCCCCTGCTTCTCAAGTCTGTAGAAGGTCTTGTACGTTGTGTAGTTCTGCAGCACATCGAGGATGAACTTCTCCTCGATGGCTTGGCGCATTGAGTACACATGGAACGGGCGATATCCACCCACCTCTTGCTTCTCACCGAACAAAGCCATCGTCTTGGCCTTGGGGGTTGCAGTGAAGGCGAAGTACGAGACGTGGCTCAGCCTCCCGACCGCCTGAACCTCCTTTACCAATTCGTCCTCGCCGTCGGGTGCGTCCTCCTCCTGCTCTGATTCTCCGACGGATGCAAGGAGCTTCTTCAGCTTGTGTGCCGCCTCCCCAGTCTGACTGCTGTGCGCTTCGTCGACGACGATCGCAAAGCGCTTGGCTCCCAGCGTCCCAATCTTTTGGAGGATGAAGGGGAACTTCTGCAGCGTGGTGATGATGATCTTGGTGCCGGCCGTCATCGCCGCAGCGAGCTGGTCTGAGTCCTTGTCGATGGGCGCGACCACACCGGACTTGTGCTCGAACTGATAGATCGTGTCCTGGAGCTGTTTGTCGAGGACGCGACGGTCAGTGATCACGATCGTCGAGTCAAAGACCAGAGCGTCATCGGCGCCGTGGAGCGACGAGAGGTGGTGCGCCAGCCAGGCGATAGTGTTGCTCTTGCCCGACCCGGCCGAGTGCTGGATCAAGTAGTTATGGCCGGGTCCATGGTCATGGGCATGAGCAACCAAGGACCGTGTCGCATCCAGCTGGTGATACCGGGGAAAGATGAGCGATTCCTTGATGACCTTCTTGCCGTCCCGCTGCTCCTCGAGCTTCTCCAGATGCATGAAGCGCTCCAGGATGTCGAGCCAGCTATCGCGTTCCCAGACGTCCTCCCAGAGATAAGCGGTGCGGTGACCACTGGCGTTGGGCGAGTTGCCGGCGGCGGTGTGGCCACCAGGAGTCCGTTGGCCGCGGTTGAAGGGCAGGAAATGCGTGCTCGTGGCGGCAAGGCGGGTCGTCATGTAGGCGAGATCGGCATCGACTGCGAAGTGAACCAGCGCCCGCCTCTTGAAAGAGAAGAGCGGCAGCTTGGGATCGCGATCGTGGCGGTATTGATGCATCGCCTTCTCGACCGTCTGGCCAGAGGTTTGGCTCTTCAACTCGGCGGTTGCCACGGGAAGCCCGTTGACGGCGAGGACGAGGTCCACCGACTGCTCGCTCTTCGGGTCGAAGTGCATTTGCTGCGTGACAACGAGCCGGTTCTTCTCGTACAGATCGAGCGCTTCGGGTGCCATTCCGTGAGCGGGCTTGAAGTAGCAAAGTCTGAGCGTGACGCCGTAGTCGGTGATGCCGTGGCGGAGGACGTCGAGCGTCCCACGAACGTCAAGCTCCTTGGTAAGACGCGCTAAGAATCGCTCCTCAAGCTTGCCGCCATGGACGCGACCTAGCTTCGCCCAGGCTTTGGGCTGACTGTCCTGCAGAAACGCAAACAGCTGCGGGGTATCCAAAGCAAGTTCCCGATTCCAGTCATCAGGGTCGCCCTGGATCCAGCCGCGGTGGATCAGTTCACCGGCAATGAAGGCCTCGAAGGTGCCCTCGAGGTGGACGGCGCCCACTAGGCCGCCTCCCGAATATCGAGCTGGCCCGTAACGGCGGCGGTGATCAACGCCCGCCGACGCTCTTGGAGGAGGTTCATCTGCATATCAAGGCGATCGGACGCACCACCGACGATAGCGCACGTGTTTTCGAGCTCTCGCACAATGGCGTCTTGCACGTCGATGGGTGGCAGCGGTATGCAAATCGCTGCGTACCGCCGCGGATTTAGATTCGCCTGCCCGATGCTCGGAAGAGCGAGGCTGCGGGCGACGCTCAGCACCTCCTGTGAATTGAGCACGTAGTTGAGATAGGTCGCATCCACCCCGGCGCCAACGCGAAGCCGGACTAGGTATGACGCGAAGGTCATAGGCTCATTGTTTCGTCGTACCAAGGCGACCTTCCCTACGAGCTCGCGACTGTTGGTACGGTTAAACAGCAGATCGCCTGGGCGAAGCAGCAAGTCGGCGTCCACCTCCGTGACATAGCCGCTCGGTGTCCCAACGATTTCTCGCGAATCCACATTCGCCATTCCAAGTACCCCAACGGCCCCTGTCGATTGCGAGGCTTCGCCGATACCGTAGTTCGAAGAGACAAGGCAACGTCGCAACGGCACAAATTGCCATCCGCTGGGCAAGGTCGCCTCGGCGCCCCCGACTGCGCACCGGGCATGGGTCGCTTGGGAGATCACGGTCTCCAGTCGCTCCTCCAACAATGTTCTGGTCCGGTGCTTCCTCTCGAGCAGCGCGTCAATCTGCGCCGTCTCTCGGTCGAGGTAGCCGGCGATGGCGCGTTGCTTGGAGATCGACGGCAACGCCACTTTGATAGTGCCTATGGCATGTGGATTGATCGCGGGGTAGCTGACCCCTACGGAGCGCGCCACCACCTCTTCCACGACGCCATCGGACTGCGCGAGCCACCCCAAAAATGCGGCATCGATTCGAGGCGAGGGGCGGAGGCATGCAAACCCTGTCGAAGCAACGAGGTCGCCGTCAACGGTGGTCACCGTCCAGACGGCTCTCAGATACGTCCTAACAGTTGAGATTATTGTGTCGCCCGGCGCTAGCACTCGTCTTGCGCGGGACGGAGCCTCCCCGAACGTCATCCGCACAGCCTCAGCCTCGAGCTTGCCACGACCAGTAGCCCCGATCTCGATGTACCGAAACTCGCGATCCGACGCGGTGTCCTCACCCAGCGTCTCTGGATTGATGCGAACCACATGCTTGAGCGGAGTTGCTACCCAGCTCACATCGTGACCTTAGACAACAGCCCAGCGACATCCGCCTCCAGCTGCCGGATCTCCGCGTCGATCTGCTCCAGGGCCCGCGGTGGCACGTACTCGTAGAAATGACGCGTGAAGGGGATCTCGTAGCCGATCTTCGTCTTGTTCTCATCCACCCAAGCGTCCGGCACGTACGGCAGCACCTCGCGCTCAACGTAGGCAGCGACATCCTGCTTCAGCGGCACGTCCTCGGCGTCGCGGAGGCCCGGATCGGGCTCCGGTCCCTTTTTCCCAGCAACAATCGGGGCCGCCTCATCTCGAACGGTCAGCGCCTTCAGCATCTCCTTGGCGACCTTAGGTCCGGTGCCATTGAGCCCCACCAGCGCTCCCGCGACCGACTTCTCTACGACTCTCTTGTCGACGGTGGTGGTCGACCCAGCCCGCCGGAAGGCTGTCGCCAGGCCCTCGCGGGCACGGTCGTCGCCGACTGTCAGAGCCAGGACCGATTTACTGCCGAGGAAGCGCTGTAGACCCTCATCCGTAGCCTCATAGCGAACGCGGAGCGGGCGCTCGACCGTAATCTGCCGATAGCCGAAGTCCTCGTTATCAAAAATCTTGGTCTGCTTCGTTTCCTGAAAGTCCCCATACATCCGCACGATCTCAGCGATCTGGTCAGGGCTGATGTCGTTGCGCTTATTGCCCAAACTCTTGCGACGCTTGACGAAGTACGAGACTGCGTTGACAAGCTGGACCTTTCCTCTGCGCTCCGGGCGTTTACGATTGGTGAGGATCCAGATGTACGTGCTGATGCCGGTGTTGTAGAACAGCTGGTCGGGAAGGCCGACGATGGCCTCCAGCCAATCGTTCTCGATCACCCATCGGCGGATCTCACTCTCGCCGGACCCGGCCGCACCGCTGAACAGCGGCGAACCGTTGAAGATGATGGCCATGCGCGAGCCACCATCCTTCGCTGGCTTCCACTTGGAGACCATGTGCTGGAGGAACAGGAAGGACCCGTCATTGATACGGGGCAGTCCGGCGCCGAATCGGCCCATTGCGCCCAGCTTCTGAGCCTCATCCCGGACGGCCTTTTCGACCTTCTTCCACTCCACGCCATACGGTGGATTGCAGAGGAAGTAGTCGTATCGCTCCCCTGAGAACGCGTCCTGATTGAAGGAGTTGCCGAGGACGATGTTCCGGGCCTCCTCACCCTTGATCATCATGTCGGAGCGGCAAATCGCCCAGGTCTCGGGGTTCACTTCCTCGCCGAACGGGACAAGCTTCGCCGCGGGATTGAGCTCGTGAAGCCGCTCCTGCGAGACGGACAGCATTCCGCCCGTGCCGCACGCTGGGTCGAGCATGGTCTTGATTACGCTCCCCTTCGTCAACGTGTCGGCGTCGTCCATCAGAAGAAGGTCGACCATGAGGCGCACCACCTCGCGCGGGGTGAAGTGCTCTCCAGCCGTCTCGTTCGACTGCTCCGAGAACTTCCGGATGAGTTCTTCGAAAATGGAGCCCATTTCTGTGTTGGACACGGCCTTGGGATGTAGGTCGATGTTGGCGAACTTTTGGATCAGGAGATAGAGGATGTCCTGCTTGTCCAGGTAGTCGATCTGATCGTCGAACTTGTACGACTCGAAGGTCTGGCGCGCCTCGACGGAAAAGCCGTTGATGTAGCTGCGCAGACCGGCCGCGATGTGGTTCGGATCGCCGAGAAGTTTCTGGAAGTCGAGCCGGCTGGTGTTGTAAAACGGCACTCCAGTCACCTTGCGGAGCACGATGTCGGCGGCCTCTCCCTTTAGCCCCTTGGCCTGCTTGAGCACCTCAACCTTAGTGGGCTCGAGGACGCAGTCCAGACGGCGAAGGACGGTCAGCGGAAGGATGACCTTTCCGTAGTCGTGCGGTTTGTAATCGCCGCGGAGGAGGTCGGCGACCGACCAGATGAAGCCGACCTTGTCCTGGAATCCTGCCATGGGTGGCTAGAGTAGCCCTCCTAAAGCCTTCGCCGCCTCCTCAGTCATTCTCCCGCCCGCCCGCCGTGCTTGCTCCCCGAGAAAAGCTACCATCTTTGCTTCCGGGATCACAGCAACCGCCAGCGGACGGGTCTGCTGCTCCCGGATTTGCTCATCTGTCCAACCCGCCGAGTGGACCGCAGGCAAGACGTGGGATGCCTTGATAGTTCGTCAGAGTTAGCCAGAGTTCACCGGCGTTGCCGTCACCGTTGCCGTCAACCGCGATGCGAATGGCGAGGCAGGCGTCAAATCGTATTCAAAAGCTGGAGGCGAGTGCGGGATTCGAACCCGCGATGGAGGTTTTGCAGACCTCCGCCCGAAGTTCACCAGAGTTCGGACGCCTTCCATCACGCCGCGACCCTGGGGCCGCACCGAGTCGCTCCCGTGAAAAATGTAGGTATGGATTACCCGGGCTCAGATTTGCCGACATGCCAGCTACCTGCGCCGTCCGCATCGCCTTGGGCTGCGGAGTCCACTCCTCAGCGGCACCAATTACGGGCGGACGAGTGCTGTCACCATCAGTCTCGGGCGGGGCTGCACCGCGTACACATTCGGGCCGCTTGAACTCGAATCGAGTTTTGCCGCCCTACAGCCCTCTTACTCAAGGGGGTCGCGGCATTTCCGAGCCGACAGAGAGGATTTTCAGGAAATGCCGCGACCTCAGGCAGTCTGTTCGTTTGCGCACGCCACTATCGTGCTCACATAAGCACGAGACCTAGGGGCTAGCGGCTCGGCGGCTACCGGATATGGTGGCGGAGCGGGCGAGATTCGAACTCGCGAACCGGGTACGCCGGTTACGGCATTTCCAGTGCGGACTCCGAAAACGGCCCTATTTTGACGCTGCTGCGCCCGTCAACTTCAATTGGACTTGAACTCGACCACCACTCCTGTTCAACTCTTCTTTAACGGAACCCTGTTTCTGGAAATGCCGTAACCTCCGACCAGGAAATGCCGCGACCTCCTTGTCCTCCTTCCGGCGTTCGTCGTCACCTGCATCTGGATCTATCCGCCGACGGATCTTTCCCGCCGGCGCACCCAGAGGGGGCAGTTCGAACGCCTCGAAATTGCTCCCACGAGCGCTCAGGGCCATTTGGGAGCGATGTTTGAAAGCAACCGGCATAGCAGCACCGACGGACTAACAAGACGTGTTTGAATCATCTAGTGAGATCCCCAGGCGCAGCTTGATCGGAACGGACGTCTCCGACTTGTGGGGGTCCCCGTGGGTGCTACTCAGTCGATGTAGGGCTCACTCATCCCCTTCTTCATGCCGGTTTTATCCCGGCGCTCTAGGGCACAGGTCCTGACTGCTGCAGGCACGCTTCAGAAAGAAACTGCCGGTTGGCCTTTCCGCTGAACGTCCTGGGCATTGTTTCAAGGATCGTCGTGTTCCGAGGGATGACCCGGCGACCGACGATCGCGGTTGCCATCTCGCCAAGCTCATGAGCATCGACGATGTGTCCCCTGAGGAGTTCGACAAACGCTTCGACCTCGCCGTCTCCGCATTCGACTACGGCGGCGTGCTTGACTCCGGGATGCTCGTAGTACGCGTCCTCCAGCTCGCGGAGAAATCCGCCACGTTGCGCGGCGTGCTTTCTCTCTACCGTGCGGCCTAGAACCTTTAGGTACCCATCTGCATCGGCGATGGCGAGATCCCCGGTATGGAGGACGCCCCCCGCCATGGCTTTGTCGGTGGCTTCCGGCTTATTGATGTACTGGCGGAAGCACCCGAATGGGACGATAACCTCGCCAACGTGGCCGGACGGTACTTCCCGACCGTCGGCGTCGGCGACGTACGCGGGCCGGTCTGGCAGCGGCCGTCCCACGAAGCCCTCTAGCGCGCGCTCACCGTCCGCCATACTTCCCATCGCCATGAACCCCCCGAGTTCGCTCTGCCCGTAGCTTTCAAGGAGAGGGATCCCCAGGCGATCGCCATAGTCCCGCTTGATCCGGGGGGCGAGTGGGGAGCCGCCGGATAAGGCGAGCCGAAATGGCGTCGCCTTCATCGCGGCGGGGTGGTTGACCATATCGGCGAGCGTCAGCGGATAGGCGACGAGGACGCTCGCGCGGTGAGTAGTTGCCGTCTCCCATATCTGGTCGGCGGTCAGCCCAGCCACAAGCCCAACCGACGCCCCGACGTGGATAGACGGCATCAATGCTGCAACAAGCTGAAAGCTGCTCGCCGTCGGCGTAGTCGCCAGCACGACGTCGTCCTTCGTGATCCCGAGACGGTCGGCCACGCAGGAGGTCCCGATAGTAACCGGTCCCGATTGTAGGATCGCTCCTTTGGGTGTACCGGTCGTGCCTGAGGTGTACGAGAGATATAGCGGAGCGGCGGGCCCATGGTGCAGGTCCCCACGTCGGCCGGTCGCGTGGAAACTGGCGATATCGGCAACGGCGTTCGCCCCTGCCGCCCCCAGCCGACGGTGCAGCATCTTGGGCGCCACCACCAGCTTGGATCCCACGTCCTTAACGAAGTACGGCAGATTCGCGTCGGAGGTACGAGCGTCGATGAGCCCGGGAAGGAGTCCCGCCTTCCATGCGCCGATGATCGCGACTATAAGCGCTATGGAGTCCGGAGAACAGAGCGCGACTGTGTCGCCCAGGTGCAGTCCCGCTTCGATGTACGCGACGGCTGCTTCGTCCGAAAGTCGATCAGCACCCTGGTAGGTGATTGCCGCGTCGCTGTCGAAAAGGAAGCGGCGATCAGGATGGCGAGAGACAGCTCGCCGAAAGGCCCACACTATGTCCACTCAATACAGCCTCCTCGCGTTTTGTTGGGTCGGTCGAGGTTGAGAGGTAGTGCACCGAAACGACCCGTCGCACTGCTTATGCCCCTCAACTAGCTGCGATGTCTACAGTTCCCTGTGGTTGGGCCGTCTCACAACCTCAAGCCTGATTCGCGCGGGCACGAAATACAGCAAGTTCCAGACGAGCGGTCGCCCGCCGTCTCCAACGAACAGTTCGTCCATCACCAAGAGGGGGTCGCCCTTTCGCATCGCCAGCCGCTGAGCCCGTTGCATTCCGCACCGCAGCGTCGTTACCTCTGCTTGTGCGTAGCGAACCCTCGGAGTCGGTCGTCGGATCATCAGTTCCGTGATCGAGTCGCGAAACTCGAGTTCCAGCGAGGCGAACGGGATGACTTGTTCTGGGACGAAGCTGACCATCTCGGCGAGCGGCTCAGACCCCTTGGTCTTCGTCCTGGTAATCACTGACAGCGAACTACCTAAGGCCACCTCGAGGCGAGCAGCCTGCTCATCCGTCGCCTTGCCGAGACGGATCTGGACGTTTCGCGTCTTGCACTGCCACCCTTGCCTATCGGCGAGGGATTCAAGCGATTCGAGACGTTCGAGACCGACAGCGGGGGACGCATTATTGCCCACCAAGACGGTACCGATGCCGTGTCGCCGTTCCACCACGCCGG
>Ga0102924_1003982_pt1 | contig 15187 bp, 13 predicted proteins | sample PaiPotPPM11metaG_FD_80116 | JGI IMG/M metagenome (GOLD analysis project Ga0102924, IMG submission 80116) | Iron sulfur acid spring bacterial and archeal communities from Banff, Canada, to study Microbial Dark Matter (Phase II) - Paint Pots PPM... ... | reverse complement strand
GGCCGGGGCACGACGAGGTCGGCCGCGTACCGGGTCAGCGTGGGCCGCCCCTCCGGCGCCGCGGCCGCCGGGCGAGCCGCGGCCAGCGTCGCGTCCTGGGCCGAGCCGCAGAACCGCCCGATCAGCTCGCTGGTCAGGTTCTTCAGCGCGGCCAGCGACACCAGCCCGCCGTCGAAGTCAGCCGGCCAGCACGGCAGGGCCAGCAGCCCGGCGAAGACCTCGCCCAGCTCGTCGAGCGTGACCCACCCCGGGGGGCAGTAATCGGCCGCGGTGATCTCGGCCACGGCCTTCCGCTCGGCCGGGTCGTGCAGCGCGCCGAGCGTGATCAGGCCCGCCTGCAGGCCGTCCTCCAGGTCGTGCACCGAGTAGGCCACGTCGTCGGCCCAGTCCATGACCTGGGCCTCCAGGCAAAGCTGTTCGGGCGGCGCGCCGCGGCGGACCCAGGCGAACACCTCGGCGTCGTCGGCGTACACGCCGAACTTGACCTCGCCGGGCCGGGCCGGCCACGGGTACTTGAGCGTGGCGTCCAGGGTGGCCCGGGTCAGGTTCAGCCCGGCCCCGGGCACCTTGGCCTCCAGCCGGGTCAGCAGCCGCAGGCTCTGCGCGTTGCCCTCGAACCCGCCGCACCCGGCGGCGTACGCGGCCAGCGCCGCCTCGCCGTTGTGCCCGAACGGCGGGTGGCCCAGGTCGTGGGCCAGGCAGGCCGCGTCGACCAGGTCGGGGTCGCAGCCCAGCACGGCGCCGAACTCGCGGCCGATCTGCGCGCACTCCAGCGAGTGCGTCAGCCGGGTCCGCGGGAAGTCGCCCGACCCCACCTCGACGACCTGCGTCTTGGCCGCCAGCCGGCGCAGCGCCGCGCTGTGCAGCACCCGGGCGCGGTCCCGCTCGAACGGGCCGCGCCCGGGATTGCGCGCGTGCTTGGGCGGCTCGGCGGCCCACCGCTCCGTCGCGTGGGCGTCGTAGCCGGGCGACGGTGCTGGCCCCGGGGGGCGAGCCCCCCAGACCCTCCCGCTCACCGGCTGTCGCTGCCCCCCGACTTTTCCGCGGCGGCGGCCCGGCCCGCCTCGAGCCGGGCGACCGGGACCCGGAACGGCGAGCAGGACACGTAGTCCAGCCCGACCTGGTGGAAGAAGTGCACCGAGTCCGGGTCGCCGCCGTGCTCACCGCAGACGCCCAGCTCCAGCTCGGGCCGGGCCGCCCGGCCCTCCTGTACGGCGATGCGGATCATCCGGCCGACGCCCTCGGCGTCGATGGTCTCGAACGGCGAGACCCCGAAGATGCCGAGCTCGATGTAGCGGCTGAAGAACGCGCCCTCCACGTCGTCGCGGGAGAAGCCCCAGCCCATCTGGGTCAGGTCGTTGGTCCCGAACGAGAAGAACTCCGCCGCGCCCGCGATCTCGCCGGCGATCATCGCGGCCCGGGGCACCTCGATCATCGTGCCGATCAGCGTGTGCACGCTGGTCGCGGTCTCCTCGGCCACCTCGGCCAGCACCTTCTCGGCGTCCTCGCGGGCGATCTCCATCTCCTGCACGGACGCGGTCAGCGGGATCATGACCTCCGGCCGCGGGTCGCCGCCCGCCTGCTTGCGCTCGGCCGCGGCCTGCGCGATCGCCCGGACCTGCATGTTGAACAGCCCGGGGATGACCAGGCCGAGCCGGACCCCGCGCAGCCCGAGCATGGGGTTCTGCTCGTGCAGCCGGCGCACCGCGTCGAGCAGCCTGCGGTCCTGCGCGGTGGCGGCGTCCCCGGCCAGGGCCACCTTGACCGACAGGTCGGTCAGGTCGGGCAGGAACTCGTGCAGCGGCGGGTCGATCAGCCGGATCACCACCGGCAGCCCGTCCATGGCCGTGAGGATCTCCACGAAGTCGCCGCGCTGCAGCGGCTCCAGCGCGTCGAGCGCGGCCTGCCGCGCCGCGTCGTCCTCGGCCAGGATCAGCCGCTCGACGAGCTGGCGGCGCTCGCCGAGGAACATGTGCTCGGTGCGGACCAGGCCCACGCCGCGCGCGCCGAACCGGCGGGCCCGCGCGCAGTCGTCGCCGGTGTCGGCGTTGGCGTAGACGCCCAGCCGGCGGGTCTCGTCGGCGTGCCGCATGATCCGGTCGACCGCGCCGACCAGCTCGTCGGACGCCGGGTCGAGATTCCCCTCGAAGAACTCCACCACCGGCGAGGCCATGACCGGCACCTCGCCCAGGTACACGACGCCGGACGTGCCGTCGATGGAGATCACGTCGCCCTCGCTGACCGTGACCCCGCCCGGCGCGCTGAACTTCCGGCCGGCCAGGTCGACCTCGAGCTCGTCGGCGCCGCATACGCAGGTCTTGCCCATGCCGCGGGCGACCACGGCCGCGTGGCTGGTCTTACCGCCCCGGCTGGTCAGGATGCCCTGGGCGGCGATCATGCCGTGCAGGTCGTCCGGGTTGGTCTCCCGGCGGACCAGGATGACCTCCTCGCCGCGCGCGGCCTGCTGCACGGCCCGCGCGGAGTCGAACACGGCTTTGCCCACCGCGGCGCCCGGCGAGGCGCTGACCGCCTTGGTGATCTGCCGGACCGTGCCGCCCACGTCGAAGCGGGGGAACATGAGGTGGGCGAGCTGATCGCCGGTGACCCGGTTCAGCGCCTCGTCCATGTCGATCAGGCCCTGGTCGACGAGCTGGATCGCGATCCGGAACGCGGCCGCGGCGGTGCGCTTGCCCACCCGGGTCTGCAGCATCCACAGCTTGCCGCGCTCGATCGTGAACTCGATGTCGCACAGGTCCTTGTAGTGGTTCTCCAGGGTCTGCATGATCTGCATCAGCTCGGCGTACGACTTCGCGTCGATCTGCTCGAGGTCCTGCAGCGGCACCGTGTTGCGGATGCCCGCGACCACGTCCTCGCCCTGGGCGTTCTGCAGGTAGTCGCCGTAGACGCCCTGCTGGCCGGTGCCCGGGTCGCGGGTGAACGCCACCCCGGTGCCGGAGTCCATGCCGAGGTTGCCGAACACCATGGCCACGATGTTGACGGCCGTGCCCAGGTCGGCGGGGATCCGCTCCTGGCGGCGGTACAGGATGGCCCGGTCGGCGTTCCAGGAGTCGAAGACCGCGTTGACGGCCAGGTTCATCTGGTCGCGCGGGTCCTGCGGGAAATCGCGCCCGGCGTGCTCGCGGACGATGCCCTTGAACGTCTCGACCAGGCCCTTCAGGTCGCCGGCGTCCAGGTCCAGGTCGTTGGTCGTGCCCTTGGCCTTCTTGGCCGCGTCGATGGCGTGCTCGAACTCGCTGCCCTCGATGTCCAGCACGGTCTTGCCGAACATCTGGATCAGCCGCCGGTAGGAGTCCCAGGCGAACCGCTCACTGCCCGCCTGCTTGGCCAGGCCGGGCACGGACTCGTCGGACAAACCAATATTCAGAACGGTCTCCATCATGCCCGGCATCGAGAACTTGGCCCCGGACCGCACGCTGACCAGCAGCGGGTCCGCGGGATCGCCCAGGCGCCGACCGATCTTCGCCTCGAGCTGGGCCAGGTGCTCGCCGACCTCGGCCGCGAGGCCGTCCGGCACCCGGCCTTCCTTCAGGTAGTAGCGGCAGGCCTCGGTGGTGATGATGAAGCCAGGCGGTACCGGCAGGCCGAGGTTGGTCATCTCGGCCAGGTTGGCGCCCTTGCCGCCCAGCAGGTCTTTCAGGTCCTTGTTGCCTTCGGTGAAGTCATAGACAAGCTTCGGCATCCAGCGCACTCCTCGTGGGCGCCGCCAGCCCGGGCACCGTGATCGTGCATGCTGGTCGGCGAAAGTATCCTGACGGCCTCACGGCCCCTCTGTTTGGACTCTACCGAGCATGAGCGGCCGCCGGCGACGCGGCGGGCGGACCGGCGGCAGATCGGCGGCGGCCATGAGGCAGCGAATCGGCGCGGCTCGCGTCTCTGTCTCATGAGCACCGAATCCCGGGACTTTCTCGCGGCGCCCGCGCCGCCCCCCGGCCTGCGCGACCGGCCCCGCGACGAGGGGGGCGCCGCGGCCGCGGTGACCGCGCTGCACCAGGAGCACGCGCTCGGCCTGGTCCGGCTGGCCTACGTCATGTTGGGCAGCCGCGCCAGCGCCGAAGACGTGGTGCAGGAGGCGTTCTGCGGCCTGTTCCGGCGCTGGGACCGGCTGTCGGATCCGGGCCGGGCGCTGCCCTACGTGCGCTCCGCGGTGCTGAACGGCTGCCGGTCCGCGCTGCGCCGCCGGGCCACGCGCGACCTCGAGTCCGTCCACCAGCCCGCCGAGATCTCTGCCGAGGCGGCCGTGCTGACCGGCGAGGAGCGCCGCGAGGTCATGCGGGCGCTGCGGCGGCTGCCCGACCGCCAGCGCGAGGCCCTCGTGCTGCGCTTCTACCTCGACGAGCCCGAGGCCGAGATCGCCCGGCTCATGGGCGTCCGCCCGGGCACCGTCCGATCGACCACCTTCCGCGCGCTCAACGCGCTCGGCCGCATGCTGGGAGAGACGTCATGAACAGGCTAGAGGCGCGGATCCGCTCGGCCACCCGGGCGACCGCCGAGGACATCACTCCGGGCAGCATCCCGCCCCTCGACCTGCCCGCCCAGGCCACCCCGGCGCGGCCCCGGCCGGACCGGGGTGGCCGGGGCCGCCGGGCCCACGTGCTCGTCCCGCTGGCCGCCGCGGCGTCGGTCGTCGCCGTAGTCGCCCTCTCGCTGGCCGTCACCGGGCCGCACCGCGGGCCGGCGGGCGCGCCGACCGCGGGCCGCTGGCCAGCCGCCGCGTTCCGGTATGTGGGACCGGGGGCCAAGACCCAAAGCCTGACTTGCGTGACCGCGTCGGTGTGCTACAACTGGACCATCAGCCGCGCTGGCCGCGGATCGGTCCGGACTGCCGATGGCGGGGCCACCTGGCAGCCGGTCGCGCCCTGGCCGGGCGACTTGGGCGTGCTGCAGGGCGTCAGTCCCTCCTGCCCAACCCCCGAGGTGTGCGTGGCCTGGGTGGGTGGCCTCACGCTGGCCGTGACCACCAACGGCGGCGGAAGCTGGCGAACCGAAACTCTCCCCAGGCCGGTCGGCGCCTCCGGAGTCTCGGTCGACCAAGTCTCCTGCGCGACGGCCGACCGGTGCGTCGTGCACCTCACCGAGCATGGTCCTGGAACGTTCCTGGCCACCGACGACGGCGGCCGGAGCTGGACCCCAGCCGCCCGCGTCCCCGCGGGCGCGCCGAAGAATCTGTGGCTGCTGCGGTGTGACGCCAGCGGCCATTGCATCGGGGTGTACCCCACCGACCCGAGACCGACTGCCGCTCTGGTCATCCTGCGCTCCGCCGACAACGGCCGCACCTGGGCGCTGTCGTCGACGCCCGCCCCGCCCTCCGCCCTGGCCTGGATGTCCTGCGCCGACGGACAGTACTGCATGTACGTCGGCGACAGCGGCGCGACGATGACCACGTCCGATGGCGGCGTCACCTGGCAGCACCAGGCTGCCGCCGCCACGTCCCCGGAGATGGCCGCCTCGTTGAGCTGTCCCGCGGCCGGGGTCTGCTACCTGGCGTTCGTCGAGAACGGCCGGGAGGACTTCGTCAACCCCGTGATCGAGGCCACCCGGGATGGCGGTCGGACCTGGACGCGTCTCGCGGTGCCGACGGCGGGCGGATCCCCGCTCGTCGTCGTCGACCCGCTGAGCTGCCCCACCCCGGCCGGCTGCATCGCCGTGGCCGGGACCGCGGCGCAATACTCGGGAAACCCCACGGGGCAGGCGATGATCATCTCGAACCTGACCCGGGCCGGGAACTAACGCCGGATGCCGGGAGGCAACCCGCGGGCCGCGCGGGCGTCTCTGGAATGTGAGCACCGACGTCGATCTGGATAACGAGTCGCTGCCGCGCCGGGGCGACCGGCGCGGCAGCGGCGGTCACCGCGCTGTACCAGGTACACGCGGTCGGGCTGATCCGGCTGGCCGTGGTGATGCTCGGCGACCGGCCGGCCGCCGAAGACGTGGTGCAGGACGCGTTCGGCGCGCTGTACCGGCGCTGGGCGCACCTGTCCGACCCGGACAAGGCCCTGACATACCTGCGGTCCTCGGTCCTGAACGGCTGCCGCTCCGAGTTGCGCCGCCGGATCCGCCGCGAGCGCCATGCCGCGGCCGGCACCGTCGCGCCGGACAGCGCCCGCCGCTGCGCCTGCCCGAGCCCGCCCGGCCCCCGCGCCTGCGCTGGGCCGGGCCGATAGCGCCGCTGGCGGGCCGACCCGGATAGTTTTCCGGCCGCCGCACAGCACGCCGGGGGGGCCGGTGCATTTACTGGGCAGGACCTCAGCGGCGGAGGCGGCATGACATTCGAGGAATTCGCGGCCACGCGCCTGCCCTCGCTACTGCGTTTCGCGGCGGTACTGGCCGGTGACCGGGCCCTAGCCGACGACCTGGCCCAGGAGGTGCTGATCCGCGCGTACCTGCGGTGGGACAAGATCGGCCCGATCCGGCTTACGTTGAGGGGAGAAGCTGATGCGTGACGAAGACGACCTCCGGACGGCCCTGCGCACCCTGGAGCGCCACGCCCCGGACCAGGACGCGGTACTGCGGGCCGTCCGCGAGCGCGCTGCCCGGCGGCCCGGCCGACGCGCCTGGATCGCGCCCCTGGCCGCCGCGGCGGCGGTGATTGCCCTCCTGGCGGCCTCGATCTTCGCCGCGCACGCCCTGCTGCCCGGTACGAGGCATCCGGCCGCGGCTCCCCTGCCGAGCCTCGCCGACGGCCTGCCCGCCTACTTCCTCGAGGACCCGATCTCGGATCTGGTTGGTCCTCAACCACGCACCCGAGACGAAGGCGGCCCGCCGATCCCGAGCGGCTTCCGGTCGCACGAGACCCTCCGGGTGGTGGCTACGGCCACGGGAAAGGTGGCCGCGACGGCCACGCTGCCCGGGTACGTGGCCGCGATCGCGGCCAGCCGGGCGGCGTTCTACGCCGCGGTGGTCAGGGACAACGTGGCCAGGTTCTACGAGATCCGCCTGACGGACAGCCGTACCGGCACCACGGTGACCCAGCTCCCGGTCCGACCGGATTCCGCGCCGCTCGGATTCATGGCCGTATCGCCCGACGGCGCCAAGCTCGCATACTCGACGTTTGTCATGCACGGCAAAGCTGGTCAGGACCAGAACCTCGTCGTCGCGTCCACCACCGGGGGCAGCCAGCGCGAGTGGCTGACCCCGGCGCAGGACTCGCAGGGCTACCTCGGCGCGATGGACTGGCTAGCCGATGGGCGGACGCTGGCGTTCGACTGGGAGTCCACGGCCGATACGTCTGCCGCTGAGTCCCTGCGCCTGCTCGACACCGCGGCGCCCGGCAGCAACCTGATGGGAGGCCGGGCGGTGCTGCCGTCCGTCTATGAGTCTCGCGCGTTCGTTGGTGCGGCGCTCAGCGCGAGCGGGCAGGTCGTGGTCGGCCAGGCGCTCGGCTCGGCCGCGAGCCACGCCCCGGAGGACTCGATACTTGCCTTCTCCGCCGCCACCGGCGCGGAAACCGTCCTCTACCGGTCATCGCCCAACGGCATACACGGCAACGGCTGCTACAGCCCGCCGCTGTGGATGAGCGACGCGGGCCGCGCGGTGCTGGTCACCTGCTACCAGGGTGAGTACGTCACGGCCACGCCGCATCTGAATTACGCGGTGAACGTCGTACTGATCAAGGACGGCCGCGCCACCGTTCTCCCCTGGCTCGACGCCACCGCCGAAGCGGTGACCGCGTTCCCGTAGGTCCCGCCAGCGCCGCCCGGTAACTCCCGCGGCGGTCCGGCGGCGTGCCAAACTCAGGCATGGACTTGCCGAATGAACTGGTGATCGGGCTGCTTCATCCGGGCGAGATGGGGGCGGCGGTCGCGCGGTGCCTGACCGGGGCGGGCTACCCGGTGCTGTGGGCGTCCGAGGGCCGCAGCCCGGAGACCGCGGCCCGGGCCCGCGGCGCCGGGCTAGCCGACGCGGGCACGCCCGCGGAGATGGCCGAGCGCGCGGACGTGATCCTCTCGGTCTGCCCGCCGCACGCGGCGCTGGACACGGCCTGGGCCGTGCAGGGGTTCGGCGGCCTGTACCTCGACGCGAACGCGATCTCCCCGGCCACCGCGCGCGAAGTCGCGCTGATGGTCGAGGAGGGCGGGGCCACCTACGTCGACGGCGGGATCATCGGCCCGCCCCCGGTCGCGACGACCAGCACCCGCCTGTACCTTTCCGGCGCGCGGGCCGACGTCGTGCGCCGCCTGTTCGACGGCACCGCGCTGGACGCGCGGGTCATCGGCGGCGGCCCCTGGTCGGCGTCGGCCATCAAGATGGCCTACGCGTCCTGGACCAAGGGCACGGCGGCGCTGGTGCTGGCCGCGCGGGCGCTGGCCCGGGCCGAGGGCGTCGAAGAGGCCCTGCTCGCCGAGTGGACGCTATCCCAGCCGTCGCTGCCCGACCGGTCCGGCGCCGCCGCGCGGTCCGCGACCACCAAGGGGTGGCGCTGGGTGGCCGAGATGGAGGAGATCGCGGCGAGCATGGCCGCGGTCGGCCTGCCCGACGGGTTCCACCAGGCCGCGGCCGAGATCTTCCGCCGGTCGCCGCGCTCCGAGCCCGGCTCGCCGGCCGCCGACGCCGTCGGCCCGGTGCTGGCCGCCCTGACCGGGGAAACGTCCCGGGATTAGGCCCCGGTCAGCCGCGCCGGCTCGGGTCGGCCAGCAGCAGCAGCCCGCGCAGGCCCGCGTCGAGGATCAGCGCGGCGAGCGCGATCGTGACGATCCCGGCGAACGCCAGCGCGGTGTCCAGGTAGTCGCCGGCCTGCATGATCAGGAATCCGAGGCCGCTGGTGGCGGCGATCATCTCGACCGCGACGATGCTGCTCCACGCGCCGGCCATGGCCAGCCGCATCCCGGTCAGGATGAACGGCACGGCGGCCCGGATCTGGATGTGTATCAGCGTGTAGGGGCGCGAGGCGCCGAGCGTGCGGGCGCACAGCCGCAGGTCCTCGGGCACCTCGTCGAGGGCGGCCACGGTCATCACCGCCATCAGCGGGACCACCCCGACGATGATCAGCACGATCTTGGGCGTCTCGCCGATGCCCAGCCAGACCACGAACAGCGGGATGAACGCGAGCGGCGGCAGCGGCCGGACGATCTCGATGACCGGGTCGATGAGATGGCGCACCACGCGGCTGGCCGACATGGCCGAGCCGACCGCGATCCCCACGGCCACGCCGATGACGAAGCCGATCAGGATCCGCCGCAGGCTGATGTACAGGTCGAACCAGAGCGGCTTGCCCTGTGCCGGGTAGGGCCGGTTCAGGTAGTGCAGGAACACGCTCACCGTCTGGGAGACCGACGGCAGCGCCACCGCGTCGTTCAGGATCATCGCCGCCACCTGCCAGAGCAGCAGCAGCGCGGCGATCCCGGCCACGCCGGTCACGAACCGGCGGGCCCGGGCCCGGCGCCGCGCCCGCCGGTGGGCGAGCAGCTCGGCCCGGTCGTCCAGATCCTCACGCCCAGCCCCGCCCGGCCCGGGCGCGGTGTCTTCCTCGATCACGACCAGGTTCGCCTGGGGTGCGTACCATCCTGACATCGTTCACGCTCCCTGAGGGGTTGGGGCCGGTCACGCGGCCAGGGACGCCCGGATCCGGCGCTTCACCGCGAGGAACCGCTCGGTGTCGACGTCCAGCGGGTGCCGCGGCCGGCCCAGCGGCACGTCGATGACCTCCCGGATGCCGGGCGGGCGGCCGCCCATCACCGCCACCCGGTCGCCGAGCAGGACCGCCTCCTCGAGGTCGTGCGTCACGAAGATGATCGTGATCCGGTACTGCTCCCACATGGCCAGCAGGAACTCGTGCATGCGCAGCCGGGTGAGCGCGTCGAGGGCGCCGAACGGCTCGTCCATGAGCAGCAGCGACGGCCGGGTCACCAGCGCGCGGGCGAACGCCGCCCGGTGCTGCATCCCGCCGGACAGCTCGTGCGGGAACGCGTCGCCGAACTGGGTCAGGCCGACGGTGGCCAGGATCGCGTCGGCCTCGGCGTCCAGCTCGGGGTCGTCGCGTTCGTGCAGCCCCCTGGACCGCTGCGCCCTGGGCCCGAAAAGCACGTTCTTGCGGGTCGTGAGCCAGGGGAACAGCATCGGGCTCTGGAACAGGATGCCCCGGTCGGGGGACGGCCCGGTGACCGGCCGGCCGGCGACGCTCACCGCTCCCTGGTCGTGGTCCAGGGCGCCGGCCACGATCCGCAGCAGCGTGCTCTTGCCGCAGCCCGACGGGCCGAGCAGGCAGAGCAGCTCGCCCGCGCGGACCTCCAGGTCCACCCCGGCCAGCGCCACGGTGCGCCGGCCGGCCCGCCGGAACGTCTTCCCGACCCCGCTGAGCACGACGTTCGCGGCCCCCGCCGGCTCGGCGGGGCGCGGGCCGGCGGGGGCGACCGCGCGCCCCGGCCGGCCCGGGTCCGCGGCCGGCTCAGCTCGTGCAGCCACCGGCCAGCGCCTTCTTGACGAACGTGGGGTCAATATGCGTGGCCAGCACGGCCGGGGGCGGGGCCGAGGGGAGCCGGCCCTGGCCGACGAGGAACTTACCGGTCAGCTCGTAGGCCTTGACGATCGGGCTGGCGGTGTCGTCGGTGGTCGAGCCGAGCCAGTAGAGCTGCTGGCTGAGCGGGATGAACGGGTAGCTCCGGGTGGCCGACACGATCAGGTTGCCCGGGACGCCCTGGACCTTGGCGCTCTGCGTCAGGTACCGGGCCGACCGCCGGCCGGTGAACAACCGGGTGGCCTGGACCTCCGCGCAGACGTACTTCTGCACCAGCGCCGGGTCGTTCTTGATCGTGTTCTGCGAGACCGCCACCACGTTCAGGCCGGGGATGCCGAGCTTGGCGATCTGCTCGGCGTCGGTCATCGGGTGGCCGCCCCTGGCGATGAGCTGGGCCTCGGGGCCGGCCTGGACGTAGGCCGCGGTGACCGAGCCGCCCAGGTAGGCGGCGGCCGCCGCCTGCTCGCTGGCGAGCCCCACGACCTTGACCGAGCCGGTCAGGTGCTCCAGGCCGAGCCAGCCCCGCAGTTCGTAGTCCTCCGACGACCCGACGAGCACGCCGACGGACTTGCCGGCCAGCTGGGCGGGCGTGGTGACCGCCTTCGGCACGATCAGCGCATCCGCGTCGAAGCTCTGCGCGATGACCACGTCGACCGCGGTGCTCGTGCCGATGGCGCCGACCACCGGGGGGTTGCCGACCCCGCTGATCGCCTGCAGGCCGCCGCTGCGCATCTCGGCGATCGCGGTTACGCCCGCGTCGAACGGCACGAAGTGCAGGTGGGCCGGGACGGTCCGGGCCAGCGCCGGGTCGCTGTCCAGGATGCTGTCGGAGTTGGCCACCGTGCCCTGGCCGTAGGCGATCGTGAAGCTGGGCAGCGGCGCCCCCGAGCCGCCGCCGCCGGAGCTGACCGCCCAGATGGCCAGCGCGATGATCACAGCGGCGGCCACGGCGATCCCGGCATAGATGCGCCGTCGCCGCCGCTTGTACACCGGAACCGCGCGCCGCGCGGCAGTAGTGGTCTCGCTCATGCCGCGGTCCGGTAGTAGGCGGTGGCCTCGCCCTTCAGGGCGACGCTGGGGCGGCCGTCGACGCCGACCGGCACCGGGCCGGCCACGGTGACGCGCTCGCCGCGGCGGTGCTCGGCGCCGTAGTCGAAGATCGCGTAGTGCTGGGTGGCCCGGTTGTCCCAGATGGCCAGGTCACCGACCCGCCACTGCCAGCGCACGGTGTGCTCGGGCCGGGTCACGTAGTCCTGCAGGACCCGGATCAGGTCGCGGCCGGCCTGCGGCGAGAAGCCGGTCACGCTGCGGGCGAAGCCGCCCAGGACCAGCGAGCGTTCCCCGGTCTCGGGGTGGACCCGCACGGCCGGGTGCTCGGTCTCGTAGACGGTCGACACGAACTCCGCCTGGAGCGCCCGCCGGGCCGGGCTGTCGCGCTCCTGGCGCTCGGGCGTGGCGGCGTAGTCGTAGGCGTTGGTGTGCACGATGCGCAGCCGGTCCGCGAGGTCGCGCAGTTCGGCCGGCAGGCTCTCGTAGGCGGTCACGGTGTTGGCCCAGATCGTGTCGCCGCCCAGCGGCGGGATGATCACGGCGTGCAGCAGGGTGAAGGCGGGCGGCCGGTCGACGAACGTCACGTCGGTGTGCCAGTGGTTGGCCCGCGTGCCCTTGCTCGAGTCGATCTCTTCCAGGAACGGCCGGTCGGGCGGGGAGGACAGGGTGGGGTGGCCGAGGGTGAGCGGGCCGAGCCGCTCGGCGAACGCCACCTGGCGGGCGTAGTCCAGGGTCTGGTCGCGCAGGAAGACCACCTTGTGGTCGAGCAGGGCCTGGCGGACCCCGGCCAGCATGTCGTCGGTCAGCGCGGGGCCGGCGTCGACGCCGGTGATCTCGGCGCCGATGTGGCCGGCCAGCCGGCGGATGCCGAGCCGGGTCGGGCGGCTGATGGTGTCGGTCATGACAGGACGGTGCCTCTCGAAGTGGGGGTGACTGACGAGAACGGGCCCGGGCGGGCGTCGCTGGGGACGCCGTCCGTTCAGCGTGACCCGGCATCGTTCGAAAGTCAATATTTCCGATCTAAATTATCGAGATAGCGGCGTGCCTGGACAGGCCGCGTCCGGCGGCGGGATCAGCAGCCGGGCATCCGCTCCGAAAGGTACGAGACGAGCGCGCCGATGCCGATCCGCTCCTGCTTCATCGAGTCGCGCTCGCGCACCGTGACCGCCTGGTCGTTGAGCGTCTCGAAGTCGATGGTCACGCAGTAGGGCGTGCCGATCTCGTCCTGGCGGCGGTACCGGCGGCCGATCGCGCTCGCGTCGTCGAAGTCGGCGTTCCAGTGCTTGCGCACCTCGGCCGCCACTTCCCGGGCCCGGGGCGACAGGTCCGCGTTCCGCGACAGCGGCAGCACGGCCACCTTGACCGGGGCGATCCGGTAGTCGAGCCGGAGCACCGTGCGCTTCTCCATGTTCCCCTTGGCGTCGGGCGCCTCGTCCTCGGTGTAGGCGTCGAGCAGGAACGCCAGCAGGCAGCGGTCCACGCCCACGGCCGGCTCGATGACGTAGGGGGTGTACCGCTCGCCGGTCTCCGGGTCCAGATAGGACATGTCCTGGCCGGAGGCCTTGGCGTGCACGCCGAGGTCGTAGTCGGTGCGGTTGGCCAGGCCCTCGAGCTCGCCCCACTCGGCGCCCTGGAAGCCGAACCGGTACTCGATGTCGACCGTGCGCTTCGAATAGTGTGAACGCTTCCCGTCCGGGTGCTCGTACAGGCGCAGGTTCTCCCGGCTCAGGCCGAGGTCGGCGTGCCAGGCCAGGCGGGTCTCGATCCACTGCTCGTGCCACTGCTCGTCGGTGCCCGGCTTGACGAAGAACTCCATCTCCATCTGCTCGAACTCGCGGGTGCGGAAGATGAAGTTGCCCGGCGTGATCTCGTTGCGGAACGACTTGCCGATCTGGCCGATCCCGAACGGGACCTTCTTGCGCGAGGTCTGCAGCACGTTGCGGTAGTTGATGAAGATGCCCTGGGCCGTCTCCGGGCGCAGGTAGGCCAGGCCGGACTCGTCCTCGGTCGCGCCGAGGTAGGTGCGCAGCAGGCCGTTGAACATGCGCGGCTCGGTGAACGCGCCCCGGGTGCCGCAGTGCGGGCAGGTCACGTCGGCCAGGCCGCCCTCCGGGGCGTGGCCGTGCTTTTCCTCGTAGGCCTCGATCAGGTGATCGGCGCGGAACCGGCGGTGGCAGGACAGGCACTCGGTGAGCGGGTCGACGAACTCGGTGATGTGGCCGCTGGCCTGCCACACCTCGGGCGCCAGGATGACCGAGGAGTCGAGGCCGACGATGTCGTCGCGCTCCTGCACCACCGAGCGCCACCACTGGCGCTTGATGTTGTTCTTCATCTCCACGCCGAGGGGACCGTAGTCCCAGGCCGCCCGGAGCCCGCCGTAGATCTCGCTGGACGGGAACACGATCCCCCGCCGCTTGCTGAGGCTGACGATGGTATCCAGGCGATCACTGCGTCGTGCCATCAAGTTTCTCCATCCGGCTGGCGGTCGGCGGCGAGTGTAGGGAGCAGGGGAGGCGGGCGGGGGCACGAAGGCACACGCATACCCGGCCTCTGGCTACGCCGTTCGGACCAGCTTAGCGGGCCGCCCGGCCCGGCTGGTCCGGGTATCGTCGCGGCATGAGCACGAACCGGTCGGCCCGGCAGTCGGTGCAGCAGCGCAGCGCTGCCCCGCTGGTGTACCTGCGCCAGCTTCCCGCCTGGGTGCCGCCCGCGGTGCTGATCGCCTTGCTGGTGGCTGGGCTGGCCGTGCGGGGATGGCCCGGAGCGATCGCGTTGTGCCTGGTGGCGGCGTTCCTCGCCTGGCTGGGTTTCCTGTCCTGGCCACGGCTGAGCGCCGCGGGGCGGCTGGGACGCGCGGCGGGCATCGTGGTCCTGCTGGGCGTGGCCGCGTTCCAGGCGCTGCGCTAGCGCGCCGGGCGGGCCGGCTCCGGGGCCGGGGGCGGGACCGGGTTCGGCACCGCGCCGCCGTAACGGCGGTCCCGGCTCGCGTAGATCTCGCAGGCCTGCCACAGGTGCCGCCGGTCGAAGTCGGGAAACAGCGTGTCCAGGAAGACCAGCTCGGCGTACGCGGACTGCCAGATCAGGAAGTTCGACGTGCGCTGCTCCCCGGACGAGCGGACGAACAGGTCGACGTCGGGGATGTCCGGCTCGTCCAGGTAGCGCGCGAAGACCTTCTCGTTGACCTTGTCGGGGCGCAGTTTCCCGGCGGCCACGTCGGCGGCCAGGGCCGCCGCGGCGTCCGCGATCTCCGCGCGGCCGCCGTAGTTGACGCAGAACTGCAGCGTGAGCACGGAGTTGTCCGCGGTCAGCCGCTCGGCATACTCGAGCTCGGAGATCACGCTGCGCCACAGCCGGGGGCGGCGGCCCGCCCAGCGCACCCGCACGCCCATCTCGTGGAACTGGTCGCGGCGGCGGTGGATGACGTCGCGGTTGAACCCCATGAGGAAGCGGACCTCGTCCGGTGAGCGGCGCCAGTTCTCGGTCGAGAACGCGTACGCGGACAGGTAGGGGATGCCGAGCTCGATCGCGCCCATGATCACGTCGAACAGGGCTCCCTCCCCCCGCTTGTGCCCCTCGATCCGCGGCAGGCCGCGCTGCTTGGCCCAGCGGCCGTTGCCGTCCATGACCAGCGCCACGTGCCGCGGCATCAGCACAGCGGGGATGGCG
>Ga0102924_1003981_pt1 | contig 15195 bp, 14 predicted proteins | sample PaiPotPPM11metaG_FD_80116 | JGI IMG/M metagenome (GOLD analysis project Ga0102924, IMG submission 80116) | Iron sulfur acid spring bacterial and archeal communities from Banff, Canada, to study Microbial Dark Matter (Phase II) - Paint Pots PPM... ... | reverse complement strand
GCCAGTCCGTGCTGTTATGCGCGAACGGCCCGCTGCGAGCCCGGGCCAGCTCCACCACGGCCTGACGGGCCTCGTCCACCTCCGCGTGCACGGCGTCGCTGACCACGCCGAGCCGCCGGGCGTGCTCATACTCGTCCTCGTCTTTCCACCGGCAGGCCAGCGAGTCACGGTCCACGACCAGGTCCAGGAACAGGTCGAAGCTGTCGAAGCCGATGCTGGTGCCAGCACCCCAGCACCAGCTCGGCACCGGAGTCGCCCAGCACCCGGTACGGCGCCGCGGACCAGATCCGGCCGTCTACCGCGTCCCGGCGAACCACCGTAGACCCCGCCGGAAACCGGGGCAGTCCGGCCGACTCCTGGCGATCGGCATGATCGGGCACGGACCCGATCATGCCACGCCGTCGTCAGGCGGTGACGGTCATCGGCAGCGGCGGGGTCCGCACCGCCCGGCCCGAGGCCGGGTCCAGCGTGACCTGGACGCCCCACTGACCGGGCGGGATCGCGTAGCCCAGGTCGGGTATCCGGCTGGCGGTCGCGACCAGCATCGGGATCCGCTTGGCCGTGGCCGGGGCCACGGTAAAGGTCTGCAGCATCAGCCGCACGGCGCCCGAGTAGCCGCCCACGACCTCGCCCGTGGCCGGGTCAACCACCTCGGCGATCAGCTCGCCGGTGGTCCCGATCACCACGTCACGGCGGCCCAGGTTGCGCACGACCAGGCCGTGATGGGCCATCGTGCCGGACCGGATGGACAGCGGGCCGTCCAGCGTGACGGACAGCTCGGCCGGGTCCAGCTCCGGCACGGGCGGGCCGGCGGTGGGCGGGACCGGCAGCGTGCGCCCCGGGTAGCGCAGCGCCCCCACCATGAGCTGGACGTCGTCCCCGAATTTGGCGTGCAGGTCCCTGGCCACGTTGGTGGCCCAGGGCTCGAGCTCGATGGCGAATGGCGGCTGCCGACCGTCATCCTGGGCCGGGTCGGGCCAGCTCGTCAGCGGCACGGGGGCGGCGCTGGCCAGCTGGGCCAGAATGGGCTTGAGCTCATCCCATGTGGTCATGGCACCGACGGTACGCCGGGCCGGCCCGGCCGATGTCGGCGACTCGCCCGTGACAGTTTGCTGACTCTCAGTAACTAGCCGTCGGCCCTCAGGCGTCGTCAGCCAGGGCCGCCACCACGGCGTAGGGCAGGTGCCGCGGATAGACCAGCAGTGCCCTGGCCACCCGGTGGATCTGCAGCCGTCGCGGGGTCAGCACCTGCTCGCTGTAGCGCCAGGCGCCGACCTCGTCCGGGCCGAACCGCGGGGCCAGGGAGCGGCGGAAGTGCCGCGCGTCGCCGCCGTCGCTCTTCCAGGTCGGCAGCCAGGCGCTCAGCTCGCGTTCGGTCTCGAGCATGGTCCAGGTCCGCAGCCGCTCGGCGATCTGGCCCGCCGCGTCGATCACGAACTCCTCCTCGGCCCCGCCCGCGATGCCGTGCACCCGGCCCTGGGTGGCGCGGCCGTGGCGGCCGGAGCCGTGCCGGATGCTGGCCGAGCTGAACCGCGCCCCGACCGCCAGGGCGGCCACCGCGTGGCCGGCCTCGTGCCAGGCGGTCCGCACCGCGGCCGTCCGCGCCGGGGCGTAGGTAGCGAAGGCGCCCAGGTCGTAGCGCTGCCTGATCCACTCGTCGTGCACGACGGACTCGTCGTCGTAGCGGACGACCCGGCTGAGCTCGGCCCGGATCTGGGCCAGGGCCCGCTGCTCGGCCGGCCTGGGGCCCGGCCGGGCGGCCGGGTCAGGCGATCCTCCGGTAGCTGAGGTCAAAGTCGTGGCTCCAGCTCACGCCGTCCTTCGAGAGCTCCCAGGCGCCGGTGATCATCGTGCCGTCCGGGTCGAGCGTCCCAGCGTAACGCTGCCAGAAGCCCGGCGCGTCGCGCCAGAGCCGCCACACCCCGTCGCGCAGGCTCATGGCGTAGACCCGGTGCACCCCGCGGGAGTCGAAGTACCGCTGGGTGAACGTCCCGTCGGCCCCGGCGCCGATGATGGCCAGGCCGTTCGGAGCCTGGGGAAGGTCGGCCCAGAATCGCTGGATGAGATAGTGCTGGCCGGCCAGCCACTCAAAGGTGGTCAGGCCGCGCACGGCGGCCAGATCCGACGGCAGCCAGGCCTCAGTCTCCCAGTCCCCCGCCAGCACGCCGAGGGCGTCCAGCCAGGGCGGCCGGAGCGCGGGGACGTCCTCGGCCACCGGGTGGTCGTGCTCCCAGGGCGTGCACGTATCGCTCATGGCGGGTAGACGAATGGACAGACCCAAAGTCATCGGTCATCGGCATCGGTCAGCCGTACCCGTCGGGTCGGCCCCATTTCTTGCTGTTATCAGATTCTTGCTGTTATCAGGCTAAGGTCGGGTCGCACCCGCGCGGGTGGCGGTGATGAATCCGCTGCGGGAGTCCTCCGGGGCCGGGCGGCCGTAGCCCGCCGCTACCCCGGCCATGTCGTGCCGGACCGCCCGCCAGCCCCGTGCCTCCAGCCAGGCCGCGTTGTCCTCGCCCAGCCCGCCCTGCCACAGCGCGGCCAGCCGGGCCCCGCGCGGCGTCGTATTGATCTCGCTGATCAGGCGGGACACCGCGTCGCCGCGTTCCAGGGACACCCGGCTGCCCGGCGCCGACAGCGTCCCGACCTCGGTCAGCAGCCGGGCGGCCTGGTCGCTGGACAGGTAGATCAGCAGGCCCTCGACCAGCCAGGCGGTCGGCTGGGCCGGATCGAAGCCCGCCCCGGTCAGCGCCGCGGGCCAGTCGCCGCGCAGGTCGACGGGGATCGTCTGGCGCCGGCAGCGGGGCCGGGCTCCCACGCCGGCCAGCACCGCTTCCTTGAAGTCGAGCACGTCCGGCTGGTCAAGCTCGAACAGCCGCAGGCCGGCGGGCCAGTCCAGCCGGAAGGCCCGGCAGTCGAGGCCGGCGGCCACCAGCACCACCTGGCCGCACCCGGCCGCCACGGCGCCGAGCAGGTAGTCGTCGTAGAACCGGGTCCTGATCACGACGTGAGCGCCGAGCCTGCTGCCGGGGGCACCGGGCGGCTGGCCGTCGGCCGGCGCCTGGTCGGCCGGCGCCTGGTCGGCCGGGGCTCCTGCCGCGAACGCCGCGGCGAACGGGTCGTCGAACAGCCGGTCGGTACGGGCGCTCTCAGCCGCGCGAAGGCGGGCCACGCCTAGTGCCGTCCGCCCCACCCCGGGCGGGATGCCTGGAGGTTCCTGGTCCGCTGACTGGCCTGCTGACGACTGCACAGCTGTGATGTTATGCCTCGTGTGCATGAAGATGCTCCCCCCGCCCGAGTTGGGCGGAGGGAGCATCCGGTGTCTATCTCGCCGGGAACCCGGGTGTCTGGCAGTGACTTACCCAGGTGGCCGGCGCCGTGCTATGTGAACTGCCCTGGCGGCTGACGTTGCGCCGCCCGCCGCCGGGGCAGCGGCCCGGGCTAGGTCAGTGGACCGGCCCGAAGGAGAACGTGAACTCCTGCATGTCGGGCGAGACGCCGCCAGTCAGGGTGTTCAGGTTGGCCAGCTTCAGCTGGTTGAGCGGGCGCGAGGTGCCCGGGTCAACCTGCAGGGTCAGCGGGTGGCTGAAGTTGGTGCTCGCACCGTTCACCCACGGCGTGTAGAGCCGGCCGTGGTGGATGGTCGCGTTCTTCAGGTCGCCGACCCAGATGGTGCTGGCCTGGCTGCCGCAGTCCTGCAGCGTGACGTTCTCGCCGTTGAACACCGGCTGGAACGCGCCGACGCAGAGCCCGCTCTGGTTACCGAACGGGGCCCAGTTCGACTCGAAAACCGGGTAGTTCGAAGGGTAGTTGATGCAGACGTACGACGTGGGCGACAGGCCCGTGCCGCCGAAGTTCGGGCAGAAGTTGAGCAGCGTGCCGACCTTGGCGCCCTCGAAGTCCTGGTTGGGGGCGCTGTTGTTGGCGTACCGCATGTTGACCCTCTGGCCGACCCTGCCGCCGACGCCGGTGTTGCCGGGCACGTAGGCGTTCTGGATCGTGCCGGGGCCGAGCACCAGGCTTGACAGGTTGAAGCAGTTGAACCCGCAAGCAGGCGTTGCCTGCGGCCTGGCATGGGTCGTGGCCGCGGAGGCCACGCTCGCCGCAGAGAGGCCAATCACTGACGTGACGGCGACCCCAGTCGCGAGCACAGTACACGCCCTCGCAAAGCGGTTACGCATTGGGGAATTCCTTCCTGTTTTGGAATTCGCCAGACCGACTGCCATAACCCGGCGGCTTGGGCGGTCAAGCCGAAACCGGTAACGGCTGGCGATGATACTGCGACGATGCTGGCTAAGGTTACGCTCTGTTATCCCGCCCTGCCAGTCAGTAGTTGGTACGTTACCACGGGTGTCCCCGATACAACGGGAGGTAATCAGTTTTCTCGTCAGGACTAAACGGACAAGGCGGGGGACAGCCTGGCATTGGTGCAAAACGCGCCCGGGTTTTTACGCAAACTCGGCTGCAGCGGTCACCACTAGCGGCTCATAACGGAACTCAAGCCCACGGTAAATCTACCGCTCGAATCGGATTCGGCGGAATGCGATATCCGCACCCCGCACACCCGCGCGCCATCCGCCCATTCCCCCGCCACCGCTACTCCCCCTGGTCACGTCCCCTGTCTCCCCCTGGTCACGTCCCCAGTCGGCAGGCTGGCCGAGAGCGGTTACCAAGATCAACTCCCGCCGCTGAGCGCCCGGAGAGGCTCAGGGACGCAATTGGCCCTTTCGCGTCGTAAGAGCGGCGCGAAAGGGCCAGTCACGTCGTGGGCGCGGGAACCCGGCCGGGCTAACTGACGCCGCCGTGATCACGGCATCTGGTTAGCGGATATCGCCGACCAGGTCCCGAGATCATGAGCGCCGGGGCGCGGGACCGCGCCCGGAGGCCGGCTCGGCTGCGTTAGCGGCGGTCTGGTCCGGGCCGGGCTGGGTGCCGTCGTCGGAGAAGGCTACGGCCAGGGTCGGGGAATTCGGCTCCTGCGGGACCGAGGTGGCCAGGTTCTTCTTTACCGAGTCCAGGATCGACAGGCCCTGGCCAACCAGGCCGGCCGCGATCTCGCCCAGGCCGTCGGCGCCGTTGAGCACGTTGATGTTGGCCCCGGCCAGGCCGCCCGCGGCCTCGCGGACGATCTGGGGCAACTGCTCGATCAGCATGCGGTCCAGGGCCACCCGGTTGTGCGAGGCGGCCGCCTCGGCCTGCATGGTGACCCGCTTGGCGTCGGCCAGGGCCAGGATGCGGACCTTCTCGGCCTCGGCCTCGGCCGGCTTGATCACCTCGGCCACGAGCTGGCGCTGGCGCAGGTCGGCCTGGCGCTGGGCCAACTCGGCCTGGGCCAGGAGCACCGCCTGCTGGGCATTGGCCTCGGCCAGCGGGCCGGCCTGGGCCGCCTCGGCCTGGGCCTTGTCCACCTCGGCCTTGTACTGAGCCTGCACGACCGAGGTCTGCCGGGCGTACTCGGCCTGGGCCCGCGCGGACTTCTGCTGGGCCTCGGCCGAGGCCTGGTTGGCCTGGGCCTGGGCGATCTGGGCCTGGCGGCGGATGGCGGCGCTGTGCGGCGCGGCCATGGCCTCGATGTAGCCGCTGTTCAGGTCGTCGATCGACTGGATCTGCAGCGAGTCGACGGTCAGGCCGATCTTGGCCATCTCCTGCTTGGAGCCATCCAGCACCTCGGTGGCCAGCTTCTGCCGCTCGGTCACGATCTCCTCGACGGTCATCGAGCCGATGATCGAGCGCAGGTGACCGGCGAAGATCCGCCCGGTGAGCGTGGACATCTGGTCCTGGTCGGACAGGAACCGCTGGCCGGCGTTGACGATGCTCTCCTCGTCGTTGCCGACCTTGAACGCGATCACCGACCGGACATTGAGCGCGATGCCCTGCTTGGTCACGCAGGTCTCGGAAACCTCGGCCTCACGCATGGCCAGGGTCAGGAAATTGACCTTCCGCACGAACGGCGGGACGTATGCGCCACGGCCGGTGACGACCTTGAATGGCGCCGAGCCGTGCCCGAACCTGCCGCCCGAGACGAGCATTGCCTCATCGGGGCGCGGAACACGATATCCGAACATCTTTCATCTCCAGTCGGGGCCGAGCGGGGCCAGCAGTGATGTTTTCTGGCTAATCCACACGAATTACCTTCTTACTCCACGCTCAGCCCTCGGGGAAGTGGGCTAGCGGGTCGGTCCACGGACTTACGTCCACGGTTCTGGTGCCACGCGATTCGATGACCAGGACCGTGCTGCCGCGCGGGAGGGGCTCCGGGGACCAGGCGATAAAGGTCTCCGAGCCGCCACGGATCTGGACCAGCACTTCGCCGGGCCCGGCCTGGCCCCTGGTGGCGATCGTGATGACGCCGATGCTGCCGACAAGCGTGCCGTCCTGGGGCACGGGCACTCACCCCTTTTCCTGGCCACGGACCCCTCGTTCCATTATCGCCCCGCCCGTGCTAACTGAGGTTTTCGATAGTCAGCTAGAGTAGGACCGTGGACTACACTCTGCATCTACCTGATGGCAAAGAGTCACAACTGGGCGCGGCGGATGACGCCACCGCCCGCGACGGCCTGGTCAACGGGGTCCATGCTCACGAGGAACCGTCGCCGGACAGCCTGGCGCACGACGGGTCGGTGCACGAGGCCGGGGCCAGGGAGCGCTGCTCCATCCGCCGGGCCCTGGAGGTGGCAGGCAACCGGTCGGCGCTGCTGATCATGCGGGAGGCGTTCTACGGCACGACCCGGTTCGACGACTTCGCGGGCCGGGCGGGCATCAGCGAACCGGTCACCGCGACCCGGCTGCGCGATCTGGTCGATCACGGCCTGCTGCGGCGCGAGCCCTACCGCGATCCCGGCCAGCGCACCCGGATGGCCTACCGCCTCACCGCCATGGGCGCCGACCTGCTCCCGGTCCTCATCGCGCTGATGAACTGGGGCGACCGCTGGCTGTCCGACGGCGCGGCGCCGGTGTCGGTGCGCCACCACGACTGCGGCGATCCGGTCCGGGCTGAGCTCCGCTGCGCCCGGGGCCACCAGCTCGCGGCCGCCGACCTGCACCTGTCGGCCGGACCCGGCGCCCACCCGGCCGACGCCTCAGCCCAGGGCTAGGAAGGGCCGGCGGGCGCGACGCACGGGTCGGCGGGTGAGTTGCGGCGGATCGGGTAATTAGCCGGACAACATGAACAAAGTTAAGCAGTTGCTGCGGGCCCTGGATCGGATCCAGCAGGGCCGGCATTGGCTGGCCGTCCCGGTGGCGACCTGGAAGAAGTTTGGCGACGATCAGGCGGGCAACCTGGCCGCCCTGATCGCGTACTTCGCCTTTGCGTCCATTTTTCCGCTGCTGCTGGTCTTTGTGACCATTCTCGACCTGGTGCTGCGCAACAACCCCGCCGAGCAGGCCAAGCTGAAGGGCTCGGCGCTCAGCCAGTATCCGGTCGTCGGCAAGGACCTGCTTGACCACGTGCACGGGCTGCACCAGACCGGCCTGGCCCTGGTCATCGGGCTGGTGCTGACCCTGCTGGCGGCGACCGGGGTGGCCGGCGCGGCCCAGAACGCGCTGAACTCGGTCTGGGAGGTCCCGATGATGCGGCGGCCGGGCTTCCCGTGGAGCCAGGTACGCAGCCTGGGCCTGATCCTGGTCATCGGGCCGGGCATCCTGGCCACGATCGTGCTGTCCAGCCTGGCGGGCGGGACCGGGCACGTGCTCAGCGGGGTCGTGGCCCACATACTGACCGTCGCGGTCTCACTGCTGCTCAACGTCGGGCTGTTCTGGCTGGGCTTCCGGATCGCCACGGCCAGGGAGGTGGCCACCCGCAACCTGCGGCTGAGCGCGATCCTGGCCGCGGTGGCCTGGCAGATCCTCCAGGTGGTAGGCGGCTACTTCGTCGCCCACGCGGTGCACAGCAACTCGGCCTACGGGGTGTTCGGCGTCGTGCTGGGCCTGCTGGCCTGGTTCTACCTGCAGGCGCAGATCACGCTCTACGTGGTCGAGCTCAACGTGGTCCGGGTGCACCGGCTGTGGCCGCGCAGCCTGAACCCGCCGCCGCTGACCGACGCGGACCTGCGCTCGTATCAGCTGTACGCGAAGGCGCAGCAGCGGCTGAAGGAGATCGAGGTCATCACCCGCCCGGCGGGTCGCACGGACCCCCCCGAGCGCACCGAGCCACCCGAGCGCCCGGTGGCCGAGCCCCGGCCGCGCAACGGACGGTCGGGCAACGGGCAGGGGCAGACCCGGGGCCAGAGGCAGGGGCAGCACCGGCAGCGCCGGTCCTCGCTGCGGCAGTACGCTACGCGTGCCACGCAACGGCTCCGGAGAGGATGACCTCGTCATGCCCAGTTTCCCAGGCCAGCAGAATCAGTCCGCGAGCTGGGAGCCGGAGGCGGCTGACTCCCGCCTGGCCCACACCGCAGGCGCCGATCAGGCCGGCGTGTTCACCTCCGACCTGTCGGTCTCGGAGTACGCGCTGCTGGGCGAGGCGGGCTTCGAGCCGCTGGGCTTCGTGGTCGGCTCGTCGATCTACCACGTGGGCCTGCAGGTGGCCCGCTGGAACCGCAACACCGAGCTGCAGGTGCTGACCCAGGCCATGTACAACGCGCGCGAGCTGGCCATGAGCCGCATGCGGGCCGAGGCCGACCACCTCCAGGCGGACGGAATCGTCGGCGTCAACCTCAAGATGCAGATGTACGCCTGGGGCCAGGACGTGCTGGAGTTCGTGTCGACCGGAACGGCGGTCCGGGCCCTGAAGGGCCAGGGCGCCCACCGGGCGCCGGACGGCCGGGCCTTCACCTCCGACCTGACCGGCCAGGACTTCTTCCGGCTGCTGGCCGCCGGCGCGGTGCCGGTGTCGTTCGTGCTGGGCACCTGCGTCTACCACATCGCCCACCAGGGGATCATGCAGTCGCTGCGCCAGGCGGGCCAGAACCAGGAGATGCCGCAGTTCACCCAGGGCGTCTACGAGGCGCGCGAGCTGGCCCTGGTCCGGATGCAGGCCGAGGCCAGCCAGGCCCGCGCGTCGGGCATCGTCGGGGTGACGGTGGGCGTGTTCAACCACGTGTGGGGCGCGCACGCCACGGAGTTCCTGGCCACCGGGACGGCCATCCGCCGCCTGTCGGACGAGCACAAGCTGCCGGAGACCACGCCCCGGCCGACGTTCACCCTCGGGCTGGATAGCTGAGCTTCTGGTCCGGCCCGAGCCGCGGTTCCAGGGGCGGCGCGCCCACCGCGCAGTTGGTCAGGCACTCGGGCCTGGCCGCCGCCGCGCCGGTCTTGGGGCGCAGCACATCGCTGCGGATGAGCAGGGCCGACATGACCGAGGCGATGGCCAGGATCACGGCGCAGATGATCGCGGCCTTGTCGAACCCGCTGTTGAAGCTGGCCGGGTGGTGGTAGCTGGCCGGGCCCAGGCCGACCACCAGCGGGAGCCCGGCCACGGCCAGCAGCCCGGCGGCCCGGGCGACGGCGTTGTTGACGCCGCTGGCCACCCCGGCGTGCCGCACGTCGGCAGTGGCCAGCACGGTGGCGGTGAGCGGGGCCACGGTCAGGGTCAGGCCGACCGCGAACACAACCACCGCGGGCAGCACGTCGGCCACGTACGAGGCGTGCGGGCCGATCCGGATCATCAGCGTCAGCCCGACCGCGCTGAGGCCGGTGCCCACGGCCATCGGCCAGCGGGGCCCGATCCGCTGGGCCAGCGCGCCGGACCGGGCCGAGAAGGCCAGCATCAGCAGGGTCACCGGCAGCAGCGTGGTGCCCGCCTTCAGCGGGGAGAAGCCCGATACCACCTGGACCTGCACCACGAGCAGGAACAGCAGGCCACCGAACGCGCCGTAGACCAGGAAGGTGATCGCGTTCACGGAGCTGAACTCGCGCGAGCCGAACACGTCCAGCGGCATCATCGCCGGCACCGGATCGGGGTGCCGGGTTCGCCGCCGCTCCACGATCAGGAACCACGCCCCCAGGGCCACGCCGAGGACGGCGGCGGCGATCACCCCGATCCGGGCGGTGCCGTGGCCGGGAGCCTGAATCAGCGCGAAGGTAATCCCGCCCAGGGCCAGCGCGGCCAGGGCCGCGCCGGCGATGTCGAACTTGCCTGTCGCGGTCTCGTCGCGGGTCTCCGGCACGTGCCGCACGGCGACCAGGATGACCACCACGGCCAGCGGCAGGTTCAGGAAGAACACCCACCGCCAGCCCACCGACTGCACTAGCACTCCGCCCAGCAGCGGGCCCACCGCGCCCGCCACGCCGCCCAGGCCCGACCAGGCGCCGACCGCCTTAGGCCGGTCGTCCGGGGCGAAGGTGGCCTGGATAATGGCCAGCGATCCCGGCGTGAGCAGCGCACCGCCGACGCCCTCCAGTACCCGGGCCCCGATCAGCACCCCGATGGTGGGCGCGAACCCGCAGGCGGCCGAGGCCAGCGCGAACCACACCACGCCGATCACGAACACCCGGCGGCGGCCGAGCCGGTCGCCGAGCGAGCCGCCGAGCAGGATCAGCCCGGCCAGGGTCAGCGTGTAGCCGTTGACGGTCCACTGCAGGCCGCCCAGGGAAGAGTGCAGCTCCCGGCCGATGGTGGGCAGGGCGACGTTGACCACGGTCGAGTCGAGAAACGCCATGCTGGAGCCGAGGACCGTGGCCGCGAGGACCCAGCGGCCGCGCCCGGAGCGCAGCCTGAGCCCCGAGCCGGCCTCGTCAGTGGCCGACGTCATCTGGCGAGCGTCTCACGGGCGCCGCTGGGAGCGCCAATCACACAGTGCCGCCAACTCCCCGCCGCAAACTCCCCGCCGCAAACTCCCCACCGCAAACTACAGTGCGGGCCAGGTGTGCCCGGGCTCGTTGCCCGCCATCCGCTCGATGTAGCCCTGGGTCATCCGGATCAGGGCGCTGCGCCGGTCGGCCGGGCCGTTCAGCGCGTGCACCGTCTCCACCTGCCAGGTCGCTCCGGTCCGCCCGGTCAGGCAGCGCTGCTCGATGACCCCGAGCAGCCGCTCGGCGTCCGAGCTGTCCACGCCCCACTGGCTCAGGCCCTCCCAGGCCATCGGAAGCAGCCGGCGCAGCATCAGCTCGGTCACCGGCACCTGGCCCAGGCCCGGCCAGTAGACCCGGGCGTCGATCCCGTTCCTGGCCCCGTTGGCCAGGTTCTCGGCCGCCGCCGAGAACGACATCCGGGTCCAGATCGGCCGCTCGGCCTCGGCCAGCGCCCGGACCACGCCGTAGTAGAACGCCGCGTTGGCCATGACGTCCAAGACGGTCGGTCCCGCGGGCAGCACCCGGTTCTCTACCCGCAGGTGCGGGCGCCCGTCCTCGACCGCGTACACCGGCCGGTTCCACCGGTAGACGGTCCCGTTGTGCAGCGTCATCTCGGCCAGCTCGGGGGCCTGCCCGCAGTCCAGCGCGGCCACCGGGTCCTCGTCGTCGCGCAGCGGCAGCAGGGCCGGGAAGTAGCGCAGGTTCTCCTCGAACAGGTCGAACACCGAGGTGATCCACCGCTCACCGAACCAGACCCTGGGCCGGACGCCCTGCTCCTTCAGCTCCTCCGGGCGGGTGTCGGTGACTTGCTCAAACAAGGGCAGGCGGGTCTCGCGCCAGAGCTCGCGGCCGAACAGGAACGGGGAGTTCGCGGCCAGCGCCACCTGGACCCCGGCCACCGCCTGGGCCGCGTTCCAGTAGCTGCCGAACGACTCCGGGCTGACCTGGAGGTGGAACTGGACGCTGGTACAGGCCGCCTCGGGCATGATCGTGTCCACGTGGGCCAGCAGCCGCTCCGGGCCCTCGATGCAGATCTGCATCTCCTCGCCGCGGGCGATGAACATCTGCTCGTTCAGCATCCGGTAGCGCGGATTGTCCGACATGGCGTGCTTGGTCACGTCGGACGGCCGCAAGGTAGGCAGGATGCCCACCATGACCAGCCGGGCGCCGGTCTCCAGGGCCCGCTTGTCGGCGTGGTTCAAGATCGCCCGCACGCTGGCTTCCAGCTGCGTGAACGCGTCGTCGGCCAGCTGCCGGGGCGGCACGTTGATCTCCAGGTTGAACTGGCCCAGCTCGCTGGCCCAGCTCGGGTCGGAGATGGCCGCCAGCACCTGGGAGTTGCGCATCGCGGGCAGGGCAGCCTCGTCGACCAGATCCAGCTCGATCTCCAGACCGAGCTGCGGCGCCTCGTTCTCGAAGCGGGACTCACGCAACATGCGGGCCAGCACGTCCAGGCACACGCGCACCTTCTCGCGGTAGGCGCGCCGGTCGTGCTGGCTGACCGTCATGGCTGGGACATCCCTGCCCATCTGACCTCCAAATGCTGGCAATGGGCCGGGGCTCGTTACCACATTCGCACGGAACGTGCCTGCTGGCCAGGCCAGCTTTTCCGCGGCCAGTCCCGGCACACCGAACACATGGTCAGATAAGCGCGCAAAGCACGACAGTAGGCGCGCGAATACCTACGCAACCCTAACGATCAGGCGCCGGAGTCCCAGTCCAGCACCGGCCCGTCGGGCACGATGCGGGACGGATTCAGGTGCGGGTGAGTCATGTAGTAATGCCTCTTGATCTGGTCAAAGCGCGTCGTCTCGCGGAAGGCCGGCCGCGCGTACAGGTCACGGGCGTAGGCCCACAGCCTGGGATAGTCGGTGATCCGGCGCTGGTTCGTCTTGAAGTGCGAGTAGTAGACCGAGTCGAACCGGGCCAGGGTGACCCACAGCCGGACGTCGGCCTCGGTGATGGTGTCGCCGGTGAGGTAGCGCCGCTCCCCCAGGCGCTGCTCCAGGTCATCAAGCACCGCGAACAGCCGGGTGAAGGCCTCGTGGTAGCTGTCCTGCGTGGTGGCGAAGCCGCACCGGTAGACGCCGTTGTTCACCGCCGCGTACACCGACTCGTTGATCGCGTCGATCTCCGGCCGCAGGTGCTCTGGGTACAGGTCATAGGCCGGGCTGGCCCACTGGCCGAACTGGGTGTCCAGGTCGAGAGTGATGTCGGGGAAGTTGTTGGACACGATCCGCCCGGTCTGCCGGTCCCACAGCACCGGCACCGAGATGTGGCCGTCGTACCCAGGCTCGGTCGCCTCGTAGGCCTCGCGCAGCAGCGAGAACCCGTTGACCGGGTCCAGCGAGTAGCCGTCGCCCTCGCGGAACGCCCAGCCGCGGCCGTCCCGGATCGGGTCGACGGCCGACAGCGAGATGACGTCCTCCAGGCCCAGCAGCTTGCGCACGATGGCCGAGCGGTGCGCCCACGGGCAGGCCCAGGAGATGTACAGGTGATAGCGGCCCGCCTCGGCCGGGTAGCCGCTGGACCCGTCGGCGGTGATCCGGCCCTGGAACGGGTACGCGGGCCGGACGAACTCCCCCGAACTGGCCTTGGCCGCCGCGGCAGCCCGCTTCTTGGCCACATAGTCGCCGTAGTCACCGTAGGTCGCGAAGTCGACCGGGGTGGCGCCCCCGGCCTGGGTCGTCGCTGTGCTCATATCGGCAGGCTATTGCGGCCAGGCGGCCGCGACCAGCCCCGGTTCACCTGGTGCGGCTGTGATCCTTTCCGGTCTAGGCGACTCCGGCCTCGGTGACGGCCGCGGCCATGCGCTTGACCGCCTCGCCGATCAGCGCGGGCGAGGTACCGATGTTGAGCCGGGCGTAGCCGCGCCCCTGATCGCCGAAATCCGGGCCGGGGCTGAGCGCGACCCGGCCGCGCTCAAGGAACGCCGCGGCCGGGTCGTCGCCAAGCCCCAGGCCGCGGCAGTCGAGCCAGGTCAGGAAGCTAGCCTCGGGAGGTACGTAGCCGACCGCGGGCAGGCTCTCGGCCAGCAGCCGGGTCAGCAGGGTGCGGTTCTCGTCCAGCTGGGCCACCATCGCGTCCAGCCACGGCCGGGCGCTGGTGAAGGCGGCCACCGAGGCGACGACGCCGAGCTGGGCCGACAGCAGCGCGTCCCAGCGCTCCTCGAGCAGGGCCAGGGCGGCCGGCGACCCGGCGATGGCGACGCCGCATTTGACGCCGGGGATGTTCCAGCCCTTGGTGGCCGAGGTAAAGACGATGGCGCGCTCGGTCACCGGGTGGCCCAGGGAAAGAAACGGGATGAACAAGGCGCCTGGCAGCACCAAAGGCGCGTGGATCTCATCCACGAGCAGCGCGACATCGTGTTTGACGCACAGGTCGGCCACGGCCATCAGCTGGTCGCGGGACCAGACCCGGCCGACCGGGTTGTGCGGGCTGCACAGCAGGTAGGCGTGGACGTCCTCGGCGGCCAGGACCCGGTCCAGGGCATCGAGGTCCAGGTCGTAGCGGCCGCCCCTGTTGCGCAGCGGGGCCTCGGCCAGCCGTCGCTCGGCCAGGCGCAGGCGGAAGAAGAACGGCGGGTAGACCGGCGGGCTGATGGCCACGGCCGAGCCGGGCGGGGTGAGCGCGGTCAGGGCCTCGACGATGCCCGTCATGACGTCCGGGATCGGCACGACCAGTGCCGGGTCGGCGGCCCAGCCCAGCCGCGCCGACGCGAACCCCGCGTAGGCGTCACCCAGCTCGCCCTTGTCCGGGTAGCCAACGTCGTTGGCGTCGAGCGCCTCGCGGATGGCGTTCTTGATCGGCTCGGCGATGTCGAAGTCCATCTCGGCCACGAAGGCGGGCAGCACGTCGCCGTGATAGGCCCGCCACTTGAAGCTCTTCCGTCGCCGCAGGTCCTCGAGCGCGCAGTCTCCCAGCATGGCGTCCACACGCTGATCGTAACCATGGAGCCGCGCCTGGCGGCCACCACGAAGCCCCGCCGGCGCTCGGTTATCCCGACCTCGGTTACTCCCACCTCGGTTACTCCCACCTCGGTTACTCCCACCTCGGTCACTCCGACCTCATCACTCCCATCTCGGTTACTCCGACCTCGGTCACTCCGACCTCATCACTCTCATCTCGGTTACTCCGACCTCGGTTATCCCGACCTCGGTTACTCCCACCTCGGTTATCCCGACCTCGGTTACTCCCACCTCGGTTATCCCGACCTCGGTTACTCCCACCTCGGTTATTACGATCTCGGTTATTCCGATTCGGGTTATTCCGATCTGGTAGTATCTTCGTCGTGACCGATCTGATCCTGGCCCTGCACCGGGCCACCCACGCGACGCTGCACTCGCTGGCCAGGGACCTGACCGACCTGGACCTGACCAGCTCCGAAACCAACGTGCTCGCGGTCCTCGCCGACGGGCTCCCGCGGGCGGTCGGCGTGCTGGCCGCGGCGACCGCCACCCGGTC
>Ga0102924_1003980_pt1 | contig 15204 bp, 16 predicted proteins | sample PaiPotPPM11metaG_FD_80116 | JGI IMG/M metagenome (GOLD analysis project Ga0102924, IMG submission 80116) | Iron sulfur acid spring bacterial and archeal communities from Banff, Canada, to study Microbial Dark Matter (Phase II) - Paint Pots PPM... ... | reverse complement strand
GTCCCGGGCCGCTCGCTGCAGCTCGGCGATCTCCCGCTCGACCGCCCCCCGCGCCGCCCGCCACTGCGTGACCTCGGCCGCCATCTCCGCTTCGACCGCGGGGTCCACGCGCAGGATCGACTCCTCGCCGCCGAGCGGTGACGGCGCAGTCTCGACGAAGCGGTTCACGCCGACGACGATCTGGGTGCCTTCCTCGATGCGGCGGCTGCGTTCGGCCTGCGCGGTCACGAGGCGCGACTTCATCTCCTCGATCGCCTCGAACGCGCCGCCGAGGGCGAGGATCTCCTCGAGCTCGGCCTGGGCCGCGTCGGCGAGCTCTGCCGTCTTGGCCTCGATCACGTTGGATCCGGTGAATATGTCGTCGTACTCGAGCAGGTCGGTCTCGAACGCGAGGACCTGTTGGTACCGCAAGGACCACTGCTGGTCCCAGGGTCGTGGCAGTCCGAGCGCTTCGTTCCAGGTGGGGAGTTGCACGGCCCGGGCGCGGGCGTCCTTCGACAGCGTGACGCCGAGCATCTCGAGGATGATGCGCTGGACGTTGTTCTCGGGTTGGGCCTCGGTGAGACCGAGCGAGTTGACCTGCATGCCGTATCGGAACCGCCGCAGCTTCGGATCCGTCACCCCGTAGCGGGTTTCGCACAGGCGATCCCACAACGCGGTGAACGCGCGCATCTTGCACAGTTCCTCGACGAAGCGGATGCCGGCGTTGACGAAGAAGCTGATGCGCCCGACGACCTCGGCGAAGTCCTCGGGCGCGACCTGGCCGCTCTCCTTCACCGCGTCGAGGACGCCGACCGCGGTGGCGAGGGCGTAGGCGAGCTCTTGAATCGGGGTCGCGCCCGCCTCTTGGAGGTGGTAGCTGCACACGTTGATCGGGTTCCACTTCGGAACCTCGCGCACGGTGAACGCGACCATGTCGACGATCAAGCGCTTGCTGGCCTCGGGGGGGAAGATGTAGGTACCGCGGGAGAGGTACTCCTTGACGATGTCGTTCTGGGTCGTGCCGCCGAGGGCTCGCCGGGCAACACCCTGCTGCTCGGCGTTGGCGATGTAGAGCGCGAGAAGCCACGACGCGCTGGCGTTGATCGTCATCGACGTGTTCATCGCCCCGGGGTCGATGCCGTCGAGCAGTTGTGTCATGTGCCCGAGGTGGGCGACGGGAACCCCGACCTTGCCGACCTCGCCGCGAGCCTCGATCGCGTCTGGGTCGTAGCCGATCTGGGTCGGCAGATCGAAGGCCACCGACAGCCCGGTCTGGCCCTTGGCCAGGTTGGTTCGGTAGAGCGCGTTGGTGGCTCGGGGCGTCGAGTGACCCGAGTAGGTCCGCATCACCCACGGACGGTCCGGGGAGTGGTTCACGCCGCGTTCCTCACCCATGGGCCCGAACCTACCGCTTGCGGTAGTCGAAGAACCCCTGACCGCTCTTTCGGCCGAGCTGACCGGCGGTGACCATCCGGCGCAGCAACGGGACTGCCGCGTAGTGAGGATCTCTGAACTCGTCGTAGAGGGCGTCGAGGATCGCCACGCTCGTGTCGAGCCCGACCAGGTCGAGGAGCGCGAACGGGCCCATCGGGAAGTTGCAGCCGCCCTTCATCGCGGTGTCGATGTCGTCGCGGGAGGCGACGCCCTGCTCGAGCAGGCGAACCGCGTTGTTGAGGTACGGGAAGAGCAGGTGGTTGACGATGAACCCGGCCTGGTCCTTGACCTCGACCGGGTCCTTGCCGCACGCGGTGGCGAACTCGTGGGCCGCCTGGATCGTGGCCTCGTCCGCGGTGAGGGGCCGGACGATCTCGACCAGGCTCATGGCGGGCGCCGGGTTGAAAAAATGGATCCCACACACGAGGTGCGGCCGGTTTGTCTCCATGGCGAGATCGACCACCGGGAGCGTCGAGGTGTTGGTGGCGAGGATCGCGTCCGCGCCGACGATGCGGTCGAGCTCGCGGAACAGGTGCTTCTTGGTCTCCAGATCCTCGACCACGCTCTCGATGATCAGGTCGACCTCGGCGAGGTCGTTGAGGTCGCTCGTGGCGCTCACCCGGGCGAGGGCGGCGGTGCGATCCTCCTCGGAGAGCTTGCCCCGTTCCACCTGTTTCGCCAGGGACTTCTCGAACCCCGCGACCGTCGCATCCGCGGTCTCCTGCCGCCTGCTGCGCAGCACGACTTCGAAGCCGGCCTTTGCCGCGGTTTCCGCGATTCCGGCCCCCATGATTCCCGAACCAACGATCCCCACGCGTTTGACGGTCATGGGTTCTCATGTTACCGGTGAGTAGCTTGTGGGCTCCAGCCGGGGGCCCGTGCTCGCCTGCCGGCCCAACCGGAGCCGGTCGGTAGCGTGAGGGCGCGTCCAGGTCTGGTCGGTAGCGTCTGGGTGGTCATGGACCAGTTCGCCGCCCCCAAGCTCTCCGCGACTGTGTACGACGCGGTGTTCGCTCCGCTCGAACACCTCGGCATGCGGGCGGCGCGGGCCGAGCTCCTGACCCAGGCACGGGGCCGGGTCCTCGAAGTCGGGGCTGGTACCGGCCTGTCCCTGCCGCATTACCCGCCGGCAGTCACCTCCGTTGTCGCCTACGAGCCCGACCCGGGCCTGCGGACCCGGCTCGACCGGCGGGCTGCGGCCGCGCCGGTGCCGGTTCGGGTCGTCGCGGGCGGGATCCCCGGGCTGGACCTGGCCGACGGGTCGATCGACACCGTCGTGTGCGTGTTCGTGCTGTGCACCGTGGGAGACGTGGATGCCGGGCTGGCCGACCTCCGCCGCGTCCTGGCCCGGGACGGCTCGCTGTTGTTCCTCGAGCACGTCCTCGGCCGCCGCCCGGTCGCCGGCCTCCAACGCCTTGTCACCCCTGCCTGGTCTCACCTCGCCGGCGGATGCCATCTCGACCGTGACACCATCGGTGCCTTGCGGTCGGCCGGCTTCGTCATCACCGACCTCGACCGGCTCGCCCCGTTGGGCCGGCTCACCGCCGGGTCGGTGGTGCGGGGACGGGCCATGGCGCGCCTCGCCACACCCAGTCCGACCATCGATCCTCCCGGAGGGACATGACCCCTGATCGCCATCCCGGCCCGCTCGCCCTCGTGGGCGGAAACGAGTGGGGGGAGGGATGCACCTTCGACGCGGAGCTGCTCGCCCGGGCCGGCACCGACGACGTGCTCGTACTGCCCACCGCGGCCGCCTACGAGCACCCAGAGCGTGCGGTGGACACGGCATCCCGGTGGTTCTCCCCGCTCGGGGCAAACGTGCGGGGGCTAATGGTGCTCAACCGACAGGACGCATCGGTGACCGAGCACGTCGACGCGGTGCGGGCGGCGCGGTTCATCTACCTCGGCGGTGGATCGCCGCTGCACCTGCGCTCGGTGCTGAAGCAGTCGCCGCTGTGGCAGGCGCTCGAGGAGGCGTGGCGGGACGGGGCGGTGCTCGCCGGCTCGTCCGCCGGCGCCATGGTCCTCGGTGATCCGATGGTCGATCCGCGGGGCGGCGCGTTCACGATCGGCCTCGGACTGGTCGAACAGGTCGCAGTCCTCCCGCACGCCTCGAAGTGGTCAGCCGAGCGCATGCAACGGACGGTGTCGCTGACGTCGGCCGGCGTCGCCCTGCTCAGCATCGACGAGCGGACCGCGGTGATCCGCGACCCGGACGGGTCGTGGTCGGTGAGCGGGGTCGGTTCGGCAGCTGTGTACGTCGACGGGGTGGCCGCCGGCCTCGACGCCCTACCCCACTGACCGCGCGGCCGGCCAGGCCAGTAATTCGGCCGGCCGCCGGGGGTCAGTCGGCTTCGGTGATCGTCACCGATTCGATGACCACGTCGGTCTTGGGCCGGTCGGAGCGGTCGGTGTCGACTGCCTCCATCTTCTGGACCACCTCGAGGCCCTTCACCACCTTGCCGAACAGCGAATACTGCGGTGGCAGGCGCACGCCGGACTGCCCGCTCACGATGAAGAACTGGCTGCCGTTGGTGTTGGGCCCGGCGTTCGCCATCGCCACCGAGCCGATCTCGTACCGGCCGGGCGCGGGGAGCTCGTCGGCGAACTTGTAGCCCGGACCGCCCGTGCCCGTGCCCTTCGGGTCGCCTCCCTGGCACATGAAGCCCTTGATGATTCGGTGAAAGACGACCCCGTCGTAGTAGTGGTAGCGGGCCAGGAACACGAAGTTGTTCACCGTGTTGGGCGCAGCCGCGGCATCCAGGGCGATCGTCATCGACCCCAGCGAGGTGACCAGCTCGGCGCTGTAGCGCTTCTCCGGATCGATGCACATCGGCGGGGGTGAATCGAACTGCTGGAGCTTGGGGCTCGAGCCGTCGGCTTCGGGACAGGAAACGGGCATGCTGCCCTCCTCGTTCGGACTGGTCGACCTGGGGTCGATCAGCGGTGGGTGATCAGTGGGCGAGCGGTCAGCTCTGGGTGATCGTGACGCTGTTGACGAGCACGACCCGGCTGGGGCCGCCGCCGAGGCACGTCTGATCGGACGGGTCGCACGCCTTGTACAGACCCTCGATCTTCTGGAGCACGTCGAGCCCCTGGGTGACGTGGCCGAAGGTCACGTACGTTCCCTGGCCGTCGAGCGCCGACGCCTTGGGCCCGACCACGAAGAAGTACTGGGCCGCTCCCGAGTTCGCTCCCTGGCTGCGGGCCATGACCAGGTCACCGGGTGAGTAGGTGAACTTCCCGCCCTCGTCGTTGATCGTGTAACCGGGCCCGGGGTCGGAGATGGTCTGGGTGCTCGGCGACCCGCCCTGGATGATGTCGATGCTCGTGTCGATGCGGTCGAAGCTCGACTTGTCGTAGTAGTGGTAGCGGCTCAACACGATGAAGTTGTTGGCCGTTCCCGCGGTCCGCTTCGTGTCGAGCGCGACGACGATCTTGCCTTCGGTGGTGTCGAACGTGGCCGTGAACTGCTTCGAGGGGTCGATGCAGGAGGGCGGCGCTTGGGCGAAGTGAATCGTGTGGGGGGAGGTGCCGTCTGCTGCCGGGCACGGTGTGGCGCCCGTGATGGACGCGCCGCCCGTCACGGGGGGTGCCTTCGGCGGCCCGCTCCCGGGGGCCACGGTGGTGGAGGTGCTGGCGGTCGGGCTCGACGCCGCCTTCTTCTTGGTGCCCTTGGTGCTCTGGGACACGAAGATCGCGATCACCGCGATGATGGCGATGATCGCCCCACCCGCGATCAGGGCCCGTCGGCGAGCGGCGGCGCGCAGTTGGGCCTGGCGGGCTGCGGCGGCCCGCGATGCGGCGTTCTCCCGCTGGCGCTGACGCTTGTCACTCGGCACGGGGGCGAACGGTAGTGGGGACCTCCCTCCCGTATCCATGCGGAGTGGTCCGGCGATCGCGTCCGGTGCCGCCCCGACTCGTGAGAGGCCGATTGCGGGCGGTCGCCGGAAAGGGCGCTGGTACCCTCGAGCGGTGCCGTTCGTGGTCGAGAAGTTCGGTGGGACGTCGGTCGCCGACCCTGAGCGCATCCGCGCTGTCGCCGACCACGTCGCCCGCGCCCGGCGCCGCGGCGACCAGGTCGTCGTGGTCGTATCGGCGATGGGCAAGGAGACCGACGACTTGCTCTACCTCGCTTCCCAGGTGTCCGGAACGCGTCCCGGGCGGGAGATGGACATGCTGATCACGGCGGGCGAGCGCAAAGCGATGGCGCTGCTCTCCATGGCGCTCACCGATCTCGGCTGCCCGGCCGCGTCGTTCACCGGCAGCCAAGCCGGCATCCTCACCGATACGTCCCACACCAAGGCCCGGATCGTCGAGATGCGCGTGGACCGGGTGCGCGAGGCCATCGCCGCGGGGCTCACCCCGGTGATCGGTGGAGCGCAGGGAGTGTCGACCGAGCGCGACGTCACGTTCCTCGGGCGCGGCGGGTCCGACACGACCGCGGTCGCGCTCGCCCACGCGCTCCAAGCGGACGCATGCGAGCTGTACACGGATGTGTCGGGCGTGTTCACGGCCGACCCGCGGGTCGTGCAGACTGCCCACCGGCTCCCGCTCGTCAGCTTCGACGAGATGCTCGAGATGTGCGCCGCCGGCTGCCCCAAGCCGGAGATGCGCGCCGTCGAGTTCGCGCGCACCCATGGGGTGCCGCTTCACGTCCGCTCCAGCTTCACCTGGGAACCGGGCACATGGATCCGACAGGAGGAGGATGGGATGGAACAGGCGATCATCTCGGCGGTGGTCCACGACGCGTCCGAGTCGAAGGTCACGGTGACGCGGATGCCGGACCTGCCCGGTGTCGCCGCGGGCCTGTTCCGGGCCCTGGCCGACCGCAACGTCAACGTCGACATGATCGTGCAGAACTCGGCTCTCGACGGCACGACCAGCATCTCGTTCACCGTGCCCCGCGCCGACCTGGCCGTCGGGCTCGAGGTGTGCCGGGACTACGCAGTGGGGCAGGGGGCGGGCGAGGTGCTCTCGGACTCCGAGATCGCCAAGGTGTCGCTGATCGGCGCCGGGATGAAGTCCAACCCGGGTGTGGCCGCGACCATGTTCGAGGTGCTGGCCAAAGAGGACATCAACATCGAGATGATCTCCACCTCGCCGATCCGCATCTCGTGCGTCGTTCGCGCCGGTCGGGTCGAGGATTCCGTGTCGGCACTGCACGACGCGTTCGGCCTGGGAGGGTCGCTCTGATGGCCCGCGTAGCGAGAGGGTCGCTCTGATGGCCCGGTTGGCGGGAACGGGCGTCAGCGTCGGGGTCTTCGGCGCCACCGGCCAGGTCGGCGCGGTGATGCGCGAGCTGTTGATCGCCCGCTCGTTCCCGGTGCGCGAGCTGCGGTTCTTCGCGAGCGCCCGGTCTGCCGGGCGCACGATCTCATGGAACGGCCACGACATCGAGGTCGAGGATTCGGGGTCGCCCGACACCGACTTCGGCGGCTTGGACCTCGCCCTGTTCAGCAACGGCGCCAGCCAGTCCCGCCCGCAGGCGCCGAGGGTCGCCGCCGCGGGCGCGATCGTGATCGACAACTCGAGCGCGTGGCGGATGGATCCGGACGTACCGCTCGTCGTGCCCGAGGTCAACGGGCACGACCTCGACCACATCACCAAGGGGATCGTGGCCAACCCCAACTGCACCACGATGGTGGCGATGCCCGTGATGGCGCCGCTGCACCGGGCCGCAGGTCTGACCCGGGTGATCGTGTCGAGCTACCAGGCGGTCTCCGGCGCCGGCGTGGCCGGGGTGGCCGAGCTCGACGAGCAGATTCGGGCCGCGAACGGCAAGGCGGCCGAGCTCGCGTTCGATGGGTCGGCGGTGAGCTTCCCGACCCCGCAGAAGTTCGCAGCGCCCATCGCGTTCAACGTGCTGCCATATGCCGGGAGCTACGTCGACGACGGCAGCGGCGAAACCGACGAGGAGCAGAAGTGGCGCAACGAGAGCCGCAAGATCCTCGGCATCCCGGACCTGGCGGTGATCTGCACCTGCGTGAGGGTCCCCGTGTTCACCGGACACTCGATGTCGATCAACGCGTCGTTCTCCCGGCCGCTGAGCCCGGCGTCGGCTCGTGAAATCCTGCGGGACGCGCCCGGGGTTGAGCTCGTCGACGTGCCGACGCCGCTCGCCTCGGCCGGGATCGATCCCACCTTGGTGGGTCGGATCCGCAATGACCCGACCGCGGAAAACGGCCTCGCGCTGTTCGTCTCCGGGGACAACCTGCGCAAGGGCGCGGCACTCAACGCGGTCCAGATCGCCGAAGCCCTCCTGCTTCGCCTCGGGGCGTAGGCGGTCTACGGTCCGGGACAACGGCAGGGCACAGCGCCGCACTTGGGGCATCCGCCGGCGTAGCGCTCCATCGCCTCGTTGATGGACAGCCCCAGCTGGTTGGCCAGTGACGCGACCCACGCCACCACATCGGACAACTCCTGGAGCTGTTCCTGGCGGGTCCCCTTCCGGGCGGCCTTGGCGAGCTCACCGACCTCCTCGCACAGCCATGCGACGGCGGCGGGCACACCGCGGTCGGTGTCTCGGTGCCCGTAGGTGCGGGCCATCACGTCCTGCAGCTCGGCGAAGTCCACAGCGCGCACGGTAGCGGCGGGTGGTCGCCGCTGGATCCCTCGCAGTGCCCACGCCGTGCCACCCGACATCTCGGCTACGTCACGAGCCGCCCTACAGTGCGCCAGTGCCCGAGGCCACCGAGTACGCGCAGAAATCCTTCACACCTCCGCCCGGATCGCTTGACCTCCTCCTCGTCCGTCATGGCCAGTCTCAGGCCTATGAGCCCGGCCGGCCGTTTGCGCTGGTGGACGGGCAGGGGGACCCTCCGCTCAGCCCGATCGGCCGGGAGCAGGCGGAGGCGGTTGGGGCCCGGCTCGCACGCGAGGGAATCGCGGCGTTGTATGTCACGACGATGGTGCGGACGGCCGAGACGGCTGCGCCGCTCGCCCGGCTGAGCGGATTGACCCCCCTGGTCGAGCCGGACCTGCGCGAGGTGCATCTCGGGGAGTGGGAGGGAGGCGTGTTCCGTCAGAGGGTCGCGGAAGGAGACCCGATCGCCCTCGAGATGATGGAGAAAGAACGGTGGGATGTCATCCCCGGGGCCGAGGCAGCCGACGCCTTCGAGGCGAGGGTGCGCGCCGCCGTCGGGCGGCTGGCGGCCGCGCATCCCGGTCAGCGGGTGGTGGCCGTGACCCACGGGGGCGTGATCGGCGAGGTGCTCCGCCAGGCTTCGGCCGCTCGTCCGTTTGCGTTCACCGGCGCAGAGAACTGTTCGGTGTCCCAGGTCGTGGTCGTCGGCGAGCGCTGGATCGTGCGGCGATTCAACGACACGGCCCACCTGAGCGCGGGCTTCGCCACGGTGGCGACCCCACCCACCTGAGCGTCGACCGACCAGCCCTACGCCGTGTGCGCGGCGATGTCGTGCTCGACCGCGTCGAACGCCTTGCGTGCCGCGATCAGCACCGGATCCCACACTGGGGCGAAGGGCGGGGCGTAGGACAGGTCGAGCCCCAGGATCTCGTCGACTGTCATCTCGTTCCAGATCGCGGTCGCCAAGACGTCGATGCGCTTGGCCGCCGCCCACGACCACGATCTCGCGCGCGCCGTCGTCGAGGGCGTCGCGCAACGCCACCCCGTCGTCCAACACCTGGACCCCGAAGACGCCTTCGGCGTCGATACCTGGGACATCCGGGCGAAGGGGAGTGCTGCCGGTGGCGATCATCAGCTGGTCCCAACGCTCCTCGTGGACCCCGCCGCGGTCGAGGTCACGCACCTCGACGGTTCGGGCGGCCGTGTCGATTGCCGGCCGCATCACCACCGATCACGACCAGACGCTCGGTCACGGCTCTGAGCCTGACACGCCGGCGCCGGACTCAGCGGGCAGATGCCGTTTCCGCCGCGATGAGCTCGAGCACACGGGGAAAGCCGCCCTGCTCGAACGCGCGGCGTTGGCGATCCGCGCCGTTGCCTCGGGCCACGATGGCCTTCACGCCGTCGCGGACCCGATCCCACATGCCGAGGTCCTCGAGGGCATCCCGGAGGCCGTCGACGATCCGGCCGATCGTCGCCGGCGCCGGCGCGGGGCGACCTTCGTTGAGGTCGATCAGATCGGCGCCGAGGCCATAGCGGGCGGCGTGCCACACCGCGGCCTCCAGCAACTCGGGACGAGGGTCGACGTGGCGACCAGGGTCAGCATCGGGGCCGCCCGCCGCCTCCGCGGCGCGCGCTGCGACCGCGGCGCTCGCCACCGCGCCGGCCGCGAGTCCGGCGATGGTCACCGCCTCGTCAACGGTGAGGCAGACATCGGCCACTCGAAACTCGAGGGTCGGGAACCGCTCCGACGGGCGGATGTCCCAGTAGATCTTCGTGGCGTCGTCGATCATGCCGGCCTGGACCAGGCTGGCGACCAAGCTGCGGTACTCCCGATCGTCCTGAAAACGCAATGGCACGCCGGTCATCGGCCATCGACGGAACAGTGCGGTGCGGTAGCTGGCGTACCCGGTCTCCCGGCCGCCCCAGAACGGTGAGTTCGCGCTCAACGCGAGCAGTCCCGGCAGGCACGTCCGCACCCGGTTCATGACCCGGATGCGCTCGTCCGGGTCAGCCACTCCGATGTGGACGTGGCAGCCGAAGATCAACGTCTCGCGGGCGACCTGCTGGAAGCCCTCGATGAGGTCCTCGTAGCGCTCCTTGGGCGTGACCTGCTGCGCTTGCCACCGTGCGGTGGGATGAGTCCCGGCGGCGCCGAGCCGGCACCCTTTGGACGCCGCCGCGGCGTTGAGGGTCCGGCGCAGGCGGAGCAGCTCGGCTTCCACCTCGTCGAGGGACTCGCACACGCCGGTCGACACCTCGACCTGTGACTGCAGGAGCTCGGGATGGACGGTGTCGCCCATCGCCGGCTCGGCGCGGCGGAGGACGGCCATGTTGTCGGGCCGGAGCTCACCGGTCACCGCGTCGAGCAGCTGGTACTCCTCTTCGACCCCGATCGTCACCGGTCCCACAGCGAAGCTCAGCGACCGAAGCGACGAAGCCTCGGACTGGCGCAGGCGATGCAGGCCTGAGCCGAGGGCAGTGCCTCGAGCCGCTCCGGCGAGATCGGTCCCCCGCAGTGGATGCAGACCCCCCATGTTCCCGCCTCGACCCGACGCAGGGCCGCTTCGACCTCGAGGAGACGATCGTGCGCCGCGGCCAGAAGCCCCGTCACCCGGTCGCGCTCGACGTCGATGGAGCCTGCGTCACCTTCGTCGCTGTCAGCCGCAGGCCGGCCGTCCTGGTTCGCAACGACCAGATCCATCTCTCGCTCGAGCTCGAGGATGCGAGCCTCGAGGGCACGCAGCTCTGCCGTGAGCACCGATGTGGGATCGGTCTGTGGTTTGCGGGCTCGGGTGGCCAAAGCGGTGACTCCATCGCGAAGGGGGGCGCACCATCATGGCGGACGCGCCACGCTTCGCCGCACGACAGCCCGCTGCTCCGCTCAGAACCCGACCGGACGACGGTGGGCTGCTGAGTTCACAACCGGATCAGAATTCGGGCCTGCTTTGCCACATACATCGCCGCGTCCGCCTTGGAGAGCAGGCGCTCGGGGTCATCACCGGGCCGCACGACGGACAGACCGATGCTTGCCGAGGTCACGAGGCGGACGCCGTTGATGACAAACGGCTCCCGGAGTGCGGTGTGGATCCGGTCCGCCACCCGCTCGGCCTCGAGCTGAGCGTCTTCTACTCGGAGGCCCGAGCAGAGAACGACGAACTCGTCGCCTCCCAGCCGCGCGACCATGTCCTCGGGCCGCGTGATCCCCGCGAGGCGCTCCGCGACGCCCCGGAGCAGCTCATCCCCGGTGGAGTGGCCGGCCCGGTCGTTCACCGCTTTGAACTGGTCGAGGTCCACGAACAGCACTGCGGCGGCATGCCCGCCTCGGTGACATGCCTCGACGACGGTGCCCAGCTCCTCGAAGAGCGTGCGTCGGTTGGGCAGACCCGTCAGCGCGTCATGGCGGGCGAGGTGGGCCAGGCGGGCCTGCTCGTCCGCGAGCTGCACCTGCAGCTCGTGCCGGCGGATGTCGAACTGCTTGGCCGTCCGCACCAAACTCGCATCGCAACCCACACGGACGGTGTCCTCGGCCACCTGGAGCGAGCGCGGGTCAATGGCCGTGCGGTGGGCGTGAGCGCGCACCGCCTCGAGCACCACGTCGCGCCAGCACAGGTAGAGCTTGGTCATGTCGGCCAAAGAGATCCGGGCGCTCGCCGATGCCCGGCCCGCAGCCGCGATGGCCTTCCACTCCGCGGGCGTGGCCCGCTCGCCGGTCAGGAGGAAATGCCCGACGGTCGCAGTGGCCAGGGTGCAGCGGTCGACGATGTCCTCCCACACCCGGTCGCGTGCATCCGATGGGTACGGGTCGAGCAACGTGTGACAACGCTGGGGCACTTCTCGACCCAGGTCGGCGGCGTGGGCGCTGAGATGGCGCCCGATCGAGAGGAGTCCCGGTGCGTGGCCACTCGCCGATCCACCCATGGTCGACCCATCGGTCGCAACCTCCTCGGCTTTAGTGCGGCGCGGATCTGTCGTCACCCGGATGCAGTGCCGTTCGGGACCCTTCTGCATGTTCGTGGCAGTTCGTCCATGTTTGGACCGTCCGCGCCGGGGTACTCGAGTCGGGATGCAGCAGCTGCCGGGCCGTGTGATCGTTGACGCGCTCGACGCCATCGAGAACGGACCCAGCGGCCCTGCGCTCTTCGATGAGTTGGACCGTGTCTTGGGCGGGGACGTCACCGTCCCGGCCGCTCTGGCCGAGCTCGGCTCGATGGGGCTGGTCGAGGGAGAAGACCTCCCCGGACCCCGAGGCGCCAACGGCTTCGTCCTGCGAGGCTTGACCCCGGCCGCACGGGCCCTGCTCCGAACCCTCCGCCGTTCGCGACCCCGGAGGCCCGGCCACACCGGTTAACGATCACGAGGAGGCTGGCATGGGGGAGGACTGGGCGCGACCCGTCGTGCACTGGGAGATCGAAGCCGTCGACGCGGAGCGGCAACGAGCGTTCTACAGCAGCCTGTTCAACTGGGACATCGGCGACGGCCCGATCATGAACGTGGCCCCCGGCGTGGGCGGTCCCGAGCCCGGGCCGGCAGGCCATCTACGGGCGAGCGGCACGCCTCGGGTCACCCTCTACATCCAGGTGCGTGACCTGCGCGAATCGCTCGACAAGGCTGTCGCCCTCGGTGGCGCGGTCGTGATCGACCGGTTGGACGTCCCGAATGGGCCCACCCTTGCCGCGATCACCGACCCGGAAGGCAACCCGGTCACCTTGGTGCAGCAGTAGCGGCCCGACGGCCACCGCCCTCAATCCAACGGGCGGTAGCGGCGCCGGTCCATCGTGGCCGGGTCGACGAGCCGGGTGAACCGTTCCATGGCCGGATGCGAGCCGACCGGAGCGTCGGCGTCTGCCACGGACCGCCACATGGTGATCACGACCCAACCACCGCCCTCGCCTCGCGCCGTGGTCCGCCGGACGAAACCAGGACGGGGGTTGAACACTTCCGTCTGCACCTCATGGTCCGCGCGGACGAACGCCTCGTCGTCCACCCCGTCGGCCAGGCGGAAGGCGGTGACCTCGATCAGCGACATGGCTCCTCCTGCTGCTCCGGAGAAGCTAACCCAGGGGAGAACACAAGCGTCACGTTCCCGAAACCGGCCCGTCATCGTCGGTCGGTACGGTGCCACGAGTGTCGAACCTGATGCGGATGAGGATCGAGCTTCGCGATTCACCCGGATCACTGGCCGAGGTCGCCGCCGTGATCGGATCGCACGGCGGCAACATCACCGCCATCGACGTGCAGAGATCGGGGGAGAAGCAGGTCGTCGATGAGCTCGCGGTGGAGTTCTCCGCCACCGTCGACATCGGCGAGCTCCGCCGCGAGATCAGCGACCGGACCGGCGCGACGCTGATCTCGCATCAGACGACCGTTCCGATCGATCCGGTGCTGCGAGTCGTCCGTCAACTCGGCAACGCGCTGGGCGACCCGCCCGCGGAACGGGCCGATCGCCTCTGCCACCGGATCGCGGAGCTGCTCGGCACTCCTGCGACGTGGGTGCTCGATCGTGACGTGGCCGCCGGCTACGTCGCGGGGCGGGCGGCGCTCGACTCGCCCGGCGTGGGCTGCGTCCGACGGAGCACCGAAGAGTTGCCCTCCCCCACCGAAACGCTCGGGGAGGATGTGGCCGTCCTCGCCATCGCCCTGCGTGAGGGCACCGAGGTGGTGACGATCCTCGCCGCCCGCGACAGCGTGCAGGGGTTCAACGCCACCGAGGTCACCCGAGTCGAGGCCATGGTGGAGTTCCACCAGCGGCTCGCCGACAAGGACACGCCGGCCTGAGCGAGCCCGACCTCGACGCCGCCGTGGCCGGCGACGGCTCAGCACGGCCTCGGATCCCACGGGGGAAGGGTGTTGTCCTGCGGCGCCGGCCCAGCTGCCGGTGTGCCGGTAGCCGCCGGCCCCCCGGTCCCGGTGACCCCGGCGAACCCCGTACCGGTCGTGACGACCACCGCCGAACCGGCGCTCTTGTCCTGCTGCAACGACACCGGCCCGCTCAGGTGCGCAGCCACCGCTTGCGCCGCACTCTTGAGGCCGGTTCCATAGGCGACCAGGGTCGAGCCCCGCTGTATGGTCGGAGCCGTCGCGAAACCGGCCACCTTGAACCCTGCCGCACCGAGTCCGTCGGCCGCAGTGCGCGCCTGGCCCGCGGTGCCCGACCCGTTGAGGACCCGCACCGTCACCGACGACGGGGCCACGGTCGACGGTGGCGGTGACGCAGAGGAGCCGGAGCCGTAGGCCAGCCACGCGGCGACGACCGCCTGGTCCTGTGCGGGGTCGGGAAGCAAGACGTCGCCGAACCCCCGGTAGTTGCCCACCGCCCGATACGGCATGGTGTACGACGGCATCCCCGACGGGTGTACCGACCGCAGATGCAGACCCAGGCGGATCATCCCGAGCGTGGTGAACGTGGTGTCGACTTTGACGTCGTGCACCGCCTTGCCGAGCACGGCGTTGGCGGTCAACGGGTTCCCGAGGGAGGTGTGGATGGCTTTGGACGCCAGCGCCCGCATGAAGGAGTGCTGTCGCTGGATGCGGCCGATGTCGCCGTTGCCCTCCGCGTGCCAGGTCCCGTTCTGGGAGTACTGGTAGTAGCGGCTGCGCACCAACGCGAGGCCCATCGCGCCGTCGAGGGTGTGGGGGCCGGCGGTCGGGATGTTGAGGCCCGACTCGTTGCCCGGCCCGGTGGGAGCGCCGTCGCGGGCCGGGAACGGGAAGTTCATGCACACCCCGCCGACCGCGTTGGTCACGCCCTGGAGCCCGGAGAAGTCCTCCTGAGCGTAGTGGTTGACCTGGATGCCGAAGTCCTGCTCGATCGTCGCCACCAGCTGGGAGGGGCTGGTGTTGAACGCCACGTTGATCCGGTTCGACGACGATGTCCCCGCGATCGGCACGAACATGTCTCGCGGGATCGACAGCATTGCCGCCTTGCCGCTGGTCGGGTTCAGGTGGATCAAGACGATCACGTCGCTGCGCTGCCCGGCGACCTGGGCTGCGCTCCCGAACTGCTGGGCCTGCGCCGCGGTCTGGCCGGCGCGGCTGTCGGATCCGGTGAGCAGGATCGTCTGGGCCGAGCCGGGTCCCGCGCCGTGGAGGCCCGACACGCTGACCCGCCCGATCGTGGCCAATCGGGTGGCGAGGTAGGCGAACGTGACCACGCCCGCGAGGACCGCCGCCAGTGCGGTCAGGGCGGCGGCGAGCAGGAT
>Ga0102924_1003979_pt1 | contig 15204 bp, 16 predicted proteins | sample PaiPotPPM11metaG_FD_80116 | JGI IMG/M metagenome (GOLD analysis project Ga0102924, IMG submission 80116) | Iron sulfur acid spring bacterial and archeal communities from Banff, Canada, to study Microbial Dark Matter (Phase II) - Paint Pots PPM... ... | reverse complement strand
TACGGATAGCAGTCGGTGCTTCGGGTCGGTCAGCTACGGTTTGCATGGTCGCCTCCAGAGTGGGTGGTAGCAACCTCACTCTGCCAAAGTGCCGGTCGCTATCCACCTCCCCATGGGATCTTGTATGCGATCCCGAACTCGAAAGAATGCTGCAGCACCGGCACCTGAAAGGAGACATTCAGCGGGCTGCTCGCGGCAGAAGGGCAGCCAGTGCAGGTTCGCCAGGCGGAAGAGCAATGGCGGTGGGTGGTGTTCCGACCGTCGCCGACGTCACATTCGCACTGACCGCGTCGTAGCGGAAGCCAAAGTCAGGCCCGATATAGGGACCCGTCCAGTTTGGAGTCGGCACTGGCTGCATCTCGGCCAAATTCGGCGTTGGCGCTACCGCTGGCAAATCGGCGGCCTGAACTGGGGTCCCGAACAATCCGAACTTGTATGCGATCCCGAACTCGAAAGAATGCAGCATCACCGGCAACTGAAAAGAGACGTTCAGCGGGCTGCTCGCGGCAGAAGGGCAGCCAGTGCAAGTTCGCGTGGTCGCAAAGGTAAAGGCATTCGATCCGCTTGGATAGTCGAACCCGGAAAAGCGATACTGTCCTCTAACGATCCAATTGGACCAGAGTCGAACCTCAAGACCCATCGCGGCCGTCCAGCCAAGCGCGGTGGCCGACTGCTGGATGCTAGCGGGTCCAAGTGTCCCAGAAAAGTAGTTGCCGGGAGCGCAGTTTGACACATTTGCGGTCGGAGTAGTGGAACAGGTCGATGTAAATTGAATGTGTGCCCAAGCCAAACCACCGCTCATATAGAACAAAGTGGAGGGGGTGAGGAGAATGCCGCCGCGCAGCGCTATGCTGCCGTCCCAATCCGTGGTGACCCGGAAGCTGTCTTGGGGCGTAGCTCCGAAAGGAAGGCTGGGAGAACCAAAAAGAAGGTTAGTAGGATAGGGGCTGCCGTGCAAAACTGCGGTCTCGTGTGCCCAGCCGAAATTACCCTCCACTCCAACCACATAGTTCGGCGTGATCTGATAGTTCCAGCCGCCATATGCGCCTCCGCGCAAGGCGATGTTGTCGACATACCCCATATTTGCCGGGGCCGCAGTATGGAGGAAGCTCCCCGACCCCGCTTTCGCGGGGGGAAGCGCGATGGCGGTGGGCGGTGTTCCGACCGTCGCCGATGTCACATTCGCGTCGACGGCATCGTAGCGCAGGCCAACGCCAAGTCCGATATACGGACCGGTCCAGCTTGGGATTGATACTGCAGGCGGCACCTCGGCCACATTTGGGATTGGTGCTGAGGATGGCGCTTCGGGCAAATCGGAGGCCCGAACTGAGGTCCCGAACAAGGCAACGATCGCAACAATGCGGATACCAGATTTAAGTATCACTGGCCTCATCCCGAATCGCAACAATTCCAATCTCGGCTTCCTCATTGGTGTTGCCCTCAAAGGCCCGGTGAGTATACACCGGCTAGGTTTCCCAATTGTTGCCGCCAGGCCACAGTGAAATAGGAATTTAGTGCACAGCTAATGGCGGCGCGATCCGCCGCGGATCGCCGCTCGCCAAGCTGCCGGATCGCGGTCAACTTGACTCCGCGCTTTTGCTTATGACTGCGCTCGCTTCAGGCCACGGATTACCATAGCGGCACGGTCCGCTCGGCTGGCAATATGCGGCGGTTGGCGACCTTAAACGGATGAGTAACCGCAACACCAAAGGGCGGCCGCAGGTCACCTTCTTTTGTCCCGACCCCGCCGCTGGCCTGGAGGAACTGCCCTTGGTGTAACTGTGCTGACTGAAATGAATTGTAGCTTCAGCCGCCACGGATTGCCATAGCGGCCGCGCCTCATGCGCCAGCAATGCGCTCACACAGGCACAGAACGCCGCCGCTTCCCTGCCGCCCTGGTCCGTAGAACAGCCCCGATCCGAAGCTCGATCGGCAGTGCTTGATCATCCGCGAGGGTGCCAAAGTTTGGTGCACACAACGATCCCGTGGTTGCAGCAATAGGTTGATTGAGCGTAGACTAGATGCTGTGAGAGAATGTTCAACACCTGGGCCTCGGGACTTTCTGTTGCGAATCGTGGATTATTGGCTCGCCGCGACGTTGCTCTTGGGAATGTCCGGCGCAGCCGCGGCGCAGAATCAGGTCCAGGGCGCTCTGCCGGGCCAAAACAATGGCCAGCCGATCCACATCGAAGCAATGACGCTGGAAATCCGGGACAAGGAAAAGACAGCGACGTTCGCCGGCAACGTCCAGGTGGTCCAGGGCGACACGACGATGAGATGCCGAACCCTTGTCGTGTTCTACGGGCCGGAAGAAGGTGCGGGCGCTACCAAGGCCGCCGCCCCCACGTCGACCGAGAAACAAGCCGCCCCCAGCATGCCGCAAGGAGGAAACATCCGCCGAGCCGAAGCGCGCGGCGAGGTGACCGTGGTCAGTAAGGATCAAAATGCCAGCGGTGATCTGGGCGTCTACGATACGAAGACAAAGACGATTACGCTGACCGGAAACGTCGTGGTCAGCCAGGGCAAGAACGTCGTGCGGGGGGAGCGCGTCGTGGTCAATACAGTGACCGGGGATGCACGGGTGGAAGCCGGCGTCACCGCACATGACCGGGTCGAATCCGGGGGCACCACTCATGACAGGGTCCGAGTGCTCATTCTACCCGCTAAGGATGCCAAAGGCGCACCGGCAAACACCATGTCCTTCGAGGCGCCGAGCCATCCGCATTGATTGGCGCGTGGTCGGTTTGATCCCTCTTGCGCACACGCGAGCGCGCTTGCATTCGCCGCGATCATCGCCAAGCTGCCGGAGCTGTTGCGGCGCGGCCAATTTGGCGCTCAATCCAAGGCTATCGCCGCTACTTGCTACTTGAGCAGCATGATCGAGAAGACACCTCGTGCCCGCGGGATGAGTGAGAAGGAGCTTCGGGCCCGCATTGACCGGGTCATCGCCGAGGAGGAGCGCACCTATAGGCGGCTGATCGAGCTGCGCGATCTGCTCCACGTCATCACCGGCGAACTCGATAGTTCCACCGCCAGCTTGCACATCTCGAACATTGTTGCCACGCCATCGCTCTTTCGCCGGGGCAAGCCATGATCGCGCCGCTCTGCGCGGCGGCGTATGTCCTCACCCGCGCCGAGGCCCGGGGCATCGCGATCAAAATCGCCAAGCTGCCTCTCACTGACGCGGTCCCGACTCGATTCGGAGGGGCCAACTTCAGCGGCGCGCCATCTTGCCCATCGACAGCACTGAGTAGGTGGCGGTAAATCTCGGCCGATTTAGGTGGATTCTCGGACCAGACCCCATGCATTGGAGTGTGCGATGACTGACGTTCTCAATCGAACGTGCCCACACTGCGGTGGCAAGAACACCAGCTACTTTATTGGTATCGAGCAGACCGTGTGGTTTACTACCAAGTACGAGATGGCGAACGGATACGGCCTTTTTGCTTGCAGCGACATTAACCGGCACAAGTGCCCCAACCTGCAGAAAGCGGAGCTCGCCATCCCGATGGGCGACAATGACCCGGGCGTGAAGCAGTGACGCCGTAGGGCGACCCTCGGGGCCGTTGCCGCAAGTGCGGCCTGCTGCCGATTACGGGGCGGACGGGTCGCCGGAGTGGCTGACGGCCTTTCCGTACCTGGTACCCGCTAAGGTTCAGCCTCCGCCTTAAGCCGCGCCTTGTTCTCAAGGCAATAATAACCAGACAAGCGGCTCACCAGCTTGCGTCGCCTCCAATCATTGAAAACCCGACTGAGATTCTCGCGCGCGATGCCAGTCATAGCGGCAAGGTCGCTCTGTCCAATCTTCTGATGAATCACAACGCGGCCGGGTCCGACATTCCGACCAAAGTCTTCTGCAAGCTCGAGCAGGGTCCTCGCGACCCGGCCCTTGAGCGACAGGAAACTTCCTGCGGCGACCGTCTCGTCTGTTAGCCGCAGACGGGTCGCTAGAACCTTCACCAAATTCTTGTAGACCTCAGGGTGTTCTCTTGCAAATTCCTCAAATGCTGCGCGACTTAGAAACTTCAACGTGGTCTCACGCACCGCCACCACCGATGCCGACCTCGGCCGCCCGTCGATGATCGCTAGTTCGCCAACAATGGCACCGGCTCCAAGGAATGCCAAGATGCGTTCTACCCCGGCACGAGACATCATAGTGACCTTGACCAATCCATCTTCGACCCGATAGCAACCGTTGCCGGCATCGCCGGCCACAAACAGGACCTCGTCCGCCGCGCGCCGCACCGGTGGCGCGCTCGCGAACAGGTCCGCGGACAGGTGGCCCTGCAACTCAGACAGCAAGCTTTGCTTGACAGGAGCACCTCTCATCTCAGGCCTCGCGTTTTCCAGGTTTGAGGGTCAAATCTGCCACGCTTACCGTCGTGCTGGCATTGAAAAAAGGGCAATTTGTGACGGCAGTCACACAACGTGCAAATTGGGCGTGATAGCGCTTGATGTGTGTTTAAACCCTCCGCTCACCAGCGCTATTGCTGCTGGTCTCAAAAGGCACTTATAATGAATACCTTATTTGCTGATGTTGTTTACGTGGTAAGTGCAACCAAGGACGGCCAATCAGAATTCTGGGCAGCTGCCACGCCGCGCCACCGCTCAGAAGCGCAAGTTCAGCGATCACTTTCACCTGGATGGAAGGCGACATTAACAGGTTGGCGCCTCGGCCCTGAAAGGGTTGCCCAGTTGCAAATGTCGCCTAATACTGTGCGGAGAATAACATGAAGAATGCGCCACTCCGCGCCCCTAGCACTTTACCTTCCGGACGGGTTGATTTCTTTGATGATAACGTCGAATTGTTGCTTCGATTATGCAGCTAGGGTCGGGAATGTCCGGATTTGGCTTTCATTTTTACATCTCAGATTCGCTCTCAAGCTTTGCCCTGTTCTCAATACAGTAATAGCCCGATAAGCGGCTTACGAGCTTGTGACGTTTCCATTCATTGAGAATTCGGCTGACGTTGGCGCGAGCGATACCGGCCATGGCCGCGAGATCGCTTTGCCCAATCTTTTGATGAATGACAATGCGCCCGGATCCGACATCTTGGCCGAACCCATCCGCAAGTTCCAGTAGCGTGCGGGCGACCCGACCTCTGAGGGATAAAAAAGTTCCGGCAGCAATCACCGCATTTGCTTCGCGAAGACGCGACGCGAGAAGTTTCACGAGGTATTTGTACACGTCGGGATATCTTTTGTGAACTCTTCAAATGCAGCGCGGCTCAGAAACTTTAATGCAGCTTGACGCACCGCCACCACCGATGCAGAGCGTGGCCGCCCGTCGATAATCGACATTTCGCCAACAATGGCACCTCGCCCAAGGAAAGCTAGGATACGCTCTCCACCGGAATGCGACGCTATAACCTCTTTGAGCAATCCCTCCTGGACCAGATAGCAACCGTCACCACTATCGCCAGCAAGGAACAGAGCCTCGTCCGCTGCAAGCCGCAAGGGCGCGGCACTCGCGAACAGGTCCGCCGAAAGATTATCCTGCAATTCCAGTAGCAGGCTCTGGTTGGGTCGCTGGGCTGGCATTTGGTTCAGGGTCAAAGTAGATGCCGCAAAGGTGGTTGCAGAACGGCTCAGCTATTAATCACTAAGACGCTAGCGCGTGTGGGACAAGTAGGACGGATTCTAGGCGGCCGGCTCCGAACCCGCCCCATACGGCCGAAATCGCATTGGTGGCCCTGAAGTTCGAAACAACCACGACTTCGGCTGCAGCCGGGCGGTAAGAATTCTCTGGCTGCGCTTTGGCTTCGGCAGTCAAAAACGACACCGGCCTTGCAACCCTCGGGGGATGTCTCATAGACCGGCTGGCGGCGCGCAAATTTCGGAAAAATGTGATGGAGGTCACATTCTGACACATCGCCGCCGCCAAGGTGAGGGGGGTTGGTTCGTTTCAAGTCGCAGCGTTTGCGCCGCCAGCGCGATAGGGGATTCGCACGTGGAAAGCAAATGCGTAAAGGCTGGGTTACCGGTGGTGCTTCGCGCGACTCTTGCCCCTGGGCTCATGGTGGCGGTGCTCACAGCAGCCGCCACTGCCGGGCCGTTCGAGGACGCCGCGGCTGCCTATCGCCAAGGCGACTACACAAGGGCGTTGCGAATTATTCGCCCGATGGCGAGAAAGGGCTACGCCCGAGCCCAGTTCAAACTCGGGCTGATATACGTTAGGGGCAACGGCGTGCCACAGGACTACCGCGAGGCGTTGAGGTGGTATCGCAAAGCGGCCGACCAGGGCAATGCCGCCGCCCAGCGGAACCTCGGCGTCATGTTCGGCGAGGGCATGGGCGTGGCGCAGGACTATGCGGAGGCCTTGAAGTGGTTTCGCAGAGCAGCCGAGCAGAACGATGCTGCTGCACAGACGAACCTTGGCGTCATGTACGACTTTGGCCATGGCGTAGTGCGGGACTACGCTGAAGCGTTGAGGTGGTATCGCAAGGCCGCCGACCACGGCGATGCCGAGGCGCGGTACAACCTCGGTGTCATTTACGAGCGTGGCGATGACGTGCCGCAGAATTGCGTCGAAGCCGTGAGGTGGTATCACCTAGCCGCCGACCAAGGCTATGCGGCCGCACAGTCCAACCTCGGCGCCATGTATGATAGAGGCGAAGGGATACCGAAGAACTACCACGAAGCGTTGAGGTGGTATCGCAAGGCTGCCGACCAAGGCAATGCGATAGCGCAATATAACATCGGCGCCATGTACGCCACCGGTCACGGTGTGCCGCAGGACTATGTCACTGCACACATGTGGTTCAGTTTGTCAGCCGCCCAGGACGACGATGCTGCGAAAAATCGTGACGTTATTGCGCAGCGCATGACCCCAGCGCAGATCGCCGAGGCACAAAAGCTGGCGCGTGAGTGGACACCCAAGCCTAGTGCGCATCAGCTTTCTGATATGCATTAGCCTAGTTTCAGCCGCGTATGCCGAGTGTACCGTACGGCGTCTTTACTTGGTAGGAGCCTTTGCTCTGCGAGCCTGTAACAAACCGAAATGAGCCGCGGGTCGCTTCTACCGCAACGCTGCCCGCAGATTTATTCGGGTCATAGACGAACTTATCCAGTCGTACGCTCGATTTTGGACCCACACTCAGATTACTGTTGTCGTGAAACCGCAAATCGGCCACGCCAGCATCCCCCGTGCGAATCAGTTCCTTTGAATAGACGGTGCTACCACCCGAAAGCATCCTTGTATTGGCTTCGGCCTGTGGTTTGACCGATGTGGCACTGCCAATGGCTTCTTGGCCTCGTGAGGTAGCTGACTGCAGCGTAAACAATCCCACGAGCAGAAGCCCTGGAGCAATCGTTCGAATGTTCATGGTCGTCCTCCTGCAGTCATATAGGTACTACTACCACCAAGGGCAGGACGGGAAGTGTGACACCCGGCACACACCGGGCGTTTTTTGCGATTGTGCCGCAGATCACATCCCGAACAGCACGGAAGGGATAAGCGGTCCCAAGGGTCCGGAATAGGCCCCGGCTGTGACGCTGGCGACTGCCTGCAGATTGTCTGCAGCCAGGTAAAACCCACGAACCCCGAAGGTGCATCCCCAAATGGGCGCGGCGCACGCGCCGTGCTGCATCGCGGCAGCTAACTCCGGATTATCGGCCTTCACCAGCGCGCATATCGGTTCCCGGTCCTTGTTTCCATGCGAGGCCTTCCCCCCGGCCCGCTCCAGGATTGCTGGAGCCGGGGGGAGACCCTGCCCTGACTGGCAAAACCGCACCAGCGGCCTTGTACGGGGCGTAGGGGCCCCCCCGCTATCCGTACGGCCGCTTGCGATCGCGGGCGGCAACGTTGGCCCGCGTCGCGGGATTTTCTTGATGTTGGCCAGGGACAGAATTGTGGCTTGGCAAAGCGACCCGTGCTCTCTCGATGGGAAGCCGCCGGTGACGCCGTGAGAGGGGCCAGCCCCGGCAACACCTGGGGTCGGGCGGCCGAAAGAGAATAAGGCCGTGACCTATGCGGAATGCACCAGCACTGCAGTGTCTTTGTCCGCCAACGCCGCGGCTGCGTGCTTCTCGTTTCGCGGGTCGGGGCCCTTCATTTTGGGCTTCAATCCTTCCATTTGTGGAGAATTAGATCATCGCCGCGGACGCCTGCTTCATCATCGCGACCACAGCGGCCGAAAGCCTTCGTCGAAGTAACGCCCCCGAGCAGCGGCCGACGGAAAGGCCGGGAGCGGAGATTGAAGCGGATGCCAGCCTCCTTCCCTCCTTCGAGGGTCAGTGAATGATCGCTTTCCTTCTCGCGCCGTGCTGCAGGAATCTGGACGATCCCCGAAACCGTGGAGAAGATTCGACGAGGTTACGAGTCTACCGATGAAGGTAAGTGCCGCTGCATCTAAGAATCAGTGGTCCGTAGAACTTGCCGCGGTGCCCCCTGCAGTGGGTTGCCCGTGCGAGGTCCGCTCTGTATGGCGACGTCGTCGAAGGCAAGCTCTGCTGCCGTAGACAATGAGTTGGTGGAACTCATCAAAAGGTACGGGTCTCAGTTGGGGGCTGCTCGCAAACTGATTGAAGGCGAACCTTGCAGAGCGTGGCGCGAGCGGCGTTAACCTGCATTTGGACGACGTCGACCGCGTCAGTGCCGGTGCACCGCGGTCCGGCGCGGTAGACTACCCATGCCGTCGTCCTCTCGGTTGACGAAAATTCACCCCCAAGCGATGATGAGCGGCGCTGTTTTCTATGATTCTTATGTGCTTTGCTTCGGGGTCGATAATTCTGAGGCGTCTGTAGCTGGGTTCCGTCCCGATGGAGCTTTGACTAGCGGCTCATAAACGTTAGCTTTTGCGGAAGCTTCTATCTGGTCATCTACCTGGATATGGCCCGCGAAAGCAACACAGGTAACTCGGTGAGCACAAAGTACGACATACCTGTTGCGAAGCAGGCGACCACGCCAGATCATCTAATTTGGTACGCAGGCGAGTTAGGGGGTGGTGTTTGGGAAGGACATTGGATTGAATTTCTCTTGACGGGAACGACGGGCGGGTCGGGACCAAAGCGAAATGTCCTGGTTATAAACTCTTTTGACGACTGGCCCTCTATCGTCGATTGCATCCCCGACCCGGAGGCCTGGGGTTTGGCTGTTGTCGACGAACGGAATGTGATCGGGCTGGAAGTCCTTCGCAGTTTTCGATTTGTTCTGCGCATCGGATTCGCTATTGGGGAGTACGCGGAAAATGTAACTACGGTCCCGCTTTATACTCCGGGACCATTTTTGGCGGGTGCGAAGTCTTTCGCGATGGACGAAAGTAAACGCGAATACCTCTGGTGTTTTTGTGGCGAGGACTCAAAGCAAGACCGGAGGTACATGCTGTATAAGCTGAGATCTTTGCAGCCCAACTTCGTGCACTCCTTTACGGGGCGTTGGATGCCACCAGAAGCCTTGAGCGTTGAGAATTACGCTCGCATTCTGCACAGTTCGACATTCGCCCCGTCACCGTTTGGTAGTGTGCACCCGGAGTGTTATCGAACGTACGAAGCGTTGCATTGTGGTGCGTTGCCGATTGTAAAGACGCATTATTATCAGCAGCAATTCGGCGCGCCTCTTCCTGTCGTAAGGACTTGGACTGAGGCGCGTGATTTGATGGAGAGCCTCCTCGAAGATGGAGCACACTTGGCGGACCTCCGAACGTCATGCATTAATTGGTATCGGAGCCTGCCCACCATCTTCCGGCGCCGCGTAGCCGCTCTTGTGGCGCGGTGATCAAACTCATTTTCGAATTTCGTCAAAAACCTCGTTTTCTCTCGCAGCGTCAGGCGCCGTTGTGGCCCCTGCGTTGTGTTCCTCGTCTTCATTACCCATGACCATACCTCCAATATTGGGTATGCTTGGGCGTGATAGCTAAGCCTCGAGATATAGCGGCTTTTGAGGAGCGGAACGGAAAGGGCTTGGTTGTGATACTGGGTACCGTGACCCCTGATCAGCAGCTCCTTCTGCGAGCCGCGCTCGACGAGCCGGAGCCAGCACTACGCTGCTTTAATGAGTGGTGGAAGTACGTGGAGATTGAACATACTGGCACTACGGAATATCGGCTTTTGCCGCTTGTCTATCGGAATATCGGACCTCTGATCGCTGACAAAGTTGCCGCTGCGCGGGTGAAGGGAGTTGCCAAACACGTTTGGGTTTCAAACAGCCGTAAAGCTGCCTTAGGTGCCTACGTGCTCGATATCCTCACGATGGCCAATGTGCCTCACGCGGTTCTCAAAGGTGCCGCGATGATGACCGCAGTGCATGCCGACAATATGCGATCGATAGGGGACTGCGACATTCTTATTCCAGTGGAGCGAGCGCCACAGGCGCTTGCTGCATTGGCCGAAGTTGACCTCCATGCCCAGTTCCCTCTCAGCCGCTTTGCAGCCTCCGAATTCAAAAGACACCATGGAGTGTCGGTGGGCCGCCCAGGCGAGCAGGCGTACCAACTGGACATTCATTGGCGCCCTTTGCGCAATGTCGGGGCCGACGAGCTAACAGGTGAGTTTTTCCACCACTCCGTTCTCTGTGAGCTTTCGGGTCGCAAAACCCGCCGGCCGTGCTTCGAACACATGCTTCTGCATACCGTTGTTCACGGGACCGCCTGGGCTGCCGTGCCTCGCTACGACTGGCTAGCCGACGCAGCGCTCATTGTTCGAGCAGCTGGAGCCGAGTTTGACTGGCGCCGCCTTGCCGATACTGTCGCTCGCTATCGTCTTGGCTCGATTATGCATGCCGCACTGAACCAATTGGCACTAACGGTTCATGTTCAAATTCCGGAGCAGGCGTTACGACGACTAGCAAAAGGGCGGGTTATCGACCGCGCCGAAGCTTACTGGCGTACAATTGATCCGAAACGCGTCCCCTTTTTAGGCAAGCACATTTTGACTTTGCAGATTTTACGACGCCAGGAGAGTCAGCTCGCCCGCCGGTCAGTTTTGGCAGCCCTACCCAAGATATGGCGTAGCTTATTTGATCCGCCGCCGCGCGCTCTGATGCGGGCTGCGATGGCAATCGGCGACGACGACCACGTGATATATCTTTCGGGATGGCAGGATTTGGAACGCATAGACGGGCGGTGGACGGACGGCTCACTCGCGGTACTCGGTATTCAGCGCGCCCCCGGGCGGCAGGCCAACTTTCTGCGCCTGACAGGTTACACGCTTGCGCCACCCAATGCGCCGCAAGTGGTCGACGTGTACAGCGGCTGGCGTCGCCTTGCACGACTGACCTGGCCTTCGCAGAAACTGTGCACTCAGGTGATTTCCCTCCCGCAATCGCTGCGCTCGCGGGAGGTATTGATGTTACAATTGCACATCCGAAGGCCAATCGAACCAGGGGCCATCGGTCTCAACAAGGACACGCGCCGACTCGGACTGTTCCTGCAAGACATCCGGACCACGCTTAGCGTACGTGATGCTACAGCGGTGGCGCTCAATCTGAGCGACGGTAGCTGTGACGCGCCTGTGCTTTGGAGCGGCTGGTCTCACCCCGAGCCGGGGGGTTGCTGGACTGACGGTCCCAACGCGGTGTTGCGGTGGATTTCACAACGGGATCTGCCGCATGATGCGCATCTCATCATGCGCTGTTTCGCCTTCGCTCCGGACGGCGAGCCACTCAAGGGTTCTCTTTCAATCAATAATCGGCCAGCTGGTAATCTGGCGCGCCTCCAATCTAGCTCAGGCCCGACCGATCTGTCAGTTCCGATTGGTCCTCTTCCAGGCGATCGCGAAATCGATGTTCAGATCCGCATCGAAAATCCGCGCTCACCGCGCGACGCTGGACTTTCATCTGACGAGCGTAAGCTTGGATTATTTGTTCAATCAGTCCGCATCGCGCATCCGAACGGTGCTTCTAGGTCGGGCTCAGCCAATAGCGCGGCGCTTTGAACTGCAATTTATCGATCCGTCATCGACAATCACTTCGTCCGGCGGCAGGGTTGCGCGAGCACGGTATTGAGTGTTCGCGAAACGTAGCGCTCGGCCGAGATGAGCATTCACGCACCAGTTTTTCGGCTGGAGAGTCGAGCACGTCTCCGCCGAATCAATTCAATGACGCCATGTTCTGAACCCTGTACATCGCAAGTGGCATTGGTGCTGTGCCGCCGATAGATCAGAGCATCTATGTCGCATGAAACCACACGGTAATTGCACTCGACGAGCCGTACGAAATAATCCGTATCCTCGCAAAATGGCATGTTCTCGTCGAACCAACCGACCGCATCCAGAATGCGGCGGCGGAACAAGGCGGTGCAGAGACTAAGGTTTGACGCTAGCCGCCCTTCCATACCGGCAAGCTGCGGAAGCGCGATCGCATCATGCTCCATGCGAATGCGAAGTCGCCCAATTGCGCAGTCAATTGATGGATCTGCCATCAATGCCTGCAACAGGACGGCATGGCGTTCAGGCGGCCATAGATCATCGTGATCGAGGAAGGCGATGAAAGCTCCGGAAGCGGCTGCAAGCCCGATGTTGCGCGCGGATGACACACCGCGTCCCGAGCCGGCAAGCACGTGGATTCGCTGGTCTTGCATACGGCTGAGAACTGATAAGGTGGCGTCGGTAGAGGCATCGTCAACGACGACGACCTCATCATCGGGAGCAAGCTGCTGCAAAGCCGAGTCAAGTCCTTCCCTGATAAACCGAACCCCGTTGCGTACCGGGACGATAACGCTGGTGCGCGTGCTCAGCATGAGTCACCATAGCTTCAGGTTCAAACGGCGAGATCTGCTCGCGATCCCCATGATATTTTGCTCATACCGAGGGTGAATCATGCGTCCGTGTTCATTTTAGAACCCGCGACATTTAGGCACGAATATGAACATTGGATCCGCTGGCGCTTAGCCTGCTACACTGTCTCTTGAATGGCCCGAGCCATCCTTCGCTTGAGTACGTGAAATACTGAGTCTTGCACGGCCCGTTGATTGTTCGTGCAGTTGGTTGCATGCCGCCGGTAAATCAGCCCGTCAACCTCGCAGAGTGCAATTTTCATACCCATTTCCTCAAGGCGGAGGAAATAATCCACGTCTTCCCCAAACCGCAGGCTTTCATCAAATCCGTCAATCCGCTGTAGAATACGATTGCGGAAGAGACCCGTTCCAAGGTTGGGCCCAGGAACGTGACGGCCGTCAAAATCGAGTATCCATTGCCATGGGGTAGCGCCTGGATCGAGTCGGATCCGCATGCGCCCAAATACCGCATCAACCTGAGAATCTTGCTTCAATGCATGCATCATCTTCATGTGACGGGTTGCTGGCCACAAATCGTCGTGATCAAGAAAGGCGATGAACTCGCCTGACGCAGCGGCCAGCCCGGTGTTTCGACCTCCTGATACCCCGAGCCCAGGTCCTTTGATCGAACGAACCCGCGGGTCCTTAAACCCCTGTAACAACGATACCGTATCGTCGTCGGAGTCGTCCCAAACCACGATGACCTCGTCCGCCGGAGTAAGTTGCGCCAATACCGACTCGACTGCTTCGGCGAGAAAGTTCGACCCGTTCTTGACTGGAATGATGACAGTTGTCCCAACGCCCATACCATCATTATAGCCCGTCGTGAGGCGTGGCGAAAGCGCGCGCGGAATCGCCGAGCAGCAACGACCTCTCTTCGGTAGCTAATGGTCTCCAGTTGCGCTTAACCTAGGAAACAAGATGGCTCTGGCCCACCGCCGGACCTCGCCGCCGAAACGGACCAAGGATCCTCACGCAGTGGCTGTGGACGTAGTCCTTCACGCCTTAATCTCCTTAACGCACAAGGCAATGTGATCCGATAAAACTGCACTTTCCGGCGCGCACGATCGCCATGCTTTAATTGAGATGCTCCGCTTAGCGCGATCACCATCGGCATATTGGTCGAGCAAAGCTTCTTATCTTTGCGCAGCCATTACCTTCGTCGCCGCATTTCAAGCGATTGTTTGAGAGCTTGCAGGGTCTCATCTTGCTGCTTTAATCGATTTTGACGGCCGGAATTTGCTGGATGGTGACGACGTAATGCAACAACCTGCGGCAACATCCGCCAGCGCAAATCCAGAACAATGGCGCGCGCGTACCAATCGACAAAATCTGTGACTGTCAATTCGCCATTAAAAGGTCCGATCCGCTCAAACGCATCGCGACGGACTAGCAGCGTGTTCTTGCTGATGCCCGGTTGAGGACTGTTTGGCACACTGTATTGCCGCGCGGTTTCGGGATCGAGATCGGGGCTTACAAATTGTTGTATCGATCCGAATACTGCTTCTAGATCGCGCTCAGTAGTCAACTCGGCACTTTGAATCCGCAATTTATCGGGTAGCCAGAGGTCGTCACAATCGAGGAACGCCAGAGCATCGCCGGTGGATTCGGCGATACCAACGTTGAGCGCGCGTGCGGGTCCGTAGTTCTGCTGGTGAATGATCCGGACGTGGGTAGCAAACTCCCGCAATACCTCGAGTGTATCGTCTGTCGATCCGTCGTCGACGACAATAATCTCGTCCGATGGCGTAGTTTGTACAAGCACGCTGTTGAGCGCCGGCGCAACGTAGCGCTCGGCGTTGTAAGCGGCCATGATCGTCGAGATGCGCATTCAGTGACCATACTCCTAACCAGAGAAGCGATCGCTCTTGCGGCGAAACAACTCCGTGGGACCGTCTTCCGAACTCGCACTTCACTTCGCGGTGTGCCCGATAGAGTGAAGCGACAACGAAGTCACACGATATTGCATTCGAAGGGCCGCAGGAAGTGTCCCAGCGTCCTCCACTGCAGCAGCACCGCATCACCTACCTACGGATCGTTATCGTCCAGAAACGCGATAAATTTTCTGAAAGCCGCGAAGGCCCGATGTTGCGTGCCCGCCAAACACCGCGTCCCCAACCGGGAAGCACGTTTCGGGTCACGCGGCGTGCCCGGTTTATCTCAGAGGCGGTCCAAACAGCACCGCGGCAGCTCCCCATGACGAGATCATCGCTTTTACCATGCTCTATTGACATCACACAATTGGTTTTCGCTCGCATGCAGGCTCGAGGCCACGCGCTGGTCCGCCTGCTTATGGTTCACGAAAGCTGAGGGCGCTCCGGCCTACGACGCGAAGTCTCTTCCGCCGAATCAAATCGAAGGTCATATTCTTTAGGCTCATCAGGCAACCGAGTGGGTGATTTGACGCGATAGGCGGGGCAGAAAGCCTTGTGGATATTGGCTTTCAGGCATTTCGTGGGGTGCTCGGATTGGGCATCATTTTGGTATGGTCAAAT
>Ga0102924_1003978_pt1 | contig 15205 bp, 15 predicted proteins | sample PaiPotPPM11metaG_FD_80116 | JGI IMG/M metagenome (GOLD analysis project Ga0102924, IMG submission 80116) | Iron sulfur acid spring bacterial and archeal communities from Banff, Canada, to study Microbial Dark Matter (Phase II) - Paint Pots PPM... ... | reverse complement strand
GGCTCTGTATCTCCAAGTTCAACGCCTTCATGCACAATGGACTGATCAACGCTGGTGGGAGACTGCCCATGCTCTCTACTTTGATCTTGGCCACAACGACCCTTAGACAAGGATACAATATCTATTTTTCTCTATTACTACTTATTTGGATCAAGATTGTTCTCATCCATCATTCTTTGTCTCGCCTTCTGACGCTTTTATATGTGAAGAACGCAGACGTTTGAGTCGTGCTGGAAGCTCGTAGATATGATGAAGTAGTTCGCGAAGGAAGCTTACCAACTCACTAGCGTCCTCCATTGAAACTTGATTCAGCGGATCATAGTGAGCGCCAGCGTTCCCAAGCAAACGTACTTCATGGGCCCATTCCGAGAGACCTGAAGAAAGTATTCCATTAGTGGCTAGATTTTTAAGACGTACAATAAGATTTCCTTGTTTCTCTCCCTTATCTGCTGTAACTGCCTCTAAGGTCCTCCTTGCCATGACAACAGCAGCTCGTGGGCACTGTGCATGTAATGTCGATGATACTTCGGCGAATGCTCCAGCTATATCCTCTGGGATATCTTTGGACAGATGTGATTCTGGAAGAGGCCACCAGTGTATTCCACGATAAAATACATCTCCCCCACCAGCTCTTTCTCGTGCCGGATGATCCCCAATCCATTTTTCTTCAATGACTACCGTTCCCTGATTACAATGACGGCAGAGAAGAACAGCTACTCGGTCCAAGCCAATCAGGCTATGCGAACCATCATCCTTAATGGCGTAACGATCATCATAGCTCACTGTGGAAATCGCTTTTATTTCAAAGCTTGATTGTTTTCCGCACCGTGGGCAGAGTCCGCTTTGATGTGTTGAGTCTGGAAGACCCTCATGAGTTTCGGGCAATGGTTCGCCACGTTTTCCCTTGCGTTTTCTGCTTTCTGACAATGTCACAGATATCCCCTGAATTTGCTAAGGCAAGGTTCAAATTGGGCCTATTCCACTTGACAGTTTGAACGATCCTAAAAGGCACAAATTAATTCTGAAGTGGCTTCCTGAGCAGATCCACAATCATTTTTGGATTGCCCAGACTGTTCAAAACTGTCAAGTTCATTTGAACCATGCCTAAAAATTCTTATTACTAGTAACCCACATTCCGCAGTTTGAATCTGTAAGGGCTTCTGAAGGGGCTTTATAAAGCTGAGGTTACGATCATCTCTGCAATGTAAACTGGCCTCAGAGGCCAATTCCTAAAAATAACTGCGGAATGTGGGTAGTAAAGGAAAGTTTGCAGAAAAAAAGTTACCTTAGAGTGCTTTTTAAGTTGCTGCCATTTGAGATGATATTATCCTTTCTTGTGAGCGATTGTCGCTACCAAAAAAATTTTCTAGGTCAGTAACAATATGCTGTTTGAATGCAGTGGCGAGAAGTGGTGGTACTGCATTGCCAACTTGGGCGGATTGTTCTATCAGAGTTCCAAGCACTTTAAAATCGTCATCAAACGATTGTAGCCGTAGAGCTTCTCTAATAGTTATCACACGATTTTGTTTGTAATGTGAAAAACGACCAGAGCTAGGATAAGCTAAATATGTTGTTAATGTCATTGCAGGTTTTGTGCGCCATAGTCGTCCATATGAAGCTTTGTATCCTTTAGTAGGTCTAAGTTTATCAGGCAAATCATTAAATGCTTGTCCTTCCTGAAGAGCCTGGAGACGAAGAATTTGAGTGTGATTCAAATTCCTTGCTGAGTGATTGAAGACGATAGAAGAGCGTTTGGGATGGCGTGCTCTTGCATATGAAGACCACTTTAGCTCTTGAGTTCTATCAAAGAAGAAGGAATCTTCGTTGTCTCCAGCCTGTCGTGGTGGGAGGTCTCCAATAGCTTCTTCAACTGTGATCCATGGATGCAACTCTAAGCTGTTACCATGAGTTTGAGGAGGGCAAGTGGGAATCTTTCCCATTTCTCTTCGGTAAGCAAGGTAAATAAGTCGGTTACGATGTTGAGGAACTCCATAATTGGCAGCATCAACAGTCCAATACTGGGGGACATAATCTAGTTTTCGCAAGCATTCTAAAAAATCGCTATGATAAGTACCTTGGTGACAGGTTTCCATCTCTGGAACGTTTTCCATAAAAACGACCCATGGCCGAATACCTTCAATTATTTTGAGCGTATGAGTGTATAACATATATCTATGATCATGTTTGTCTTTGGGAAGGCGGTTATTGCGAGAGTAAGTCTGACATGGAGGAGATGCAATGAGGCATCCTAATTCACCAGGTTGAAGTCCAATACGGCTGAGAAGCATAGAGGAATTGATATTACGGATGTCCCCTTGTATCACGTCAACCATAGGCATATTTTCATGATAAGTTGCAAGAGCACTTGGCTCAATATCTAAAGCGAGGAGCGGGATTAGCTGGCGACTTTCTTTGTTCTGTAGCATTCCCCAACTGTTGCCTCCACATCCACAAAATAAGTCAATACATGAAAATTGAGGGGACGTTACAGGCTGCATAGAAAACAATCTCTCTCTTTGGCCTCAGCCTAGAATTTTGTCTTGAGATAGTAGAGGCCTTCTTTCTTTTAATTGGTATAATACATTAGTGTATCTATTTTGTCAATTAAATGGCTATAGGTCTAGCAAACGATGCGCTTAAAGAACTTCTACTTGAGTAGATGGCAGGATTGTGTGTTTAATCATATTATAATGCAGAAAAATATATTTCCTCTAAATATACTATTTGGAGTAGAATATACTCTAAAACGGTATATCATCGCTTGCTGGTGGTAGCAAAGGCCTCTTGTTGCTAAGGAATAATGTGCTAGTTTGGAATGATGATGTTGAAGAATTTGATACTGGAGCCCCATTGATATGCTTGAAGTGCTCTGGGTTAAGATCAAACAGATCTTTTTGTGTGCTTGGTGCAGATATGAACAATGCTCTACTTCCATTCCCTAAAGCTACCAATTCGCCTATAATAGCAAAAGGGAACACTTTTGTCGTGATTGGGCGCGGTAAATTTCGGTAACGCTCTATCAGGTCTTTATCATTGTTAAATGCTGATTCGAGATGTTCATTATCTGCTCCCGTTCCAATGCCTACGCCTAATATTTTTGTTTGTATTTGACGAAATATCTCTTTGTTGAAACTGGCAATAGATTGGGTAATGTAACACCATCCAACTCCTAATTTACGCGTTGTTTTTATTGCATCTACTAATGTGTGTAGCGTCCTTTCTTGGTCTTTGTTTGTACCCACACTTTGAGGAGCAAAACGATGTGCTTCATCTATAACAATTAAAGCATTTGTTTGTACATCCTTGTATTTTCTAGCAAGATCACCTTTCCTGAATTGTCCCTGTTTAATCCTGTAAATCATTTCTGCCTTCTTTTTTATACCATCAAGAATTTCACTACAATAAATATCCTTGATACTCTCATCAGTATCAACATCTAAAATCACTATTTTCCTTTTAATAAGCACATCGTCTAATAAATCTCCTAACTTCTTGGGACGAGCAAACATTTCTTGTACTTTTTCCCATGTGTTTTGTGCTTTGGTAAGTTTGTGTGGTGCGGCCTCGAAAGCATTCATCATCTTTTGTGTTTGTTTATTTGGATCTGCATACGTGGCAACTGCTATAGTACAAATAACGGAGAGAATTTCAGTATTCCATGTCAGATCTCCTAATGTGCGAGTATCGTCTTGCCTGAGCCATTCAGACAAGTAAGTAATTAAATCTGATGTTGATTGTTCTCTCTTATCATGTCCTATTATCGACAGCGCTTCAAAAAAGCCAAATCTATCTAAGAGCTTAACAAAAAGAGCAGGATTTTCGAGAGCAATCTCGTCTATTTGAACAACACTTACATCAGGACCACGACCAGTTAAGCGAAACGCTTCATCGAGTCTCCACGACCATTTCTTAGAATCATTACCCATCTCAAAACTGCTAAACTGTCCTTGGGGATCAACGATAAGCATACCCATTTCATGTCGTGCTGCAAAACCCCCAATAATAGAAGCAGCCATCACAGATTTGCCACTACCGCTTACGCCAAATACGCCCAGCATATGGGCATCTCCCCAACCATCATCACCAGGGCCAAAGTGCTTAAGCATTAGCCCTATAGGCACCTTGGTCTCATACAAGTATCCGATGTTGAATAATGCTTGATGCTGGCCAGAAAAATTTCTGACATCCTTTATTGAAGCAAAACGAACATCTGTACCCATTGAAGGTATATTTCTTGGTAGTTGGTGTACATCTTTTTCAACTAGAATAGTATCCATTGGGAGGAGATCCACTTCTTTATGATCAGCATAACCACTTAGCCCTGGTATCCGTCCTCTTTCTCGTAGTAATGCACCAAGAATACGATTCTCATGATGTATATTTTGTGATCTCATTCGAGATACTTGGCACAGTACGGTCTTTTTAACAGGACGTGCCTCGCTGTCCAGTTCCGTATAATCAAGCGTAACTAAACTTCCTTCTATTTGTACAGTAGCTGCATAATCCCGTAATACCATTCGGTATCGGCCAGTTTCACATGGAGAAGTAATTGAACCTACTGGTTCTTCACCTGTCCATAGTCCAGAAGGTGGGGTTACAAGTGTTGGACCCTCTGGAAGCTGACCTTGAAATTGTGTTGACTCTGTAGATGGTGGTTCATTGCTATTGTCATGCTTATTACTATTGTAATTCATGTTCGCTCCTCTTTTATAAGGGTGTCTACAATATCTAACATTTCTGAGTTATTACGATACAGATCTCGTAGTTGATAAAAAGTACGTTCAGGAAGTGTAGAAACTGCCGATGCTCCTGCAACCTTCGATCTTATATCAGCGAGCACTTGGCATAGAGGTTCTTTTGTTTCGGGTCTTACGGATTGCTTGACAGAGGCAAGGACACGCTGAAATCGTTTCCCTTGACCTGTGGGATCAAAAGGTGCATCTGTTTGCATGAGCATTGGCTCATGAAACTCAATTCTATACACTCTTGACCATTCATGAGGAAGGTAATATGTGGTGAAGAGCCTGCGCCCCTTAATTTCCTGTCTATCGTCTCTTGGTAATCCATACTCGTCAAAGACATATTCTCGTCCTTTAAAAGGGTCGGGGCCATCTGTTGCCTCAAAGCTGGTTGCAAAACGGCTACGTTTCCAACTTTTGATACTACTCTCCTCTTGCTCAATATGATAGAGTGATTCTGGTCGTGTGTATTCCCCAGGTAGAAGGACATGTCTAAGCAACGCACGATCATTAAGTGCACTGGCCAATGTGAATGCTCTTGAATCATTGATAGTCGCAGCTTTGGAAAGCAATCTAACGAAATATTGACTCACTCCTTTCTTTGATAATGATATGACTCTTTTATTTCGCATCATCTGAAAAAAGGAGCCTTCTACATCTAAGCAGCTTTCAAAAAGATTCTTCCAGGCAAGTTGCATAACGTCAGTATCGGGATTCTGCCTTGCTTGAAGAACTTGACTTCGCTGGGATTTGTATGATGCCAAAGCTCGGCTAACGGCTTGCATTACTCCCCAGAAGGAATGATCTAGGATTATTAATCTATCCTCATCAAGTTTGTCTGATGCAAGAAGGGAAAGTTCGAGATGCACTCTGAGTAGTGTTGCAAACGACTCAATGTCTATGCTATTTGGAAGGAGAATAACTTCCGAAGCTCCTCGCTGTTTCTCATCGTTTATACTGGCTTTGTAGGCAGTTGCAGCGATTAAAGTACCTCCACCATGAGATGTTATTGCACTAGCACCATCTACAGCTGCGATATCGAATCCCTTCATATCAGCGTGTGCGACCTGCAGCAAACCTTGTTTTAGAAGTGTCTCACGAAACTCGCTTTTATATGTATGGATAAAACGTGCTAGATCTGCCGTTTGCTGACTATACCTGTCGCCATGGTCGAGAATTCGTTGGGCCATTTCAGCATCAAGTTCAATACCAGGTAAATCGGACAATGTATTATCGTTCAGTCCCTTGTTGTTCACTAAGTTTGCCTTCCACTCTGTCTATTCTGAAACAGAGATTTGTGCCGAATATGCAGAAAAACATTAGCTAAAAAGAGATGGTCCTATAATGTTGTTAGTTAGGTAGCGTAACTGTAAGAGTCTTACTTTAGCAGCTTCTTGTGATACGCCAAAGCTGTTTGCCACTTGGTTCCTTAAAGATTCTGCATGGGATGAAGTTGCTTGGAGAGGGCCGTAAAGGCCATGCCTCTCAAAGTAGTCCGATATGAGACTTCGTAAGGAACTGATGGGTATTAGGATTGCTCCACAAACGTAACCAGCTTGCCACTCCATCCAATCGCTTGCCGAAGCTCTGAGAATTTTCTCCCGTTTACATCTGGGAGATAGGTTATGTTCCACTTCTGGGAATAAAGTGGTGCTTGGAAACTGCTGATCCCAGAGACACTTGTGAAATTTTACATGGCCGTACTCATGAGTAAGAGTCGTTCTTAACCGATTTTCATACCTATCTTGTTCTGAGAGTTCTCGTGCAATTCGCACTTTAGGTTTCTGACCTGAATAAAAATCTGTGACACCCAGCACATCTGTTCCTTCTTCTGACAAATCTGCATACAGGTCTAGATCATCTGCTTCTCGTTCAATTAGCTTAGTGAGAGCATCTGTTGGGATAGGTAGAATTAATCTGCTATATCTTTCCTTCATAAATCCAGAAATGCTTGCATCGCATTCAGCGTCTAACTCTGCTGACTCATAGTATGGACGTCGACCAAATCGGCGAGTAGTATCAGGAACATACTTCACTATCAAGGCTCCTTTAAAGTTCTACGAAATGCTTTATAGGCAGCAATAACTTTCTCATTATCGATCGGTAGTTCCTTTACGTCTGCTGGGAGCTCGCCAGCATGAAAGTAGAGAAGATCTTTCTCGATTTGAAGAATCTGAGAGAATTGCTCAATAAGAAAGGCTGCTGGGGGATTACGCCTATCATGCTCAATATCATTCAAATATTGAGGTGATATCGGCTGTCCATCCTCTTTCTTTAGAAGGTTAGCTAGCTCTTTTTGGCTAAGATTTGCTTTTTTTCGAGCATCGGCAATAATTTGACCAAATGTCATATATACCTCATGTCGTTAGTCTGATTTTTTTATTCTCAATCCTGCTTATCTGCTGATTAGCATATCAGAGGCCAATAACCTTGTCAATAGGTATATCAAATCAGTGGTAAATTGCTTGGGATCAAGCCTGTGGTAAGAGTGGTTACTAACAACCTGTGGAAAAACCTCGTTGAAGGCACTATACTTGACTTGTGGCGGGACAGGACCCGGCGGTTATTCCTCTGAGTCCTTTTTCATCTCTTCCCTAGCCACTTCTTCCGACACATCCTCTATAAGTTCAGTGACAGGAACGGCGAGGGCCTTTGCGAGCTTGTTAATGGTTACGGTAGATACCTCTCGATACGGATCACGATAAATGGCCCGTAGCGTATTGGTAGCCATATCGGCGGCCCGTGCAAGTTTTCCTTGGCTGAAACCCTTTTCTTTTGCTACTTCTTTTACTCTTAACCTCAACATGTCCCGATTGTACCAGGGAGTGACGATTGACAAAAGATCACTTGTAATGCTATCTTTAAAAGTAGCTCATTCAAAGTAGCTATCTATGATGAATATCGACAAGCAAGGAGGATATCTTGAGTGAAGTAGCACGGCTGAAAAGACAGATTGAGATGGAGTGCGAGGCTATGAAATTAGCTATGACGGGTTTTCGTATGGCCGCTTCTCACGACATCATCAATCATCGTTACGATCAGCTAGGAGTTCACTACGAGCGGCTCGGGGAGCTTATCGGTGAGCAAGCAGCATTTCAAGTGGTGATGGGCGCACTGAATACGGCAATAGACCCGCAAAGGAAGGGAGCATGTCAATAGAACCTGAGACTGCTGGCTTTGTAGAAAGAAACCAGCCTCAAAGCAGCTGAAGCACCGCTTCCGTTTGGACTTGGTCTTTTTTGTGCCCAGCAAGTCACTATCACGCGTGTTGATATCAACGCACTTATGGTCGGCTACTTGTCTGCTAGATTACCTGTGTTTGTCGTTGTGTTACAGGTGCTCATCAGCCATACTCTAGATAAGTGTCGTTTAACCTCTAAATTAGTTTGCATCCTAAACGGGAAGCACTTGGTCAGACTCGCTCCCCGACGACGAGTCTGGCTTTTTTTGTGGAGTCTCAGACTTTCTAGTACGGCTCAGTGGGACGCCACTATTGCCCTGACGCGTTTCCGACACTGAGGACAGTGTTAGCGGGAACCTGTACTTTGACCTTGACCGATACATTGTTCCCGATGGCCTGTGCGTTCCCGCCGAAATCACTCAGGTCCGCCGTAGTGGGAAGAGTGAATGTGTAGCTTTTGACACCGGCCGTGAAGTGAAGAACGCGATCAGGTCCAACGGCACTCGTCGTGATGCCTGTATACGCTATAACGTTCAGGTCTGGATCACCTGACTGGGCAGGCTTCAAGATCGTCGCCGTGAAGCTCCCATCAGGATTAATGGCAGCATCCAGATCGACGGAAACTCCGACAGTCGGGAGACTTCCACCAAAGGCTGAGCGATCCGTTTGGGCGGTGATCGCTAGCGTGAATGTCTCCCCGTTTGGTGCGCCCATGACGAGACTATTGCTAGTGATGCTCTTCACAGGGCTGATAAATGAGATGCCGCCTGCTCGAAACGCGACTGGTGTGGTGGCATTAGAGGCTGGTGGTTGGGTAGCGGTTGGTGGCACCTGCATTGTGGATGGTGACGTATTAGTAAAACCTACCCGTTAAGGCAGCAGACTTGGTAGGAGGAGACCAGTCTCGGAGGCGCTTCAGCATGAGAGGTATCCACCCATATTTGTGACTTGCCAACTGTTCTGTATGTCCTCGAACAGAAATGTTCGTCGGTCCCTTCCTTGAGATACCGTTGGTGATTTGGGGTATGCATACTGATATGCGACACATACGGTAAATTTAGTCTTATCCTGACTAATAGATCTTACTTCACCAATTTGCTGTATAACGTACTGGCCAGCCCACACACCTTTTTTATTATAGTAAGAAGTAACCATACTTTTGATCTGGGAAATATCGGGCTTCGCTGCTAGCTGGTGGGTTACATACGAAAAAACAGATACAGTAATAATAATCAAAGCTACTATACCCACCAGGACGAACGAGATACGCGGTAATTTTCGCATCATTTTCCCCTCGATAGTTAATGGTTGATCTATCTTGTTTAACGCTACAGCTGAGTGTCAAAGTACTCAATCTAAATCTACCTGATCAGGAAGCCTTCTTTAGGGAGAAAAGAGGGACAATTTTGAGGACAGGAGAAACATATTTGCCTCCTGTCTCTGGCTGTTTGTAAAGAAAGAGGATTGTTGAGCACTGTTGGCTGGATTAGCTTGCCTCGTTACCGGTTTCGCTCTACAGACTTGGAATAGTAAAGCGGAGCACAACCCTCGCCTCGAAGCACCTGGGGTCACTAACGATCCCAGGTGCTTTATTTCGTATAGCCATAAAACTATACACGAAGGATAGATGAAGAAGTCAAAAGATATAATGTGAAAACTTGAGAGGCGCCTCTCCCAAGGAGAAGCGCCTCTCCTTGGGAGAAGCGCCTCTCATCGCATGTATTGATCTTTACAAGCTAAGGTCTTCTTTGCTGACGATCTACCTCGCCAACAGCTTTGCTTACATCAACAGGGCTATTGAAGTTTTCTTCACGTAGATCCTTGAGTGTTTCAAGTACGTCCTGGCTAGCTCCCTGCTGCTGAGCATGCTTGATGAGGTCATTCTTTTTTGCGGGATAGTTAACACCCTTAAGAGATTTCTCAACCTCTACTGGATTAGCATGTGCCATAATGATCGTTTCCTCCTTTTCCATGTTGTATAGAGAAACTTCCTACTTACTATCTCGTCCTATTCCCACATATTCTTTAGCTTCCCGATAGCAAATATGAATGTTCCCACTTAATCGTTAAAGGAAGGAACGGTCACGCCAGTGGATATGCGTCAGCAAACCTTCTTGCTTTTAGGGTGGAGCGCTACACGGTGCTTTCTACGCAACGCACTTCTTATAGCCATATGGCTATAACTTCTCAAATAGAGATACGAGTAATTGCTTCTTGAATATCACACAGTCGGATGGCAGAGGCGTATGGGAGTCGAACCCACCAGGGACCGCGCTGAGCGACCCCCCAGCCGTTTTGAAGACGGTGAGACCCACCGGGACCCCTACACCTCCATAGCGCTGTTGTATTGTCCCATGGGTCGGGAGACCTGTCAAGCCAAGCTTTACCTTTTGCTTTCGTATAGCCATTGCCCATGCCCACAACAAAATACTGCGAAGAAGTGTATACGTTTATAGAGAATGGCAAGTGGCGGGCACAAGACGTTGAATATATAGGCGAAAGATGGTTCCTCTACTGGATCGACCTCACTCATGTAACCCTTGTATAAAGTCCCAAAGGTCGCAGTGTGAGCATCCATCCTGACGAGGCCCTTTTAGCTGAGTAAGGACAACACTCATGCTATCGGGAAATACGCAAAAACATCTTTGATATACGGCGCTGCTCTGTCATCCATAGTTTGCATGTTTTAGCTTGTTCTGACGCTTTCCTTCAGGCGGCTTGATTATTTGACCGACGCTCTAGTACTACTTTGTTAGTTTTGGCTTCTCACCGCCTTAGGCGGTTCGCTTTGTGGGGGTGTGGAGGTGGGAAATGTGGGCCAGCTGGCCCACATTTCCCACCTCCATAAAAAACATCGGCGAGCTGCCGGAGGCAGCGAGGAGTGAGAAAAAGAGAAACTACTGAAGTAGTACTAGAAGCGACAAATACGTTCCACTGAGAGCTCCGTGAGATCCCTTACCACCAAATCGGCCTTGCGTAGTCCCGGCAAATCACGCTCCCCGGCAACTGCGATACAGTGCATTCCTCCGGCATATGCCGCCTCGACTCCCGCTACTGCATCTTCAATCACCAAGCATTTTACTGGCTCTACCCTAAGCTCTGCTGAGGTCTTCAGGAAGACGTCCGGCGCAGGCTTTCCATGTGCTACGCTCTCGCCTGAGACAAGCACTGATAGGTAACGATCTAAACCGAGTACCTCATTGACGAGTTCAATATTCTTGATGGGCGTTGACGACGCCAGAGCCTGACGGTAGCCAGCGTTGCGTAGCGCACTGAGTAATTCGATCGCACCAGGCAACGGAGTGGCTGCGTTACGCACAAACTCGCGGAAATATTCCTCTTTGCGATCAGCCAACTCCTGTATACGCTCCGGTGGCATAGGACCCCACAGTTTGGGGATGATAGCACTATTTCGCATGCCAAAGGTCGCATAAAATTGCTCATCGGTCAAAGGCAGGCCTTCTGCTTGAGCTAAGCGATACCACGATTTACGATGTTCCTCTGCACTGTCAATAATGACTCCATCCAGATCCCAGATCACAGCCTGTAGTTGATTTGCCATAGATGCAAGATGCTCCTGTACTTTCCTACCGATTCGGATAGCACTTCCGACCAGTTTCATAGACGGGACGAATCGACCGTGATAGAATGGGAGCCAAGTACATGCCGATTTGTGTCAGTGTTTATTCAGCTCCTGGCAACCATTCGCATCAGATGCTCTAAAGAGCGACCAATGTATTAGTACTATTATATCTCGCACACGGGGAAAGAATTACCATCACATTCTGGAATAGCGCCTTTCAAAAGTCATTCGAGTGAAGCAGAACTGCTAGGGATGGCATCCCTTAGCATACGATAAATCCGGACTCGGAGGAGATTTACATGAGTGGTCATTATACATTCTTCAATGAGGAGATGGAGACGTTGCCTAAGCGCAAATTACAAGCGTTGCAGCTGCAGCGTCTGCAGGCAATTGTCGAACGAGCATATACCCACAATCAATTTTATCGTCGGTTCTATGATGAGGCAGGTGTCAAACCATCGGATATCAAGTCACTGGAGGACATTCGCAAACTCCCTTTCCTTGAGAAGAAAACAGTACGGGCTGCCTATCCCTATGGCACAGCCCTAGTAACCCCAGGGAGCTCCGGGAGAGCCCTTGAAGTACATGCAACAAGCGGCACAACCGGAAAAAGCGTTCCAGTCTTTGCCACCAAGAAAGATATTCAACAGTGGGCCGACCTTAACGCGCGTGAGTTGTGGATGGTTGGCATGCGTCCCGGCGACGTTTTAATGAACTGCTATGGCTATGGTCTGCCAACTGGTGGCTTCGGTTTCCACTATGGTGCACTGGCCATGGACGTTATGGTGATCCCCATGGGCTCGGATGCTCGCCAGTACGAGCGGATGTTTGATTTTATCACTGACTTTGGCGTCACAGCTATCTGTATGACCCCTTCAGTTGGTCTCTACGTGGGCAATAAAGCAGCGGAACATGGATTGGATTTCGGCGAGACGAAGCTCAGGATTGGCCTCTTTGGTGCTGAGCCGTGGCCATGGGAGACTAGGACGAAGCTAGAGGAACTGCTTGGCATTATAGCCTATGACGAATTTGGCATGACAGAGTTTCTGGGACCAGGCATGACCTGTGAATGTGAAGTTCGTGATGGCATGCACGCTTGGGCTGATGCTTTCCTGGTCGAATGTATTGACCCCGAGACTGGCGAGCCAGTTGAAGAGGGTAAAGACGGCGAACTGGTCTGGACCTGGCTGAACGCCGATGGCACAGCTGTGATTCGCTATCGCAGTCGTGACCTCTCCCGCACCTGGTGGGAGCAACGTTGCACCTGTGGTCGCACGCACCCAAAGATCTGTGCCATCAAAGGACGGAGTGACGATGCCGTCTCCATCCGAGGCTTGATTGTCTTCCCCAGCCAGATAGAGGCCGCACTGATCAAATTCCCCGAGACTGGAGCCAACTTCCGCATGATCATCGATAGAAAGAATGGGCTAGACACCTTCGATTTGAAGGTCGAGGTGAAAGATGCTGCCATTCTGACTCACGAGGAGCATACGAGGAAGCTACAACGACAGATGGCCGAAGCTGTGAAGTCCATTACTGGCAATACCCCCCATGTTGAACTCATACCTGCCGACAGCTTACCCCGTGCTAGTGGTGGCGAGTCAAAAACTGCCAGTGCCCGCGTTGAAGATCGGCGCAAGAAGGCCTGACAGCTTTGAATCAACACGACGACTCAGGGAAAATCCCCGAGTCGTCGGATGACAGCAACTAGTTAGTATTTACTCTCTCTCTATTCTCTCATACTTCCACAAAAAACGCTAAACTCTTCTACCAAATCCGCCTCGTGATGAGACAGCACGTAAGATGGCGATTAGGATACAGGCACCAATCAAGGCGACAAGAACACTTCCCCAGAAACCAAAGGTCTCACTAGGAGCTAGCACATCCACCAGCAGTCCTCCAACGAATGCACCAACAATGCCAATAACAATGTCACCAATGAGCCCGTATCCACCACCCCGCATCAGCGTGCTAGCAAGAAAACCAGCAATCAATCCAACAATAAGCCAAGCGAGCAAACCACCAGGCTCAAGTGCGGCAGCAATTACCATGTGTCTTCTCCTTTCGAATCAAACCAAATCAATAAAGATCTAGACAAATGCACTCTCCATACGACTATTGGCGCCACAAAAAAAGGAGTTCTTTCTTTGTGCCGTTTCTAACACGATTGAGACAGCAAAATGGATGCAGCATTGTCATCTAGAGCAGGGAAAACTTCCGATCTTCTTCTCAAACCATCAAGTTCTTTGCTTACTCTTTTGAACTATGTCTAAGGATACCTGAGAGGGCAGCTTACCCTACTTCTGTCAAATATAGGAATAGCTGACAAAAACCGCGTGTTTTCACACAGGGGAACAGAATATGAGGAAGCACAACAGTATTGCTTCTCGATTTTGTCCCAAAAACAGGTATACACACCTAATATGGAGATTTTTATGAGCGATACAGAGATTAAGGAGCAACAGCCTGCTCCTGATTTTACCTTACCTGCAGTGGGAAATGACGATGTTGTGAAGAATGGTCAGGTACATTTACAGGACCTGAAAGGACGAACAATAGTCTTGTATTTCTACCCGAGAGATGACACCCCTGGCTGTACAAAAGAGGCTTGCAGCTTCCGTGACGCCAATCACGAGATACAGAAACGAGGGACTGTTATACTCGGAGTGAGTGCAGATAACGTGGATTCCCACAAGAAATTCGCGGAAAAGTATAGCTTGCCCTTTCCCTTACTCTCCGACACTGACACGACCGTTTCGCGACTCTACGGTGCTTACGGTGAGAAGAGCATGTACGGCAAGAAATACATGGGTATCCATCGCTCCACCTTCTTGATCGACAAGAATGGCGTGGTGCGCAAGGTCTGGTCCACAGTCAAGCCAGATGACCATGCGAACGAAGTTCTGTCAACCATAGAAGCTTTGCAACTTTAAGATGAGCCAAGGCTAACCGAAGTTATCCAAGTTGTATTCCCTACCACTCCCTGGGTGGCAGAGGTACCTCGATAACCGTCGGAATATTATTGTAGGCGGCAGTGCGTATGGCTTCGCAGAGTTCCTCCGGACTCTGTGCATATATGCCCTCTGCATGAAAAGCCCGTGCAATGCCTATGTAATCGGGCGCAAGTAAATCGGTGGCGATGTAGCGTCCATTGAAACGCTTGCACTGGTCCTTTTTAACAGTTGCAAAAGTTGAATCATTGAAGATAACAGCAGTAACAGGAAGCTTTTCCTGGGCTGCTGTAGCCAATTCGCTCACGTTGAGCAAGAAGCCACCATCGCCACACAATGCAACCACTGGGCGCTCAGGTGCCGCTACTTTTGCACCCAGTGCCAGAGGAAGGCCACAGCCGATGGTGCAGAATTCGGCAGGATGAATGAAGGTGCGTGGCTCATAAACAGGCAAATATTGGGCACAGGCATACCCCAACAGCGTCATATCAGCTACAACGATACTATCTTGCGGCAGTCCTGCATACAAAGCCTCTAAAAACGCAAAGCTCTCACTATTGGCCTCACGTGTGCTCTTGTAGAGTGCCTCGCGTACCTGCTCTACCTCAGCACTACGTACGCAATACTGACGGTGAACATCATGCAACAGCTCCAGCAAGGCGTCCAGCACCAAACTCGCATCGGCTACGATACCCAGAGTCGCAGGATAATTATGTCCAATTTCAGTTGGATCAACATCAATGTGAATCAG
>Ga0102924_1003976_pt1 | contig 15212 bp, 7 predicted proteins | sample PaiPotPPM11metaG_FD_80116 | JGI IMG/M metagenome (GOLD analysis project Ga0102924, IMG submission 80116) | Iron sulfur acid spring bacterial and archeal communities from Banff, Canada, to study Microbial Dark Matter (Phase II) - Paint Pots PPM... ... | reverse complement strand
GGCCGCGCGCCAGGCTGGCTATCCCGAGACCCCCGACATCAACGGGTTCCGGCAGGAAGGCTTCGGCCGCATGGACATGACGGTGCATCGCGGCCTGCGCTGGAGCGCCGCGAGGGCCTATCTCCTACCCGCCATGCGTCGCCAAAATCTCGAGGTCAGGACGGGGGCGCTCGCGACGCGCATCGTCTTCGAGGGGCGCCGCGCGGCAGGCATCGCCTATCTGCGCGGCGGCGCCGAAGCGAGGGCCGAGGCTCGGCGCGAGGTCATCCTCGCCGGCGGCCCGATCAACTCCCCGCAGCTCCTGAAGCTCTCAGGCATCGGCCCCGAAGCCGAGCTGCGGGCGCACGGCATCGAGGTGCTGCACGATCTCGCCGGCGTCGGCGAAAACCTGCAGGATCACCTCGAATTCTATTTCCAGATCGCCTCGAAGGAGAAGGTCACCCTCTATGCGGCGATGGGCCCGTTGGCCAAGGGCGCGATCGGCCTGCGCTGGCTTCTGCGCAGGGACGGGCTCGGAGCCACCAACCATTTCGAGAGCTGCGGCTTCATCCGCTCGCGGGCGGGCATCCGCTACCCCGACATCCAGTACCATTTCCTGCCGCTCGCCATCTCCTATGACGGCTCCTCGCTCGCGACCGGGCACGGCTTCCAGGCCCATGTCGGGCCGATGCGCTCGAAGAGCAGGGGCTGGGTCAGGCTCGCCTCGGCCGATGCGCGCGAGAAGCCGCGCATCCTGTTCAACTATATGAGCCATGCGGATGATTGGACCGAGATGCGCGCCTGCGTCCGGCTGACGCGCGAGATCTTCGCGCAACGGGCATTCGACCGCTATCGCGGGCGCGAGATCCAGCCGGGCGCGGAGGTCACGAGCGACCAGGCGATCGATGCTTTCATCCGCGCCAAGGTCGAGAGCGCCTACCACCCCTCCGGCACCTGCAAGATGGGGAGACGCGACGATCCGACGGCGGTCGTCGACAGCGAGACGCGGGTGATCGGCATCGAAGGGCTGAGGGTGGTCGATTCCTCGATCATGCCCTCGATCACCACGGGGAACCTGAACGCGCCGACCATCATGCTGGCCGAGAAGGCGGCCGACCATATAATCGGGCGCGAGCTCCTGCCCGCCTCGAACGCGCCCTTCTACGTGGCGCCGTACTGGGAGACGAGCCAGAGGTAAGGGAGCCTCCCCCCGCACCCACGACCTCGTCGGAGAGGACGCCGCTCTCGCCAGGATTGCCACTGGCGCTCCGGTCTTCCCCTCGCTCCATGTTGCAGTGCGCTCGCTGCAGATGCCAAGGGCAAACCTGGCTTCATTTGTTGCACTGCAACATCCTGGGGAGTGGGGCACTCCAGACCACCACTACGACGCACGCTCCCGCAGCGGTCCGCACAGACTCGACGTGGAGGTTCCTAGTATGTTCCAAGGCTTCCGACAATGTGTTCGGTCGGTGGGCTCGACGCGCGCAGGACCCACGTGACGATGATCGGGCGATAAACCCGGTGCGGCATATCGCGTGAACCACTTTCGCCGGCACGTAGATCGGCTATAGTCCCGCAACTCCAAATTACAAGGGGGCACAAATCGAATGCTCGACAACTCGGAGCACGTCCGGCTTTCTGGGCTCTTTGAACAACTCAAGCTCAAGCTTCTCGACTTGACGTTGAGAAATCGAATGTTGAATTACAGCTTCGGTGTTAGGTCCAAGAGGCACCTTCAAATTGTCGACGACACCCTCGAGGATGTGTACCGCAAGCTTGTCGGAGAAGAAGCATCTCTCGAAATCCGACCATTGGTAGAGCCTGACGACATTCCGGCCGACGAGAAGACTCGGGAATTTGTGTCGGCGCTTGAGCACGCGAAAGTCTACGACCTCGAATATCTTGTCGCGCTCGAAGCCCTCGAAAGTCAGGGCCGGGACGACGACGCGGCAGTCTCGAAGGTTGAATATGCGCTGCGCGAAAGAGTTCGCGAACAGCTCGACTTACCTCCCCGCCCAGGCCGAAAGGACATCAATCGCGCCGAACACGCGCGCTCCAATAGTATCGATCCGTCCTTGGAGTTAGCTCCCGGTCGCGCGGCCGATGCCAACTCCGGCCTCAAAATTCAAACCCTTAAATACCCAGACGAGCTTGAAGCTCTCATGGAGAAGATCGCGCACGACGCGCGCCTTGCCGAGCAGGAAATGGGGGTCTCAACGCTATTTCTCGCCTTTGGCTTCCTTGAATGGTATCCGGCTCCGCACTCCGACAAGAAGGCTTACGCTCCACTTTTGCTTTTGCCCGTTCGCATAGGGGTAACATCCGTTCGAGGTAAAGATAATTATAGCCTTTCAAGTCCCGAAGGCACGGTCGAGATTAACTTGAGCTTGCAGAAGTTATTCGAGCAACAATTTAAGCGCGAATTACCAAGCTTCGCCGTGACTGATGAGGGACTTGGTTCGATTGCGGAGTATTTAATCAAGATACAAACTGCCATCGAAGGGCTGGATCGCTGGACGGTTCATCGCTGGCTCGTACTCGGTCATTTCGCTTTTGGTCGGTTCGCGATGTATGCGGATCTAAATGCCGAGAATTGGGCCGAGCATCCCGCTTCACATAACCTTGTTAAATCGATTCTCAGCGGTGTGGAGCGCGGAGCGCAGACTTCGATCCTGCCGCCTGTTCCGTCCGATTATCCGATCGATGACCCGAAATTTGAAAGGATCGCGCCAATCCTCATTCACGACGCCGATGCGTCACAGCATAGCGCACTCATCGACGTCATGCAGGACAGAAATCTCGTCGTGGAAGGTCCCCCCGGCACCGGGAAATCCCAAACGATCACGAACATAATCGCGAATGCGCTCGCGGCTGGCAAGCGGGTTCTATTCTTGGCCGAGAAGCAGGCGGCGCTCGAGGTCGTGAAACGTCGCCTCGACAGTGCCGACCTTGGGGATTTTTGCCTGGAGCTTCATTCTCAGAAAACTTCCGCCAAGCTCGCTATCGAGAGTCTTCGCCAACGTGTCGACCTCGGGCTTGGAAACCCGGTGCGCCCCTCAACCTCCGCGGATACCGCTTGGCATCAAAACCGCGAGGTCATCTCGAGCTATCTCAAAGACCTTCATGCACAGGAAACGGATGGGGCGACACCCTTTGGTCAGATGTGGAAGGCCATTCGCGGGCGCTCTCTGCTTGCTCGCGTTGAACGGGACCTCGACAAGATTCAATTGCCTGTGGCCCTCTTCGATGATCCTCTCAAAATCGGGGAGCTACGTGATCAGGTTGAGCTCTACGCCAGAATTGCCGAGCAATTCGCCCATGACTTCGGCGATCCTTCGGCCTCCCCGTGGGCAGCCATCCCGACTGGCAACGTTGCGTCGTATGACGTCCCGCGACTGACCCAGGCGCTGGAGGACTTATCCTCTGCCGCGAAGGGTCTATTGGGATATCTCGAACGCGCCGCGCCGTTTGGGATAGCGACTGTCGGCGGGATCAGTGATATCGCTGCGTTGGACGAGGCCATTGCTGAACCGCCTGACAACGACGTCATTGCTCGACTGGCCCCTCTCGATTTGGCTGCAATGGAGCGGGGCTTGGCCCTCTTTCGAGAGCTCCTTGAAATCGAAGCCAAGCTCAACGCGCATCCTGAAATCTGCAAACAGCCCCCCAATCGGCTCGCGCGTGCGTGCGGTCTCCTATCGCACCCGATCGGCCGCGAGCTTCGAGCCCATCCCGCGGCCGAGCTTTATTCGATCGTTCAGACGCGGCTAGATCGAGCGACGGAGGCATTGGACATCCTTGGCCAATTCAATCCATTGATCCGTCAGCTCGGTTTCGACCAGTCTTTTCCCGCTCACGGTCTCGAAGCTGTTGCGCTCGTGGCCGTTGTCGCGGCCAAAATACCAGCCGAACATCGTCGATGGCTCGGCGCGCTACCCTCATTGAATGAAAGCGATCTCGCGCCCCTGCACGAGCAATGGTCTGAACTCGTCGCTGCAGAGAGTGGCTGGCGGAAGCGCTTGCCCAAATGGGACGCATCGTCGTGGCCAAGTGTGGAGCACATTGCTGCCGCTGGGGCCTATTTTAGCAAGGGCAGTTTGGCCCAGAAGCTTGGGGCCATGACGGCGGCTGGGAAGGCCGCTAAGGAACTCGCGAGCAGACTGGGAGTCCAGGCTTCCGAGGCATCGGACATGTTCGAGAGCCTCGCGGCACATATACAAGCCCTGGATGCCTTTAGCGCCAACACGGCCGCTGCCAATCTGCTGAAGCCGTATTGGCGTGGTCTTGAAACCCCATTCGACGCGCTACGGGCCGCCGTAAGATTAAGGCGGCTGATCCTGAACGCGGTCCAACCGCTTCCCGCCGGCGTGCCGGTCTTTTCGAGACTTTTGGTACTTGGCGAAACTGGATTAGCTGCTTTGGCGGCCGACGCAGCTTGCGCGCAGCATCACCTGTCTCTCCGTGCTACCGTACGCGGCATGTTCGACCAAAGGTCGGTCGGCGACCATGCGAACCTTTTTGCCACAGAGCGAGCCTCGGTTCAGTCCTTGCGCGCGCTCGATCCAGACCAGCAACTTGCTCGTCTCGAGGCGCCGATCGAACTGATAGCAGGTATTTCCCTTTTGCTCGTCGCCAAGGTCCAGTTAGTCGCGCAGATCGATTGTCTTCCGCTCAAACATGCCGTCGTGCCGTTCGGCTCTTCCCATGCCGATATTGATCAAGCCCTTTCGGCGATTGCATGGCTACGGGGCTTGGCGAGTACCAAGTGCCCGCCTGGGCTCAAGAGCCGCCTCTCCTCCGCCGATGCCACGAAGGCCCGCGCCGAGGTTCGGGCAACCGCACGTGAAGGGATCGCGATACGCGAGAGGTATCGCGCACTCATAGCTCGGCTTTCGGATGAGTTCGCCATTGACGGACTTGACCGCCTCAATCCCGATGACGTTGCGGGCCGGCTAGACCCGCTAGTCGCCCATAAGGTCGAGCTAGGGGATTTCCTCTCGATTCGCGCTCAAAGATTAACTTTGATTGAAGCCGGCCTTCAAGAATTTCTAGAGCGGATCGACAATGTGGGCCTCGATCCCGCATCGCTCGTTGATATCTTCGACCAGGTTGTTGCCGAAGCGCGTGCTGATGGCATGAGGCGCAAGAGCAAGTCACTCGCGTTGAATGGTGCTACTCTCCAAGCGCGGCGCACGGCCTTCGCAGAGCGAGACCGCAAAAGGGTTGCGGCGGATCGGGAGACACTGCGGAATCGGCTGCTTGGCGCTGCCCCACTCGTAGGCAATAGCTACGGACCCAGAGCCGGCTGGACCGAGATGTCGTTGCTGCGCAATGAGTTTTTCAAGCAGCGGCGCTTCTTGCCTCTTCGGAGGCTTCTCGCGCGCGCTGGTTTGTCGATCCAGAAACTGAAGCCGTGCTTTATGATGTCGCCACTTTCGTTGGCGAAATTTGCTGATCCAAGGGCTCTCGAATTTGACCTATTGGTTATTGACGAAGCCTCGCAGATGAAGCCGGAGGATGCTCTTGGCGGCATGCTTCGTGCGAAGCAGATCGTGGTCGTCGGCGATCCAAAGCAGCTGCCACCGACAGATTTCTTCAGTCGCTCTGAGGAGATTCGGTCGGATGACGATTACGAGGACGTAGATGACGAGTCGATTCTCGAGGCCTGCCAGAAGGCCTTCCATCAAGTTCGGCGCCTTAGATGGCACTATCGAAGTCGATGTGAGAGCCTCATTGCCTTCTCAAATCGCGAGTTTTACGCCGACACCCTAATCACCTTTCCGACAGCCAAGCCCGCATCATTCTCGGTCGACCTCGTACGCGTCGAGGGAGTGTATCAGGCTCGGCGTAACGCGATCGAGGCTGCTCGAATTGCCGAAGAGGCAGTGGAGTTCATGCGCCATTTTGCCAACGCAGGCCTTGCGGGAACCCAGGTCCCATCACTCGGTATTGTAGCTGTGAACACTGATCAACGTGATCTCATTTTTGAGGAATTGCACCGTCTGTCTGCCGACGATGACCTTGTTCAACGGTTTCGCGAAAAAGTGGCGGAGAGGGGCGAAGATATCTTCGTAAAGAACCTCGAAAACGTGCAGGGAGATGAACGTGACTACATATTCATCTCTCTCACCTATGCGCGAGAGCCTGGCGCAACCACGCTGAAGCAGCGCTTTGGGCCGATTAATGGCAAGCAGGGCCATCGTCGTCTAAATGTGCTCTTCACGCGAGCCAGAGTTCGCGTCGGATTATTTGCATCCTTCGGTTCGGCGGACGTTCGACCCGCCGAAGGTAGCCATGCGGGGGTACATGTTCTCAAGCGATATCTCGAATATGCCGAGACGCACGGACGATCCCCGGTAGAGGGCTCCGGAGGAGAGCCTGACAGCGACTTTGAGGTTGAGGTGTCTCGCCGGCTACGCGAGAAAAGCTTCGACGTGGTATCGCAGGTCGGCGTATCCGGGTTCAAGATCGATCTTGGCGTCAAGCACCCCGATCATCCTGAGATGTTCCTGGCTGGCATCGAATGCGATGGCGCCGCGTATCACTCCAGCAAGAGCGCGCGCGATCGCGATCGTCTCCGCGAAGAAGTCCTCAACGGTCTTGGGTGGGAGCTCGTCCGTATTTGGTCGACCGATTGGTTCGACAACCCGGCGTTGGAGACGGACAAGATTGTCAGGAAGCTTGAGGACCTCAGAAGGCGGCCGATCCGGGCATTTCAGGACTATCCGCTCGTACGGACCCTGTTTGAAGAAAATGACAGAATACCACTTAATCTTTGAAAGTTTGGGCGATTTTGAGCTGGCTCTGGTCGGTGCCCGCGTGGCTTGATGCCCTTTCAGCGTTGACGAGGCCGCGGTCTGCAATGACCGAAGCCCTTTTCCCCGGCATGGTCGCCCGGCCGCCTTTTGACGGCAAATCACCATTGCGCCACATTCAAGGTGTTTTCGGACAGGCTGATTGAGGCCGGAGTGCTTGTGGAGACGTGCCGGACCAGAGCGTGAGGGCGTAGATCCCATGGCGAAGACCGCGGTTCAACCCATCGATCTCGACGATATCGAGCAGCAGCTGCGCGAGGTCGCCGGCAACCGGCTGCGCCGGAGCCCGGCTGGCAACGCCCCGCCCCGGAACGGCTCGCCCGGCGGTCCTGGCTTCGCCGGTCCGGCACGAGCTGCCGCACCCGCGTCTCCCGTGCCGTCCGAGAGCAGCGATGACGCGCTCGCCGAGCTCGCGCGCAAGGTCGGGCGCGAGAGCTTCTCGGGCGTCGCCCGGCGAGCCGGTCCGCCTTCGTTCCTGGACCACCGATTGTCGGTCCGGACGGAGCCCGTCTCTGCGGGCCAGGCCGATGCCGCTTCGCCTCCGGCCACCGGCCAATTGCCCGAGGCCGAGCTGGTCGCGGATATGCCGTATGCCATGCGCGCGTCGCGCCTGGCGAGTGGGCGAAGCTCGCTGTCGCCGCGGGCCCTTGCTGTCGCCATACCCTGCCTCATCGTCGTCGGGATCGGCGCGGCGGTGGCGATGCGGATGGCGCCGGCCGGCTGGCTCGAGGGCAAATCCGCGGCGAGCGGGCCCGGGGGCTCGCCCGCGCGGCCCGAGGCCGCAATCGGCGGCGGGCCAGCCGCGTCCCCAGCGGCGCCGGGCACCGGCGCAAAGCCGCGCAAGATCGAGCTGACGCGCAGCGAGCAACCGGCCGAGGGCGGGGCTCCGCCCGCGCCGGCGCGCGAGCCTGCCGCCGTCGCGCAGCCCGCCGCCGCACCGGCGGGAGCCGCGGCCGCGCCGCAACCGGAGCCTGCGGCTGCGCCGGCCCCGGTCGTCGCTTTGCGCGAGCCCCCCGCTGTGCCGGGGTCGATCCCCAATCCGGCCGCGGCCCCCAAGACCGATCCGCCCCAGGCCGCGGTCTTGAGCTCGGTCTTCGGGGTGCCGCGCCGCGTCGCGACCCTGTCGGTCAGGCCTGACGGAAACCTCGCGCCGGGCATCGAGCCCGCCGCGGCTGCCCCGCAGGCCGCGCACTCGGCTCCGTCGAATCCGCCCCTGGCGGCGGTTCAGGCCTCGCTTTTCGGCGCGCCGCGGCGGGTCGCGACCCTGTCGGTCAAGCCTGACGGAAGCCTTGCACCGGGCGTGAAGCCCGATGCGGGTGCCGCGCCGGCTACGCATGCAGCTCCCGCGCAGCCGTCCCAGGCCATGCTGACCGGCGGGACGCCACGCCGCGTCGCGACCGTGCCGGTGAAGCCCGACGGCAGAACCGGACCAGGCGCCAAGACCGATACGGGCGCCTCGGCGGGTCCCGCTCCAACGAAGCTTGCCTCCGTGGTCGCCGCGAAAGCGCCTGACGCGGCGAAGCCGGCTGCCGCGTCGACCAGGAAGCATGCCGACAAGGTGCACGCCAAGCCTGCGACCGCCAATCATCGGAGAGCCCGGAGGGCCGCGAAGCCGCTCGTTCTGCAGACGATCGCCCGCAAGGGGGAGCAGCAGAGCTCCGCGTCGGCGCCAGCCAATCCGTTGACGAGCGTCGCGGGCCTGTTCCGCAAGGCGCTCGAGACGGCTCACATCGTCAAGCCGACCGCCGAGCCCTGAGCGTGGTGCACGTCGCCCCGTGATCGCATGTCCGGGATTTCCGCTCGCGCCCTTGCTTCGATGTCGGCTCGGAACCTGAGGAGACGGGCGCTCGCGTCGTTCGCGGCCTTCTCGAAAGCAAATGAGGCCGCTCCGGTCAGGCGAGAAGCTCGATCCGGGTGCTGAGCAAGGCGTCCCTGGCGGCGCTCCGGCCGACGAAGAGATCGAAGGCGCCTGGCTCGAGGCGCGGGGCGAGGTCTCGCCCGAGGAAGCGGAGATCCTCGGCGGCGAGGCGGAAGCGGAGCGTGTCGCGCTCGCCCGGAGCGAGCGCGATCTTGCCGAAGTCCTTGAGCTCGAGCAGCGGCCGCGTGACGCTGGCGAAGAGATCGCGGACGAAGAGGAAGACCGTCTCCTCGCCGGCCATGGGCCCGGTGTTCGAGACATCCACCTCCACCTCGATCGCTTCGCCCGCGCGCATCTCCGACCGATCGACCCTGAGCCCGCTCAGGCCGAATCCGCCGTAGGACAAGCCGTGCCCGAAGCTGAAGCGCGGCTCGACCGGCAGGTCGAGGTATTTGCTCGAATAATGTTCACTGACCGCGGCCGGGCGCCCGGTCGGACGCTCCCCGAAGAAGATGGGGATCTGCCCGACATCGACCGGCCAGGACATCGAGAGTCGCCCGCCCGGATCGTGGCGGCCGCTGAGCACGTCTGCGATCGCCCGTTGCGCTTCGCTGCCGGGGAACCAGGCGGCCAGGAGAGCATCGGCCCCCTCGACGAGCCAGTCCGGCAGGATGAGCGGACGGCCGCAGAACAGGAGCACGACCAGCGGCTTGCCGAGCCCGATCATGGCTCGTGCGAGCTCGGCTTGGGCGTGCGGAAGGTCGGGGCGGCCGCGGCTCGCGGCCTCTCCGCTCATCGCCGGGGTTTCGCCGAGGCAGAGGACGATGACGCCGCTGCGTCGTGCGAGCTCTTGCGCGCTCGCCTTGCCGCTTTCGTCGATCCGCTCGACGCCGCAGCCCTGCGCGAAGGAGATCGCGGCATGGGGCAACGCGTCGCGCAGCCCGTCGAGAACGGCAATCGCCTGCGCGGCGATCCCGTCCGCCGGCTCCGGGACGCTGCCGCGGCCATCGGCGAGCGGCCCGATCACGGCGATCGCGCCCCCGTCGCGGAGCGGCAACGCGCCGTGCCTGTTGCTCAACAGCACCAGCGAGCGCCGGGCCGCCTCTCGGGCGAGATCGCGGCGCTCGCGGCTCGAGCCGCCCTTATGCTCCGTGGCCGCCGCCCCGCAGCGCCTGTAGGGGTCCTCGAAGAGGCCGAGCTTCGCCTTGAGCTCGAGCACGCGCCTGACTGCCTCCTCGATCAGAGCGAGCGTGACGAGCCCGCGCTTCAAGGCGAGCGGCAGCCCCTCGGAATAGGCGCCGCGGCCCATCATGTCGATGTCGACCCCGGCGTTGAGCGCGAGCGCGGCGGCCTCCGCCTGATCCCGGGCGCTCCCATGCATGACGAGCTCGGCGACTGCTCCGTAGTCGCTGATCATGACGCCGGAGAAGCCCCATTCGCCGCGCACGATGCCGCGCAGGATCGCCGCGTTCGCGGTCATCGGCGTGCCGTCGAGGTCCGTGAAGGCCGGCATGATCGCCGCCACCTCTGCCTCGACCGCGGCGCGGAAGGGCGGCAGATAGATTTCTCGCAATTGCCGCTCGGTGATGTCGACAGACGCATATTCGCGTCCGGCCTGGACGGCGCCGTAGCCGGCCAGGTGCTTGGCGGTCGCACCGATGGCGGTCGCGCCCGCGATATCGCGCGACTGGAAGCCCCGTACCTTGGCTGCCGCGAAGCGGGAGGCGACGAGGCTGTCCTCGCCCGGCCCTTCGACGACGCGCCCCCAGCGGGGATCACGCGCGACATCGATCATCGGTGCGAAGGTCAGATCGATGCCGGCGGCCGCCGCTTCCTCGGCCGCTGCCCGGGCGGTGCGCTCCCACAGGCTTGGGTCGAAGGCGCAGGTCTCTCCGAGCGGGATCGGGAAGAGCGTGTCGAGGCCATGCACGACATCCAAGCTGAAGAAGAGCGGGATCTTGAGACGCGATTCCTCGACGGCGATGCGCTGCACGGCGCGCACGCGCTCGGCGCCGAACAGGTTGAGGAGGCTGCCGATCCGTCCCTCCCGAATGGCTTGCGGCCTCAGGGTCGCGGAGGTCGGCCCGGTCTGGACGAGCTCGCCGCTGACCATGGTCAGCTGGCCCACCTTCTCGGCGAGCGTCATCTCGGAGATGAGACGTTCGATCGAAGCCCTGCTGCCGGTTGACGCCATGCCAGCCCCTTTCTCTCCCCGCGACGGCTCTAAAGGTCCCGCTCGGCCTGCTCCAGGAAGCGCACCGCATAGGGCGCTAGAGAGCGCGCGACCTCGATCTGGAACGAGGTCGCGGCCGTCCGCCACAGCACCATCTCGGCCTTTTCCAGCAAAGTGCGCGTGCACATGCCGATCGGGAAAGCGCGAATGTCGAGGTCGAGCGCGCAACCGGCGTTCAGCATCCTGGCCGCCGCCGGGCCTTCGAGCTTCACGCCGATCTGGCGATGGCTGACATCGACGAGCGAATGGGGCAGGGGGGCCAGCGCGGTCTCGAGCACCTTGACGATGGCTGGGCCCTCCCCGTTCCTGGCGAGCAGCAGCCACTCGTCCGGACCGAGCCAGAGCGCGGCGCGCGAGCCGCCGACCGCGGCGCGGCAAGGCTCCATTGCCGGCTCGACGCCGAAGGCGGCCGCGACCCGCCCGACCGTCGAGATGCGGCCCCTGTAGATCAGGCGCGTCATCGGAGGCAGCACCGAGAGCGCTCGCTCGCCGCCGCCGGCGGCAACGCCTGCGACCGGGCCGAGACGCGCCTTGCGCAGATCAGGCATGGAGGCGCTTGCCTTCCGGGTCGAGGAAGACGGGGCTCACGACCTTCACCGGGATCGGCCCCGCTGGCATCGCCACATGCAGCATCCGGCCCATCAGGCCACGCCCTCCTTGGATCATGGCGAGCGCGAGGGTGCGCTCGAGGGCGGCCGAATGATAGGATGAGGTCACGTGGCCGATCATCGGCACGGGCACCCGATGGCGTGCATCGATGACGACCTGCGCCCCTTCCTCGAGGAGCGTGCCGCGAGCCTCGGGCAGCAGCCCCACGAGCTGCTTGCGCCTGGGGTCGGCCATCGCGGCGCGGGCAAGAGAGCGCTTGCCGACGAAATCCCTCTTCACCTTGCTGACCGCGAAGTTGAGCCCGGCATCGTCCGGAACCACGGTGCCGTCCGTGTCCTGGCCGATGATGACATAGCCCTTCTCGGCGCGCAGCACGTGCATGGCCTCGGTGCCGTAGGGCGTGATGACGCGCGAGAAGCCGGCGTCGTAGACGGCTTCCCACACGGCGTTGCCGTAATCCGCCGGCACATTGATCTCGAAGCCGAGCTCGCCCGTGAAGCTCACGCGGAAGAGCCGCATCGGCACGCCGCAGATGCGCCCCTCGCGCAGGCTCATATGCGGCATGGCGGAGGGAGACAGGTCGACCTCCTCGACGAGGCGCTCGAGGATGCCTCTCGCCTGCGGCCCCTGCACGGCGATCACGGCCCATTGCTCGGTGACGGAGGTGAGCCAGCAATCGAGCTCGGACCATTCGGTCTGCAGGTAGTCCTCCAGATGGTTGACGACCTGCGCCGCTCCCGAGGTCGTGGTCGTGACATGGAAACGGTCCGCCGCGAGCCGCCCCACCACCCCGTCATCGAGGATCGATCCATCCTCGCGCAGCATGATGCCATAGCGGCAGCGTCCGGGCGCGAGCTTGGTGAAGCTCGTCGCATAGATGCGGTTCAGGAACTCCTCGGCGTGGGGCCCCACGATTTCGATCTTGCCGAGCGTCGAGCCGTCGAACATGCCGACCGACTGGCGCACCGCCCGGCATTCGCGGTCGACCGCTTCGCGCATGCCCTCGCCGCGCAGCGGAAAATAGCGGGCCCTCTTCCACTGCCCGACATCCTCGAACATCGCGCCCTTGACGATCGCCCAGTCGTGGGTCGGCGTCATGCGGACCGGGTCGAAGAGCTCGCCGCACGCCGCTCCGGCCAAGGTGCCGAAGGTGACCGGAGTATAGGGCATGCGGAAGGTGGTGAGGCCGACCTCGGGAATGGGCTTGTCGAGCGCGGCCGCCGCGATGCCGAGCGCGCTCAGATTCGAGCTCTTGCCCTGATCGGTCGCCATGCCGGTCGTGGTATAGCGCTTGATATGCTCGATCGAGCGGAAGCCCTCCCGGACCGCGAGTGCCACGTCCTTGGCGGTCACGTCGTTCTGAAAATCGACGAAGGCTTTGACCCGGTGAGGCAAACGTCCATGCGGCAGGGGCTCGAGCCGGCCGCTTCCCTGTTCATAGCTGAGCTCGGGCGGCAGGTGCACGGGCAGGGCGCCGCCCCCGACCGCCGCCCGCGCCGCGGCCTCGCCCGCGGCCTCGCCGTCGGCGAGCGCGGCTGCGAGGCCCCAGATGCCGCGGCAGGCTCCGGCCGAGCGCGAGCGCTCCCCCGGCTCATCGGGCAGATAGGCGTCGAGCCTCGGGTCGAAACGCGGCCGGCCGCGCGCCTGCGAGAACAGATGGATGCTCGGCGTGAAGCCGCCGCTGATCGCGAGGACGTCGCAGGCGATGCGCTCGCGCTTGCCGAGCGATTGGTCGCTGCGACCGAAGGCGATGTCGACCGAGGTGATGCGGCCCCGGCCAGCCGTTCCGCAGACGGTGTGCGCCTTTAAGATCCGCAGGCCTGCCGCGCGCGCCTGCTCCGGGAGCGCACCCGAGATCGTGTCGCGCAGATCGACGATCGCGGCGACCGCGATTCCCGCCGCTTGAAGCTCGAGCGCGGCGCGGTAGGCCTGGTCATGGGCCGAGGCGATCACGGCCCTGGTACCAGGCCTCACGCCGTAGCGCGCCACATAGGTGCGCGCCGCCTCGGCCAGCATGATGCCCGGGCGGTCATTGTCGGGAAAGACGAGCGGCCGCTCATGCGCGCCGGCAGCCAGCACGACCTCCTTGGCGCGCACCTGCCAGAGGCGCTCGCGGGTACCCTCGCGCGCCTGTTCGGTCGGGTGATCGCCGAGCCGCTCGGCGAGGCCCAGCATGTTGTGCGCGAAATAGCCGAAGGCTGTGGTGCGCGCCAGCAAGGTCACGCTCTTTGACTGCGACAGCTTGCCGACCGCCTCCGCGAGCCAATCTGACGCCTGCTTGCCGTCGATGGTCGCCGAGGTTTCGGCAAGCAGCGACCCGCCAGGCTCGGCCTGCTCGTCGCAGAGGATGACGCGGGCGCCATGCGCCTCGGCCGCGAGCGCCGCGGCGAGCCCCGCCGGGCCGGCGCCGACCACGAGCACGTCGCAATGGGCGTAGATGCGGGCGTAGCGGTCGGCATCGGCGGAGGCAGGCGCCACGCCGAGCCCCGCCATGGCGCGGATCTTCGGCTCGTAGAGGCGCTTCCAGGCCGATTTCGGCCACATGAAGGTCTTGTAGTAGAAGCCGGCCGGGAACAGCGGCGACAGGAGATCGTTCACGGCTCCGAGATCGCGCCTGAGCGAGGGCCAGCGATTCTGGCTGCGCGCCACGAGCCCCTCATGCAGCTCGACCTCGGTGGCGCGCAGGTTGGGCGTGAAGCGCGGCTCCGTGCCGATGCCGACCAGCGCATTCGGCTCGTCCGAGCCGGCCGACAGGATGCCGCGCGGGCGGTGATATTTGAACGACCTCCCGACGAGGTGAACGCCATTCGCCAGGAGGGCGGAGGCCAGCGTGTCGCCGGCGAGGCCCACATAAGGCCTCCCGTCGAAGGTGAAGCGCAGCGGCCTGCCGCGATCGACCCGGCCGCCCGCGGGAAGGCGGAAAGGCACGGTCATGAGGCGAGGTTCCGAAACTGTGGGAATGAGGCCCAGTCGCGGCGCCGAGCATCACCTCTCCCCTTGCGGGAGAGGTCGGCGGCGAGCGAAGCGAGACGTCGGGTGAGGGGTCCTACCAAGGTAAGCCCAATCGGTGCGCGATGGTCGCGCCGATGGCCTCCAACGAAGCAAGAATGTCCGAATTCCAGAATCGCCAGACTGAGAAGCCTTGGCTGTCGGGCCAAGCATCCCGTACCCGGTCACGGGCATTGTCGGCATGCTGGTCGCCATCGGCCTCAATGATGATACGCCTTTCGAAGCAGACGAAATCGACAATATACGGGCCGAGCGCGACTTGGCGGCGAAACTTCAAGCCGCCCATTCGGCGATCGCGCAGCAGCTTCCAAAGGCATCTCTCCGGTCCGGTCGGCTCGTGCCGCATCATTCGGGCCTTCGATGCCCGGCGGGCTGCGATCTGAATGTGGCGTGGTTGCAAGACGAACCCCTCACCCGGGTTGCGGCCATTCTGGTCGCAACCCGACCTCTCCCGCAAGGGGAGAGGTGGCGCGCGCAGCCGTCGTTCCCCATTCCGCAAATGGGACGAGAAATGTGAATCTCGCGGACAGATGAAGGATGCTGCTCCCTCGCAACCCACATCACCCTCCCTTTCCCTCGTCGACCCGCGGCCGCTCCTCGCCGATCTTGTAGGTCGCAGCGAAGCGGTCGTTCGTGGTGTCGCGCAGCGCATTGAAGAAGCGCACGCAGACATGCACATGCCGCCAGCGCTCGGCATGCAGGCCGCGCG
>Ga0102924_1003970_pt1 | contig 15222 bp, 12 predicted proteins | sample PaiPotPPM11metaG_FD_80116 | JGI IMG/M metagenome (GOLD analysis project Ga0102924, IMG submission 80116) | Iron sulfur acid spring bacterial and archeal communities from Banff, Canada, to study Microbial Dark Matter (Phase II) - Paint Pots PPM... ... | reverse complement strand
TGGCAATGTGACGCGCATCGTCCCTCCGGAGCCGCCTGCTCCGAGCATTCCCGCGCCGGAGCCGGTCGCCCAGCCCGTGCGTAAAGAGGAATCGCCCATTTTCGCCGCCCCCGTAGAGGCCGATTTATCGCGCCCGCCTGCCGCGCAGGAACTCAGCCCCATCTTGCAGGTCGCCCCCGCGAAGACGGCGAAGAATAAAGACGACCAGGATAGCGCCGAAGAACTGCTGGCGCGCATGGCCGGCTCCAACACAAAGGACGAGGCGCTCAAACATGTTGCTGAGGCCGTGTTGACCAGCACAGCTTCCCTGCCCGAAAACCTGCGCCTGCAAGTGGCGCAGTCCATGCAGGATATCCAGAAATACATCAATCATGGTCTGCTGACTCCGGCAACGGAGGCATGCCTGCATGTGATCGACATCGCGCCTCAATACCTGGATGTTCACCAGGTTCTCTGCGAAATCTATGTGCGCCAGGGCAAAGTCGAGCAAGCCATCACCAAGTATGCCATCCTCGTCGATACCTACATCGATAGCGGACGCATCGATGATGCCATCGCCACCTATCGGCGCATCCTGCAACTGGAGCCGAACAACCTGACGTATCGCGTGCGCCTGATCAACCTGCTGGCGGCGCAGGGCAACAAAGAAGATTTGCAGCGCGAGCGCACCCTCGCGGCTGAGTCATACCTGCGCCTCGGCTACATGGACCGCGCGCTGACCGAGCTTGAGCAGGCGCTGCAAGAGAGTCCCACCAGCGTATCGACACGCCTGAATTACGCGCTGGCCTTACAGAAGCTGGGACGAGCGCAACAGGCCGTCGCCGAATACCAGCGCGTTCTGCAAGTCGATCCGCGCAACATCACGGCGCTGGTGCGCTGGCACGTCGCTATGATCACCGGCCTGAATAGCAACCGCGCCGCGGCTCTAGAGGTATTGAGCCGTATTTTCTGGCTCTTACGCGGCGAGGGACAGCGCCATTACGAGACGGTCGCGCGCGAATATGTCCAGGCGAAGGAAATCTATCCCAACAACGCGGATGTTCACTTCGCGCTGGGAGAAATCCAGCAGCAAGCGGGCAATTTCGACAATGCTATTGAATCCTATCAGCTCGCCATGCGCGACAGCGCCGTCGAAGTCATCGCCCTCGTCAGCGCGGCCCAGTGTATGCTGACGCAGGGACGACCCGAAACGGCCATCCAGCAGCTCGAGCGCGCCTTGCTCGCCGCGCGCCGCACAACGCCCGTTGGCGTTGAGCCAACCGTCTGGGCGGCCCGACCCCGCGCAGACGGCGAGCAGCACCAGGCTCCAGAAGTCGAGATCTCCCTTTTGCTGGCGAAAACCTACGAACGCACCGGCAAACAGGAGCAGATGCAGGCCATCCTGCGCCAGGTGAAGCAGATGACGACCTACCAGGACGAAGTGACCTCGGCGCTGGCTGAGATTTCGGCGCGCCAGGGCGATATCGAGGGCGCGCTGCAAGAATACAGCGATCTCGTGCGCCACTATCGCGGCAATCAGCAGGTCGAGAACGCGCTGAGCGTCTTGAATGAGATGGTACGTATGGCTCCGAAGGACCCGCGCGCGCACAATGAGCTGGCGGATATCTACGTGAAGCGTGGTATGCTCGACGAAGGTATCGCCGAACTGCGTCTGCTGGCCGATGTCTATCGGAAACAGGGCCAGCCGGAAGAAGCTGCCGCCGTCATTGAGCGCGTCGGCAACATCTATGCCGAGGCAGGCGATGCCGAGGAGGCGTTGATCAACTACCGGCATGCCGTCGAGATCGACGCCGGTTCAATGGGTCTGCTTCGCTCCGTCGTTGGCTTCTGCCTGCAACTTGGCCGCACCAAAGAGGCGACGCAGTATCAGTCGCTCATCGCTCGTCACTACTTCGAGACGCACCAGGTCAAAGAGTCGGTCGCCGCCCTGCAACAGTTGATCACCATCGACCGCAACAACTACGAAGCCTACGACATGCTCGGCCAGACATATCAGACCGTCGGCGAGTACGAGCAGGCCAGCCGCGTTTACCGCAACCTGGCGAAAGTCAACCCCAACAACCCCATCGCTCGCGAACGCTTAGCCAGCTTGCAAGAGCTGCGCTCGCACTAGCATTTCATCGATCACGATCGGGTCTGACGCCTCTTGCTAGCGCCAGACCCGTTTTGTAATACATCCAGGCAAGAAAAATTTGATATAATTAGAAAATGGCGGACACTATTACCTTTGACGATTGGTTACAGGCAAGGCACAGCAAATGGAATACACCGACCAGCTTGATCAATGAGTATGTATGGAAGGCGACGGGGAGCGCCATTGCTCAAGCGAGCCGCGTCGTTCTTGGTGTAGATAACGAAGTCTATGATGTGACAACTACCGGTCATCACCGACTCATCGTCAGAATTTCGCACAAAGGTGATCCTCGTTTCGAGGCTGAATGCTATGCTCTGAATGCTGCTCGTAGTGCCGGTGTACCGACGCCCCAGGTGCTGTTAGTTGAGCAAGCAGCATATGATGATATTCCCGTCACATTCTGTATCGAAGAAAAGGTACCAGGCAAACCGCTTGATGTGCTTCTCAAAGAGGGATCTCACGGCGACGTGAACAAAGCCATTGACCAGATCGGAGAGGTACTCAGCCTGCTGCATAGCGTGAAAATAGATGGCTTCGGCTACCTCCAGCCTGACGGAAAAGGCCAGCAGACATCCTTTGCTGAAATAATGCTTATGGCGAATGAAAGGCAGGCTGAGTTGTATGAGGCAGCTTCGCTCTGGAATGTCCCGGCACAAAAGGTCACTGCTGGCCTGCAATTGTTGAACAACCATAGGGAATTGTATCAGTTTCATACGCCTGTACTTGTGCATGGCGACTTCGGGCCGCAGCACATCTTCGTAGAAGGTGATCACATTAGCGGCGTGATTGATATGCAAGACTGTTCTGGCAACCATCCGATCTTCGATTTTGTCAGTTGGGATGCATATTGGAGTGAACTTGTGCCAACGAACAAGCTTCTCGCCTCATACGGTCACATCAGTATATTTACGGAGAGCTATGACACCCTTTTTCACCTCGTCTTGCTACGAGAATCGCTCATTATGCTCATGGTTCACGCGGCGCGCAAGAACCCAAACGGTGTCCTGGGCTTTATCAGCGGGATGGAACGTGCTTTGAGGTATTTTGCCAATGCAAACTAATATCAAATCCGTCGAAACACTGACGATACCGCGTGGGTGGGCGCGATTATTACCTCTCTCCCAGAGAGGCTGCTGGCCCCTACGCACCGCCGTGAGTGGGCGCGATTATTACCTCTCTCCCAGAGAGGCTGCTGGCCCCTACGCACAAACCGTGGTTTGTGCGTAGGGGCCAGATTTATCGCGCCCGACTATTGCCACATCACGCGATCGCGCAGGTAGTTGGACAGCGCATCGATGGCGACGCGCTCCTGCGCCATGCTGTCGCGCTCACGCACTGTTACCGTCTGATCGTCCAGCGTCTGGAAATCGACGGTCACGCAGTAGGGCGTGCCGATCTCATCCTGGCGGCGATAGCGGCGGCCAATATTCGCCACGTCGTCGTACTGGCAAACCATCAGCCGTTTCAGCCGCTCGTGGATGCCCTTCGCCGTCGTCACCAGTTCCTCCTTGTTTTTCTGCAAGGGCAGCACTGCCACTTTGACGGGCGCGATCCACGGGTGCAGGTGCAGCACCGTGCGCGGCTCCTTGCCCGCAGGGTCCGGCTCCTCCTCGTAGGCGTCGAGCAGCAGGTACAGGAAGGTGCGATCCACGCCGCCCGACGTCTCGACGATCCACGGGATGTAGCGTTCTTTCGTGTTCGGATCGGTATAACCCAAATCCTGGCCGCTATACTGGCTGTGGCGCGAAAGATCCCAGTCCTGCCGCCAGTGGATGCCTTCCCACTCCTGCCAGCCGAGGATGGTCTGGTACTCGACGTCAAAAGCTTGTTTGGCGTAGTGCGCCAGTTCATCGGGACCATGCGCGCGCAGGCGCAGGCGATCTTTGTGATTGATCAGCCCCTTGTACCACGCGAAACGCCGCTCTTTCCAGTGATCGAACCACTGCTGCATCTCGCTGGGATGCGTAAAGAACTGCAAATCCCACTGCTCGAATTCGCGCTGGCGGAACAGGAAATTGCCGGGCGTCACTTCGTTGCGGAAGGCTTTGCCGATCTGGCAGATACCGAAGGGAATCTGCATCCGCGAAGATTTCAGCACGTTGTCGTAGTCCAGGTAGATGTTCTGGCACGCCTCGCCGCGCAGGTATGTCTTCATACGCTCGCCCTCAACCACGCCCAGGTACGTCTCCATCAGCAGATTGAAGGTGCGCGGCTCGGTCAATTCGCCGCCACAGACGGGGCAACGGTTCTGCACGCGGTTCTCTTCGGGTAGATGATCGATGCGAAAACGCCGCTTGCACTTCTTGCAATCCATCAGACGATCCACGAAGTTCTCGACGTGGCCGCTGGCCTCCCACACGCGCGGATGCGTGATGATCGCGCCTTCGATGCCCACAACGTTATCATTCAACTGCACCATCGTCCACCACCAGTAGCGGCGAATGTTATTACGCAGTTCCACGCCGAGCGGGCCAAAATCGTAGATGCCCGCCACGCCGCCATAGATCTCCGAATTGGGGTAGACGAAGCCGCGCCGCTTGCAGAGCGCGACCAGCTTTTCGATGGGGACGAACGGGGTATCCTGCGTCTCCGCTTTGTTCTCAACCTGTGTCATAATGAGTGTCCTCCTCAAAAAAATGCCCCAGGCGTCGTATCTTGTACGATGACGCCCAGGGACGAACAAATGCTGGCCTCTTGCCTGGGGCCGTTCCCAGCATCGTGCGCGGTTCCACCCTGCTTCTTCACGAGTCGCGCACCGTCATGCGCGCGTATCATGAAGCCACTCATTACGAAAGCCAACTCCGAAGCGCCGTTCACCCGTTCCAGATCGCCGGTCTTGCACCCTCACCGACTCGCTGCCATCCGCGCGGGCTACTCCTCTTCATCACCGTTGGACTCTACTATTAACGTTCCCTTCAGGAACACCATGATTATATCAAAGACGTCAAGGGCAGCCGGGTCTCCATCCTTTGGGAAGTAGGGGCGTGGGCTTGCCCCGCCCGCGTTGTAGAGTGCAGGTCTGCGGGCGGGGCAAGCCCACGCCCCTACTGAGCTTCCGAGAGAGCAAGAAAACCCGAACCATTGACCAGCAATTATGTTACAATAGCATTGTCTTCGGCACATCCATCAAACGAGAGGAGAACACGCCCATGATCGAAACCGTCAGCTATCCGCTCGATATGGCAGATTGGAATTCAGACAGCAGCAACTTTTATTTAGAACTCTACGGAGAAACCACGCCGCAGGTGGACATGTCCTTTGCCGAAATTGTCCCCGCCGGGATCAATCCCGACGACCTGAAACAGGCCATCCCGGAAAAAACGACGGCCATCGCGCCCATCTATCAATACTGGTGGACAATCGGCCAGTCCGGCAACCAGAACGCGCTGGCGCTGCGCGATCATCTCAAAAGCGCTGCCGCTCGCGTCTATATGTATTTCCCGCTGACTGCCGGGTGGCGCGTCAAGGAAATAGCGGCGACGGTCAAATATTTAGCGCCTGTCAAGGATAATGCCGCCTGGCTGAACGACGTCTTCCGCGTCTGGGATATGAGCGCGCCGGTCGCTGGAGGCGCTGCCGCCATCGCCAAATTCATCCCCGGACTTTCCACCGCCAGCCCATATTTCTCAGCCCTTTCTCAGATCAGGCTCAACGAAGTGCCGCCTGTAGACGCTTTCGCCTGGTACGTGGGTAAGGTGACGACGAAATGTGGCAAAGATACCCTGCAAGGCATCATGTGGACGCTGCCGAAAAAAATGTTCACGCACCTCGGCGGGCGCATCACGGGCAGTCTCGCCGTCAGCTTCATCCCCTTTCAGGTGCAGCAACCTGGCAACATACGAGCCGCGACCGCTGAGCCAGTCTTTCTCGCGCAGCCGATCAGGGCGCACGCGCGTATCTATCTCGATAACCATGGCATCTTGCCGCCCGATCAAGGCGGACCGCAGAGATCGTCGGGCGCTGCATCATCCGATCAGATCTTTCCTCCCGATGAATCCGCCTACGCTCCAGATAATCACACGATCTGCCTGCCTGCCGATCAAAAGCAGCAGTTTATCGAGTTGCATATTCAACCGCGGCAGCCGTAAGGGCGCGATAAATCTGGCCCTACGCAAAGATCAGATCACGCCTGCGCATCCAGAACTGCGCCAGCGCCGTCAATCCGGCCGCGTAGCCGACCATGAACAGCAGCGCGACGAGGCCCGACCAGCCAATGGTTCCCGTCGCGCCCATGCTGTAGCAGATTTGCAGGGGAATGAGCGGAATGCGCGTGATGCTCAACGCCTGCGCGACCGCGCCAGGGCTGCTGCTTGATTATAAATCCCATGATCAGCTTCACCAGCGTCGATTTGCCCGCGCCGTTCTCGCCCAGCAAGCCGAACGACATCCCCTCGCCAATATTGAGGTTAAGGTCGCTGAGCGCGGTAGTGCGCCTGGTATAGGCTTTGCTGAGATCGATGCATTCAATGATGGATCGCGTCTGCATAGGATCGCTCCTTATCTTGCCGTGTTACGATAAGTTTGTATTGTAAACGGTTGAGCTGAACACAACAAGGGAAACAGAATGTAGCGGCGCAATTCATTGCGCCAGTCAGCTTCACCGGCTTGTGTAAGACTGGCGCAATGAATTGCGCCGCTACACAACATTGAAACTGGACATTATTACACCACCGGTGTCGTTGCTTTATGGGCGCAATGAATTGCGCCGCTACACAACATTGAAACAGCCATCTGCCTTGAGGTCATTTGCCGCTACAAGATCAGTAACATGATACCAGGACGGAAGGGCGACTAATTTCATATCGTCACGCTCTGGCACATTACAGGCTTCTATACCAAAAGCGACAATGGTCAGACGCTCACGAAGAGCGTTCGTTACAGCAGGAATATGCCTTGTACAATGATCAAATGCTTTCAGCAAGACCTCGAATTTATCGTCAATCAGCACAATGGTTTCGTCTGTTTCTTGCTGGCTTAATTTGACCAGCTTGTCTATTGAGCTTTCGCAGAAGACCACGCTTTGAGGGTAAAGAAACTGCTTTTCACAGAGCCATTGTACAGTTGCTTCCTGGACCTCATTGGCACGAATCGTGTAGTAACAGATTGCTCCCAACTCAGACAGAAGAGCAACGCCTTCTGCCGCTCCGGGCAATGTTTCAAGCGACAGAATGACATCAAGAGAAACGCGAATGCTATCTTTTGATGCCTGAAAACGCGCTTCATTGTCCCGCCGGTAGGCTATCACTTCGGGAAGCTGGAGAAATTCCTGGTAATTCACCAATTCGTCCAGAACCTGCTGTGAAATACCAAGAGCCAGATCACGATTATGGTGTTCTACATAGGCTCTGAACCCTCCGGCAATTGTACGATCGATATCAATGGCAAAAAGCATCTATTCTTCCTTTGCCGCTAACTCATAGCCCTCATAGCTTCCTCGATCTGCCGGTTATGCGCCCGCAAATGGCCGGTGATGAAATCCTCGATGAACCAGGCCAGGGTCTTTTCACCGTATCTGATGTGCTTTCCAGTAATGACGAGATCGCTGTCCCGCAAACTTGCCAGCACCTCTTGCAGGCGCGCGTAGCTGATCGGCAGCATAGTCTTGATCTGATCCAGGCTATCGTGCGCGTGATCGGCGATTTCTTTGATGCGCCGCTCGTCGGTCGCGACGCGCCCAAAGTTGCGCCCCGGCTCGGCCAACAGCTTCGCGACTTCATTGGCCCAGTACGGCATAAACTCGACGACGTGCGCCAGGTTCTCCATGATCGTCCATTCGTTCTCTGCCGCTTCCCGGTAGAGTTTTTCCGGCGCGAGCGCGGCCAACGGGCCATCGATCAACTGGTTCAGCGCGCCATAGGAGGTCGCGGCATCCTGGCGAATGGCGGCAACTTGCGGATTGGCTGGATCGGTTGGTGTAATTGTCATGACATTGTCCCTTTACTTTCGAGCTAATTTCTTCCATTATGCTATTACTGAATGGTAAATGACAACAAAGGAGGACAAATTTCATGGAGATGACCATCCCGACCTTTGCCGATGTCCTGCTGGCCCGGCGGCAGATTCGCCCCTACCTGCCGCGCACGCCCCTGCACAACTACCCGGCCCTCGACGCGCTAATCAGTACGCGCGTCTATGTCAAACACGAGAACTATCAGCCAGTAGGGGCCTTCAAGGTGCGCGGCGGGATCAACCTTATTTCTCAGCTCAGTCAGGAGGAACGCGCGCGCGGCGTCATCGCCGCCTCCACCGGCAATCACGGGCAATCTGTCGCCTATGCCGCCCGTTTATTCGGCGTGGCGGCGCGCATCGTCGTGCCGGAGAACGCCAACCCCGGCAAAGTGGCGGCGATGCAGGGCATGGGAGCCGAGGTGATCTTCCACGGCAAGGTCTATGACGAGGCCAAAGCCTATTGTGAGACACTGGCGCGCGAGCATAGCTATCGCTACATCCACTCCGGCGACGAGCCGTTATTGATCGCTGGCGTGGCGACCGCCTACCTGGAGATGCTGGAGGACGAGCCGGAACTGGACGTGATCATCGTCCCTATCGGCGGCGGCTCCGGCGCGGCAGGCGCGGCCATCGCCGCGAAAGCGATCAAGCCATCAGTGCGTATCATCGGCGTGCAGTCCGATGCCTCACCCGCCGCCTACGAATCGTGGCGACAGCATCGTCTCATCGAAGCGCCAAACCGCACGCTGGCTGAGGGGCTGGCAACGGGCGTGGCCTTCGCCCTGCCGCAGGCCATCATGGCGCAAACGCTCGACGACTTCATGCTGGTCAGCGATCAAGAGATCTTGCAGGCCATCGTCTGGATGGTCGAGCGCGCTCACACACTGGCCGAGGGCGCGGGCGCGTCCTCCCTGGCGGCGGCCTATCGCCTGCGCGACACACTCGCGGGCAAGCGTATCGGCATCATCTGTTCAGGCGGCAACGTCTCGCTGGAGCAGTTGCGCATGGCGCTGGAGATGCGGATGTAGTCATAAAAAATGTGCGAATAATCTTGCAAGATTATTCGCACATTTTTTATGACTACATCCTTATGCCATCATCGTCAGCGTCTCGCCGTCGGGCGATGGCATAGTGAAGATCGTGCCGAACGGCGGGTGCATGATCGGCGATGCCTCGACGCCCTTGCCGAGCAGTTCCGCGCGCGTCCCCTCAAGATCGGGCGTCTTGAAGTAGAGTTCGACATGTCCCGGTTTTATGTTTTCAGCGACCGGCATCAGGCCGAAGTCGATGCCGCCGGACGCGCCTTTGAGGTAACTGAAATTCGGCCCCGACTCTTCAGGGACGAGCGTGAAGCCGAGCGTTTCGGTAAAGTAGCGGGTCGAAGCCGCGAGATCGGAAACTCTGATAACGACATAATCGAGTCTGGGTTGCGTTGGCATTGATTTTCTCCTCTTGTTTGGTACTCTGGCTGCCTCACAAGCGCGGCGGCCACTTACTTCTGTTCACAATTAGAGTGTAACCGATGCCAGTGACAACAGTATGTCAGCAGCAAAATGAATTATTGGCGCGTTGGATCTGTGTTGCATATGGTAGGGGCAATCCCTCGCGGTTGCCCTGGTCATTCTGTTTCGAGACACCGATAATTTTGCAGCATGGCCGCTGCCTCGCGCGCCAGCTGCTCGCGCAGCGAGTCGGGTTCCAGCACGCGCACATGCTGGCCCCAGCCGAGCAGCCATTGCATGATCTCGCTTTCCTGCCGAATCTTGAGCGTCACCAGCAGTCCCTGTGCCGTCTCCTCTTCGCTCACTGTGTCATACCAGCGCGACTCGCGTACCCAGCGGCTCGTTTCGTGATCGAAGAGCGCGCGCACAACTATGCCGCTCTGTTCCGCCCGCGCGCGCGGCCCAACCTCAAAATCTGCCGGGCGGGTGAATGTTCGCGGCAGCAGTTCCAGACCATCCATGCGCTCCAGGCGAAAATTGCGCATATCTTTGCGCAAGTGGCAGTACGCGGTCAGATACCAGCTATGACCAACGTGGGCAAGGCCATAGGGATCGGCTTCGCGCGTCTGCTCGTCGCCCTGGCCGTTTTTGCTATAGCGCGCGTGATAATGAAAGCGCACAGTCACGCGGTCGATGATCGCGCGGCGCAATTGCTGGAGCATCTGCATTTCGCGGCCTTCTTCGCGCGTGCTGGCTACAATGAAACGAATATTGTTGCGCAGATACTGCACCTCGCCGCGCAGTTTTTCCGGCAAGACGCCCTCGATCTTGCGGCGGGCGGACTGCGCCGCCGCCCGGTACTGGGCATCGAAGTTCTGCGCCATGAACTCGCTGCCCAGCAGCAGCATCGTCGCCTCTTCCGTCGTGAAGCTCAACGGCGGCAAGAAATAACCTTTCATCAGCGAATAGCCGCGCCCCGGCACAGAGACAAGCGGCACGCCTGCCTCGCCCAGCGCCAGGATATCGCGGTAGATGGTGCGCTTGCTGGTCTCAAAGGTCGCGGCCAGGTCTTCGGCGCGCTGCCTGCCCTTCGCCTGCAATTCCAGCACAATTGCCAGCAAACGATCGGTGCGATTCATTGCTCTCTGTCACTCCCGTCAGTGCATCGGATGATATATCTGTGGCTATTGTAGCATGGATGATCAGCCTGGATGCGCGTGGGATTTTTGCGCAAGCGTTCCGCTTGCGCAAAAATCCCACGCGCATCCCTTATTCATCACGCTCTTGCTCCACATGTTACAATTATGTAAAACAAGGAAGTATCGTTAAAGCAACAATGATAGACAAACAAACTGACGTGGAGGCAGAGATCGACGCCATCGAGATGCAGGCGGAAATCGCGGCGTTTGCCGCGCGCTACCCGTTCCCTCTCGACCCGTATCAAATCACCGCGATTGAGCATCTCATCAAAGGACAGTCCGTTCTGGTGGCCGCGCCGACCGGCACGGGCAAGACGCTCGTTGCCGAGTACGCCATCTGGCTGGCGCTGCAGCGCGGCCAGCGCGTCATTTACACCACGCCGCTCAAGGCGCTCTCCAACCAGAAGTTTCGCGACCTGCGCGCTATCTACGGCGACGGCACGGTTGGACTGGTCACAGGCGACATTGTGGAGCATAGCCGCGCCTCGATTGTGATCATGACCACCGAGGTCTATCGCAATATGCTGCTGGAAGAGGGCAGCGAATTTTTCACGGGCGAGGATGACGAGGAAGTATCGTCGCTGGCAGACGTAGGTTTCGTCGTTTTTGACGAACTGCACTATATGAGCGATCATGATCGCGGGCCGGTCTGGGAAGAGGCCATCATCACCTCGCCCAAGCACGTCCAGTTAGTCGGCCTATCCGCCACAGTGAGCAATGCCGAAGACCTGGCAAGCTGGATCAGCCGCGTCCATGCCCCTATCGCCCTGGTAGTACACGAGCAGCGCGCCGTCCCGCTCGATCACTACTACTTCCTCGACAATAAACTGCACCTGGTAATGAACGCCGACGGCGAACGCGTCGAGCGTTTCGACAACGTCGGCGGCGAGGCGCGGCTGGCGCGCATGATCAGGAATCGCTCGTACACTTTTGACGACGATGATGAAGACGAGGACGAGTGGCAAGACCCGCGCAAGCGCAAACAGAACGCGAAACAAACTGCGTCCGCGCGCGAAGAGGACGCGGAGGATACAGGCCAGGGCAAACAAGCAAAGCGCCAGCGTCAGCCGGAACGCAAAGCGCCGGAGCCGGGCGAAGTGCTGACTGTACTGCGTGATGCCGACCTGCTGCCCTGCCTGTACTTTCTACCAGGACGGCGCGTCGTTGAAGAATCCGCTCTCAGCGCCGCGCAGCACCTCTTCACCACAACGGAAGAGCAGCAGTTGATCCGCGAAGAGATCGGCCTGTGGCTGGAGACACTGCCCAAAGAGGATCGCAGCCTGCAGCAGGTCTACGAACTGACCGAACTGTTGCCGCGCGGCATCGCCTTCCATCACGCTGGATTGTTGCCGGGGCTGAAAGTCCTGGTGGAGACGCTTTTCGCCAGGGGACTGCTGCGGGCCGTCTTCGCCACCGATACGCTGGCGCTTGGTATCAACATGCCCGCGCGCGCGGTCGTCGTCGGCAGCCTGAGCAAATTTGATGGGCAGGAGATGCGCCTGCTCACGCCCAACGAGTATCGCCAGTTGACGGGGCGCGCAGGCCGACGCGGCATGGACGTTCACGGCGCGGCCATCATCCTCTACTCTCCGTGGGAGCCGTTCGAGGACGCTTTCAAGCGCATCACCGGCGACCTTTTGCCTGTGACCAGTTCGTTCGTGGTGCGCTATAACTCCGTCCTCAACCTGTGGCGGCCCGGAGACGTCCAGCATCTGCGCCGCGTCTGCGCCTCCAGCCTGCGCGAATACCAGCGTTACCGCGAGTGGGAGCAGCGCGAAATGACGCGCCTGGAACGCCTGGAGCTGCGCTATCAGACTGGCAAGAAGAGCAAGAAACGCGAGAAAGCCGCCGAGGGCGCGCTGGAATCTTTGGAGAAGCGGCGCAAGATCATCGGCGCGTACCCGCTCAGCCGGGCGGGCGCGGCGGAACTCGATGGCGCGATCTTCGCCCTGCGCGCGCTGGGCTACATCGGCCAGGACGACCAGTTGACGCTGAAAGGCCGCCTGCTCAAGAGCATGTTTCATCATGCCGGTATCTTCATCGTCGAGATGATCACGCAGGGAACGCTGGATGAACTCACGCCCGGCGAGCTGGCCGAAGTCTGTAGCTGGTTCACCTTCGATAGCGAGCGCCGCCTGAACAATCGCCACGTTCTCGGTCGCTCCCTCACGCGCGTGCGCGGCGATCTGTGGCGCACCATGCAGCACATCTACGGTGTGGAAGAGCGCGCCGGTCTATCCTTCTCGCCCAACATCTTCGCCGATTTTCACGGCGTCGCCCTCTCCTGGGCGCGCGGCATGTCGCTGAACGGCCTGCTGCGGCGCATCGATCTTGCTGAAGGCGATCTGCTGATGCTGCTCAACCAGACCATCGACCTGCTGCAACAGGTACAGGCGGCGGTCGGCCAATTGCTGGATGCGCGCAGCGTCTGGGAGCAGTTCTCGCCGCTCATGACCGACGGCCAGCTCGACGACGAGGCCAGCGACAGGCACGGCCGCGTGCGCCTGGAGCAACTGCGCTTGCAGCGCGAACGCCTGGAACGCCTGCGCCCCTTGCTGGCGCAGGCATCGGCGGCCTTATTACACGGCATCATCATCCAGAGCCGCACCATCCCATCGATGGCGGCCCGTATGCAGGAGCCAACCGTGCCGCTCGACGCCGAAGAGGATATCGGGCCGCGTGACATTGAGCCGGTTTAATCTCCCATTGTTTCTTCCATCCGCGCAATCGCCCGTTCCGTCACCTCCAGGCCCGCGCGCAGTTCGGCTTCTTTATATTCGCGCACCAGCATCTGGTATTCGAGCAGGCGCGGGCGGCGCGTCGGGCGCGTAGCGTATTGTTGGCGCGCCCATTCCATATGCTCCAATTGCTTGAGCAGGCTGGCGCGGTGTTCCAGCAGGTATTGCAGAGTGATCTCAGCAGAGGTTTCGCCGCAGAAAAACAATCTGGTGAGAAATTCGTCTTTGCTGAAGCGTTCCGGCACGCTCTCGCGCAGCCAGCGCTCCAGTTCGTCCTTACCTGCCGCGGTGAGACGATAGACTTTACGATTGGGGCGACTCTTCTGCACGATCACCTCCGACTCGACCAGTCCCGCGTCGCTCAGGCTTTTCAGCGTCGTGTAAATCTGGCTGTTACCCGCGTTCCAGTAGCTCGCCAGGGCGCGATCAAACGCCTGCTTGATGTCATAGCCGCTCATGGGATGCGCCCCCAGCAGGCCCAGGATGATATAGCGCAGCGTGTTGCGCGAGGCCGCGCCGTTGCCGTTCAGCCCGGCTGCTTCGTCTTCGGTTGTCGATATCGCTTCAAGATGTTCTGTCATACCATGTTTTCTCTGTGATCGTCGGTTCCAATGTGACACCTATTATAACATTCATGAGAAGCGATTCTCTAACCTTGACCAGCGATGCTCGTATATCTTGTCAGAGACACTTCTCATGAAATACTTCTTTGTGGAAAACATGGCGCATGAGACATCTACTGTATGCAATGAAAAGGAGAAACTCACATGGATGCCCGATTTTACAACACGACCAACCTTGACTTCGAGCGGCTCGCGACCGACCTGGAGAACTTCTTACGCACGCAGGGCTATACCGTGCAGCATCTTGGCAATAACGAGCAAATGACGGTACAGTTGAAGAAAGGTCACGATCTGGAAGCCCTGCTGGGAATGCAGGCCGCCGTCACCATCACGTTTCAGCGTTCGCAAGGCGGCGTCGTGGTAGGCGCGGGCCAGCAGAAATGGATCGATAAGGCCGCCGTCGGCGCCATCGGCATCGCGTTTCCCCCATTGTGGCCGCTATTGGTGACTGCCGGTATCGGCGCGATACGCCAGGTGGAACTTGCCAATCGCGTCCTCACCATCGTCGATGGCCTGGTACATCAGCAGCAGCCGGACGCGGCCGTGAGCCACAGCCCGGCACAGCCCGCGCAATGAATTCTCGCCAAAGGGTAGGGGCGACGCTTGCCGTCGCCCTGGCAAATTCATGCCCTGAAAAAAATTTCACTAATCCCGCGCCATTTGCCCAATGATCCGCGCGGGGATATGGCAAATCATGATATAATAGCAGTTACCTGTGTGATTTTGAACGAAACTAAAGGGAGAGCAGGATGGATGCGCGATTTTATAACGTTGAAGATCTTGATATCCAGCAAATTGCCAACAATCTAGAGAACATTTACCGCTCGCAGGGCTACCAGGTACAGCAAGTGAACGCGAATAAAGATCAGGTCATGGTGCAGCTCAAAAAGGGCGGCGATCTTGAAATGCTGATCGGCCTGCAAGCCGCGCTGAGCGTGATCATCCAGCGTTCTGGCGGTGGCGTCGTCGCTATGATCGGACAGCAGAAATGGGTAGACAAGGCCGCCGTAGGCGCGATTGGCCTCATAGCCGCGCCGATCTTGTGGCCGCTCATGCTCACCGCCGGGGCCGGAGCCATCCGTCAGGCCAGCCTGGGCAACCAGGTACTCAACGTCGTCGATGGCCTCGTGCGCCAGC